>FWWL01002958.1_pt1 | contig 18269 bp, 16 predicted proteins | sample 2228331 | NCBI WGS metagenome assembly FWWL01 (sample SAMEA103939775, study PRJEB20133) | metagenome
ATACACGGGTGCAAGTTTCCATCACCAGCGTGGAAGATGTTGGCAATGCGCAGTCCATACTTTTCGCCCACTTGGTAGATGAAGCGCATCATCTCGGGCAACTTGCTGCGGGGGACCATGCCGTCTTGCGTGAGGTAACTGGGCGTCAAGCGCCCCAGAGCGCCGAAGGCGCGCTTGCGGGCAAACCAAAGTTGCGTTCGCTCCTGCTCGTTGCGCGCCAGCAGGATTTCAATGGCGCGATTCCTGCGGCAGATGTCCATCACCTGCTCCGCTTGCCGATCCAACGCCACTTCCAACCCGTCCAGTTCTATCACCAACAACGCTTGCGTTCCTTCTGGAAGTTGCAACTTGAAGGCTTCTTTTAGGGCGCCTAAAGCGACATGGTCCACGAACTCGGCAGCAGCAGGCAAGATGCCAGCAGCAATGATGTCCGAAACCGCTTGCGCAGCGTCGTCAACGGTAGCGAAAGCGACGCGCATTGTTCGGTAACTTTGGGGATTGCGGGTCAGTTTCACCCACGCTTTGGTAACGATGCCGAAGGTTCCCTCCGAGCCGATGAAAACACCCCGCAGGTCATAACCCACACTCTCTTCCGTCTTGCCGCCCAACCACACCACTCCGCCGTCGGGCAAAACGACTTCAATGCCCAGAATGTGGTTGGTAGTGACGCCGTATTTGAGCGTGTGGGGACCACCTGCGTTTTCTGCGATGTTGCCACCGATAGTGGACACTACTTGGCTGGACGGGTCAGGGGCAAAATGGTAGCCCCACTTTTTCGCCGCTTCCGTCACATGGATGTTGACCACCCCTGCTTCCACCAATGCGCAGCGGTTGCGGATATCCACTTCAAGGATGCGGTTCATGCGGGTTGTGGCAATCAAAACGCCTCCCTGTTCCGCCAATGCGCCACCTGACAAACCTGTGCCCGCCCCGCGTGGGATGATGGACACGCCGTAGCGCCGCACCGTCTTGACAACCGCTACCACTTCCTCCGTGCTGCGGGGAAACACGACCAAGTCGGGCAAGTGCTTAAACACCGACAACCCGTCCGTCTCGTAAACCACCAACTCGTTTGGGTCCGCGATGACGCCTTTGGGACCGACGATAGTCTGCAACTCTTGCGCCAACTGTTCTCGCACCATTTCGCATCGCCTCGCTTGAAAGTTTGCCGCAGGCTTCCCCAGAACCTTCAGGCAGCAGCAGAATTGACACTGACCCCAGTCCGCTGCGCTGAACGGAGGTGAAAGTGGATGCGTTGGGTTTGGCTCGCGGTCATGCTGTGGGGGAGCATTGCCGCTGCGGAGCCGCCGCAGGTCTGCCGCGTGCAAGGGGGCAATACGAAAACCCTCTGGGGCGTCGGCTTCGTGCCAGGGCAAACGCAAGTTTACGCGTGGGAAGCACCTTTTGACGAGCGAAAAACGCTCGCTGCGTTGGAACGCTCGCCCTATCGTCCTCAGGAGTTTCTGCCCAAAGAACCGCCACCGAACGCTCGTTCCATGCCTGTTTTGGCGGTAGACCCAAACGGTTTGGTCATGGCAGTGGAGTGGTTTCCGCACTATGATGCCAGCGGTTTCTATGATGCCCTTAACGGTCCGCATGTCGGTTGGGTGCGAACGCCGAACGGAACTTCGCCACCTTTCCTTGTGCGCTCCGCGCAGCCTTGGTTCGTGTATCCCGAACAAGCCCATCCAGGCGATGTTATCCGCGTCTTTGGTCGCAACCTCGCTACTTGGCTTGGTCACTATTACGCCCCCCGTTTGGTTGCCTTGAAAGCGCGCAAAGACAGCAAAGTTTTTCCCCTCACCCGCTTCGGCTCTGGTCGGCACCCTGTTTATGAGTGTTGGGCAGTGCTCCCTGAGGATTTGCCCGAAGGCGAATACGAACTGTTTGTGCACAACGGGGCAGGAGGCGAAGCAGGTTGGGGCGGTCCATTGCGGTTGGTTGTTCAACCACGCCCTGAGCCACCCAAAGTGGTGCTCAATGCCCGCGACTTTGGGGCGAAAGGCAACGGCGTGGACGACGATACAGACGCTCTCCGACAAGCCCTTGTCAAAGCGGGTGAATTGGGAGGAGGCATCGTGCTGCTACCGCCAGGACTATACCCCATCAAAGCCCCCCTGTGGGTGCCATCGGGCGTTACTTTGCAAGGCGCAGGTAACCGCAATTCCGTGCTCATTGTGCTACCCAACCGTCCTATGCGTTTTTCTGTGCCGTCCGAAATTGCAAATGCGATGCCAGGACACTTCCGTGCTCGCCAGCAAGAACGCAATCAAGGTGCCATGCTGTGGCTGCGCGATAACAGCGCTGTCGTTGATGTGGGGCTCATTGATGGATCGGGAACGCTGCAAGCCGTTTTCGCTTCTCACACTCGTTGCCGTATAGAGCGCTGCTACATCCGCCAAACACATGGAACAGAACCTGCGGTCATGGTGGAATGGGGTTCCTACGGGTTCGTGCTGAAAGATTGCGAGATTGAGTCCGTCAGCGGCGGTGTGTTTCTCGTGCATGGTCCGCACCAACAGGCTCTCATCAGCGGTAACACTATCCGCAACCTCGCTCCTGGCACAGCGAACAACCTGTTCGTGCGCTCCTTCGTGACTTCTGTGATTGAGAACAATGTCCTGTTGGATGCCGACCGCAACTTCGTGTCGCAACTAAGTTACAGCAGCGCTTACCGTTCTGCCATCATCGGCAACATCTGGCGCAACAATATCCCGCGCCGCCACAACTCGGGAGAGAACATGTATGAGTCGGGCAGCGCCGTTTGGTTTGGACGCGTTGTAAAAGCCGATGCGACTATGGTGACGGTGGAAGGAGAACCGTTTACCTCTGATGCCTTGCGCAAGCGTCACCCACAGTTGAGCGACCTCAAACCCACTTTTGCGGTGGTGATAGGAGGGCGCGGGGTTGGACAATACCGCCGCATTGTGGACAATACCGCCAACACTTTCACCGTAGAACCTGCATGGGACATCGTGCCCGATCAAAGCACTGTCATTGCTATCGGGATGGCATATGTGGAAACCCTGTGGATTGACAACACCGAAGAGCACACCGCCAACTGGACAGGCTTTTGGGGCATGTGTCTGGGCAATGTGGTAGATGGTCACATTTTGCGAAACGGTGAAGGGCTTTACCTGTGGGCGTGGGATCCCAACAACCCCTGTCCTTTGGCGTTCAACGATTTCATCGGCTGCCGTCTCATCGGTCGGGGCAACTTCGTTTTGCGCGGAGCGCTTGTGTTTGGGAACACTATCCGCTTTTGCGAAGTGGTGGACTTCCGCTACCGCCCCAGTATGCACATTCAACCTGTCTGGCTGCAAGGAATGGACCCGAACCAGCGGGCAGGCATCGCCATAGAGCCTGCAGGGCACAATATCGCAGGGCTTCCACCCACAGCGTTTCTGAAGGATTGGAACATCGTGGAAGGCACGCACATTTACGACGGACCCGTTGGCATCTTCATTGCCTCTAACGCCCGCTTCACTGTCCTGCGCCGCAACGCCATCACCGTTGACCGCGAGGCAGTTGTTAACCGCTCAGAGACAACGGTGCAACAGTAGCAAAGGTGCGGCTGTGGAAGCGCCTCCTCGCGCTAAACTTCCAAGCCGCTCTCGCAGAGTTGCTCGTTGCTACGGTTGTTGTGGATGCAACAATTCGTCGGGGACAAGCCCCGACGCTACGAAATAGGTCGGTCATTTCGCCGCCTGTTAGTGTGCTGTTGGTAGCGTTGCCCCTTGCGGGCGACGGCTGTTTAAAGTTCGTCGGGGACAAGCCCCGACGCTACCGTTGCGCGGCATGGACGATGAAGCGTCAACAAACTTTGTGTTAAAGAGCACCTGTAGAACGAACCTTGACGAGAGCGGAGGGCGACTATGAGCGAGTGGGAGCGACTGAACGCAGAAATTGTGGCGTGTGAAAAGTGTCCTCGGTTGGTGGCTTATCGCCAACAAGTGGCGCAACAGCGGAAGCGAGAATTTCGCGAGTGGATGTATTGGGGCAAACCCGTGACGGGTTTCGGAGACCGAAACGCTCGTCTTTTGATTGTGGGTTTAGCCCCTGCTGCCCATGGGGGCAACCGCACGGGGCGTGTTTTCACGGGGGACAGTTCCGCCCAAACTTTGGCGCAAGCCCTCTACGCTGTCGGTTTGGCGTCCCAACCCTTTTCAGTGCATCGGGACGACGGGTTGCAACTTCGGGGCTGCTACCTCACCGCTGTCTGTCGTTGCGCTCCGCCCCAAAATCGCCCAACCCTTGACGAAATCCAACGCTGCCTGCCTTACTTGGTGCAGGAATTGGAATTGCTCCCGCAAGCGAAAGTCGTTGTGGCGTTGGGACAAATTGCCTTTGAGGGCGTGCTTAAGGCGCTAAAGTTGCTGGCACACAGAAAAGGGGTTGGGTGGCAACTCCCGTCGCCTCGCCCCAAGTTCGCCCATGGAGCGCACTGCGAACTTCCTGACCCTCGCGGAGGCTTGTTGCACCTTTTCGCCTCCTATCATCCCAGCCGCCAAAACACGCAAACGAAGCGGTTGACAGTAGCGATGTTGGCATCCGTTCTGCAGCAAGCCAAGGAAACAGCCGAACAATTGAGCCGCAGCAGCGTCAGGGGTTAATCACCACCGAATCGCCTCCCGCAACGCAACGAACAGTTCCTCTGTATCTGGGCGTCGCTTCTCGCGAATTGCCCGCCCAATAGCCTCGCATTCTCGGTGAGGGATGAGCCCTTGCCTTAATCCTCGTTGGGCATCTTCAACGGACAGGTAACCGATGCTGACGAACGGATGGAAGGAAGCGCTGCGGTGCTTTTCGTAGATTTCGTGAACATGAAACTCACATTCAGAGACCTTGTCATCACCTTCCCGCTCCTTATCGCCGACAGGCGACCAACTGAGGACAACGGGGAAGCAGTCACCATTTTCGCTGACCGCAAGAAGATGTCCGTAAAATTCCCTACAAATTTGTGGGGATTTTCCCTATTCTTTTCGCTACCAATCTTGACCCTGAGACATATCAAGATTTGCATCTCCGTAAGTGTGTTATAATGACGGCAGTCGTGAACTGCGTAGGAAACAAAGCGAGAACGGTGCTGCTCAATTTTGCCGATTGTTTGGCATGAAAGCGAAACCGAAAGGGACGGTGACGCTTTGTGCGTTGGCGAAATAACGGGCGCATAGAAGCGGTGCTTTTGGCTGTGGTGTTAGTGCTCGTCGTTGCCGCTGCCACTGTGACGGTGGCGGGACGCTTTTGGTGGTTGCCTCCGTTAGCCTCAGAACATGGGGCAGGCATTGACCGCTTGTTCGTTTCCACTTTGGTCATCACGGGGATTGTGTTCGTCTTGGTGCAGTTAGCGTTGGCACTGCTTATCTTCCGCTATCGGCACCGAGAGGGGCAAAAAGCCTTCCACTACGCTGACAACCCGAAACTGGAAATCACTTGGACGATAACGATTGCAGTCATCCTGCTCCTGCTAATTTCCAGTGGAGGGCTGCTGTGGTCACGCATTTACGGAGCGCCACCTGCCGACGCTTACGAGATAGAGGTTTGGGGGCGGCAGTTCATGTGGATTTTCCACTACCCTGGCAAGGACGGAGTGTTGGGACGCACCGATGTGCGGCTCATCAGCGGGGGAAACCCTATCGGGTTAGACATGACTGACCCTGCCAGCCATGACGATGTGGTTTTCGCCTCCGTGGAAGGTGACCTGTTCCTCCCGCTTAACCGCACCATCGTGGTGCGCCTGCGCTCCATGGATGTGCTGCACAGTTTCTTCATCCCTCATTTCCGAGTGAAACAAGATGCTGTGCCGGGCATGGTGACAAGGGTTTGGTTCAAGCCAACGCGCAAGGGCGAATTTGAACTCCTGTGCGCCGAGTTGTGCGGTTCAGGGCATTACACCATGCGCGCATCCGTCTATGTGGACGACGAAAAGTCCTTCTTTGAATGGCTGGAACAACAGCCGAAAGCCTCGGAAACGCTCCGCTGAACGGAGCGCGAAAGGAAAGGAGGTTTTGTCGCCAATGGCGGAGAAGGAAGTGCGCGAGCATCACCATACTGAAGAGCATCACGAACCCCGCAGTTTCCTCACCCGCTACATCTTCAGCCAAGACCACAAGGTCATCGCCATTCAATACCTCATCACCGCCTTCTTGATGGGGTTTGTGGCGTTAGCGCTCTCGTGGTTGATGCGGCTGCAGTTGGGTTTCCCCAGCAATTCGGAAAACCCGCCTTTCATCTACCGCCTTCTGGCAAAAATTTTTCCCGGCGGCATGCAAGGCGGGATGATGAGCGAGGACTTCTACCTTGCCAATGTGACCATTCACGGCACCATCATGGTCTTCTTCTTCATCACTGCTGCCCTGCTGGGCGGTTTTGGGAACTTTCTCATCCCGCTGCAAATTGGTGCGCGGGACATGGCGTTCCCCTTCCTGAACATGCTCAGTTACTGGGTGTTCCTGCTGTCGTGTCTCGTGCTGATTGCTTCTTTCTTTTTAGCGAGCGGACCGGCGAATGTGGGTTGGACTTTTTACCCGCCGTTGAGCAGCGTTCCCCAAGCATCACCGGGTTCTGAACTGGGCGCCACCTTGTGGCTGCTTTCCATGGCGCTCTTCATCGTCTCCACCACGATGGGGTCACTGAACTTCATCACGACGGTGTTGAACTTGCGGACGAAGGGCATGACGATGCTACGGCTACCTTTGACTGTTTGGGGCATTTTTGCGGCAGCGATTTTGGGTTTGCTTTCATTCCCCGCGCTGTTTGCGGCAGCCGTCATGCTCCTTTTGGACAGGCACTTGGGCACCAGTTTCTTCACGCCCTATGTTGTGCTCCTTGATGAACACCTCCCGCGTCAGGGAGGCAACCCACTCTTGTGGCAGCACCTTTTCTGGTTTTTGGGGCACCCTGAAGTTTACATTGCCATCCTGCCGGCGATGGGCATTACCTCCGAAGTTCTCGCCACCAATGCCCGCAAGCCCATCTTCGGCTACAAGTCCATGGTGTTAGCCATTTGCGCCATCTGCGCCCTCAGTTTCATCGTTTGGGGGCACCACATGTTCGTGAGCGGGATGAACCCTTGGTTGGGCACGGCGTTCATGGCGACCACCCTCATCATTGCCGTTCCCTCCGCCATCAAGACCTTCAACTGGCTCATGACCCTTTGGCGGGGCAACATTCGTTTCACTTCCGCCATGCTGTTCACGCTGGGCTTTGTTTCCCTGTTCGTCACGGGTGGCTTGACGGGACTTTTCTTGGGCAACCCACCTGTGGACATTTACCTGCACGACACCTACTTCGTGGTTGCCCACTTCCACTTCGTCATGGGCTCTGCCAATGTCTTTGCGATTTTCGCTGGCGTTTACCACTGGTTCCCCAAGATGTTCGGTCGGATGATGAACGAAAAACTGGGCAAACTCCACTTCTGGCTTACCTTCGTTGGCGTTTACTTTGTGTTCTTCCCCATGCACTACCTCGGCTTCTTGGGGGTGCCGCGCCGTTACTACGCTTACTTCAACGAAGCCGGCGAACCGCTCTTCACAACTTTCCCAGTGGATGTGAAGCACATCAACATGCTGATCAGTGTGGCTGCCTTCGTCGTTGGCTTTGCGCAACTCCTGTTCGTCATCAACTTCGTGTGGAGTTTGTTCAAGGGCAAGAAAGCCGACAAAAACCCGTGGCAAGCCACCACCTTAGAGTGGCAAGCCCCGTCGCCCCCGCCGCATGGCAACTGGGGCGCGGAACTGCCGACGGTTTACCGTTGGCCGTATGACTACAGCGTTCCCAATGCAGCGGAAGACTTCATCCCGCAAACCGTTCCGCCTCTTGTTCCCGTTCGCCGCGACGGTGGCGACGGAGCGGACGGGGGAGCCGAGAAAGGTCAAAGCAAGCCTTCTACCCCTTGACGAGGTGAGCGAACGCATGGATTTGGCACGGGCACCGTTGGTGCCGATGACGCATAGGCGCCTTTGGTTGCACCGCTTCGCTGTGTTGGTGGCAGCCGCTTCTGTGGCGCTCATTGCGACGGGCGCGTTGGTCACCAGCACCGGTTCAGGCGACGCTATCCCTGACTGGCCGACCGCTTATGGTGCGCTCGTCCCTTCAGTGGTCACTGGTGGGGTGTTGATAGAGTGGTTCCATCGCGTGGTAGCGGGTGTTGTTGGGTTGTTGGTCATTGTGCTGGCTGTTTGGTTGGCAGTGAGCCCCTCCCCGCGTTGGGTGAAGACCTTAGGGTTTGTCGCTGTTTTAGCCGTAGTGGCGCAAGCGGTTTTAGGTGGGATTCGGGTTTTGGTCGTCTCTTCGGAACCCTTGCAGCAAACTCTTTTGTCTCTCACGCGAGCCTCCCACTCGTTAGCCTTGGGCATTGCTTTCGCCGCTGCGCACGGGGTGCTCGCTCAGTTGGTCTTGGGGTTGGTTTTCGCTGTTGCCCTTTTCACCCAGCCGCTGACTGAACCCCTCCCTTCCCTCACCCACCGGCGGGTTCTCTTTCCGCCCGCTCTTGCGCTTGTGTGCCTTCTGGTCGGGCAACTTCTACTGGGGGCGTTGGTGCGGCATTTGCACATGGCGTTGGTTATCCCTGACTTTCCCACTTCTTTCGGCAAACTCATCCCGCCTTTCGGCAACCTTCCGTTTGACCCTGACAACCCTTTGTGGCTGAGCCGAGAAGAGTTCGTTTTCGGCGTGGCGATAAACTTTGCCCATCGCGCCAACGGCTTCCTCATTGCTTTGCTTATTGCTGCGATGTTCTGGTTGGTGCGACGGTTGTCTGATGCTCGCCAGCACAAACCGTTGCGCGCTCTCACCGCATGGCAGTTGGGTTTGGTGCTGGGGCAAATCCTTCTGGGGGGCTTGGTAGTCTGGACGAAACTGTTCATCCCCGTCACCATCGCCCATGTTGCTGTAGGGGCGACGCTGTTGGGACTTAGCGTGCTGGTTTTGCTGCACTGTGCTGGCGTCGTGCCTGCTGCACTGCCTACCCGAACGGAGGTGGCTTCTTAAGGTGGCGATACCCACTACTGTCGCCAAATCAACGGCTGTCCCGATTTGGATAGGAAAAGCGTTAGCGAAGGCGCGGGATTACTTGCAACTGAGCAAGTTCCGCTTGTCGGCGCTGGTGGTAGCGACAGCAGGGTTCGGCTACCTTCTGGCGCTGCCCACTTCTTTGAACGATGCCTTCGGTCATTGGCTTCTTATGCTTCTGGGCACTTTTGGTGTTGTCGCCGCTGCTAATGCGTTCAATCAAGTGTTGGAGCGGGATGTAGACGCCTTAATGAGCCGAACAGCGACCCGACCGCTTCCAGCACAACGGATGAGTGTGACGGAAGCAGTGAGCGTGGCGTCGGCAATGGCAATTAGCGGACTCCTTCTTTTAGCCCTCACCATCCACTGGCTCGCAGCCCTATGGGCATTGTTCGCTCTCCTCGTTTATGTGCTCGCTTACACGCCGCTCAAACGCACCTCGGAACTCTGCACTTTTGTAGGGGCTATCGCTGGGGCGGTTCCGCCCGTCATCGGTTGGTTGGCAGCAAGCAAGCAGTTCAGCGCTGAAGCAGCGGTTCTGTTCGCCCTTCAATTCCTTTGGCAGTTCCCGCACTTTTGGGCAATTGCGTGGATGTATCGTGACGATTACGCAAAAGCGGGGTTCAAGATGCTGCCCGTTACAGGCGATGGGAGACGGGTAGCGCAGCAAATGGCAGGTTACACCCTCGCGCTGATAGCCGTGAGCCTTTTGCCCGCTCTTTTGGGTTGGGTCAGCCACCTTTACCTTTTAGGAGCAAGCATGGCGGGAGTGTGGCTGCTGCGCAGCGTTTTCGCTTTTTGCCACCAGCCCACCACTTTTAGCGCCAAGCGGTTGCTCATGACCGCTAACGCTTATCTGCCGTTGCTGCTGGTGCTGTGGTGGGTTTTTCGGGGTGTGTAAGGCACAGACTTTTGCGCAAAGGAGGCGCAAAGGGCTATGAGCAAAACCCTCGCCAAACGGCGGGATGTCTATATCGGCACTCCAAGCGATGGTGGGGGATGGTCGTGGGAGCCTTCGCAAGGCGATAGTGCTCTGCCCGTGCCGACAGCGAAGTTGGGGCTGTGGCTGTTCCTCGGTGCGGTGACCATTCTGTTTGGTGCCCTGACCAGCGCTTACATCGTTCGCAGCGTGGCAGGCGCTGATTGGCAACCCCTTCCCAAACCACCTATCTTGTGGCTCAACACCGCTGTCTTAGTCCTCAGCAGTTTGGTCTTGCAATGGGCATGGACATCGGTGCAACGGGGGGAGCGCGACAAGGCACGCTACGGGTTGGCAGTTGCCACTTTTTTGGGGCTCTCGTTCGTTGCAGGGCAACTTTTGGCGTGGCGGCAACTTATCGCAGCCGGCATTTACCTGCAAACCAACCCCTCCAGCAGTTTCTTCTACCTACTGACCGCCACGCACGGGGCGCACCTTTTGGGCGGCATCGTCGCTTTAGCGTGGGCAACGGTGCGAGTGTGGCGCGCTATGGACGGGCGCCAACATGTCCGCAGCGTGGAACTTTGTGCCATCTACTGGCACTTCCTCTTGCTGGTCTGGCTGTGGCTGCTCGCTCTCATGCTGTTGCGCTGACTTTCTCATAGAAGCAAGCACGGGGGTGACTGACAAGATGCATGCGGAAGTGCAAGCGACGCCGTTGGAAGAAGTGCTCAAATCGGATTGGGGTGGCGGGAAGTCGCCCTTCGGCATCAGTTGGGGCAAATTGATGATGTGGGTGTTCATCCTCTCGGATGCGTTCATCTTTGGCACCTTCCTCATCGTCTACGGCGCCATTCGCACCAGTTTGGGGCAGTGGCCCGACCGAGGGGAAGTTTTCGCCCTTCACCTTGGCGGGACGAAAGTGCCCCTGCTGCTCATCGCCATCATGACCTTCATCTTGGTGAGCAGTAGCGGGACAATGGCGCTCGCCGTCAGGGCTGCTTACGACCGCAACCGTCAAAGGACGGTTCGGTTCCTCTTTGCTACTTGTTTGCTGGGGTTAATCTTTGTGGGCTGTCAAGCCTACGAGTGGAGCAAACTCATCCACGAAGGGTTGCGCCCTTGGGCAGCCCCAACCGAAGCGCCGTTTTTCGGCATCGCCCAGTTTGGCGCTTTCTTCTTCCTCATCACAGGCTTTCACGGTTCGCATGTTCTGAGCGGTGTGATTTACCTCTCCGCCATTGCTTGGCGTGTCGCCAAAGGCGTTTACGAAAAGCGGGGCTCGTATGAAGCCGTAGAGATTGCGGGGCTTTATTGGCACTTCGTGGACTTGGTGTGGGTGTTCATCTTCAACTTCTTCTACCTGCTGTGAGGAAGGGGGCGAACTGCTGTGGCGCACGCAGAACACAGGCATCCAACCCAACGGACTTACCTTTGGGTTTGGTTTTGGCTGTTCGTGCTCAGTTTCTCGTCTTACTTTGTGGAACTGATGCATTTGCCCACTTTCGTCAAGGCGTTTCTACTCACCTGTTTGGGGATGATGAAGGGCGGGCTCATTGTCGCCTACTTCATGCACCTGCGCTTTGAGAGGCTCAACTTGGTTTACAGCGTGCTGTTGCCGTGCCTTTTGCTGGTAGCCCTTTTGGTCGCGCTCCTTTACGAAGGGGCAACCGTCCCCATGCTGGTGCAGCGCTGAAGGGGTGACAACGATGCGTTGGTTGAGCATCATCATAACCCTTAGCCTTGCGGTAGCCCTTGGGGCTGCCCAATGCGCCTTGTGCAAATCGTCGGTGCAGGCGTCCGACAATCAAGGGCTCATTCAAGGGTTGCGGTGGGGCATCGCCGTGCTAATGGCGTTGCCCTATCTTGTCGTAGGCACCATCGCTTTCGCCATCTACCGCGCCTATCGCCGCCAGTCCCAATGGCGTTGGAAGGCGCAAGAGAACTGACCTTCGTCTTCAAGAGACGAACGCAGCGAAAAGGGGGAGACACCCATGAACCGCTGGGGGCGAAAGATAGCGCTTATCGTAGGCTTGCTTGTGTTTGCGGCAGGTGCCCTCGTCTGGTCATGGCAGCAACGGCAACAACGCTTACCCGTTTACTGGTCGGTGCCCGATTTTCGACTCACCGCGCACACAGGACAACCTCTCTCCCTTGACGATTTGAAGGGCAAGGTTTGGGTGGCGGAGTTCTTCTTCTCCACCTGCGCTGGCATCTGCGTGGAAATGAACACCAACATGAAAGCGGTGCAAAAAGCCTTCGCCGATGTCCCCGATGTCCTCATCGTCGGCTTCACCGTGGACCCTGAAAACGACACGGTGGAAGTTTTGCGGGAATACGCCAAAGATTACGGCGCCCGCGAGGGCAAATGGTTCTTCATCACAGGCAGCAAGAAGGACATCTACCGCTTGGCTCGGCACGGCTTCAAAGTAGCAGTGGAGGAAGTGCCCCCGGCTGAAGAAGGGGGACCGACAGACTTCATCCACAGCGACCGCTTCATCCTCGTGGACCGGCAGGGACGCATCCGAGGCTACTACAACGGCACCGACAAAGCGCAAGTGCAACGCTTGATTGCCGACATCCGAAATTTGCTGCGGGAGTGACCGTTGGTGTTGGATGTCTCCGTCCTTCCCACCGTTAACGCACTTCTAAACACCCTCAGCGCAATGCTGTTAGCAGCAGGTTATGTGTTCATTCGGCGGCGACAGGTTGAAAGGCACCGAGCATGCATGATAGGGGCGATGGTTACTTCCGCCCTCTTTCTACTTTGCTACCTCGTCTACCACGCTCAAGTTGGGGCGACGAAATTTACGGGGACGGGTTGGATTCGCCCCGTTTACTTCGCCATCCTGATTTCCCACACCGTTCTCGCGGCAGCGATTGTTCCGATGGCACTGGTGACCTTCTTCCGAGCCCTGCGGGCGGATTTTGTGCGGCACCGAGCGATTGCCCGCTGGACTTTCCCCTTGTGGCTCTATGTCTCCGTCACGGGCGTGGCGATTTACCTGATGCTGTATCACCTTTTCCCTTCACGCTGAACCAATGAGTGTGGTTCATCGTTGGAAGTGCAACACAGTTACGGAGTGGGGCAGTAGCGTTAAGCGGCAGGCTTCTTCCACAAGCAGAACTTCTTCTCTGGGAACCACTTTGTTGGGGTGCTCAAAGGTATTGGCGTCCGCGAAGTTTTCGCTCTGCAGCGAGCGGGCAAGCACTGGTGCTTTCGGACGGAAGTCTCCTAAGTCCAACTGGACTGTAACACTGCTCTCAGGATGGCGGTTGACGAGGGAGACGAACAGCGTTTTGCCGTCTTCGCTGAGGGTTGCCGATGCATCCAAAACGGGCACTTCCCCACCAACGGGCATGGTGCCCACAGGCGTTTCCGCCTCACAAGCCACACGCCACTTCCCTGTTGCACGGACATACATCCAGAACGCCCAGTAGATGGGTGATTTGACCACCTGCGTTTGATTGGTGCGGATGGCGCCCAAGACATTCACCGTTTGCGCCAAACATGCCATCTCTACGAAATCGCTGCACCGATGAAGGGCATGGAAGACACCGGCAGCAAAAACAGCGTCCCGCAGGGCGTAGAAACTCTCCAAGCCGTTCTCAACCGTTTGGTGTGGCTCCCACACATTCCACTCGTCAAAAGCCAAAGTGATGCGTTTCCCTTTCGGCTTATTGCGTTCCACGATCTCAAAGGTTTCACGCAACATGCGCTCAATGTGAACGGGGGAACCAGCAATGACGGTGTAAATTTGACGAGGGTCGTCGTTGGGGTTGTAGCCTTGGTAGTAGTGCGGGGCAATGAGGTCAAAATGCGCCCCCGCAACCTTGGTGACAATCGCATTCCAGTTACCCCATCCTCTCCCGTCAACGCCAACTGCTACCAACCGCGCGTTGGGCAACACCTTCCGCATTGCTTGGGCGAAGAGGATGGCTTTAAGGGCATACTTGGTAGCGTCAAGGTGTCCCAGTTGCCAGCGACCATACATTTCGTTACCGATGCCCCAGTAACGGACTTTGTAGCCCTTTTCCTTGCAATAGCGCATCCACTCGGCGGCTTCGTGTTCGTAGCCTTCCCCTGCGTTGGTGCAAATGTAAGGTTCTGCGCCTACATACTCGCAGAATCGCATGAACTCATCAGTGCCAAAATCGTTCCACTCCCACGCGCCCCATGCCCGATCCCAACGGGGCGGGCGCTTATCGGGGTCGCCGATACCATCTCGCCAGTCATAGCCAGAAACGAAGTTGCCACCCGGCCATCGGACAATGGGTGGCTTAATGTCTCGGATAGCATCCAGCACATCGCGGCGCATTCCGTGAACATTGTCGGCAGGCATCAAGGACGCTGCGCCGACCCACAGTGAGCCTTTGCCCTTGAAACTGATGACGAACTGAGCGTTTTGGACCGCTTCTTTTACCGTGAGGCGGAAGTTCAACTTCTTCCATCGCTCCGTGACACCTTTCAGCGTTTGCTCTGCCAGAACCTTGTTGCCTTTGCGGAGGCTCACGGTAATTTCGCTGACGCCCTTCCCTTTGGCGATGATGCGCCCAACATAGCCTTTGGGGAGCAAATCCAGTCCGCTTTGAGCAATACCGTGTTCGCCCGTCCCTGTGCCTTCAATGACTTGCGATTGCCCCCCGACGAAGAACTCCTCGTTATCAGCCCGCCAACGCGCGCTTTTTCCAAACGGTTCCCACTGCTCTACCACACCGTTTTCTTGCACGCTCCCATGCATTTTGCGATTGCGCAGCATTTCTGCCCAGATGCCGCCGTAGATACAACGCCCTAAATGCTCAATGAACTGCCCGTAAATCATCGGGTTAATCTCGTTGAGTTTGCGACGTGGGTTGACTTTGACGGTGGCGGTTAAAGGAGTGCTTTCGGCGGGAAGAACCTCTATGCGGAACGAACCGAAACGGACCGTTGCTGCCCGACCGTTGCCCCAAGTTTTGAGCATCAGTCCTGCACGCTTGGGTGCGAACCAGATGAGGGACTTGCCTGCTTCCTGCCATTCTTCCTGTCCGTCGTGGCGCCAAAGGAAGTGAAGCCACCAACCGCGCTTCTCCACGCGCAAGTAAACAGGGAGCGCAGACAACGGCGCTTTCAGCAACCGCGCTTCCCCCGTTCGCTCCATCCACAACTCTGGCTGCTCCATCTGCCACGAAGTCTTGCTGTGAAATGGACCCCACAGCCACAGATACTTTTCGGAGACGGCAATGGCAATGCCTGCGTGCACATCGCCATCGGGAGCGTAGTCAAAGGAAAGAACGCTTGCTTCAACTGCCCAATCGTCTTCAGGTAAATCGGTCAAGAGCATGGGGGCATCAAAAACGCCTCTCCAATGGTCAAAGCCTTTCTCTCGCTCAGGGACGGAGAGAAGCAGTTGACCATCGGCAACCTCGTAGTTGCCCCCAACAGGGGCGTGCCATTGCCACACTTCCCCCAACGGACCCACGAACTTCTCTTCCCGCACGACCATCCCGACGGAACCTCCTTTCACCACGATAGCCATCGTTATCGTCCACAACATCCACAACAATTGTCGCGTTGCTAAACCCGCAGTAGTTCGCACCAGTGAGGTGCGGAGCATGGAGCGCAGAGTGTAGAGTTTTTGCATTCCTCGTTCCTTCATTTTGGTTGCGCTTGTCAGGACGGCTATCACCAACAAGCAACAAACTCTGGCTGCTTTCCGCTCTGTGCCCCTTGTTCCACTTTCCACGCTCTTCGCTCCACCTTCCTTGTTTCAGCGAGCAACACGACCGAAAGACACATTCCCTATCGGGCTTGGACTCAACAATTGGGTTGACTTTTTGCGAAGCCCTGTTCCAGCAAAGTTGGGATTTTGAGACGGACTATGGGGAGGTATGGGAGGAACAGGCTTTGTCTAAACCTGCTCCTCCCAAGTTTGCCGCTTGTCGCTCGCAGGAAGTTCACTGTCCTCCTGGCTGCGCCGCTGAAGGTGGTCGTCCGTGAACGCCGTAAGCACCATGCCCTCCGTAAGCGCCGTGTCCACCTGGTCCGGGCATCATTTGCCCTTTCATCTTGAGCATGGATTGTTGCATCTTCTGCTTGACATGTTCAGGGGTTGGACCAGCCACTCCGGTGGGGCGAATGGTGCCTGAGAACACATAGATAGCGGCAACGATGAGGACAATAACCACGATAACGACTACCGCGACCCAAGTAGGCACTTCTTGCTTCATTGTAAGCCACCTCCGCAAAAATTGTCCACCTTACTCCCGCAGCCACATGTTTACCCAGCCAGCCGGCAAGTTAGCGCGCGTCAATGGATTGACATTCCTTTGGTCTGGCGGGTTCAGAGTCTGATGCACTCGCATCCACTTCACATGCCCGTCGACGAAGCCATAGGTGGCACCTTGGAAGTGCCGATCGTGGTCGTTCTGCCACGTCACATCGTCAATGTGGTCCACATAGTAGCCGGAGCGTCCTCCCCTAAACGGTTCGTCAATCTTGTGCCACGCCCTCGTTTCTCCCATCATGATAGTGCCGGCGGGTTCTTTGAATTGAGCCAACTTGTAGCCGCCATTGCAGCGTTGTCCCAAGGGGTAGTTGTTCAAACCGTAACTGGTGTCTTGTCGCCACGCACGGCAATTGGTGCAGGTGCCACGGCGACCCCAGTAGTAGGTGTCGCTGGAGCACAGGAACATCTGCCAGTTCCTCGTGTAGGGTTCAATCTTGCGGTCCCAACCCCATCGGCACCGCCCACCATGGGGACGAGAGGGGTCTTGCACTTCGCATGGATGCCCTAACCCACCACCAGCGAAACAAGCGCAAATCCACTCGTCAACGAACCGCTCATCGTAGTCCTGCAGATACTGCATGTAACCCGTGGAGATTTGCCGAGCGTTGCTGATGCAGTTCGTCTGCCGCGCCTTTTCGCGCGCTTGGCTGAACACGGGGAACAGAATGGCGGCCAGGATCGCGATTATCGCGATCACCACCAGCAGTTCAATGAGTGTGAACCCACTCCGACGCATCGCACAACACCTCCTAAAGCGATATTTTTGGTGCCCCTCAGGGCAACCACCCACAATTATATGGAGGGGTCACAAAAACGCAAGACCCCAGAAGCAGGCTTAGAACGGCCAGCCTGCAGGCCAAACCCACCACCAATCTCCAGCGCATCTGGAGTCAGCCACTTCGTCACAGTAATCAAACCTCAAAGTTCCTCCAAGGGGTCCCACAGGCGATAGAGGACGGCGTTTCCTTATCTGCTGCCATCGATGCCATTTGGCATGACCATCAGCAAACCCAAGGACAGAACCTTGCAGATGTCTACCTGCATACTTCTCCGCTTCTCCCGTCGCCGTCCAGATGGGATCCGCAGGCCAATATTCAGGGTAGACCAAGTCCCTGACATAACCCCCTGCGTGGACGCCCCATTCCATCATCCATCCCCAAGTCGGGAACCAGCATTTCTCCGAATCGCCTAAAAGCACAAATTCGGCGGGGGCTTGATAGCGAGGGAGAGACCCATAGCCTTCTGCATGGTTTTGAACGAACTCGTTATAGCCGTAACTTGTGAAGAAAACCCACGCTCGGCGAACAGGTGCAGGGTAAGGCAAGTTAGGGTGATAAGCCCATGCTCCCCCGCAAGCCCACCAACCTCTTTGCCGCGCCGTGTCAGGGTCACGGGCACAAGTAATTGGGAAACTCCAGTCTCTCCCTGTGCTGGGACATTCAAAAACTTGACGGTTGCGAACATAAGGCTCGGTTTGAACGAAGATGTGAGGACCAATCAGCGGCTTCCCTGGAACCAATGGGTCCCTTGGTGATGCAATGTTGCCAGGACCGCCGTGCCAACAGGGAGTTCTCCAGAAGGGGAACTGTTCGTCGTGGTCCTGAGAATACTGGACTAACGCCATGCTGAAGTTGCGAAGGTTGCTCAAACACTGAGCCTGCCTCGCTTTTTCGCGCGCTTGGCTGAACACGGGGAACAGAATGGCGGCCAGGATCGCGATTATCGCGATCACCACCAGCAGTTCAATGAGCGTGAACCCACTCCGACGCATCGCACAACACCTCCCACTGAGACAATGTCTTTTGCTGCCCGAAGGCTATCGCTACGAAATTATATGAAGAAAGCGTGGGAAACGCAAGATCCCAAGAGAGCAGCAAGAGGACGCTCTCTACGGCAGACAAGCAAGTGTCGGCGAATGCTTTTGAACAACGCTTTAGGGAACGGGATAGACATTGCGTTGGCGGATGTGGTAAAATATTTGCGGCACCTTAACAAGTGGGGGCGAACGGGTCTCGACGGGAAGGAAGGAGGCATCGGTGGCGAGCCGGGTGGCGCCCGTAACAGCCAAC
>FWWL01005942.1_pt1 | contig 18269 bp, 14 predicted proteins | sample 2228331 | NCBI WGS metagenome assembly FWWL01 (sample SAMEA103939775, study PRJEB20133) | metagenome
GCCGCCCCTTCCGCCCATCCGGGGCGGCCACGCGGCGGCCAGCACGGACCGGACCTCCACGGAGTGGTACTTCGCCGAGGGTTTCACCGGGGCGGGCTTCGACGAGTACATCCTGGTCCTCAACCCCGGTGAGGAGCAGGCCCGCGTGGAGCTGGACTTCATGCTCCCCGACGGGAGGGTGGTGAGGCGCGAATACACGGCCTCCCCCCACAGCCGGCTCACGGTGGGGGTGGACTCCATCCCCGGCCTGGAGAACGCCGAGGTCTCCGCCCGGTTGACCTCCGACCGGCCGGTGGTGGCGGAGAGGGCCATGTACTTCGACTACGGAGGTAGGACGGACGGTCACGCCGAGACGGGCAGGCTCCGGGCCTCTTCCCTGCACTTCCTGGCGGAGGGTTATACCTCGCCCTTCTTCGACACCTACATCCTGTTCCAGAACCCCAACGACTCGGAGGTCTCCGTGGAGGTGGCCTTCCTCAAGCCCGACGGCTCGACCATCGACCGGAAGGTCGTCCTGGGTCCCCGCAGCCGGGGGACCCTCAAGGTCAACCAGGTCCCCGGCCTGGAGTGGACGGAGTTCTCCGTGATCGCGGAGGCCGACGCGCCCATCCTGGTGGAGCGCTCCACCTACTTCAACTATCCGCGCTGAGAGGGGTCTCATACCCGCTTCCACGCGCCGTAGCGCCGTCCCGCCTAAGGCTCTAATGCGCCGGGCTTGCCACGATCTCCGTGGTCAGGAGGACCTCTTGTCCCGCATATCCCCGCCCTCCGTAAACGCTCCGCATAGACTTCCCGGCATCGAGTTCCGAGAAGCATTCATCGAGTCGCATATCCCCGCCCTCCGTAAACGCTCCGCATAGACCGCAATAACCGAAACAACCATCAACCGCATATCCCTCCTCCCCGCCCCCTGCCCGCCTTTCCGGGAGCGGTCCCCTGACGTGTGGTCAGACCGGGGGATTTTATGATATGAAGCGGGGTGCGGGAAGAAAGCCAGGACCGCTATACCCGATGCCTTGTGCCGGCCCCGGCGGGGATGAAGGCGAAGGGTCGGCGGGAGTAGAAGTATTTAGGCGAAGCGAGGCGTATGACGGTGGGCCTCCCCACCCGTCCGCGCCCGTGGGGGTGTGGGGGCGGAGGGCGGGGAACCCGTTCCCTCCTCCGCGAGTCAGGAGAAGAGAGACCCCGGATGCGGCGCGGGGTTTCGGCGAAGGCGGCCCGGCTTCCCGCCGCAAGCTCCGACCCTTCGCGTGTGCGCCGCGAACCGGGTCGCGCTCCGGGAAAACACCGGACGGGGACACGGCGTGCGGCGTCAGGGGCTCACGGGAGGCGATCACCGGAGGCATTGGCGATCACCGGAGGTACGAGGATTGATCTGCCCGGAATGCGGTACCTATCAGCCTGACAGGGCCAAGTTCTGCGGGCTGTGCGGGACCCCTCTCTCCCAGGAGAGCCTGGTGGAGAGCTTCCTCCGCCAGGCACCGGAGGAGGACCTGGTCCTGCCTCGCCACCGCAGCCCCTGGTTCTACCTGGCGGTGTTCCTGCTCGTGTCCGCCCTTCTCGCCCTCCTGGGCGGAGCCGTCTTCCTGGTGCTGAGAAAGGTGAGCGGGGGCCGGGAGGAGGGCGATACAGCGCAGGAGGCGGAGGAGAACGTCAATCTTTTTCACCACCCGGAACTGGGCTTCGGCTTCTCCTATCCCGAGGGCTGGACGCTGGAACAGGGCTACCCTGCAGGCGAGGAGCTGTCCTCCATGCGCGCGGTGTTCAGCTCCAGGAAATTCATGGAAATAAAGGTCCTGACCCTGGACCCGGTGGTCGCCGTGGGCGGCCTGGAGGGCATACGCGAGTCCCTGGAGGAGAAGGCGGGCGAGCAGGTCCGTTCCCTGGGGGGGACCGTCCGGGACCAGGAGGGCGAGCTCCTCACCTACACCCGCGCCGGGGACATGCCCGCCTTCTACGTGGAGTTCGAGGCCAACCTGCTGGGGGAGAACACCACCTTCATCCTCTGCTACGCGGTGGGCGGGAACTACTGTTTCCGCTTCGAGGGGCGCGCGCCCTACGACGAGTACCGGTCCGTGCGCCCCTTATTCTGGTCCATCATCGACTCCGTGTACGAGGACGCGGGCGAACGACCTTGAGCGGGGTACCCGAGCGGCCGCGCCGCCACCCGGCCGGGGAGCGGATGGAGGCGGCGGGCGGTCCGAACGGAGTCGCGGGCATGCCGGATGACAAGTAGCCCGGCATGTCGAGGCATATTACGAGGAGGTGAGCCAGTGCGCATACTGGTCACGGGAGGAGCGGGCTTCATAGGTTCCAACCTGGTGGATGCCCTTCTCCGGGAGGGACACGAGGTGACCGTGGTGGACAACCTGTCCACGGGGAAGTTCGAGAACCTCTACAACGTCAAGGACGCGGCGCGGGAAAACCGCTTCGCCTTCTTCCACGCCGACATCCGCGACGATTCCCTCCTGGCCGCCTTCCGCAACCGAGAGCAGGAGGTGGTCATCCACCTCGCCGCCCAGCCCGACGTGAGGGTCTCGGTAAAAAACCCGGTACTGGACGCCGAGGTCAACGTCCTGGGGACCATAAACGTTCTGCAGCTGGCGGTGGAGAACGGGGTGAGGCGCTTCATCAACACCAGCTCCGGAGGCTGCGTGTACGGGGAACCGGAGTCCTTACCCGTATCCGAGGATTCCCCGCGTCGCCCCGATTCCCCCTACGGGGTGAGCAAGAACGTGGCCGAGGAATACCTTCGCTATTACCACCGCGCCTACGGGCTCTCCTACTGCACCCTGGCCCCGGCCAACGTCTACGGGCCGCGCCAGAATCCTTTCGGTGAGGCGGGTGTGGTGGCCATCTTCATCGGCCGCATGCTGTCCGGCCAGACGCCGGTGATCTACGGGGACGGCGAGCAGACCCGCGACTTCGTCTTCGTGGACGACGTGGTGGAGGCCTACCTGGCCGCCCTGACCAGGGGGGACGGGGAGTTCATCAACCTGGGGACCGGCGTGGAGACCTCGGTGAACCTGCTCTACCGCATGCTGGCGGACATCCTGGATTTCGACGGGGAGCCGGAATACGCGCCCCCGCGCCAGGGGGAGCTCTCCCGCATCGCCCTCAGGGCGGACAAGGCCGGCGAGCTCCTTGGCTGGAAGCCCCGCACCTCCCTCTCCGAGGGCTTGGCCCGCACCGTGGAGTGGTACCGGTCGAACCTCCGGAGGTAGCCCTTGCCCTTCGTGGACCTTCACTGCCACATCCTGCCGGGCGTGGACGACGGGGCCGCCGACGAGGCCGAGTTCCTGGCCATGGCCCAGGCGGCCCTCAGGGGGGACACGGCGGTGGTGGTGGCCACCCCCCACTGGGACCTGGAGGAAAGGCCCGCGCCCTGGGAACTCATCCCTCCTCTGGTGGACGAGTACAGGAAGAAACTGGAATCGGCGGGCCTGGGACTCGAGCTCCTCCCCGGAGTGGAAGTCCGCCTCAACGCCGGGCTCTTCCGCCTCGCCGCGGACGGGGAGGCGGTCAGGCGGCTCACCCTGGCCGGGAACGGCAGGTACCTGCTGGTGGACCTCCCCCTCACGGACATCCCCGTGGGCACGGAGGAGACCCTCTTCCGCCTCCAGCTCCAGGGCTGCACCCCGGTCCTGGCCCACCCGGAGCGCAACCGCCGCCTGGCCGAGGACCGAGCCCTTCTGCGCGGCCTGGCGGACAGGGGGGTGGAGCTCCAGGTGAACGCGGGTTCTCTCCTGGGGGCCTACGGGCGCGGCGCACGGCGCGTGGCCACATCCCTCCTGCAGGAGGGGCTGGCCAGGCTCATAGCCTCCGACGCTCACCATGCCTCGGGGAGGGACCCCGACCTCTCCGCGAGCTGGAGTAGGGCACGGGAGCTTCTGGGAGAGGGTGCGGCGGACGTCCTGCTCCGGGAAAACCCCCGCGCGGTGCTCGCGGGCGGCGAACTGCTCCCCCTGCCGCTCCCTGGCGTTTCCCGGCGCCGCCTTCGGCGGCGGTGAGACCTTCTCCGCGGGAGGGAGAAGAGGGCGACCGGGCGACGTTCCGAGTTTTGTCCGACGATAAACCCTCTCCGCGAGAGAAGGGAGGAGATGGCCAGGACCCCGGACCCCGGGGTCCTCGACGAGGAAGCCGGAGGACATATGAGACACGGATGGTTGAAAAGCTTCCGCAGCGACCCCAGACACAGCGGCCTCTTCCTGGACTTCGACGGGACCATAAGTGAGATCGCGCCCTCGCCGGAGGGGGCGGTCCTGCACCGCCGTGCGGCGGAACTGCTCCCCAGGTTGGCCGCACACTACCCACTCTGCATACTCTCCGGAAGAAGGGTCTCCGACGTGGCCTCACTGGTGGGACTTCCCCGCATCCACTACGTGGGCGTCCACGGCATGGAGTGGCTGGAGGGGAACGAGCCCCGCCTGGACCCCGAGATCCTTCCCCATCTGCCCTCCCTGGACCGGGCCAGGGGGGAGCTCCGGGAGGCCCTTCCGGGGCTGCCCGGGGTGGCTCTGGAGGACAAGCTGGCCTCCCTGACCCTGCATTTCCGGGAGGCGCCGCGGAGCGAGGAGGAAGCGGTGCGGCTGGCCGAGGGTGTGGCCTTCAAGCTGGGGCTGCGGGTGAAGCGGGGCCGCAAGTCGGTGGAGATACGCCCCCCCGTGGACATCGACAAGGGCACGGTGATCATCCGGCTGGCCCGCGCCTGGAGGCTGCGCCGCGGCCTCTTCGCCGGGGATGATCTCACGGACGTGGACGGTTTCCGCGGGCTGCGCTACCTCATGCGGGAGGGCGGCTTCGAGGGCGTGGCCGTGGCCGTCCTCTCCCCCGAGACGCCGGTGGAGCTGGAGGCGGTGGCCGACGTCACCGTTCAGGGACCCGACGGGCTCCTCGACCTCCTCGCCGGCCTGGTCCCGGACTGAGGGCGGATCCCACGCTCACCAGGTCAATTCCATGGCGTCCTTGGGGTTCTCCGTCTCCACGATCTCCGCGATGCGCCCGCTGTGCAGGCGGATGGTACGGTGAGACATCTCGGCGATGGCCGAGTTGTGGGTCACCAGGATGATGGTCTGGCCCTTCTCCCGGTTGATCTCCTGCATGACGCGCAGCACGTTCTTCCCGGTCTCGTAATCAAGCTCCCCGGTGGGCTCGTCGCAGAGCAGGATGGGCGGGTCCTTGACTATGGCCCTGGCGATGGCCACCCTCTGCTGCTCCCCTCCCGAGAGCTGAGTGGGGAAATGGTCGGCGCGGTTCCCCAGCCCCACCATCTCCAGGGCCTTTCGGGCCTTGTCCCTGGTGTTGTCCGAGACCAGCTCCAGGGCGAACTCCACATTCTCCAGGGCGGTCAGGGTGGGTATGAGGTTGAAGAACTGGAAGATGAAACCTATCTGGGTGCGCCGGTAGTCGGTGAGGCTTTTCACGTCCAGGCCGGAGATGTCCTGTCCGTTGACCACCAGGCGCCCGCTGCTCACCGTGTCCATCCCCCCGATGAGGTTGAGGAGGGTGGTCTTCCCGGAGCCGCTGGGGCCGAGGATGACCACGAACTCCCCCTCCCGGATGACCAGGTCCACGTCCTGGAGAGCCCTGACCTCCGTCTCCCCCAGGGGGTAGACCTTGTTCACCTTCTCGAAGACGATGATCTCCTTGCCGTTCATCGCCGGATGCAAGGCCCCTTCCCTTTCCGCTTCCGCCTCCTCCGACAATCCTCCGCGTCCGTCCTCCCGGTATATATCGGCCTGCGGACTCCCGCCATGATATCAGACGCACCGGGCGCCCGGAGAGGCTCCGGCCGGGGGCTTCCCGCGCTCCGGGGCATCGCCGCCGTCACGCGGCCAGGCGCCGGAAGAGGTTCAGGTAATCCAGAAGATGCCGGGTGCAGAGGAAGTTGCGCCTCACCTTCTCGTGACCCGCATCCCCCATACGCCGCGCGGTGTCCGGGCTCTCCATGAGCAGGCACACCTTCTCCGCGGCCTCCTCGATGCGGTCCACCAGGAACCCGTTCACCCCGTCCTCCACCTGCAGGAGTATGCCCCCCACCCGACCGGCCACCACCGGCTTGCGCTTCCACATGGCCTCGGTGACCGTCAGCCCGAACCCTTCCCGCAGGGACTTCTGGAGGACCACTGTGGCCATGGCCTGGAAGGCGCTCACCTCCACGTTGCCCACCCCCTGCTGGTTGGAGAGGAGGAATATGTCCGGGTCCCCACCGCTGTACTCGTAGGTCTTCTGGTAATAGTGCCATCCCTCCGGGTCGTCGTCGGCCATGGAGGCCAGATAGACCAGCTGCACGTCGGGATGCCTCTTCTTGACCTCGCGGTAGCAGTCCACCAGCCCCAGGGGGTCTTTCCAGGGGTCGAAGCGGGAGACCTGGAGCATGATGGGCCGCGTCTCGTCCACTCCGTAGCGGCGCGCGATGTCCGACTGCACCCGCTTCTCGGGGATGATGTTCTTGGCGCTGAGGGGGTCTATGGAGGGCATGATGAAGGCCACGTGGGGCACGGCCAGTGGAGACTTCACGTAATCCTTCATGGTGAAGACGGCGGCGTCGTAGCGGTCGATGTAGTTCTTGAGGAAGACCCAGGCGTCCTCGCGGGCATAGGTGGAATCTATATGGCACCTCCATATCCACCTGGCCTTGCGGTACACGGTCCCCTCCAGGGCGGCGATCATGGCGCAGGGCTGGGGGTCGTGGACGATGACGAAGTCGTATTCCCCGTCGAAGCGGGAGGCGTTCTCCTCGCACACCTCGAGGTATTTGGTCCTCATCTCCTCGGTGATGGGGATGTCCATCCCCTGCAGGGCGTTATGGAAGAGTTTGGTTATGGTGAAGAAATCCTGGTCTCCCTGGATCAACCTCCATTCCGCCTGCAGGCCCACGCTCTCCATCAGGGGCACCAGGGTGTAGAGCATCTCCGCCACCCCTCCCCCGTGGGCCGTGCTGTTGACGTGCACCACTCTGGCCCCCTTGAGGGAGCGGGCCAGCCTCTCGATCTCCTCCAGCACCTCCTGGTCGGCTATGCCCCGATACTGCTCGATGTGCCGGGGTTGCACGGGAACCCTGGGCAGCATCCGTCCCTCCTTCGCCTCCCGCATCTCCGGGCCCTCGGGGAGACCCGGCCCGGGCCGCGTCCCCGGGCCGCGGAACGCCCCTACGGCGCGGACCCTATCGCCGAGAACAAGTGTAATTGTATACCACGATGGGCGTTATCTCCCCACCCAGAGCCGGGCGTGCGGCGGCGTGCCAGGGACAGGCGGCGTGCCCGGGGCAGGCGGCCGGGCGGTATGATAGATTTAAGGACCGGGCCCCTGGTGCGCCGGGAGACGAGGAAAAGGGGGAGCGCCGGTCGACACCGGGCATCGCATAACTTGCGCGATATCAAGGCCTATGTGTGCGGAGGCGAGGAAAGGGAGGAGCGAGGACATGGTGATGAGGGTTTTCGAGGAGAGAAGGAGCATCCGCAGGTACGGCGACCGTCCCGTGGAGGAGGAGAAGCTCCAGGCCGTCCTGGAGGCCGCCCGCCTGGCCCCCTCATGGGCCAACCAGCAGTGCTGGACCTACATCGTGGTGCGGGACCGGGCCACCCGGGAAGCCATCTCCGCCACCCTGGAGAAGAACCCCGCCCAGAAGGCGGTGGCCACCGCTCCGGTGCTCATCGTGGCCTGCGCCGACCCCGATAAGTCCGGCAGGGTCAAGGACCAGAACTACTACCTGGTGGACATAGGCATCAGCATGGAGCACCTGTGCCTGGAGGCCTGCAATCAGGGGCTGGGGACCTGCTGGATAGGGTGGTTCGACGAGGACCGCATCCGCCCCATCCTCGGGGTGCCGGACAACATCCGCATCGTGGCCATGACCCCCCTCGGATACCCGGCCGTCTACCCGGAGGCGAGGGGGCGCAAGCCGCTGGAGGAGATAGTGCGTCACGAGAAATGGTGAGACGGGCTGCCGTTCCGGGAGGGACGGCGGCCCTTTTTCCAGGAAATACCATTCAGAGCATTTCGACCCGGCCGCGGGTCCCGGCCCGGGTCGAGGGCGGGAGGTGGCCATGGAATGGGATGAGCTGGACCTGGAAACGGTAACGCCGCGTCAGGTCCGGCAGTACCTGAAGGACAAGTACGTCATCGTGGCCTCCAACCGGGGCCCGGTGGAGTTCCGCCGCGACCCCGACGGGAAGATCAAGCCCTACCGGGGTGCCGGCGGCGTGGTCACCGCCATGTCCACGGCGCTCACGGCCACCGAGGCGGTGTGGATCTCGGCGGCCCGCACGCGAGAGGACGCCCTGGTGGCCGGGAGCGCCCCCGGACAGCGCCTGGCCATGCCGCCCGAGAAACCCCAGTACTGGGTCAAGTTCGTCACCCCGGACAAGGAGGAGTTCCACCAGTACTACAACGTGATCAGCAACTCCCTCCTCTGGCCCCTGCAGCACTACCTCTTCGACATCATCAACCGCCCCTGCATCGACGAGGAGGTCCACCGGGCCTGGGAGAACGGCTACCGGAAGGTCAACCGGCTCTTCGCCGACGAGATCGTCAGGGAGATCCGCTCCACGGACAAAAAACCCCTGGTGTTCCTGCAGGACTACCACCTCTTCCTCTGCGCCGCCTACATAAGAAGGCGCGAGCCGGATGTCCTCATCCATCACTTCACCCACTGTCCCTGGGTGCAGCCCGATTACCTGCGCTTCCTGCCCCAGCCCATGCGCAGGGAGCTCTTCCAGGGAATGCTGGCCAACGACGTGCTCGGGTTCCACACCCATCACTACGTCAACAACTTCCTGCAGTGCTGCCGCGAGGCGGAGGCGGTGCGGGTCTCCGTGGATCCCAAGCGGAGGGCGGTGCGCCTCGGGGACCGGGAGACCCTTGTGCGGCACTATCCCATATCCATCGACCACGAGGCCCTGGAAAGGACTGCCAACCGGCCCGAGGTCCGCTTCCACCGGGAAAGGCTGCGCTCCCTGGCCGGGGACCGCAAGCTCCTGGTGCGCGTGGACCGGGTGGAGCCCTCCAAGAACATCCCCCGGGGCCTGCAGGCCTACGAGCTCTTCCTCCGCCGCAACCCACAGTGGCGTGAGAAGGTGGTGTTCGCCAACCTGCTCTACCCTTCGCGGCAGGAGCTCCCCCTGTATCGGAACCTCAAGCGGGAGATCGAGGAGCTGGCCCATTCCATCAACCGGGAGTTCGGGACCCTGGAATGGGACCCCGTCCATCTGGAGATCGAGGACAACTACATGCGGTCGGTGGCCGCCCTGCGGGAGTTCGACGTCCTCCTGGTCAACCCGGTCATAGACGGCATGAACCTGGTCTCCAAGGAAGGGGCGGTGCTCAACACCCGTGACGGGGTCATCATCCTCTCCGTGGCCGCCGGTGCCTATCACGAGCTCAGGGAGGGCGTGCTGCCGGTGAACCCCCTGGACGTGGCGGAAACCGCCCAGGCCATCGGCAAGGCCTTGGAGCTAGGGGAGAGGAAACGGAGGGCCATGGCCAGGGCGGCCAGGGAGGCCGTCCAGGCCAACACCTCCTTCAAGTGGTTCGTGCAGCAGATGCGAGCCCTGCGCCTGGTGGAAAGGCAGCGCGAGGAGGCGGGGCGTCGCTCGGAGGATCTCCCCTCCCTGCCCTCCTACGAGAGGCTCACCTGACCCCCGCTCCCCGCTTAAGCTCCGCCCGGGTCCGCCCTCCGGTGGTATCCCCCATCGCAAACCGCTGACCGGCAACTCGTCCGACCAGGAGCTCTTCCGCCCGGCGTCCGCCCTACGCGGGTATCCCCACAGCCCCGCCCTCTCGGGCGAGATCCGGAGGGGCGCGACCTGTTCCCCCGGCGGACAGGCGCCGCCGCTCCCCAGGCCCCGCGCCCGCACGGAGGCCCGCTCGCCGCGGGAGCCCTCCAGCGCGTCAACGCCCCTCTCCGGCCGCCCTTCCCAGGTGCCTGCGCAGGGCGTTCCTGGTATCCACCAGGGGCAGCCCGCTCTCGGCCAGCAGGCGGTAATCCACCCCGCTGTGGTCGGTGACGATCACCGCGCAGTGGCAGGAACGCAGGGTCTCCGGCGAGAGCTCCGCGCTCCTCATGACCTCCCCGCCGACCGTGAACTCCGGCACGAGGGGGTCGTGGTAGAGGACCTCGGCCCCCTCGCGGCGCAGGATGTCCATGAGCTTGGCCGCCGGCGTCTCGCGCGTGTCGGCCACGTCCGGCTTGTAGGCCACCCCCACCACCAGGACCCGGGAGCCGCGGAGGTTCCTCCCGCAACGGTTCAGGGCCCTGGTCACCAGGCCGGCCACGAAGTAGGGCATGTTGACGTTGACCTTTCCCGCCAGCTCGATGAACTCGGTCTGGAAGTCGTATTCCCTGGCCTTCCACGACAGGTAAAAGGGGTCCACGGGGATGCAGTGCCCGCCCAGGCCGGGACCCGGCCAGAAGGGCATGAACCCGAAGGGCTTGGTGGAGGCGGCCTCGATCACCTCCCACACGTCCACCCCCATGCGGTCGCAAAGCATCCACAGCTCGTTCACCAGGGCGATGTTCACGCCGCGGAAGATGTTCTCCAGGAGCTTGGCCATCTCCGCCACCTCGAGGGAGCTCACCCGGACCGTCCTCTCCACGAAGGCGCCGTAGAACCCCTCCGCCAGGTCGGCGCAGCAGCCGTCCAGGCCGGCGAGGAGCTTGGGGGTGTTGTCCAGCCGCCAGCGCGAGTTACCGGGGTCCACCCTCTCCGGGGAGTAGGCCAGGTGGAAATCCCTGCAGGCTCGCATCCCCCCGCCCTCCAGGAGGGGAAGGACCACCTGGCGGGTGGTGCCCGGGTAGGACGTGGACTCCAGGACCACCAGCTTGGGCCGCCCGCCCTTCCGGAGGGCTTCGCCCGCTGCCCTGGAGGCCTCCTCGACGTATCCGAGGTCGGGGTCCCGCGTCTTGCTCAGGGGGGTGGGAACGCAGATGCAGAGCACCTGGCAGTCCGCGAGGCGCCCGGGGTCGCCGCTCACCTCCAGCCGCCCCTCCTCCAGCAAACCGCGCAGCCTTTCCCCGTCCATGCCCTCGTAGGGGGCTTCGCCTGCCGCTATACGCGACCTCTTTTCCTCGTCCCTCTCCAGTCCCACCACCGGGAAGCCGGCCGCCGCCGCCTCCACCGCCAAGGGGAGACCCACGTATCCCAGTCCGATGACCCCCACCCGCGCCTCACGCCGCTCGAGGGATTCCCGCAGTCCCATGACCACCTCCCATCTTCCCAGGCCCTTCTCCCCGCGTCCTTTCCGGGATCTGTGAATCGCCGCCCTCGGAAAGCTTACCCGCCCGGCGCCGGCTGCCGCAAGGTAGGGCGTCCGGCTTCGTCGGCAGGACGCATGGCCCGGCACGCCACACCGACGTTTCTCGGCTCGCGGGAATACGGGCCCGGGCCATGTGCTGCGGGAGGACGCATGGCCCGTCACGCCCCATCCGACGCCGGGGGGATGGAGCTCCCCGAGGCCTTCACGGCCGTGGCCACCGCGTCCCCCGGCAGACCCGTCCGATGCCGAGGGCGGATGGAGCCGATAGCGGAGGTCTGCACGGAGGGCTGCTCTTCCGGGAGCATGCCTCTTCTTCATGCCATCCCCGCCCCAGGCCGCGGGCAGAACGGCTCAGGGGCTCGCCTCGCGTAGCGAGCCGCACCCCGGCCCCTTACATGCCCGGCGGCTGGAGGGGGCGGGTATGATATGATGCAACAAGATGACCCGAAGTCGGGATGGGGAATCGAACGGCGGCCGCGCCCAGGCGGCCGGTGCGAGGGGTGAGGCGTTGGAGCTGACCTGGAGGTCCGGGATGAAAAGGATGCTCGAACTGGATGCACAGAAAGCCCTGCCGCGTCTTCTCAATTTCATAAGGGAGCGCACGGCCGCGGCGGGAAAGACCCGGCTGGTGGTGGGCCTCTCCGGGGGCATAGACTCCGCGGTCTCCGCCTACCTCGGGGTGAGAGCCCTGGGAAGGGAGAACCTCACCGCCTTCCTCCTCCCCTACCGGACCACCCGGCAGGATTCCATGGAGGACGCCCTGCTGGTGGCCCGTGAGCTGGAGATCGAACATCATCGCATCGACATCACCCCGATGGTGGACGCTTATTTCCAGTCTTTCCCAGAAGCCGACGAGAAAAGGCGGGGCAATTTCATGGCCCGCTGCCGCATGGCCATCCTCTACGACCAGTCGGCGGCCCTGGACGCCCTGGTCCTGGGGACCGGCAACCGCACCGAGTCCCTCCTCGGATACACCACCCTGTGGGGGGACATGGCCTGCGCCTTCACCCCACTGGGAGGCCTGTACAAGACCCAGGTGAGACAGCTGGCCGCCTATCTGGGCGTGCCGGAGCGGATAATCGAGAAGGCCCCCACCGCCGACCTCTGGGAAGGCCAGACCGACGAGGGGGAGATGGGCCTCACCTACGAGGAGGCCGACCTCATCCTCTATCACCTCTATGACCTCGGTTACCCGGAGGACAGGGTGGTGCGCGAGGGTTTCGACCCCCGCCTGGTGCGCAAGGTCAGATCCATGGTGGAGGCCTCCACCTTCAAGCGGCGCATGCCCCCCTACTGCGAACTCTGACCCCAGGGTTCGGGCCCCTTTCCCGGCCGGAAAAACGGAGGGGGCCTTGCCGCGCATATTCCCCGAACGCGGCGGCCTATCGAGGGGAACTCACCGTAGGCCCTTTTCGCTTCCCGGAGCGGGAACAGGGCTCTACCCGGTCACTGCCTGGAGAGGAGGAAGAGCTTGACCGCGGCGGTGCGGGATCCCACGCCCAGCTTGCGGTAGATGCCGGAGGTTATCTTCTCCACCGTCTTGGCGGAGATGTAAAGCCTGGCGGCGATGTCCTTGTTGCTCATCCCCTCGCTCATCATGGCCAGCACGTCGTACTCGCGAGGGGTGAGGGCATCGAGAGGGCCGCCGCCCCCTGCCATGCGCCCTTCCTCGCGCAGCGAGGCCACGATCATGTCCATCACCTGAGGGCTGAAGGCCTTCTCCCCGCGGACCGCCCTGCGCACAGCCTGCACAAGTTCCGAGCCGGCGGCCTTTTTGAGCAGGTAACCGTCCGCTCCCGCCTGGATGGCGCGGTTCACGTAGCCGAAGTCCTCGTACATGGAAAGCATGAGCACCTTCATCTCCGGGAACCGGGATTTCAGCAGACGGCATGCCTCGATGCCTGACATCCCGGGGAGCTTTATATCCATGACCACGATGTCCGGACGCAGGAGATCCGCCTTCTCCAGGCATTCATCCCCGTCCGAGGCCTCTCCCACCACCCGGATGTCCCGCTGCTTCTCCATGAGCGAGGCCAGACCCTCCCGGAGGATGGCGTGGTCGTCCGCCAGGAGGACCCGTATCTCCCCGCCGATGTTCCCCTCTCCGCCCATCGTCTCCGGTTTCCGGCTTTCCATGCTCCCCTGGCCACCCCTTCCCCGGCCTTCCCCCATGGCCCTTCCGCCGCGGTGGGTCCGGGCGGCGACCGGGGCTGCCGCCCCCAGCCCTCCGCCCCGAAGCGTCATCTCCGGTCCACCCGGCACCCCTCCTCTCTCCCTTGCCCACCGGGACGACCCGCTCCCCACGTCAACATCCCGCTCGGCGCGCGACCCGCCTCCGCCCTCCGGCCCTCTCCCCGCGCCCCTTTCTCCCGCCCCGCGCCTTGAAGCCGCCTCCGCCCACCCCGGCGGAAAAAGGGGCTCAATCCTCGAGGGGCACGTGCACGGCCACCGTCACCCCGCCGCCGTCGGAAAAGACCCGGAAATCCCCTCCCAGCTGGGATGCCCTCTCCCTCATGTTCACCAGTCCGAGGTGGACCTTCCCGTCACCCGTGTTGGATGAGAAACCCCGGCCGTTGTCCGTCACCAGGAGGTCCACCCCCGTGCCGTCCCTTCCGAAATACACCGTGGCACGGGTGGCCCCGGAGTGCTTCACCACGTTGACCAGCGCCTCCTGGGCTATGCGGTAGAGGTTTATCCTCACCTCGGCGGGAAGCTCCCCCTCCTCACCCCTCACCACCAGGTCGAAGTCCACGGGATGGTCGGCGTTCAGGCGTCGGATCAGGTTGCGCAGCGCCTCCAGCAGACCAAGGTCGTCGAGGACGTGCGGGTGGAGGGTGGCGGAAAGGTCGTGCAGCTTTTCCATGACCTGGGACACGGATTCCGCGGCGGAACGCAGGTGGCGGCGCACCTCCTCGGAAAGACCGTCGTCGGAGATGGCCATCTCCAGGTTGAGCATGGCGTTGGTAAGATGCTGACCCGTGTCGTCGTGCAGGTCGCGGGCTATGGCCGCCCTCTCGCGCTCCTGTATCTCGGTGACCGCCTGGAAGAGTGAGCGCAGCTCCAGGTTCTTCTGCGCCAGCTCCCGGTTGAGCCGGTTGTTCACGTACTGCTTGTAGCTCATCTCCGTGACCGCGCGGGCCAGGGCGTTGACCACCGAGAGCAGGAACTCCACCTCCTCCATCCTCACCGTGCGCACCTTTTCCAGCGAGGAGAGCAGGGGGCCGGGGTCGATGCCCAGTTCCTCGGCCAACCTGCGGTAACGCTCCGGATCCGGAGGGTCGGCCAGCGAGGCGTCGCCGCTGATCATGCCCACCATCTCGTCGCCCAGGATGAGCGGGGCGTCGAAGCAGATGAAGCCGGCGTGGCAGACGCGCACCCGCGGGCCCATGGTCTTCCTGAGCTCCGCCAAGGCCCCGATGGCCGAGTTGTAGCAGCGCATGACCCCCTCCAGGGAATCGATGATCAGCTGGCAGTGTTCCCCACCCGTGGAGCTGACCACCACCGGCATGGAGTCCATGTCCAGCACCCACAGGCGCACACCGGTGATGCGCGCCAGCTCGTCCACCAGCTCCTGCAGGTAACCCACGTCCAGGATCTCGGTGAAGGCTATGTCCCGCAGGCGGAGGGGCTCGATCAACCGGAGGTAATCGCCCGGGGGGGAGAGCACGCGGGTGCCCATGAGGAAACGGCCCACCCCCATGGTCCAGAGCTCCATGAAGGAACCCAGGATCTCCAGCCTCATCCTTCCCTCCCGGACCAGGGAGAGGAAAACGGCGCCGAAATCCTCCGCCGTCCTCACCGTCTGGAAAGCCAGTGGGTCGGAGGGGTCGCGGAAATGCAGCTCCAGGAAGGGCCGGGCGCTGGCCGGGTCCGCCAGGCTCATCCTTCCCTCCCGCTTCTCGCCGACCACGCAGCCGCCGGGGGCGCAAAGCTTTATGGCCGACCCCTCTTTGAGGGCGTCCAAGGCCGAACGGATGGGGCTGTCCTCCCTCAAGAAGAGCCTCTCCGTGACCTCTTCCAGTATGCGCTGCGCGCTCCCCTCCATGCCTCACCTCGCCCTTGACCCGCATCCGCCGAGGCACGTCCTCCGATCCCCGGGGGGTGAGCGGTTCGGCTGCTCCGTCCCTTCGGCCCGCGCCCGTCGCGGCGCCGGTCATGCCCGCCGCGCCGGCCGATCGACCTCAAGCCCTCGCCCGCACGCGGCCGCCGCGGCGCCGTCCCTTCCTCCGGCACCCCTCGGCCTTCGGCCCCGCCCGCCGGAATCCGACGGATCTCCCGGGCCTATCCCGCGAGGCCGGGCCACCGTGATTCCGCGACTCCCGCTCTCGGGACCCGGCTTCGCGCCAGAGGCCACGGTCCCCGCATGGTCTTCCCCACCTCCCCCCGCCGCAAAGTCCGTCCCGGGAGGGACGGCGCAACACGCAATGAAGAGAGGGGTCCTCCGGATAATATTATCCTCTTATTATCCTCTCCGGTTCAGCGGAGTTCCACGGAGGGAAGGCCGAAGGCGGGCTGGGCTTCCGGCTTCCGCCGGCAGGACCTCTTCATCCGCTTTCCCGCACCTCGCCGAGGCTCCGCCGCGCCGGCCGGCACGCGGTCCCGGGAGGCCCCCTCCGAAGGGTCCGCCGTCCTCGAGACACCCCCGGTGCGGTTCGGCAGCCCCTGCGGCTAACCCCGCTCCCGGACCGCCCGGCGCCTCTTCCTCCTCACCACGTTGTCCACGAACTCCTCGATGAGCTCCTGCAGGGTCTCGATGGGGGTCATGCGCCTTATCCAGGAGTCGCCCTGCAGGATGAGGGTGGGGATGCCCGCCCGCTTCATGAGCTCGTTGCGCACCACCGAGGCCGCGCTCCAGGTCTGCTTGCAGCTGTGATGGCCGCAGTAGATGCAGCAGTCGGCGCCGAGCTCCCGGGCCGCCCAGGTCACGTCCTCCAGCCACTGCACGGACATGGAAGGGGCTCCCATCTGCCGGGTCATGGGCATGTTGCGGGCCGTCTCTGCCAGCCCCTCCAGCATTGATTCCCGGGAGGTGGTGTCGATGACCCGGGGGAAGAGGAGGTCCAGGCCGTCCCCCAGGTGCGTGATGCCATTTTCTTCCATCCAGTTGAAGAGCCCGGCCATGTCGAAGTAGTAGCTGGTGTAGGTCCACAGGCTCCTGGCCACCTCCTCCGGGGCTGGATACTCGCCTTTCTCCAGCCTTTCCTTGGAGATCTCCACCATGGAGCGCATGACCTCCACCGCCTCCTCCGTGCCCCACATGGTGTAGCGGACCCCGTAGGTCATCAGGGAGAAGACGTTGGGCACCGGGCAGGGCGCGAACTTGTGCAGGTCCCAGAGCTCCCAGAAGAGCTCGGAGGCCTGGTTGGCATATTCTACCACCCGGCGCATGCGTTCCACGTCCAGCCGCTCCCCGAGGAACTCCTCCAGCTCCTCGATGAGGGTCATGAAGTAGCGGTAATACTGTCGGATACCCCTCTCCGTGTTGTCCACCGTCTTCTCCAGGAAGAGCAGCGGGATGCCCAGGTAACGGGCCAGAAATTCGTGGGTCTTGGAGTTGATGTCGCAGGAGGCGAAGCAGTCCGAGATCACCGCGTCGGGCGTGAAGTCGGATTCCGTGAGGCAGGAGCCCACCTCTATCATGTTGGCCGAGCAGGCGAAGTCCGGAAGGCCCAGGGCCATGGCGTAGTCCCAGTACCTCTCCCCCTGGCCTTCCAGGGCGGCCACTCCCAGGGTGGAGAGGACCTCGCTGGTTATGGGCCAGGCGTTCTCGAAGCAGTGGACTATCTCCGGGGGGAAGTTGAAGGGCACCAGGATCACCTTCCTCCCCTCCCGCTTGGCGCGGTGGGCTCCGTCCAGCCAGGCTTTGATGAGCCTCAGGAAATCCAGGCTGGTCTTGCGCACCCGCGGGACCAGGAAGGCCTGCATGGTCTTTCTGAGGTCAGCGGGGAGCAGGCGGGTCACCCCCTCAACCTCGGCGTCGCTCATCTCGTAGGGCAGCATGTCCACGATGGAGAAGATCTCGTACACCCTGTTGATTAGCCCTTCGTACGGCTTGAACTGTCTCGCCGTCATACCTCATCCCCCCTTCCTCGCCTTCCGTCGGCCGGAAGACAGGCTTTCTTAACCGCTCCGGTGCAGGGCCTCCGCCCTCTCCGCCTTCCTGCTCCCGATCCTCTCCAGGAAGGCCTGCACCCGGGTGCGGATGCGCCCGGCATCCGCCGGCGATCCGTAGTCCTTCTCCAGCACCAGGACGGGAATGCCGCTGCCTTCCAGGTCGTTGCGCAGCGATACGGATTCCACGCCGTGCAGGTCGCAGAACTTGTTGTAGGTGATGACCGCCCCGTCCACCCGCGCCTGCCGCGCCCGCTCCAGGATGAAGTCCCGCCTGCGCTCGTACTCGGTGAACATGCGCGGGCAGAAGAGATTCCCCAGGTACTTCTCGGCCAGGTAGCGCAGCGGTTCCTCCGCGCTCTCCCCCTCTCGGCCCCAGAAGGAGCGGGAACCGTAGCACAGGGCGTCGGCCACCACCAGCCCCCCCTGGTCCTCGATCTCCGCCACCAGGTCCACCTCGTCGGTGGCGCTCCCCAGCAGCAGGAGCCGGGCGCGCCCCGTGAGCTCCCGCCCTCGCGACCTCTCCTCCACCAGGCGGTCCAGCAGGGAGAGGAAATCGGAGGCCCGCATGGAGGAGCCGGTGCAGATCACCTGCAGGGCCTCCGTCCCGCTGAGTCGCGGCCTGTCTCCCTCCCGGAGGGCGTGGAGGTCCCTGAGCCTGGCCTGCACCCGGTTCACGGTGTCGATCGCTTCGCGTATGGCGTCGTCGGTTATCTCCACCCCGAAGTGCTCCTCCAAGGCCTGCCGGAGGAGTCCGAGCTCCTCGGTGAAATACTCCATGGAGTCCTGGCGCACGAAGTGCGGGACCTTGAGATAGTGGAAGAAACCGTATTTCTTCGCGTACTGCCAGTTCTCGAACATCCCCCGCAGGTGGTCGCACCCGTTGGTCTCGATGAGGCCGT
>FWWL01002598.1_pt1 | contig 18268 bp, 15 predicted proteins | sample 2228331 | NCBI WGS metagenome assembly FWWL01 (sample SAMEA103939775, study PRJEB20133) | metagenome
AAGAATTTCACACAAAGCCGTGTCTTCTTCGAGAAGATCAATTGCATCGCCAAGCGTCAAAGGAATCTCTTCGTCACGCCCATAAGCGAGGCTGCGGCATTCTGGCCGTGGGACACGTTTTTCAATAAGCCCCAACAGCCCGCAAGCCAAGCTCGCGGCAATGCCCAAATAGGGGTTGCAATCCATGCCGGCGATGCGGTTTTCGACCCGCCGCGATTCTGGGCCTGAAACCGGCACGCGCAAACCGGCTGTACGATTGTCGCGTCCCCATTCTAGGTTAATCGGTGCAGAAAAATCGGGCACATAGCGACGATAGCTGTTCACATAAGGGGCAAGCAAGGCTACCGCGGCCGGCAAATGGGCCTGCAGACCGCCGATGAACTGGAAAAATTCAGGGGTTTCTTTGCCTTCCTGGTCGGTAAAAATATTTTTCCCGGTTGCGATATCAATCACCGAATGATGGATATGCATTGCCGAGCCGGGTTCACCCTCGATTGGCTTGGCCATGAAGGTGGCGAAACAATCATGCCTGAGCGCCGCCTCACGGATCATCCGTTTGAAAAAGAAAATTTGATCCGCGAGGGCCACTGGGTCGCCATGGGCAAGGTTGATTTCGACCTGCCCTGCGCCGCCCTCTTGCAAAATGCCGTCGATCTCAAGCCCCATGGCCTCGGCAAAATCATAGATATCATCGATGACTTTGCCATATTCGTCGACGGCGGACATTGAATAGGCCTGCCGTGCCGCCGCTTGCCGGCCGGTGCGTCCTAAGGGGGGAACAATCGGCATATTCGGGTCTGTATTGCGCGCGACGAAATAAAATTCCATTTCAGGGGCAACCACCGGCTTGAGCCCGCGCTCTGCATAAAGGCTTACAACCCGCTTGAGCACGTTTCGCGGTGCAATCGCGACCGGCTGACCATCTTGGTTATAGGCGTCGTGAATAATTTGCAGCGTGACATCAGCCGTCCATGGCGCCGCGGTTGCGGTGCTAAAATCGGGCACAAGCACCATATCCGGTTCACGATAATCATCGTCGCCACTGGGCGAATCGGCCCAATCGCCGGTAATCGTTTGCAAGAAAATGGTTGCCGGAAGGAAAAATTTTTCTTGGGCGTCGAATTTCCAGGCCGGCATGGCCTTGCCCCGGGCAACCCCGGCGGTATCCGGCAAAAGGCATTCGACTTCGTCCAAGCGGCGCCCGGCGAGATAATCGCGGGCTGCTTGCGGGATCTGATCGGTCCAATGCGACATGAGAGCACACGCGTTTTCACGAGATGAGTTTTGCCGCTGTGATTGCGAAGAAATACGCAAAGCCTAATCAGCAACCTTTGCTGCAGCCTCAGCGAAATGCGCTGCCAGGCGTGCGGCGATGCGGTCGGTGTCGAGTTTTTCGCCAAGCCGCGCCTTTGCGGCTTGCAGACGCTCTTCTGGGACGACCCCGCGCCCGCGCGTTTCGATCAAACCGGCCAAAAAAGCGTGATCGAACTCTGGATGTGCCTGGAGCGAGACCCCCCATGTTCCATAGCCGAGGGCAGCGTAGCGGCAAAACGGATGGGTCGCAAGGACGCGCGCCTCCGGGGGCGGTTCGATGACCTGGTCCTGGTGCCAGGCGTTAAGGGTCAGCGGCTCGCCCTCGAAATCGTAGGTAAAAGTGCCAACGGCCCAGCCGCCCGAATACTTTTCAACCCGCCCGCCCAGCGCTTGCGCCATGATCTGATGGCCAAAGCAGATCCCGGCCATCGGCACGCCGGCCGCGCGCGCCTCGCGAATGAAGCTTTCAAGCGGTGCAATCCACGGATGGGGTTCATAGACACCATGCCGCGAGCCGGTGATCAGCCACCCATCAGCCGCATCCACCGCCGGCGGAAAAACCCCCGCCTCGACATGATAGGTCTCGAAGCGGAAGCCCCGCCCTGCAAGAAGCCGTTTGAACAGATCCGGATAATCGCCAAGCCTGCGCAAAGACTCAGGCGCTTGCCCGGTTTGTAAGATACCGATCTTCATAAAATCCTCGTCCGTAATGCCGGCCCTTGTTTAGACCGTATCAAGATAGAGATCCTTTATCTCCGCTTCGCTAAGCTCGGCCATATAGCGCAATTCTTGGCGTTTCGTTCGCACCAGGTTATCAATCAGGAGCGGCGAAAAAATCCGTGCGATCACGGCAGATGCCGCAAAGCGGTCAATCGCCTCGTGCCAGCTCGCCGGAAGCTGCGGCAGAGGAAGTTTGTAGGCATTGCCAGTAATCGGCGCAGGCGGTTCAAGCCGCTCCTCGATGCCGATCAAGGCCGTGCCCAAAACCCCCGCAATCATGAGATAAGGATTGATATCGCCTCCTGCAACCCGGTGCTCAATCCGCCGCGCCTTGGGATTGCCAGACGGGATGCGGATGGCTGCGGTTCGGTTCTCATAGGCCCAACAAATTCCTGTGGGGGCATGTGCTCCTGGCACGAGGCGCTCATAGCTGTTGGCGTGCGGGGCAAGCAGGAGCATCGTGTCAGCCATTCCGGCAAGGCAGCCTGCAACCGCATGGTGCAAAAGCGCGCTGCCTCTTGGCGTGCCGTCGTCGAAAAGATTGCGGCCATCGGCGTCGGTCAGGGAGAAATGCAAATGCATGCCATTGCCCGGCCATTCGGCATAAGGCTTGGCCATGAAAGAGGCAGCAAAACCATGCCGGCGCGCCAACCCTTTGACCAGCATCTTGAAAAGCCAGGCGTCATCAGCGACTTTCATCACATCATTGGAATGCAGCAGGTTAATTTCAAATTGCCCCGGGCCTGCTTCGGAAATTGCGGTGTCGGCATCGATATCCATCGCTTCACAGGCATCATAAAGATCGGTGAAAAAGCGATCGAAGGCATCAAGCGCACGCAGTGCCAACGTATCCGCCCCTGGTCGACGTTTTCCTGACCGCGGCGAAGGGGGGATCTTGAGATCACCCCCCGAATCGTCGATCAAATAAAATTCAAGTTCCGTCGCGCAGACCGGATAGAGGCCCTTGTCGTGAAAACGCTGAACCACCGCTGCAAGCGCATGACGCGGGTCGCCTTCAAAGGGTCGCCCGTCTTCATAAAACATCCAAATTGGCAGCAGCGCGGTTGGCGCCTCAAGCCACGGCATCGGCATAAAACCGCGCTCTGTCGGCCTCAGCACGCCGTCGGCATCGCCAGTTTCAAACACAAGGGGGCTGTCTTCAATATCTTCGCCCCAAATATCGAGATTGAGCACAGAAAACGGAAAACGGGTTCCCTCTTTAAGGATCTTTTCGGCAAAGCGCACCGGGATCCGCTTTCCACGTGGCTGGCCATTGAGATCGACCGCTGCCACGCGAATGGTCTTCACCGCCGGATTGTAACGGAAAAAGTCGATCATGGTCGCTCCAATGCGATGTCTAGCGAAGATAGCTTGGCCAAAGCGAAGGTCTGCCCCTGTTTTCCCCGAGCCGATGCCGGTTGAGCCGCTTCTCGACCATTCCAAAAAGCCCAATCAAAGCCAGCGTGGCGAGAATAAAATATACCGCAGCAATGGGGTAAGCAACAAAAGGGTTGAAGGTTTGATCTGCAAAATACCTCGCGTAATAAAGAACATCCCCCATTTGCTGCCGCGCTGGAAATGCAGATAAGAAAACCAGAGTCGTGGCATGAAAGAGAAAGATCGCCTCATTCGTATAACTTGGCCACGCGAGCCTTAGCATCGTGGGCCAAACAATGCGGCGGAACTTTGCCCACGGCGAAAAGCCAAAGGCATCGGCTGTCTCGAGCTCATTGCGCGGGATCGCCTTGAGCGCCCCGTAAAAAATTTCGGCTGAATAGGCAGCCGTGTTCAGGCACAAAACTATAAGCGCACCGGCCCACACCCGCGTCAACCATTGCGTCTCAGCGGTGATGCGCACAAAAAAGAGATCAATAACCAGCCCCTGCCGCGCAAGCAGCGAAAACAGTTCATAAGCAAAAAAGAACTGCACAATTAGTGGCGAGCCCCGAAAAGCAAAGATAAAGGCAGCGGCCGGACGAGATATGTAGAAAGACGCGCTTGCCTTGGCCAAAGCAAGCGCGATTGCCAGGAAAAAGCCAACGCCGAGCGCAATGCTCGCGAAATAGAGATTCCACAGTAAACCCGAGGCAATGAGCACGAGCTGGTCGCACAGAGTGATCTCAAGCCCACGGGGCAGCAACGGCTGACCGTACTCGCGCCCCAAAGAGCGTAAAATCAAGTTCTGAAAACTCTCGGCGCAGCTTCTCATGCTCGCACGCGCCCCTCCGCATTGGTCTCGCCCAGGTCAAGGCCGCGGCGCGCCCGTTCGATTAGTCTATCGAAAACCTTCTGACTAACCGCGGTGAGCGCGAGATAAAAGCAGAGCAGGACCAAAAAATACCAAATGCGCCAATCAGGATGAGGATAGGCAAAAAGATGCGTCTTCGCCCCACCGAGTTCGCGCGCCCAGTAAACGACATCGCGGATGCCAAGCAAAAAAAGGAGCGGTGTTGCCTTGGTGAGGATCATCCAAATGTTGGAAAGGCCCGGCAGCGCATAGACCCAAAGCTGCGGAAGCATCACGCGCCGGAAAATTTGTAGCTGTGACATTCCGAAAGCTTCCGCAGTTTCGATTTGCGCTTTCGGAATGGCGGCCATCGCTCCGGCAAGGGTATTTGCGGTGAAGGCCCCAAAAACGATTGCAAAAGCGATCACCGCAAGCATAAAGGCCCAAAGGTCGTGAACCCAAGCCGGCGCGCCAGCCGGCGGAATTTTCGCCTGCGCGCAGACCACAAAATCGGCGCCACGCCAGATTGGCTCGGTCCAATCCGGGCAGCGTACATGATGGAAAAGAAATTCCACCGCCTGGTCGATGGCGATTGGAACAAAAAGAAAGAAGATGATATCAGGAACGCCTCGGACCATGCCGACATAGGCAAACCCGGGCCAGAAAAGAAGCGGGTTTTTTGAGCGTAGTGCAAAGGCGCCAAGAAATCCGAGCGCAAGCGCAACAGGTGCAACCGCGGCCAGCAGCAAAAGCACGACCCCCATTGCCCAATAAAACGCAAAATGGGTTGGGGTGGTCAAGTAGCACGCAAACCATTGCCACTCGGGCAAAAGACTCGGGTCATTACAAAACGAAAACATTGTTTCGCAGAGTACGCGCCTTGCCTTTCCCGCAAAGCGCGGCGCTTATTCAAAAAGCGGCACGTCAGCGCCGAACCATTTTACGAGTAAGGCGTTCAAGCTGCCATCGACTTTCATCGTGCGAATAACAGTGGAGAAGCGCTCACGAAGCTCAACGTCCGACTGTCGAAAGCCTGGGCTCACGCCAGCGCCGGGCGGCATAACCAAGCCGATAAATTCGAATTCGCCGCCTGAGCTTTCGAGATAAGGCAGAAGAAAATCGCGATCGGCAAGAACGGCATCGGCAACGCCTGCGCGCACCGCGGCAATTGTTTCGTCAGGGGTTGGGAATTCAAGCAAGGTTGCGCCGCTTTCGGCAACCATACCCGCCTGCACCGTATTTGATTGGGCGGCAATGACACCGGTTTCGATAACCGACGGATCCGTCCCGGCAAGGGCCATGTAAGCCGATGGATCTGGCCGCTTGTAGGCCTCACCAAAGGCAATGACCTGAGCCCGCGCCTCGGTTGCGTTCATTCCAGCCATGATCACGTCATAAGTCCCCGCGACCAGGTTCGGAATAATCGTGTCCCAATCGTTGATCACCCACTCACAGGTCAAGCCAGCGCGCGCGCAGATTTCGTTACCAAGCTCGATTTCAAAGCCATCCAGCTCGTTTTTTTCGTTTATGAAGTTGAACGGCGGGTAGAGCCCCTCTGTTCCAATTCGAACGACGGTTTGCGCACTTGCCGCCGCGGCCAAAGTCAACATCACGCAGCATGTGCTCAAGAGAAATCGCATTGAATCTCCTCCCTGTGTCGTTTGCGATGCTTGATCAGTCTAACCAGCAACATTTTATTCGAAAACCGGAAAATCGGGTCCGAACCATTCGCGGATGAGCGTGTTGAGGCTTCCGTCTGCCTTCATGTCCGCAATTGCCCGGTCAAAAGCCTCGCGCAGGGCGACATCGCTTTGCCGCACGCCAACGCCGGTTCCGGGCGAAAGGACGATCGGCTCACCAAGATACACGAGCGCTCCCTCTGCGGCGGCAAGAATTGGGTCGAGATAGCCCTGATCAAGCAAGCCAGCGTCAACCACACCGTTGCGAACGGCCGCGACAACCTCTTCAGCGGTGGCAAAGCCCAAAACCGTTGCGGTGGTGGTCGCGAGATAATCGGAAAAGATCGTGTTGGCCTGCGTGGCGACCAAGCCCGTTTTAGCCTCGAGTTCAGTGCCCGCGCGGGCAAAATACCGCACCGGGTCGGGCGGTAGATAGGGCTGGGTAAAGGCAATCACCGCCTCCCGTGCCGGTGTGATGACCAAAGAGGCGATGATGGCATCGGCATTTCCGGCCAAAAGATTGGGAATGAGGCTGTCCCAATCGTGCACCACCCAAGTGCAGGAAAGGCCTGCGCGCCGGCACAACTCATCGCCAAGAGCGCGTTCGAAGCCGTCGACCTCGCCGCGCTCATTGACAAAATTCCACGGCGGGTAGGCGCCCTCGGTCGCAAGGCGAATATTTTGGGCAGAGGCAGGCAACGCAAATGCGACAACCAAAGCAAAAAGATGCGGAAGTATTCGGCTCATCGGCACACACTGACGATTTCATGCATATTGAGTAACGGAGAGAAATTGCCGCAACCGAAGCGAGCGTGCGGCGCCGAACACGTCTTGCGGCGGGCCTTCTTCTTCGATGCGGCCCTCGTGGAGAAACAAGACGTGATCGGCAACATCGGCGGCAAGTTTTAGATCGTGCGTGACCAACAGCATGGTGCGCCCTTCCTCGGCCAGGTCCCTGATCACCCGCGCAACCTCTTGCCCAAGCTCGGGATCAAGCGCCGAGGTCGGCTCATCAAACAGCAGCGCGCGCGGCTCCATGCCTAAAGCCCGCGCGATGGCTGCTCGTTGCTGTTGGCCTCCGGAAAGCTGCGAGGGGTAGGCGTCGGCCTTGTCGGCAATGCCAACGCGCGCGAGCAGCGCGCGCGCGCGTTCTTCCACCACCGCGCGGGGCTGGCGCAAGACGGTGACCGGCGCTTCCATGACATTTTGCAACACGGTCATGTGCGCCCATAGATTGAAGCTCTGAAACACCATTGCAAGCTGTGTGCGGATGCGACGCACCTGCGCCCGGTCGGCGGGATGCCGGTTTGTGCCGCTGCCTTTCCAGCGCACTGCTTCGCCGTCGAAAATGATATCGCCCTCGTCACTGGTCTCAAGCAGGTTGCAACAACGCAAAAGCGTGGATTTCCCCGAGCCCGACGAACCAATGATGGCAAGGACTTGCCCAGGCAGGGCGCAGAGGCTCACCCCCCGCAAAACCGCCAGCGCCCCGAAACGCTTGTGCAGGTTGCGGATTTCGAGGACGGGGCGCATGCGGGGCGCCGGCTCGGCATTCTGCTCTGGCGTCCAGTCTTGCATGCTAAGGCTTTGTCCTTCAAACTCTTTCGCCTGGAGAAAGGCCCTTTGTCAAGGATGCCGGTTTGATGGCGGGCGCCAGCGGTAATGAACCGAAGGGGTGGCAAGCCATGCGGCCGCAAGCCCCGCCACAAACCCGCCAAGATGCGCATGCCAGGCCAGCATTCCTTGCAGCAGCACCCAAAGCACAAAATTTAAAAGAACAAGGCCAAGCCCGAGCCGTAAAACAGGTTTCAGCGAAAGCCCGTCGGCTTTTCGCCGCTGGGCTTCCCAAAACATCGTGGCCCCGAACAAGCCGAACACAATCCCCGAAGCGCCGACCATTGGCTGGGTGTTCGATGACAACACCACATAGCCCGCCCCACCGCCGGCTGCTGAAACAGCGCAAAAGAGAAGAAACCCCCAGGGACCAACCCGCGCGCTCGTCTCGCGCGAAAGATGCACGAGGATCAGCATGTTGAAGACCAGGTGCAAAAAATTGCCGTGCAGGACGGCGTAGGTGAAAAACATCGCCCATGTCTGGCCCGGGTAAAGCGGGGTCCAATCGCGTAAAAGCCCAGGCCAAAAAGCGCCATAGGCAAAGGCAAGCCTCCTTGCTTGACCCAAGCCCAAAGGACCGTCAGCCAAAATCAACAAGGCCTCTAGACCGGCCGCAAGCGCGACAAGCGTCAAGGCGGGTCGGGGTAGGGGTTTTGTGGCTTCGCCGGATGACATGCTTCTCCCTTGGCAGGGCTCTTGCACCCTGTCCAGAGGGCTGCGCTCTTGCTTCCTGTCCAGAGGGCTGCGGCGAAGCGCGCGTTGTGGGGCGGCTCTCTCTCTGCGTGGCTCGCAAACCCTGCTTTTTCAAGAATGGCCGAGGCACGCCGGTTCGTTGCCGCTCAATAGCCCGTTGCGCGGAGCATTGCCCCAAAGGTTTTTGCGATGATCCGCAAATCGGTGGAAGCGCTCAACACTTCGGCATAGGCCCGATCACAACGAGCGCGCAGGGCGAAAGTCCCCTCGTTGCGGGCTGTGACTTGCCAAAGGCCTGTAATTCCAGGGCGCAGCGAAAAATAAACCTCAGCGTAAGGGTGAAGTGCCGCTTGCTCAGGCAACATCGGGCGGGGGCCGACAAGGCTCATATCGCCTTTGAGTACGTTGAAAAGCTGCGGCAGTTCGTCAAGCGAGGTCATCCGCAGAAATTTTCCGAGCCAGGTGACGCGCGGGTCTCGTTTGAGCTTTTGTGTCAGCGCCCATTCGCGCGCGAGCGCAGGATCCTTTGCGAGGATGTCATGAAGCCTCTGCTCCGCACCCACAACCATTGTGCGGAACTTCCACATTTGAAAGACGCGCCCGCCCTGCCCAAGCCGTGGCTGAGCGTAAAAGGGTTTTCCCCTTTCGAGCCAAAGCGCCAAGGCCAAGAGCACCAACACCGGCAAAGCAAGTATGAGCGCGATCGACCCAAAAACAAGATCGAACAGGCGTTTGCCGGTTCGGAAATAAAACCCTTCGACGGGGACACGGCATTCGGAAACGTTGTAAGAAGCCGGCTGATCGAGCAGATCGTAAAGCCCTTGCCTCGCGCGCAGCGCAAAGATGTGTTTTCGCTGCGGTCTCGCGAGCTGCCCCCTCCCCTCGCCGCCCAATGTCAAGCCGGTGGTCACGATTGGGTCTGATGGTCGGTTTGCTGGAGGGGTCGCCAGGTGCTCACCAAGGGTGGACAGCGTAACCTCTGCGCGCCCGCACTTTCCTTCAAGCGCGCGTGGCATGGTCAAACCTCATGTTTCACGATCGAGCGGCACGCGCCTCCCCCACCAGGCGGGCCACTTTGAAATCGTTCGTTAGAAGAAATTTCGCCAAATTTCCATCAATTTTTTCTTTTTTGACTGCACTTGAGGCCGTGCTCACGCTTTTTTTTCTGAAGAGCTGAGGGGCTATGCCCGTGGCAAGGGCCGGCGTTTTCGTTTTGCAGACAGTTTCATGAATTGCAAACGAGCGTTTCTCTCTTTGAAACGGCGTGCTTATTCCTAATTGGTGAATCTGACTTGCTTTTTACAACTATGACGAGAAAAACTGCGTGCCGCAAGAAACGGGCGAATCACATCCGCTCCTGCGGGCACACCCGCAGCCCTGAACGAGCCCGTGATTAGTCATGTCCAGCACGTCCACCGACGCGGGCCGTCCGCCGTTGCCGCCAAACTGCCCCCTGATTTTGGAATTCTCGCCGCAATCACCATATAGAACGATCAAGACGGTGCGCCCGTGCGCACCTGAGGACCGCCATGACCGAGGCCCCGCGCTATCTTGCTCATTTCGGACTTGCCGACCGACCCTTTGCGCTGACCCCTGACCCAAGTTTCTTGGTCTGGTCAGCGGTGCATAAGAGTGCCTTCGCGATCCTCAGCTATGGGATCATTGCCCGCGCGCCGATCATCTTACTGACCGGGGAAATCGGCTCAGGCAAAACAACCCTTCTCCATTACCTCATTGATACCTTAGATTCTGAGTTCACCGTTGGGTTCATCTCGAACCCACGCCGGGGCGTCAACGACATTCTCTCTCGGCTCGCCTCCGCTTTGGGTGTAGCCTTGCCGCATGGGGCCGAAAGCGCACAGACCTTTGGGGCGATCCAGGAATTTTTGTTGAAAGAGCACGCCGTCGGGCGAAGGGTTTTGGTGATCATCGATGAAGCGCAGAACCTTTGCCCCGATGCGCTCGAGGATCTGCGCATGCTGACCAATATCAACGCCGGGCGCGAAGAGGTTTTGCAGCTATTGTTGTCCGGCCAGCCTGAGCTGCGCGCCACGATTAGGCGGCCAGATCTTGTGCAATTTGCGCAGCGGGTTGCGGCAAGTTATCATCTTTCTGAGCTTGATGCGCCGGCCACCGCTGAATACATCGCCACGCGCTTGAAACTCGCAGGCGGCTCACCGCGCATTTTTAGCCGTCAGGCCGCTGAAGCGGTACATGCCGCAACTTTCGGAACCCCGCGGCTCATCAACCAGCTGTGCGATCTGGCCCTGACCTATGCCGCCGCTCAGCGGGCGCCCATGGTGACCCGCGCGATCGTCGAGCAGGTTTTGGCCGATGGCGTTTTCTTCGCAATCGGCGCGCCCGAGACAAGGCATAATGACCAAGCTGCCCCCGGTGCTTCAACACTGCGACCGGTTTGATGGCAATGGCCGGCCAGGCTCACGGCCAAGGGTGGGCCACGCAGACCCCACGGGCTTCTCGTGCCTTGCAAAGATGCGAGGGCGCTCTACGCAGCAAGGCGGCTCACCGTTGCGTCCCTGTCCGGCAGAGCGCGTCTTCTCAAAAACGCCCGTGCGCGCCTAATTGCGCCCCCGCAAGCGCCAGATGACGACTGGACAGCAGCGTCGACATCTTTAGATTTGCAGGCAAAGGTTTGAGTTGCAGATCATGCCAAGGCAAAACCAAGGGCACCCATGGCCGGCGCACCCGAAGCCTCCGACCCAAGCAATCCTGTCTGGCGGCGGGATGAGATCGAGTCCCCTTGTGTGAAAATCTGCCTCATTCACCCCGAAACTGGGCTTTGTCTTGGCTGCAAGCGGACGCTCGAGGAAATCGCGTCGTGGTCGCGCCTTACCCCGGAGGAGCGCCGCGCGATTATGGCAGAGCTGCCATTGCGCCAGGCTGCTCCAACGCGAAGGCGCGGCGGCCGCGCTGCGCGCGTTGGCCGATAACCGAGCGCGCGGGTGCGTTCGCCTTGGCCCAAATTGCGGCACCTTGCCGGCCGACGGCAGGGAAGGGAGAAAAGCGGCGCGTTGGGCGAAGGGCGCCTTTTGGGCTCAGGCCCCGCGGCCAAAAAGCAGAGTGTCGGATACATCTCGGTGCGAACTGGCGCCTCTTTTTGTGCGAACGGGCGCCTGAGCCGTGACCACGGCGGCAAGCCGGTGCCGTCAGCCAAAGGCTTGCAAAGCGGTTTTTCCCAGAGCGGCCTTGCCAGAGCATCGTGCAGAAACCCGCGACGCGGCCAGCCTGTGATGGCGCAAAAATTGCATTGTTTTCTCCTTAGGCCGCGTCGACTCAGGCCTTGCGCAGAAAACAGGCAACGCGATCGGCGAGCTGTTCTGGGCTTAGGGAACGTGGAAACACTTCGACAACCCCGTTCTTCGGTAAGAGCAAATAGGTAAAGGCAGAATGATCGATGAGATAAAACGCATCCTCTTTATTCTGCACTTGGTAGAAAGCCCGAAACGCTTGTGCTGCCCGGCGAATCTCCTCGGCTGTCCCGGTTAGGCCAATCATGCGCGGGTGATGGTTGGCGGCAAAGGCCGCCAAGACCTCGGGCGTGTCCCGGTCTGGGTCGACCGATATGAAGGCAAATTGAGCAAGGATGCCGCGCTCTTCGAGGATCTCAAGCGCCTCTGCGTTGCGTGCGGCATCAAGCGGGCAAACATCGGGGCAAAAGGTATAGCCGAAATAAAGGAGTGTCGGCATGGTGATCAGATCCCGATCGCTGACGCGCCGCCCGGTGTGATCAATCAGCTCAAAGGGGCCACCCAAAGCCGCAGCTCCCATGACGGCCGTTCCCCGACATTCCGCAAACCGATCACGCCAGGGCCAGCCCGTCCAGGCCATGATGCCCAAAGCCACCACAAGGAGACCGACCAAAAGCGTTGCTAAGATGGTGTAAAGCCGCATCGGGAAGTCCAATCGCTCGCGCAAAAGTCTCGTTGCGACCGCTTGATGCCGCAGCTTTGTTGGCTAGACAATTGCTTGATGCCTCCCCGCGACAGAAAGCCGCCCGTCAAACCCGTTTCGGTCGCCGCAGGCAACCGCTTTGCGGGACAGGAAGAATGGGTCTGGCTTGAGACGCTGACAAGGGTGCGTTGGCTTGCCGTCGCCGGTCAGGCGGCAGCCTTGGGCGTGGCTTACGCGGTCATCAAGCTTGATTTTCCACTTCTTGTTTGCCTGGCGGTGGTGGCGGTGGCTGCGCTTGCCAACATGGTCAATCAGCTTGTTTTTCCGCGCGCGCGACGGCTCTCCGAAGTTGAGGTTTTTCTCACGCTTTTGTTTGATCTTCTGCAGCTTGCCCTGCTGCTTTATCTAACCGGCGGGCTCAACAATCCCTTCGCGCTTTTGCTTTTGGCCCCTGTTACCGTTGGGGCAACCACGCTGCAGGCCCGTGCGACGCTGCTTCTTGCCGCAATCGCCGTTGGCCTTGCAAGTTTATTGGCCAAGGTTAATCGCCCAATGCTTTTGCCTGATGGAACGGCCTTTGTTCTGCCCGATCTGTTCTTGCTTGGCTTTTGGGCTGCGGTGGTCATTGGCATTCTTTTCCTTGGGCTTTACAGCCACCGCGTTGCGCGCGAGCGGCACGCCTTGGCCGAGGCGCTCTTGGCCACGCAACTGGCCCTGGCCCGCGAGCAAAAGTTGACCGACCTTGGCAGTATTGTGGCCGCAGCGGCTCATGAGCTTGGCACGCCGCTTGCCACCATCAAATTGACCGCGGCCGAGTTGAAAGAGGCGTTGGCGGATCAGCCTGAGCTTGCCGCCGATGCCGAGCTCATTCGCGCACAGGCCGAACGGTGCCGCTCCATTCTGCGGACAATGGGCCAACCTGAAGGGGCGGATCAGATGCTTGCCCGGACAACGCTTGATGCCTTGCTCACCGAGGCTTCCGCGCCCCATGCGGATCGCGGTTGTCCGATCGAATTGCGCCTGCCTGAAGAAGGCCGCCGCTTTGTGCCCGAGGTCATCCGCCGCCCCGAAATCCTCCATGGGCTGCGCAATTTGATCCAGAACGCGGTTGATTTTGCCGAGAACCGGGTTCTGATCTCGGCGCGCTGGACCGAGGACCTCGTTGAGGTCGTCGTGCGTGACGATGGCCCGGGCTTTCCGCCACAGCTTCTCGCGCGGATTGGTGAGCCCTTTTTGCGAAACCGCCGGCCCCTCGCATCCGGTGCACGTCGTGCTGACGAGGGCTTGGGGCTTGGTTTGTTCATTGCCAAGACCCTGCTTGAGCGGAGCGGCGCGACGCTTTCCTTTGCTAATGCCCCACAGGCCGCGGGCGGTGGGGCCGAGGTTCGAATCCTTTGGCCGCGCGCTTTTCTGGCGGCGGAGCAAACTCCGGCCGTGCTCGAGGCGGGTCGTGGCGCGCGCTTGGCGAGCGGTGAGCCTTCTTCGGCAGGCGGCGAAACGCGGGCGAAAAAGTGACGCGCGCGCAGCGCTGCGTTATTTAACCGAGATTTAACCAATTTTCTCAACTCTTGCGTGCAAGGGCGCCGGATCGATGACCGGCTGCCCCAGGTCGCAGGAGAAGGGGCCATGGATTATGGCGTTGGCCTTGCGCTGGCCTTGGCGGCAAGCGCTGTGCTTGCGGTTTTAGCGGCGCTTTTCCTTGCCGCTCTGTTCGAACGGGTCGCAGCGGCTGGCGGATTAGCACAAAAGGCGCAGGGCCCCGCGGCAACCTTTCTCGTCAGCGAAGGCCGCCTGATCGATGCCAATGAGCAAGGGCTTGCACTTTTGGCCGCGCTGACCCCGCCCGAATCAGCGGCAAACGAGGGTGACGCTGTTTCGGGCGACCGTGCGCGGCAAGCATGGCTCGCGCTCTCAGCCTATTTAACAGAGCGCTTCCCAGGCTTCGATGCACGCAGTGTGAGCGCGCGCCTTGGCGCGTGGAGCGTGATGGGGGCGCGAGACTCTGTGGGGGCAGGCCTTGTGCTTGAGGTCGCTGCGCGACCGGACAGCACGCGTCTCACGCTGCGCGCTGTTCCGGCAGAAGCGAACGGAAGCGCGGAGGACATTGTCCGCGTTGATCTTTTTGCCTGGCGTGCGCTCAATGACGAACTTGCCAGCTTGCGCCAGGCGGTTGATCTTGCCCCGATTCCAAGCTGGCGGGAAGCGCGCGATGGCCGAATCACTTGGGCCAATGGCGCCTATCTCAAACTGCTTGCCGCCTGCGGCTATGCGGAGCCCATTGCTTGGCCTTTGCCTCCGCTTTTCCCAACCGATCGCGCCACAATTACCTCTCGCGTCAGCATCACCCCGCGTGGCGAGACCCGCGTGCGTTGGTTCGACCTTGTGGTTGTCGAGGACGAAGGCGGCCGCCTGTGCCACGCGATCCCGGCCGATGAGGCCCATCGCGCCGAGATGGCCCGGCGCGCGTTCATGCAGACTTTCGCGCGCACCTTTGCAACCCTGCCAATTGGGCTTGCCGTTTTTGACCGCACCCGGCGGCTGCAGCTGTTCAATCCCGCGCTTTCCGATTTGACTGAGCTCGAGCCAGAATTTTTGGCCGCTCGCCCAAGCCTTGAGGGCATGTTCAACCGCATGCGCGAAAAGCGAATCATGCCTGAGCCGCGCGACTTTCGGCGCTGGCTTGAGCGCTTGCTCGAACTTGAGGCTGGCGGTGCAGGAAAAGGTTTCGAAGAAATTTGGACGCTGCCTGATGGGCGCTCGTACCGCATCAGCGCCGCTTCACATCCCGATGGGGCGCTTGCGCTTTTGATCCAGGATATCACGACAGACATGCGTCTGAAGCGCAGCTTCCGGGCCGAGCTTGAGGCACTGCGGACAGCGCTTGACCTTGTCTCGGAAGGCGTCGTTGTCTTTTCAAACAAGGGCGATCTTGTTTTGGCAAATAGCGCTTTTGAGGATATCTGGGCGGTTGAAGGCGATGACAGCCTTGCCGGGATAACCTTTGCGCAAGCGATTGCCGACTGGCGCAGGGCAGGGGGAACGGCTGATCTTTGGGACCGGATCGCTGCGCTTTCTGCCCCGGGCGGGCGCGGCGAAGTGACGGGACTTATCGCCGAGACTGACGACGAAACGCTATTTGTGAGAGCGCGGCGCGGGGCCAATGGATGTGTGATTGTATCATTCAGCCCCGTTGTCCCATCTGTTGCGCTCGGGCGTGGCGGGCGTGCAGGCCTTGAGCAGACCACAACCGAGGCACGCACCGCGCCGGGCGTGCGGCGATCGAAGCCCGAGATGAGCCCCAAGGTGGGCGATATGGCCGCGCCGGCCCCAACCGCGCATCCGAGCGGCAATCCGCAGGCGGACCGCCGCCATGCCGCGGGCGATGTTTTAGCCGAACACAGCCGTTCAGACGGGTTTTCTCAAGCGGTCGATAACGCCCAGCGTGAAGGCGAAATGCCGGCCAACGTCAACCCTCGTTACGCGCCGCGATGGGCGGTCAGCAGGTAAGGTTTATTCAGAGACGATCTGAGATCGGCAGGCGCATGCACAGCAGGCGGCCAAGATTCCCCGCCGAGGCGCAAGCGCCCCGCGTTGTGGCCAATCCTGTTCGGCCATCGTCCGGCCATGCGCACTAACGCTCACGTCCTTCTTTTTTTCGACAGGCCTTCCACGAGCCACGCTTTGGCGCTTGTTTGCGGGCAAGCGCGGAACGCGCCGCCAAGCTCAAAAAAGAGACGAAAACTCAGAAACGACCGCCTTTCAGAGCGTTCCATGTTGCCGCTACAACGAAGGCGCGCTGACACGCAGAGCAGGTGAGCGCATCTGCCGGAACCGGTTGCGAATGGCGTGCAACGATTTGTCGTCGCTTGAGACCCTACGGATCCAACGCCCGAAGCGCAACCACAACGCGCGCCGTGACATGCGTGCGACTCAGGCGTGCTCGCGTTCTTGCCGGCGCGCTTTACCCGGCTGAGACGGAGGCGAACGGATGCGCCATCGCAGAGCCGCCCGCGTGGTTCCTGGCGAACTTTACGGAAGTGACCTTCGAAGCGCGCCTTGCCCCTTATTCTGACTTTTGGCCCGTAGAAGCTCGGCGTACGGAGACCGATGGCTGAGCTCGATCGGGCAAACCTTCAGAAACGCACTTGCCAGGTTGGGAACTCGCGCGATCCTAAACCGATCAGTGTTAGGAAAAAACAAACCACGCCATCCCGCGTCATTCGCAGAGGCCGCGGCCTGCTTGCTCATGAATAACGGCGAAAGAACTTACAAAACCGATTGGATCCAATTGGCCAAGACCGCCTTAGGCGCCGCACCAACCTTGGTGGCCACAATTTTCCCTTCCTTCACGATAAATAAGGCGGGAATCCCGCGAATGCCCATGGCTGCTGTAACATTGGGGTTTTCGTCGACATTGACCTTTGCGATCTTGACCTTTCCTGCGAGCTCATCCGACAATTCTTCGAGCGCTGGGCCGATCTGGCGGCACGGGCCACACCATTCGGCCCAGAAATCAACCACAACCGGGATGGGGCTTTGGCGAACTTCTTTATCGAATGTAGCGTCTGTGACTTTGATCGTCGGCATGGGGCCCTCCTTCGCTGGGCTCTGAGCTAAAGGCCCAAGCCTCGACGGTCAAGGGAGCGCGCCCTCTTGTCCAGAAACAGATCTTTAGCCACACTGATTCTATGGAGGAGTGGGACTTCGTCATCGTGGGGGGCGGAACCGCGGGGGCATTGTTGGCCAACCGGCTGAGTGCTCGGGCCAAGGTGCTGTTGCTCGAAGCCGGCAGCAACGACCGCTATCTGTGGATCCACATTCCCGTCGGCTATCTTTACTGCATCGACAACCCCCGGACCGACTGGCGCTTTCGCACGCGCCCCGAACCTAAGCTCAACGGCCGATCAATCCTTTACCCGCGCGGCAAAGTGCTCGGGGGGTGCACCGCGATCAATGGCATGATTTACATGCGCGGCCAGGCAGCCGATTACGACGGCTGGCGGCAGATGGGGCTTTCTGGCTGGGGGTGGGATGATGTTTTGCCCTACTTCAAAAAGCACGAGGATTACGCCGCCGGCCCCCCTGGTGATTCGCACGGCGTCGGCGGTGAATGGCGAGTTGAAAACCAGCGCCTCCACTGGGAGATCCTCGACGCTTGGGCGGAAGCCGCACAGGCTGTGGGGCTTCGCCCGACCGACGATTTCAACACCGGCGATAACGAAGGGGTCGGGTATTTTAAGGTCAACCAGCGGCGCGGCTGGCGGTGGACCTCGGCCAAGGCTTTTCTAGACCGCGTCAAGCACCGCACCACCTTGCGCGTGGTGACTGAGGCACAGGCAACCGGGCTTGTTTTCGTGGGTGCCCGATGCACCGGTGTGCGCTATCGCCGTGGGGGGGAAGACTACATGGCAACCGCACGCCGCGAGGTGATTTTGGCGGCTGGTGCCATCGGATCACCGCAATTGCTGCAGCTTGCCGGCTTTGGTCCGGCAGAGTGGTTACAGCCGCTCGGAATTACCGTGCGACGGGATTGCGACGTCGGTCGCAATCTGCAAGATCACTTGCAACTGCGGCTTGCCTATCGGGTTGAAGGCGCGCGAACCTTGAACACTTTGGCCAACCGGTTTTGGGGCCGGGCGCTGATTGCCCTTGAATACGCGCTTTTCCGGCGGGGACCCATGGCCATGGCGCCAAGCCAACTTGGTGCCTTTGCCCGCTCTGGCCCTGATGTTGAGCGGGCCGATCTTGAATATCATGTGCAGCCACTGAGCCTTCCCGCTTTTGGCCAGCCTCTTGACCCCTGGCCAGGGATCACGGCCTCTGTGTGCCATTTGCGCCCAAACAGCCGTGGCTGGGTGCGGATCGTTAGCCAAGATCCCTTGGACGCCCCTGAGATCGCGCCGAATTATCTTTCCCATCCGGCCGATCGCGTGATTGCCGCGCGGGCAATCCGCTTGACGCGGCGAATCATGGCACAGCCGCCGCTTGCCCGCTTTCGCCCGGTGGAAGTGCGCCCTGGCCCAGGCCCGGAAGATGATGAAAGCCTTGCCGAAGCGGCCGGGCGCGTGGGGACAACAATTTTCCACCCGGTCGGAACGTGCCGTATGGG
>FWWL01005943.1_pt1 | contig 18267 bp, 19 predicted proteins | sample 2228331 | NCBI WGS metagenome assembly FWWL01 (sample SAMEA103939775, study PRJEB20133) | metagenome
AAGGGGCTGCTGTGATTCCGGTGGGGAAAAAACAGCATGGTGGCCCGTTGGCAGTCTCGCCATGGCGGGGTGTGCCAGGAAGGATGAGGCGCATGAAGGTCATCTGGACGGCTTGGAAAGCATGGGGGTTTGGCCAGAAAAGCACGCCCTCGCGCGGGCTGACGTTGACGGCCTGGCGGAGCCTCCAGCGGCTGACGCCCGCCTGGCCGTAGTTCGGCATGCGGCAGGCCCTTCTGCTCCGCGTGCCTGGGCTGGGCTTCGCCCCGCTGCTGCTCAGGCCGTTCATCGGCCCGGTGTGTCTCCTCTGGAAAGGAAAGGTGCCCCGTGAGACCGAAAGTTGTGATTTATGGGGATGTTTCGGTAGATGGCCGGCTCACCCTCGGCCCGGATGTGCTCCTGCTATTCGGCGATCCGCGGTGGGACGCCGTTGCCGTGCCGGGCGAGGCGCTTGCTTGGCTCCTCCACACGCACCACCCTCAGGCCCTGTTGGAAGGGAGCGGCTCTTTCGTCCCGAGCCACCCTGCCCCCGAGCCGCTCCCGCCGGTGACGGGCGATCTGAGCGACCTGTACCAGGATTTTTTGCCCCCAGCGGTGATTCACCACCCCGCCGGCTACCTCTGGTTTGTTGTGGTGGACAGCCGGGGCCGCGTGCGCTGGGCCTATACCGGAGAGCCGGGTAAAGAAGCGCCCGGCGCTCCTGGCCAGCATTTGCTCGTCCTGGTGGCGCGTCAAACCCCGGCGGCGTATCTGGCTTTTCTGCGCCGCGAGAATGTGCCCTACCTGGTGGCGGGGGAGGCCCGCGTGGACCTGTCCCTGGCCCTGGAAAAACTGGCCGCTCAGTTGGGCATCCGGTGTGTGCTTTGCACGTCACCGGGCAAACTGGGGGGCGCGCTCCTGCGGGCGGGGCTGGTGGATGAAATCAACCTGGAGGTCTTTCCGGCCATCATTGGCGGCACGGCGACGCCGACGCTCTTTGAAGTGCCGGATTTAGGGACGGAGGAATGGCCCACCCGGCTCAAATTGCTCGCCGTGCAGGTTCAAGCCAGCGGGCGGGTCTGGCTGCGCTACGCAGTGGTTCGAGAAGAGGGGGATGCGGCCTGAGTCGCCTGCCCCGCCGTTGCAGTGAAACGAGCGACCGGCTTTTACCCCGCCTGCCTATGCCCGCACACATCTGGCGGGCGGGGGGAGTTGTCCCGGGCGCGCGGGTGTGCTATAAACGAAGTGAGATGCGTAAAAACCCTGCGTGGGCAGGTCCCGGGCCGGAGCGCCCAACCGGACGGGTAAGCGCAGGCCAGGAAACGGCGGCGGGGGGAAGCCCCTCCACGGCACGGGGTCGGAGGGCGCCTGGCCAGGCACCCGCCGGGAATGCCTGAGGGGGGAGGAGCTCCCTTGGCGTGGCGCGAATGCCCTGCCCGCGCGGCGATTCCACCGAGGACCTGAGGTGCTGGTGCTGAAAGGAGGTGGCGCATGCAGGCACTCCGGCTTTGGCCCACGGCGCTGGAAGCGCTCCGCGCGCTGGGCCGACAGTACGCCCCCGAGATGAATCGGGTGGCGGCTGAGTTGCGCCTGCCCGACTGGCATGGCTGGTTGTTAGAAGCATGGTTGTTCGCTCCCGAACCCATCTCGGCGGCGCGCTTGCGCCTGCGTTCTCCCTACACGTCCCCCCAGTGGTACAACGAGCGCCTGGCCGCCGCGGCCGGGCAGGGGTTCCTGGCAGAGGGGCCCGGCACGCCGCAGGCCTACAGCCTGACCGAGTTGGGCCGGTGGGCCGCCAAACGGCTGATTGAGGCCGGGTATGCGAAGATGGCCACGCTCCAGCCCCTCCCGGAGGAGGCCTTGGAGCACCTGGCCGATCTCCTCATGCGTCTGGTACAGTCTTGCCTGGCGGCCCCCGAGCCCCCCGAAAAGGAGTGCCTGCGGCTCTCGCGGCGGATGGACCCCGGCGCGGAGGCAGATGCGGTGATTCGCATTGACCAGTATTTGAGCGATTTGGCGGCCTACCGTGACGACGCTCATCTGGCCGCCTGGCGCCCTCACGCCGTGGAAGGGCCGGCGTGGGAGGCCTTCACCTACCTTTGGCGCGGGGAGGCCGCCACGCTGGATGACTTGTGTGCGAAGTTGAAGCACCGCGGCTTTGCGCGCGAGGATCACCAATGCGCGCCGGCAGCGCTGATCGAGCGCGGCTGGGTGGCAGAAAGCGCAGGGGCCTACCGGGTGACCGGGGTGGGAAACGAAATCCGCCAGGCGGCCGAGGAAACGACGGATCGCTACTTTTATGCCCCCTGGGCTTGCCTGAGCGCGGAGGAAGTGGCAGACCTGCAGAGCGCACTGGTGCGCTTTCGCGACGCGCTGTAAGAGCGTGCGGGGCTGCGGCTTGCCAACCCGTTGGGCGGCCCGGAGGGACCAGCGCCGCGGGGTGAGCAGGGCCCTGCGTGCGGGCAGGTGCAGAAGAAGGGCACATGTTGGGCCTGTTGGTTGGCCGGACGAGAGTGCGCTCCCGGCCAGTTGGGCGGTAACCCCCTATAATACCCCCTTGGGTCTCGGCGGGGTTAAGTTGTATAATCAAGTCAGAAAAAGTTGTTTCTGGAGAGGGGAAGTATCCCCCTTTCATTGCCATTGACATCTGAAGAGGAACTCCCCCGTTTCCAGTACATTGGGTTGTTCGAGTGGCGGAAAGTCCGCCGGGGGAGGGAACCACGAAAACGCTGCTCCGTTTCGTGGCCCAAATTCTTCTCAATTGGGCCGTAGCGGCCTGTGGGGGCATTCCGATCAATCTAAACATTCCGAAGATCGAAACCAGCCACGAAATAGACCTCAGCCCGGATCTGCTGGCACGCATAGATGCCGTCAACCGCACGCTGGAAAGCGGCATGGAGGTGGGACCGGAGACGCGGCAGGTGATTCGCGAACTCAATGAGACGCTGCGGCAGGGGATGAAAGCCGGCTTTGACGAAGCCACGCTGGAGCGCGTGGATGATCTCCTGCGCGTGGTGGAAGATGGGGTGAAGATCGGGCTGGATCAGGAAACGCTGGATTCTCTCAACGGCATGGTCGAAACGATTGACCGCATGCCCGGCAATTGGGAGGTGGCGGCCAATGAGATCATCCGCACCCTGGAACGCTCCGGGGGGACGCTGGCGGGCCGCATGGCAGATGAGGTCAAGGGGGTGATGGCCGAAGCCCGCCTGAACATGCAGCAGATGACCGCCGTGGCTGGCATTGAATTCCGTTGCAATGTGGATTTCCTCGGCTCTAAAGCCGGCGCCACCCTGCAGGAATTCATCGGCCACAGCATCGTGGGGAAACTCAGGCGCATCCTGTCTGGGGAATCCCCTGCTGATCCGGTGCCCATCCCGTGGGTGTGCCAGGTCATCCCCGATCAGATTGAACTGGTGGAGATGGGAGGGAAACTGCTCTTCCCCCAGGGGGTGATCACACTGACCAGTTACAACTACGTGGATGCCAACAGCCCGCGGGCGTACCTTGTGGACGAGGCGGGCCATCCCCTGCCTGGGGTGCAACTCTTCCCGTACCGCAGCAGTCCCTATCAGATTCAACTTAACCTGCAGGGGCTGGATTTCAGCGCCGTGCCGCCGCGCTCGCGCATAGTGTTTGAGTGGCCCAACGTTCCCGAAAAGACCGGCATTGCCCTGCTTATGCCGGTGGTGGACCGTCCGGTCGCGGCTTTCACCTTCACGCCGGCGAGCGGCGATGCCCCGCTCACCGTGCAGTTCACCGATACTTCCACCGGCGATCCCACCGAGTGGCACTGGTCCTTTGGCGATGGGGCCACCTCCAACGAGCGCAACCCCATCCACACCTTTGTGGAAGCCCGCCGCTACGAGGTGCAGTTGACCGTGGCCAACCCGTTGGGCGAATCGAGCGTCTCGCAGATTCTGGTGGTTGGGGAAGGGCTGGCCGCCGACTTCACATTCAACCCCCGTCAGGGGGAGGCGCCCTTAATTGTGGAGTTTAGCGACCGCTCAGCCGGCAACCCCACCGCCTGGGAGTGGGATTTCGGCGATGGGGAACGCTCGAACGAGCAGAACCCCTCCCATGTGTACATGCTCCCCAACCCCGCCGGCTACACGGTAACCCTGCGCGTGAGCCGGGGAAGCCAGAGTGATGCCAAATCCAGCCCCGACCGGATTATCGTCAATGAGAAACTGGATGCCGATTTCACCTTCACCCCGGCGGGAGGCATGGTGCCGCTCACCGTGTCCTTCCGGGATACCTCGAAAGGCAGCAACATCGCCGCCTGGCTGTGGGAGTTTGGCGATGGCACCACTTCCACCGAGCGCAACCCCATCCACACCTACGCGGCGGATAAATTGTACGACGTGACCCTCACCGTGACTACCGTGGATGGGCAGAGCGACCGGGAAGTCAAGCGCGGGGTGATCAATGCCTATGCTTATAAAGATTGGGCCTCGCTTCCCGTTTTTCGCTTTATACCCATACGCAATCTGTTCCAAAACGTTTCCGTGTATCATCCTCCTCGCCTCTTTTTAGAAGGTGGGCAGCACCTGGATACCGAGATCTCCTATGATCAATATGTGTGCGGCGTGTTCGGACTGTCCGCTGGGGATGGTGATATTGAGGAGCATGATAAAGGCGATATCCTCAAGGCCTACCTGTATCGAGACTACAGCCCGGCCCTCAAAAAACAAACGTGGTGGCTGACGGCGGACTTTCGCACTCACCGTAAGAACGAGAGATGGCAGGTTGATATCTGGTGCTTTGATCGCGCTACGGAAGGCATAGTGTTCGAATACCGCGAATTTACCGGCCTGGAAGGGGGAAAGAAGCACAATACGGGCCTGCTTACCAGGGACTATTCCTTCTGCGGCATCGTCGGGCAGGCGGCGCTGTACGGGGATATTAACGAATACCACGTTCAACCGGTGCTCTGGGAGGCCTACATGGATGGAAGCGGTCCCGAATGGCAGGTGGTGGTGGATTTCATCACGCACGGGAGCCACGAAGAGAGATGGAATGTCAATGTGCTGTGTTTGAAGCGGGATTCTTACCCCCCGCTTGAAAAGCCGATGTTTAAATTCGAAACTTACAGCGCCGTCTCTCCTCCTCAACACCGCATCAGCACCACCATTTCCTCCTCGGATTATTTGTGTGGGGTGGCCGGGGTAAAAGCCGAATGGGGTGATGTTAATGAGCACGGCTCCGTAGATCCTATCCTCCATACGTTTACCTCGATGGGTGCCGGTGTTCCGGTTTGGATGGTCTTTGTTGATGTGGCCACCGAGGGACGGGAGGAAAACTGGACGGTCAATGTTCTGTGCGTGGATAGGGAGTTTGTCAAGCGCGAACCGTGATGGGGTTCGCAACGTCATCCCCCTTGCCCGGAACCCCTTGAGAAGGGCAAAGGGGGGTGACGCAGGGCTGGGGGGTGGCGGGGCCACGATGCCGCACCCCCCGCCGATTTAAGGGCAGGGGGATAAGGATCAAGGTGCGCCTTGAGAGCCGGCCCAGTCCCCAACCGGCGCTCAGCGGGCGGGCATTGGCTTTTCCGCCGGCGGGGGTGTTGATGCCCCGGCGCGGGGCGTGGTAGGCTAATGATAGGGCACCCGCGTCTGGCCCGGAGGCGTCGCTCCTTACCACAGGTCACGCACTTAGCCGGTGGGGTGCCCCTGACTCTTTAGAAGTCTTCTGGGTGTACGTAGGGTGCGCTCCACAGGGCCACCTGCATCACCACTGATTTGAACCAGGCCTGGTGCATCTTTTCCACCTCTTCGGGGCTGTGGCCTTTAGGCGCCAGGAAGGGCTTGATAGTGGCGGTGATGGGGTAGATGAAAGCCACCAGATAGCGGTGATGCACGATCGGCACAGCTTCGACGCCATCGGTGCGGTTTTTCTTGCTGCGGTGGTGGCGCAAGCCGATCTCGTGCTGGTGGTTCAGCCAGTCCTGATCATAAGGGCGGGTGCAGGTATCCAGGATCCACTGCCCAAAGCGCCGGCGCACGGCGGCCAGGTACTCAGGGTTGGGGTTGCCGCGTCCATCGGTGAAGTAATAAACCAGGTGGGGGTGAGAACCCACAAACCCGTACCATACGTTCAGAATCTCTTCAATCTGGTCGGCCAGCACTTCACCGGCCAAGCGCAGGTAGTGCTCATCTTCCTGGCCGAAGAGCACGGCCTGTTTGAGGTGCTCCAGATCGGACAAGCTCAGCGGGGAACGCACTTCCGTCACGCCATAGGTGTAACCGGGAATGGCGCTCATAGTGAACCTCCTTTTGGGGATAGTTGGGAATGTAGGGGGCTTATTCCAATGCGGGCAGCAGAGACAGTGCCCAATCCAGGTCGGTAGCTTGGGGTTCGGTCAGGATGATTTTGCGCTTGCCAGTCCCGATCACTAGCGTGGGGGTACTGCGGAAGCCGTGGTTGATGAAAATCACGAAGTGCTCGGCTGTAGGATCGTTGGCGATATTGACTTCGTGGAAGGGTACGCTCCGTGCTTGCAGGTCAGCCCGGGTGCGGGCGGTATCCTCGCAATCTTCAGTGCCGAAAAGGGTGATCGAGACGGACATGGGCATCACCTCCTTTTAGGGGGAATGCGGGACGAAATCGGGACACTCTAAGTAGGTGTGGGGTTCAGGCAGGGGGGTATCCACGAAGGCGCAATGGTGTGGCGCAGTGGGGTTATTGGGGTGGGCGTTGGGGCGGAAAAACTGACAGCCCCAGCACATTTCGTACATCACCACCTGGCCCGCCTGCTGGAGGACGCGCACCAGTGCCTGAGTGGCCTGGAGCAGGGCTTCCTGCTGGGTGTGTGGCAGGGTCGCCAGGGCCGCTTCGAGGTCATCGAGCAGGTCTTCGAGGGCATTCACCTTGTGTTCGCCGGCGGGAGTGAGTGCCAGGGTGATGACGCGCTGGTCGGCGGGGAGAGGCTGCCGCCGGATCAGCCCCTTGCGTTCAAGCGCATCGGCCACTTCACTGGCAGTGGCGGGCGCGCAACCCAGGCGCTGGGCCAGCCCGCCGATGGTGCGCACACCCGGGCGGGCATACTTGAGGAAAAGCAAGGCCTGAGCCTGAGCCGGGGAAAGTCCGTGTGCCTGGGCCCGTTCACGCAGGCGGTGTTGTAGCCCCTGGCTGAGGCGGTACAGCCCTACCAGGGTCTGTGCAAGGGGAGTGGTGCGGGAACGCGGATCCAAGCCCGACATTATTTCGAACTCCTAAATAATTATAGGAAAATGGAGTAGTTTTGTCAAGATATATGGCCAGGAGCACTGGCTCAAAAGGCGCGGTAGGTGAAAGGGGAAAACGCGCCTGGACCAAACGGGCCGTCGTCCGACGATCTGGAGGGCCGCCGGCAGGCTCTCCTTGATGATAACAGCCTGCCCTTCCTGGCGACGATGAGGCTCTTTTTGATTCACTACCACCCTGCTTCCGTTATAATACCTTAGCACCTGCCCTTCGTATGGGCTAGATGGGAGTTAGTACGCAAAGCCAGCCTAGGACGGGGTGGGTCGGTTGGCTGGTGGGCAGAGCGCCCCCGGGCGTTCCGGGCACCGTGCTCCAGGGTGGAGACGTGCTGCTGGTGTTCTCCGCTCCGGGCTCCCTGAAGGACGTCGTTGCCAGGTTCGGCTTGCCCGATCCTGAGTCGGCAGGCTGAGGCCGGCGGGCAGGCATGGCCGGGATCGGGCGAGAGGCGCGGGGTAAAAACCGCCGGGCAGGCCGAACACTTGGGTGCACGAAAGCATTGACCCGCGAGGCGCGGGTGACTATAATGGATGCAACGATTAAGTTTTTCCTTAAACGTCATGCGCAAGGTATTCCTCTGCTCCGATCCCGAGGTGGCGCGCCGGGTCAGCGACCCGCACCGGATGCGCCTGCTGGGCCTGCTCATGTGCGGGCCGGCCACCCTCACCCAACTGGCGCAGGCAGTGGGGCAATCCCCGGCCTGGGTGCGCCACCACCTCAGCGTGCTGGTGGAGGCCGGGGTGGTGGAATTGAGCGCGGTGCGCAAGCGCGGGCGTGTCACCGAGAAGTACTACCGGGCGCGCAGCGAAGGACTGCTTTTCCAGCACTGGGTGCTGCCGGCGGTTTCTCAACCCGTGGTCATCTTCGCGGGCAGTCACGACCTGGCGCTGGAGCAACTGGCCGAGGCGCTGGAACCCCACCTCCTGCTTCTGGCCATGCCGCAGGGCTCGCTTAACGGGCTGGTGGCCCTGCGGCAGGGGCTCTGCCATCTGGCGGGGGCGCACCTGCATGAACCCGAAGGCGATTTCAACCTGCCCACCCTGCGCCACCTCTTCCCCGACCGCACCGTGGGGGTGGTCACCCTGGCACACCGCATCCAGGGGCTGATGGTGGCTCCCGGCAACCCCCACGGCCTGCGTGACCTGAGCGACCTGGCCCGCCCGGGGCTGCGCTGGGTGGGGCGCAACCCAGGATCGGGCACGCACCTGTGGGTGCAGCAGACGGCGCGGCGCCTGGGGCTGGCCCTGCCGGCCCCCCGGCAGGTGGTCAGCACCCACACCGAGGCGGCGGCACTGGTGGCGCAGGGGCAGGCCGATGTGGCGGTGGGGCTGGAAGCCGCGGCGGCGCGCTTCGGGCTGGTCTTCATCCCCCTGTTTGCCGAGCGCTACGACCTGGTCTTCGGCATGGAACAGCGCGAGCGCCTCGCGCCCCTGCTGGATTTTCTGCACAGCGCGGCCTATCGCCGCCGCGTGCGCGCACTGCCCGGCTACGATCCCGCTCAGAGCGGAACCTTTCTCTCGCTGGAGGGATGAGATGAAGCGCTGGTGGTCTTTCCTCGTAGGTGTGGCCTTGAGCATGGGGCTGGCCACCTGTGCCGCCCGCCCAGCGGGTGTGACGCCCCCGGCCACGCTGATTTTGGCCACCACCACCAGCACGCAGGATAGCGGATTGCTGGATGTGCTCCTCCCCCGCTTTGAAGCCCAGAGCGGTTATTCGGTCAAGATGGTGGCGGTGGGGAGCGGCCAGGCGCTGAAGATGGGGGAGCGGGGCGACGCAGATGTGTTGCTGGTGCATTCCCCGCAGGCCGAGGAGACGTTTATGCAGGCCGGCTGGGGGAAAGACCGCGTGCAGGTCATGCACAACGATTTTATCTTGCTGGGCCCGCCGGAGGATGCGGCCCAGGTGCAGGGGGCAGATATCCTCACGGCATTGCGCCGCATTGCGGCCCGGGGGGCGCGGTTCGTCTCGCGGGGGGACCAATCGGGCACCCATGCTCTGGAACTGCGCCTGTGGGAAGCCGCCGGCCTCCAACCGCAGGGGCAGGCCTGGTACCTGGAGACGGGGCAGGGCATGGGCGCCACGCTGATGGTGGCGGCGGAGAAGCAGGCCTACACCCTGAGCGACCAGGGTACCTACCTGGCATACCGCGCGAAGATTGACCTGCGCCCGCTGGTGGAAGGCGACCCCCGCCTGCAAAACATCTACCACGTCATTACCGTCAACCCCGAAAAGTGGCCGCACGTCAATTACGCGGGTGCGCAGGCTTTCCTGAAATTTCTGATTGACCCCGAAACGCAGCGCTGGATCGGTACATTCGGGGTGGAAACCTACGGCGAACCTCTGTTTGTGCCCGATGCCATAACCCCCTGATGCGAGGAAGACGTACATGGTCCCAGAGGCCGAGATCTGGCAGATTACCGCGCTCTCGCTGCGCATCTCCCTGACCGCTACCGGGCTGAGCCTGCTCCTGGGGCTGCCCCTGGGTACCTGGCTGGCGCTGGGGCGCTTCCGCGGGCAGACGTTCCTGCTCAGCCTGATCAACACCGGGATGGGGCTCCCGCCGGTGGTGGTGGGGCTGGTGGTGGCCATGCTGCTCTGGCGCTCCGGCCCGCTGGGTGGGCTGAACCTGATTTACACCCCCACTGCCATTGTGATTGCCCAAACCCTGATTGCCCTGCCGGTGGTGGCCGGGCTGACCGCCTCGGCCCTGCAACAACTGGATGTGCGCCTGCAGTGGCAACTGGCCGGGCTGGGCGCCTCGCGGGTGCAGATGGTGCTGGTGCTGTGGCGCGAGGCGCGTCTGCCGATCCTGGCCGCGTCGATGGCAGGGTTCGGGGCGGTGATCTCGGAGGTGGGGGCTTCAATGATGGTGGGGGGCAACATAAAGGGGCAGACGCGCGTGCTGACCACGGCGATTGTGCTGGAAACCAGCAGGGGCGCCTTTGATCGGGCGCTGGTGCTGGGAGCGCTGCTCCTGGGGCTGACCTTCCTGGTCAATTGGGGGCTCACCCTCCTGCAACAGCGAGGACGACGATGAAGCCTTTGCTGGAAGTCCACCAGTTGTGCGTACCGCGCAATGCCCATTTTGCCGTGCAGGTGGAGCGGCTGACGGTGTATGCCGGCGAGACCTTGGTGCTGATCGGCCCGAACGGGGCGGGGAAGACGACCCTGCTCCTGGGGCTGGCGCGCATCCTCAAGGCGACGCAGGGAAGCCTGCGCCTGAACGGCGAGGAAATCCGGGATGATCTGACCTACCGCCGGCATCTGGGGCTGGTGTTGCAGGATGCCCTGCTAGTGAGCACCACGGTGTGGAACAACGTGGCGCTGGGACTGCGGTTTCGGGGGCTACCCGCCGCGGAGATCCGCCGGCGCACCCAGCGCTGGCTGGAGCGCCTGGGGGTGGCGCACCTGGCCGGGCGGCCGGCAACCCAACTTTCGGGGGGTGAAGCCCGGCGGGTCAGCCTGGCGCGCGCGCTGGCGCTGGAACCCACCCTGCTGCTGCTGGATGAACCGTTCGCGGGGCTGGATGCACCCACCCGTGAGCGCCTGCGCGAGGACTTTCACGCCATTTTGAGCGAGACGCGCACCACCGCCATCCTGGTCACCCACGAACTGGAAGAAGCGCGCACCCTGGCCACGCGGGTGGCGGTCATGCTCGCGGGGCGGGTGGTGCAAGTGGGGCCTGTGCAGGAGGTCTTTGCCCGGCCGGTCAATGCGGCCGTGGGCGCCTACCTCCGACGCCTGGGGGCGGAGGAACGCGCGGCCTATTCCTGAATCTCGCGGAATTCGCCTTCGATCACCTCGGGTGGGGTGGAAGCCGGCGCCGGGCCCTCCACCAGGGCGCGCCAGTGTTCCGCCACCACCTCGGGTGGGCAGAGTTCCACGAAGATGGCCATGCCCAGCCAGACCACGGCGGCATCGTCGAGCGGGCCGATGACCAGGTCGGGGATGAAGAGGTAAGCCAGCGAGAGCACGGGGATGAGTTTGAGCAACGGATGCACGCGCCGATCGCGCAGCAGACGCAAGATCAGGCGGGCGCGGGTGATCAGGTTACCGCCCTCGAAGGGCTGAATGGATCGGGGGAGTGAGCGGGGCATTTATACACCTCCGCGTTCATTATACCGCTCAAAGAGGCGCCGGCGGCGCCAGCGCAGGTAGGGGGCAACCAGTTTGCGCACCAGGTACTTGGCGACGATGGGAGAAAACCAACTTCCCCCATCGCGGAAGTGGACGCGCAGCATCTCCGGCCAGCAGCGGTCATCGGCCAGGATGGTCTTGGCATCGCCGTGTAGGCGGAAATTGGCCCACACCCGCGGGACGTAGTGCAGGGGCGCCTCGCGTGCCAGCCGCACCCACAGGTCGTAGTCCATGGCGAAGTAGAAGGTGGGGTCCAGCGGGCCGACCTTGCGCCACAGGGCGGCGCGGAAGAAAGCGGCCTGCTGGGGAATGTGCACGTAGCCGCGGCGCAGGCGGCGATAATCGGTCTGGGCGGCCGGGAAGCGTCCGATGACGCGCCCGTGTTCGTCAATGTAGTGGGCATCCCCGTACACCAGGCCCACCTCGGGGTGAGCCTGGAGGTAGGCCACGGCCTCGCGCACGGCGCCGGGCTCGTAGGTGTCATCGGAGTTGAGCCAGGCCAGGATCTCGCCGTGGGCATGGGCAAAGCCCTTGTTGATTGCATCCGTCTGGCCGCGGTCGGGCTCGGAGACCCACCAGGCCAGGCGGTCGGCGTAGCGGCGGATGATTTCCAGACTGCCGTCGGTGGATCCGCCATCCACGATGATATATTCCAGGCGCGGGTAGTCTTGGCTGAGCACGGAGCGGATGGTGGCTTCCAGGAAGCGCGCCTGATTGAAGGACGGCGTGACGATGGAGACCAGCGGCAGGTCGTTCATGGGGCTCCCTTAGGATGACGTAAGTCAAAAATCAGATAGCCATCCCCCTGATCCACAAGTGTATAGTGTTGTTCCAGGGTTTGTTTGAGAGCAGGCTGATTCTCATATTCGCCCATTAACGTGATTAAAAAATAATCAAAGCCTTCAATGCGGGCCTGGAATTCGTGCAAGATGTCTTCGGGGGAGCTGCCACTCAACTGACGCAGGAAGAGATCCCCTTGAGTGGGCCAAATACCAGCATCTTTCCATCCCCAGTAGGCCAGGCGATAGCCATAATCATGGGTCAGTGCCATGACGCTGCCGTTTGCCAGTTTTTCACCCAGAGTTGCCCAGAAAGAGGCCTCGTGGCGGTAATCGTTGCGCTTCAGGGTTACCCGGATATCCCACAGATTGTTGGCAAAAAGGATCACCAATACCCCGAGTAGGACAGCCGTTGCAAACTTACTGAACGTTAATTCACGCAAGCGCTGATAAACCGTATCCACGACTGGGGAGATGGAAAGCGCCATGAGGGGGATCAGAGGAAGGTGATAGTAGTCGTGGGTCATGTAGTGATAAGAAAAGGCAAAACCGAGGGCGAAATAACCCAGCCACAAAATGAGCAACCAACGTCGGTGGGTGGGAGAGGCGCTTAAGAATATGCCGGCCAAACCCAGGGCGAATAAATACCGCGACCCACCCACATGTTCGATTTGCCCCAACCACCGAATGTAAAAGACGGGGTCAATCCACAACTGTGGGAAGAAGCGGCCACTGAACTGACTTTTAAGAAAGCCGCTGATCCAGATCCCGTATATGGTGTAAACCCCTGCGGGGAGAACGGACAGGATGAGAATCACCCAGGCCTGGGGTTGACGCCAGATTTGCCAGCGATAGCGTTCGAATAAGAGCAGAAGCAGAGGGGGTAGGACGAGAAAAACCACCAAATTTTTGACCAGAATGGCCAGTCCGGCCAGCAAACCCGCCACGATAGCGCGTTGGAGGGTGGGGGATTCGTACCAATTAAAGGCTCCCCACCAGGCCCAAACCGTCAGGGAGACCATCAACGGGTCGGGTTGAAAGGAGCGGCTGGCGATACCGCCATAAGGGAGGGAAAGGTAGACCCCCAAGGCAATCAGTCCAATGACCCAATTGCGCCCCAGCCGGCGTCCTAGCCAGAATACGGGAAGTCCCCCCAGCACCCAGAAGAGGCTAGAATATACCCGCGCCACCCACAACTGTAGGCCTGTAAAGCGATAGGTTTGAGCAACCAGAAATTCCAGGATAGGAGGCTCAATGATCCCGATTTCTCTCCATTGGCGGATGGCGATCTGGCGCTGCCATTCCGGCATTTCGGTAGCAAAAGTGGCATAAAGGCCGCGCGCTTTGAGGGCTGAGAAGAGTTGCCGGGTGGCATGGAAATCGAGGGGCAAATCGGTAAGGTCGTAGAGGCGAATACTCAGCCCAATCAGGAGAAAGAGGGTGACCCAAAAAGTTATCCAGAGGGAGTTTTTGTGTCTCATGGTGAATTCTGGCATTGATTTCACGAGCGGCAGGTCGTTCATGGGGCCTCGCTCACCCACTGGAAGCCGTTCTGTGTCAGCACCAGGCGCTTGCGCCCGTGCTGAGCGCGCCGCCGCAGAGCGCGGTAACCGAGGAAGAGGGCCTGAAGGCCGGCGGCGCTCCCCAGCGCCTGCACCACTTTGTACCAGCGCCGCAGGACCTGGCGCGGTTGCAGGCGCCAGGCCTGGGCAAAATGGCGCAGGGCTGCGCGGGGCTGACCGGCATCAATCAGCCGGCGCGCCGCAAAGACGTGCAGACCGGCGTAAATGCGCCGGCGGTGACGGGCAAAGGTGGGAGCAAAGGCGGGCGCCTGCTCCAGGGATTGAATCAGGGCAAAGGCTTCGTGCACAAACGTGGCCGCCTGGGCCATGGTCTTGGCCTGCGCGTGGGTGCGTTCCACCGCCCAAATCTCCTCGACATGATAGAGCGGGCCCATGGCGGCCAGACGAATCCACAGGTCGTGGTCGAGGATCAGGTGCAGTTCGGGGCGCAGGTAGCCGGCGGCTTCCAGCGCGCTCCGCCGCATGAAGACGGTGGGCTGGAGCAGGACCTCAAAAGCCAGCAGGTCCACCAGGTCGTAGCGGGGGTAGCGGTGCCAGTCCAGCAGGTAGCCCTGGGCATCCACCATCACCCCATCTGCGTACACCATGCTGGCTTCGGGGTGGGCTTCCAGGGCCGCCACGGCCTGGCTGACCACTTTGGGCGTGTAGTAGCAATCGTCCGAATTCAGCCAGGCGACGATCTCGCCCTGCGCGCGGGCAAAGCCCTTGTTGATCGCCTCGGCCTGGCCGCGGTCGGGCTCGGAGACCCACCAGGCCAGGCGGTCGGCGTAGCGGCGGATGATCTCCAGACTGCCATCGGTGGACCCGCCATCCACCACAAGGTACTCGATGCGCGGGTAATCCTGCATCAGCACCGAACGCAGGGTGGTTTCCAGGAAAGCCGCCTGGTTATAAGAGGGGGTGATGATCGAAACCAGCGGGTGCATCATGGGGTTGCATCAAACAAGCGAGTGTACTCCACCTTGGGGAAGATAGTCAATTTGCCGCCCACGGTGGCATCCAGGATGGTGCGACCGGCGGCCTCGTAAGCCGCGCGTGCCAGGCGGTAGGCGCGTTCAGAGCCTTCCAGATCGGGAAGCTGCCACTTGAAGCCCTTGCCGAAGTAGTTGGGGGCAAAGTGATTGGGGTCATCGCCCTGGGAGACCACCGCCGCGTTGGGCGGGCCCTGAGTGGCAAAGTTGTGATCCACCCCGATCAGGATGACCTGCGAAAACCCCATGAAGAAGGCCAGTTGCATGGCGACGTAGGTGACCGTGAAGCCCTCAAACAGGCGGCCGGTGGCCTCGCCGCTGAAGGTCTCGGGGCCGGTGTAGTCGGTATCCAGGAACAGGGTGTTGGGGTCATCGGCGAACCAGCGCCGCGCACGCCAGGTGATGAACTTGGGCAGGGCCAGCGCTCGCATCTCCTCGGCACACTGCTGGAGCACCAGGTCGTTGACCGAAACCAGGTAGGTGGTGGTGAAGCCTACCTCGGGGAAGAGCAGGTAGATGCGGTTGAGGCCGAAGGTGATCTCATGGCGCAGGGGCGAAAGGTCCATCTTACGCAGGCTGGGGCCGTTGCCGATGATGAAACAGCGCTGGCCAGCGTGACGGTTGCGGTAGGCTTCCAGGCGGCGCAGGTTGGCCGCCCAGCGTGGGCTGAGCCAGCGGGCCAGCACGTGCCGACCGCGATTGCGCCAGCCCCAGTAAGTGCGGGAGCCCAGGCGCCAGAGAGGTGGGGGAATGAAGGGCTTGAGGGCGTCGCGCTTCACGGACCTCACTCCGTGCTCAGGCGGGCGGTGGCGCCGCCATCTACCACCAGGGCCTGGCCGGTCATGAACGAGGATTCGCGCGAGTCGGCCAGGAAGTAGATGGCGCGGGCGATTTCCTCGGGTTGGCCTACCCGGCCGTTGACGGTGCGGCGGGCCAGGTTTTCCAGGCGCTCGTGCACGTCCTCGCCGCCCACGTGGCCGCGGTTCAGGCCGGCGCGCAGCATGGGGGTATCCACGGCGCCGGGCAGGATGGCGTTCACGCGGATGTTATCTCGTGCGAATTCAATCGCCATGGCGCGCGTCAGCGCCAGCAGGCCACCCTTGCTGGCGGCGTAAGCGGCGATGTTGGCCGAGGTCTGGATGGCATGCACCGAGGAGACGTTGACAATGGCGCTCTCCCCGGCGGCTTTCAGCAGGGGGTAGGCCAGTTTGACCCCCAGGAACACCGAGCGCAGGTTGGAGGCCATTACCGCATCCCACTCTTCCACCGTGGTTTCCAGGAAGGGCTTGGCGATCTGAATGGCGGCATTGTTGACCAGCGCATGCAGGCGGTCGGTGAAGGTCTGGGCGCGCTCGAAGATGGCGGCAATGTTTTCCGCCAGCGAGATATCGGACTGGATGAACAGGCCCTCGGCGGGGAAATCCGCACCGAAGGGAGCGCGGTCCACACCGATGACGCGCCAGCCGCGCTCGGCAAACAGGCGCACTGTGGCGCGGCCGATGCCACCGGCGGCACCGGTGATCAGGACCACGCGGTTCTCAGGGGCAGTTGTTGAGGTCATGGCAACCTCACCTCCATCAAGGGATGAATTCACGCCTCCGGCGGGCGCAGGCGCGCCTGCCAGGTGGCTAACGGCTCTGTGGGCAGTCCCAGGCCGTCGAACAAGTTGCGCAGGGTGTTCCAGTGCACGCGCTCCCAGGCCGCCGGGCTGGCATTGGCATTGTGGGCGGCCAGCAGGACGTTTTCCATGCGGCGCAGGGGCGAATCGAGGGGCAGGGGCTCCACCTCGAAGACATCCAGCGCCGCCCCGGCGATGCGCCCGGCCTGCAGGGCGGCGATCAGCGCGGCTTCGTCCACCACCGGCCCGCGCGCGGTGTTGATCAGCACGGCGGTAGGCTTCATCCAACCCAGCGTTTCGGCGTTGATCAGGTGGTAACTGGTGGGGTTGAGGTCGCAGTTCAGGCTGACGAAATCGGCGCGTTCCAGCAGGTGGCGCAGGGAGACCATCTCCACGCCGTACTCGGCGATGAAATCGGGCGCGATCGGCACGATGTCGTTGCCCAGCAGGGTCATGCCAAAGGCGCGCGCCCGCCGCAAGACGGCCTTGCCGATGTTGCCGACCCCGATCACGCCCAGGGTGCATTCACTAAGCGAGCGTGCGGGTCGTTTCTCCCAGCCGCCGGCTTTGAGCGTGCGGTCCATCCAGGGCAGTTGGCGGGCAAAGGCCAGGATGTAGCCCAGGACGGTATCGGCCACCGGCAGGGTGAAGGCATTGGGGGTGTTGCGCACCTGGACGCCCAGGCGCGCCGCGGCCTCGCGGTCAATCGAATCAATGCCTGTGCCCCACTTGGAGATGACCTTGAGGCGCGGGACACAGGCTTCCAGCACGCGCGCGCTGAAGCGGTCGTCGCCGCACAGCGCCCCATCGAACTGCCCGGCGTAGGCCAGCAGAGCGTCTTCCTCCAGGCGCTCGGTGACCGCCGGAGTGATCAGGTCCATCTGGTAGGCCTCGAACAGCGGCCGGAAGCGCTCCAGCACGGCCAGGAAGTACGGCGCAGAAATGAGAACGGTGTAGCCCAAGGGTCGTCCCTCGCAGGTTGATGTGCGCCTGGGATTATACCATCAGGCGGCGGCAACTTACTTAATGCTCCCGGCGCGGTTCACGCCTGCGTGCCGGCGCAGAATCGCGTATAATTGCGGGCATGAGCCTTTCACGTGAAGAAGTGGAACACATTGCCCATCTGGCGCGCCTGGAACTGAGCGAAGAGGAAAAGGAGCGCTACCGCCAGCAACTCTCGGCCATTCTGGAGTATGCTGCCCGTCTGCAGGCGCTGGATACGGCGGGCATCCCGCCCACGGCCAGCGTCCTGCCGCCGCGCAGTGTGCTGCGTCCGGATGAGCCGCGCCCCGGCCTCCGCCGCGAGGAGCTGCTGCGCAATGCGCCCCAGGTCGAAGATGGCCAGTTCCGCGTGCCGCCCGTGCTGGAGTAGCCCATGACCGCACTGACCGATCTCACCGTGCACCAGGCGCTGGAAGCGCTGGCGCAAGGCCAGGTCTCCAGCCTGGACCTGACGCGCGCCTGTCTGGCGCAGATCGAGCGCCTGGAACCCATTCTGCATGCTTTTATCACCCTGACCCCGGAGCGCGCCCTGGCGCAGGCCGAGGCCGCGGATGCGCGCCGCGCCGCCGCCCGTCATCATCCCGATGAGCCCCTGCCGCCGCTGTTGGGCCTGCCCATTGCGGTCAAGGACATTCTGGCGCTGGAGGGCGTGCGCTGTACCTGCGGTTCGCGCATCCTGGAGACCTTTGTGCCCCCTTACACCGCGACTGCCGTGCAGCGCCTGCTGGATGCCGGCGTGGTGGTGGTGGGCAAGACCAACACGGATGAGTTTGCCATGGGGTCTTCAACCGAAAATTCGGCCTACGGCCCCACCCGCAACCCCTGGGATACCGCGCGGGTGCCGGGTGGTTCCAGCGGGGGCAGTGCCGCGGCGGTGGCCGCGCTCCTGGTGGTGCCGCTGGGTCTGACCGGCCTGGCGCGACAGGTGGCCATCCTGGAGACTGCAGTGCCCACCGCTG
>FWWL01002597.1_pt1 | contig 18263 bp, 15 predicted proteins | sample 2228331 | NCBI WGS metagenome assembly FWWL01 (sample SAMEA103939775, study PRJEB20133) | metagenome
TCAGCGATGACACGCTCGATACGGTCGAGCTCGTGTTGGCTGAGGTGCTGAACAATGTCGTCGAACACGCGTATAACGATAAAAGCGGCCGTGTTTTTTTAAGCCTCAGTTTGCACGATGATCACATCGTCTGCGATGTTTTCGACGAAGGTCGTCCCCTGCGTGGGCAGGAGCCTCCCAATCCCCCCCCGCCGGTTCTTGAGCCGCCAAACGCGCTTCCGGAAGGGGGTTTTGGCTGGTTCATCATCCGCTCGTTGGTCAGCGCGATAGACTACAAGTATACCAACCGTTGCAACCATCTTTCCCTGACTTTGCCGGTGGCTGCGCGCCCCTGTGGTTTGAGCTCGGCATGAATGAGGATTTGCCGCGACGTTGCCGCCAGGCGTCATAAATTTTCGAGGAACCTCTCAGCGGGCGGTCGCGTGCTTTTACTTCGGGCGTGGCAAACCCGAGCCCTCGCGCCGATGAGCCTGAACGCGAGGGGGGACGGTTCGGGTCGACCTCATCTTGCAGCTTTGGCCTGTTTCACGTGGAGCGCGGGTGCGGTGGATTCGCCTTAGGCGTGGGCCGTCGCATCGGCACCATGTGTTCAGCTCAAGTTTGAAAAAGGTCGAGATACGTGCTCGCTGTTGAAAAACGCATCGCGCACCTACGCGCGCAAACAGCCCAAGCAGCCCTTCCGCCACGGGCCGTGCGTAAGCCTTGCGCGCGGGACGGACTGAAACGATCACTGCATTTGTTGGGGCAGTCTCTCGCGCCCTTGGGAGTGCATCTTCCCGACTGGCGGCCAAGCCCAAGCGCCAAGGGGCGCTGTTTCGGGCTCAGGCCCCACGCGTGCGCTTGGGCAAGAGAGCGTTGGGTCCGATCAAGACCCAGCGCACCCAACGAGCACCGAGCGAGCGGCGTGGTCTCGGGCTTTGCCTTTCTGCGGCGTCCGGTTGTCTCCCAGAACACACGCCGCGGGTGCGCCCGTCGCCTGCACTCCTTCGCCCGCGCAACGATGTTTGCCTCTCACGGCCACGCTTCACAAGGGCGCGCCACAAGATCAAGGGCCGCAGCGATTTGTGCGGGTCTCGTTGAGCTCTGGCCCCTCTCAGGGCAGCTTATTGCGCTATGCCATTCGCCTCAGATGCCCTGCCCGGCAACACGGGCCTGCATCCGTGACCCAACCAAGCCCGCGCTGCATCTCCCTTGCGCCGCTCTTTGTTCGTCAATTCAGCGGAACTTGCAGCTTATAGCAGCCATCCTGCATTTCGCCGAACAGGTCGGGAAGATCCGGGTGGTCGACGGGCTCACCCGAATCATCGGGCTCAAGGTTCTGCTCCGAGACATAAGCCACGTAATAGCTCGTCTCGTTTTCGGCGAGCAGGTGGTAAAACGGCTGGTCACGCGCTGGGCGGATCTCTTCGGGGATGGATTGATACCATTCCTCGGTATTCGAAAAGGTCGCGTCAACATCAAAGATCACGCCCCGAAAAGCGTGCCGACGATGACGCACAATTTGGCCCAAACGATATTTCGCCTTGGCTTTCAGCATGACGTCACTCCTTGGCTCTATTCGTAGTCGTCAAGAGGCGTGCTGTCCAGCCGCAGCGTTGCCTTTTTGCGGAAGAATCTGCGGCATGGTTCGCTTGAGCCCCGCTCCGATCGCGCCCCGTCGGCCATGCCCCAACATCGCAGGCGCAAAACACCGGGAGGGAAAGCCGTGGGAAACTGCACAAAAAACAGCGCGACTTCTTCGAAACACCGGCAGCTTAAGCCTTGAGTAAGCTTTGGCAAGAGCGCGTGAGGCTTTGTTGATGCGCCCACGAATGACCTTCTGCGCGGCCCCCTCGCCAGTGCCTCCACGCTTGGGCCATGCGCGCGCTTCCTCTCGAGCGCCCCGATCGGCACGAAACCGCACCCAGGTCCCATAAGCGGGAGGCCAAAAAGACAAGGCGCTGAAAACCGGTGCCGCAGCACGCCACCGCCCGGACTTTGCCCCTTCCAGAGGCTGACAAAGGTTTTCTTTTTGGGCCTTTTGCGCTAAAGACAATCAAAAGGACAAAGAACAATATCTGTGTGAGGCAGCGATGAGCAGAGCTTGGCAGGCGCTTGCGCTCCTTCTCCTTTTGGCCGCATGCGGCGCGCGTGAGACAAGTCCCCCGCGCAATCTCGACGATGCATGCGCCTTAGCCCAGGAACGTCCGCGTTATATGGCGGCCATGCAGCGCACCGAACACCGCTGGGGTGTGCCGGTTCCGGTTCAAATGGCAATCATTCATGCTGAGAGCGGTTTTCGTGCCAATGCGCGAACCCCGCACCAATGGGCTTTGGGAATTATTCCGATGGGGCGGCAATCGTCAGCCTATGGCTACAGCCAGGCGCTTGATTCGACCTGGAACGAGTATCGGCGCGAAACGGGCCGTAGCCGTGCCCGGCGCGACCGCTTTGAAGACGCGAGCGACTTTATCGGCTGGTATGCCAATAAATCCCTGCGGCGCAACGGAATCCCTCTCACCGATGCGCGGAACCAATATCTTGCCTATCACGAGGGTCATCGCGGCTATGGTCACCGGACACATGAATCAAAACCCTGGCTTTTGCGCGTCGCCGATGGGGTGGAACGGCGGGCGCAACGCTATGAGGCACAGCTGCGCGCCTGTGGCCGCAGATGATGCCAAACGATTCACGCCTGCCGAGCACAGCTCGGATCGCACCCGTGTTGCACGCTAAGCCTGCGTGCCCGAAGCACTGATCAGCGCTGATGGCCTTCGCGGCTGCGCCGTCAGGGCTTTCAGGCCGTGGCATGTTCAGGCCATGGAATTTTGCTAGCGATGCATGGGCAGAAAAGCCCAGCGAAGCGGTCAAGCGGCGCGATGGAGAAGCGCGCGCGGGCTAAAGGCAGAGTGAGCGCGCACGACACATCCACCACCAAAGCTGAGCGGCGCGAGGCCAAACCCGCTTTGGCTTAGCGTGACGAGGTTAATCCACGCTTTTCGAGCTCGAAATCGACATTGAACAAGGCTGAGGGGATCGTGCCGCCGAGCGCGAGCGGCCCGAGCACAACGACCGTGCTTCGGCCAAGATCATCGGTTACGATCCATTGCCGCAGCGTAATAGGGGCATCGGTAAACACGAGCCGGATTTGGCCAAGCTCGGGCTGGTCTGGGTCTTGCGCCACAACCACAGTGGCCGGCCCGTCCTGGTAATGATCGACAACCAAGCGCGCGCGAGAGAGATCGACACGCTCGGCGAGAATGAGATGAAGCGGCGTGCGGCTGAGCGGATAAACCGAGGGGCCAACATTCGAACGCGCATCGAAAACGTTGAGCGACCCCGCCGATGCGATCACCAAATTGGGGTCGGGAGCCTCGTATTCAAAGCGCATGCGCCCCGGGCGATGAAGATAAAGCCGGCCCCTGGCGACGCTCCCGTCTGGATTGATTTGCGTAAACTCCGCCTCAGCCGTTTGAATGGCGTTGAAATAGGCCGAAAGCTCGGCAAGCGGAATAAGCCGCGCCGCACCGGCCTCGGTTTGCGCCCAAAGGGGCAAGACCGAGGCAAGGGCCGAGCACAGAAGGACCACAAGAGCCACAACATGACGGCGAATCATGTGCGTTCTCTACGCGAGGATCGGTTCAAATGCACGCACGGGCTCGCGGGGGTGCTCTCACAATGGCGCGACCGCACGTGAACAAGAGAAAAACGCTCTTCGCAAAGAGGCCTCGCACAATGCGAGCGACGGCCGTGGGTGCCCATCGCTTTGCTTGTGCGTGCCGGTGCGGGGGCCGCATCTGCCGGGCGCGTGCTGCGCTCGTGCCTTGCGCGAGAAGCCCTTGGGACGCCCTGTGCGTGGGGCGCAGCGCGCTACTTTGCCGCAAAACACAAAGGCCGAAGCCTGCGCTGCCACTGCCGCGGATTGCAATCCCATTGGGGCAGGCGCTCGGGCCGCAAAACACAACGGCCGACGCCTGCGCTGTTACGGGTGCCCAAAGGCCGCTCTCGGCTCAAACCGACCCAGAACCACCAATCGGCCGAGCGGCGCGCACTGCGCTAAGAGCGTGGCGCGGCTCAGCCCAGAGCTGAAAATCGCCTTCAGGTCTCCGCGGGCGGCTTTGGCCTGATCCGCTGTCATCATGACCAAACCATTTGCGCAAGAGCTTGAAGGCGAGCCTGTGAGCCGCTCCACCCAAATTCTGAGCCGCCGCGCGCGCCAAAATCCCGCAGGCCTCTCACCAGATGAGAGGGTCGCCGCCGCCCCGCGCCCGGTGCCTGCGTCATGTCGCAAGGTCTCCCGGCGCCGTGTTGCCCACGATGCGTCGGTTATGGCTTCGGCAAACCCCCGCCCCTTGGGCAGTGACCACCCCCCTTTTGTTCACACAACTTGCCTCAAACCCATGTTGGACCTTGCCCTTTGCCTTGGCTGATGCCAGTTTGCGGCAAACCTCAGGTTCATGGAGGCATGCCAATGGTCGACAGCCGATTGTTTTACATCGATGGCGCTTGGGTGGCGCCGCGTGAGGGAAAGGAGCTTCCGGTGATCGACCCCGCCACGGAAGAGCCGTTTGCGACCATCAGCCTTGGCGGCAAGGCCGATGTCGATGCCGCGGTGGCGGCTGCGCGCCGAGCGTTGCCCGGCTTTATGGCTTCCGATCCGGCTGAGCGGCTTGCGCTCGTCGAGCGGATTCTAGAGGTATACAAGAAGCGCGCTGAGGATCTTGCGCAGGCGGTCAGCCGCGAGATGGGGGCGCCCATCGACCTTGCGCGGAACTCACAAGTCCCCGCGGGCACCTGGCATATCGAGAACTTCATCATGGCCTTCGACAAGATCCGGTTCGAAGAGCCCTTAGGCCCGCACGCGCCAAATGACCGGATCATCCGGGAGGCGGTCGGCGTGGTGGCGGCGATTACGCCGTGGAACTGGCCGCTCAATCAGATCACGCTCAAGGTGATCCCGGCCTTGCTGGCGGGCTGCACGGTGATTTTGAAACCTTCAGAAATTGCGCCGCTCTCGGCTATGATCTTTGCGGAGATCCTGCACGAGGCTGGCGTGCCGAAGGGCGTGTTCAACCTTGTCAATGGCGACGGGCCTGGGGTGGGCACGGAGCTTTCGCGTCATCCCGGCGTTGATATGATGAGCTTCACGGGCTCGACCCGGGCCGGCATTCTGGTTTCTAAGAACGCGGCCGACACGATCAAACGTGTGCATCTCGAGCTTGGCGGCAAAGGTGCCAACTTGATCTTTGCCGATGCCGGCGAGAAAGCCGTCATCCGCGGGACACGGCATTGCTTTAACAATTCGGGTCAGTCCTGCAACGCGCCAACCCGGATGTTGGTTGAGCGCAGCTTTTATGAGCGCGCGGTCGAAATTGCTGCTGAAACCGCGCGGAACACGCGGGTTGGCCTGCCGTCGGAACCCGGGCCGCATCTTGGGCCGGTGGTCAGCCAAGCGCAATTCGATAAGATTCAGGCCCTGATCCAGAAAGGGATCGATGAAGGCGCGCGGTTGGTTGCGGGGGGCCTTGGCCGGCCGGACGGGTTCAATCGGGGTTATTTCGTGCGGCCGACTGTTTTTGCCGATGTGCGCAACGACATGACGATTGCGCGGGAGGAAATTTTCGGGCCCGTTTTGTCGATCATCCCCTTTGACAACGAGGACGAAGCGATCGCCATGGCTAATGACACCGCTTATGGCCTCACAAATTATGTGCAGACGGCCGATCCTGAACGACTGAAGCGCGTTGCGCGGCGGTTGCGCTCAGGCATGGTGGAGATGAACGGCAAGCCGCGCGGGCGCGGCTCTCCCTTTGGCGGGATGAAGATGTCCGGCATTGGCCGCGAAGGCGGAACATTTGGGATCGAGGAGTTTTTGGAAATCAAGGCGGTTTCGGGTTGGCCCGAGCCAGCAGCATGAGTTTTGCCGTCGACGCTTCAGTTCGGACGAGGATGCAATGCCTTACGTCTATGACCCAAACAACGTGTTCGCGAAGATTTTGCGCGGTGAAATCCCCTGCAAAAAGGTGCTTGAGACCGATCACAGCTTGGCCTTTCATGACATCCGCCCGCAGGCGCCGGTCCACATTTTGGTGATTCCGAAGGGCCCATACGTGACCTTCGACCACTTTGCCGAGGCGGCAAGCCCCGCTGAGCAAGCCGATTTTGTGGGCGCAATCGGCAAGGTTTGCGCCCTTTTGGGGTTGAAGCCGGGTGACGGGGGCGGAGGCTATCGGCTGATCTCTAATGCCGGCTGGGCGGGCGTTCAGGAAGTGCCGCATCTGCATGTGCATATCCTTGGCGGGCGGGTCTTGGGCCGCATGCTGCCCGATCGCGGTTCTGCCTAAGAATACCTGGCCGCGAGCACTGGCTGGCGCGTCGATGCGGGCGCGGGCCAGATCGCTTTGCGTGCTTTTAGCGCGTGGCTTTGCCGGTCAAGGCGAGCCGTTTTGTTTTGGGCTGGTTTGACTTCGGCTGCTGTGCGTGGCGCGGGGTGGTAAGGTGTGAGGGCCAGCGGGCTTGCGAGGCCGCGGCGCCTTTGGGCCCTTTCCGGGCTGAGCTGGCCCATCGTGGCTTGCTGTCTTGCAGAGAGGTCTGGCTCGCGTGGCTTTGTGCGCGCGGCGGTTTCCTTTTGCTCGATGAAGACGAGCCCCAGCGGCGGCTGGGACTCGTCTGCGCAAGGAGCGCAAAGCATGCTTTCGTGAGCGCTTCCGCGGCCTCGGCATGTAAAAACCTGACAGAAAAACTCGGCATTGACAAGGCCGAGAAAAATTGTCAGGAATCGGCCAGAAACGGAGGTCTGACATGACTGTTCACCCAACCGATTTCAGCACCCAGGCGCCCGCGCGTGCTGTTCCTGCCCACCGCGTCATTCCGGCGCCCCCCCTGTGGCGGGCCGAGGAGCTCACGCAAGGGGGGCAGACGGCCCATATCGTCTTGGGCAATCAGATCTACACCCTGCGCATCACCCGGCAGGGGAAGCTTATTCTGACCAAATAATCCAATAATTAAGAAAGCCGCATGAGCCTAAGCCCAAGCCGCGCCAAAGCCACGGCGAGGAGAATGCGCAAAATATGATGCAGGCTGACAAAAACCACACTGAGCTCGAGCGCTAACGCAACCAAGGCCATCTCGTTGACCCCGCCAGGTGCTAAAGCCAAAATCAGAGCAGTTACGGGCTCGTCCATAAAAAGAGCAAGACCCAGAGCAACAGTGGCAACAAGTGCGAGGGTCGCAACAAACTGGGCCAAGGCAAGCCCAAGCGCCACGGGAAGCGCGGCCTTCGGGAACCCTGACAAACGCGCGCCGAGCGCGGTGCCAAGCGCCCATTGGGTCAGCACGAGGCCCCAGGCAGGGCTGGTGCCGGCCCAGAGCCCGCTTGCGTGCAGAAAAGCCGAGGCGAGCATGGGGCCAGTGAGCATCGGCGCCGGCACGCGACAAAGCTGAGCAAGCGCCCAGCCGCCCCAGCCTGCGGCGATCAAAAGAAAAACGTCGGCGCTGCTCGCAAGCGCCTCAGGAGCGGCGCCTGCCGCGCCGCCCGAGCCAACAAGCGGCCCAAAGACCAAGGCAAAACCGAAGGGGATCAACACCAAGCTCAACGTCAGGCGCAGAAATTGCAGCGCAATCAGCATCTGCACTTGTGCGCCGAAGCGCTCGCCCATGGCGATGGCTTCAATCAGCCCCCCGGGCATGGCGGCGAAATAGGCGGTGGCCTTGTCGAGCCCGCCGAGGCGATGAAAGAGGACGTAGCCCAAAAGATGCATCGCCGGAACGACCAAAACCATCGCCATGAGCGACGGCCACCAGCCGAAAACCGTGTCAAGAATTCCCGGCGGAACCGCAGCCCCCACCGCAACGCCCACGAAGGGCACCAAAACATAGCGCCAGCGCTGCGGCACGGCCGGCGAAAGACCCCAAAACCTGACTCCGAGCGCGCCTGCGCCACCAACCGCGAATAAAGCTCCCGTCAAAAAGGGCAACGGCAAGTGAAGCGCCGCTCCCACCGCGGACCCGAGCGCGCCTAAAAGATACGTGGCAATAATCGTCTGCGGAGGCAGGCCCTCGAACAGCGCCGTCACATTTGCCCGCCGGCAATCTCGATGCATTGGCCGTTAACGCTATCCGACGCGCGAATGACGAACAAGGCGGCGTCGGCCACTTCTTCGGGCTGGATCAGCCGTTTGTGGCGGTTTGTCCTCGTCATGAGTGCAAGCGCCTCGTCTTGGCTCACACCCGTGCGCCCGGAAATGGTCACGGCATTTTCGGCCACAAGAGGCGTGTCCACATAGCCCGGGCAGAGCGCATTGACGGTGATTCCTGTGCCCATGAAATCTTCGCTGAGCCCGCGCATGAGCCCAATCATGCCATGTTTGGAGGCGGTATAGGCAAGCGCCCCTTTCAGCCCCTTAAGCCCTGCGACAGAGGCGATCAAGACTATCCGCCCCCAATGCGCTTCGAGCATCCCGGGCAGACATTCCCTTGCGGTCAAAAAAGCGCCGTCAAGATTGGTGGCCATAATCTTGCGCCAAAACGCAAGATCCGTTCGAAAGATCGAGCGGCCTTCGGCAATACCAGCGTTTGCGACGCAGATGGTTACCGCGCCACGGGCGGCAATGGCTGCGGCAATGCCTTCGCGTACGCTCGCCTCGTCGGTCACATCCATGGGCAAAGGGTGAAGGCCCGGCGTTTGCGCTGCAGCCTCTTCAAGCACCTCGCGACGCCGCCCCGTGATGGTGACCTTGACCCCTTCGGCCGCGAGAGCCCGTGCGATCGCAAGCCCAATCCCGCTGCCGCCGCCTGTGATTAGGGCGTGTCGTCCGGCGATGTGTTCCATCAGCGCCTCCTCTTTATAAACGCTCTGTATCGAGCCTTACGCGCCCGCGCGTGAAAGGCCAAGTCCCGGCTTTGTTGCCCTGCGCTCTGGGTTGATCTTGCGCCTGGCGCTCCAACGGGTCCGCTCGCCAAAGCCCTGCCTCTTGGCAAGAGAAATGGGATTGCAAGCTCCGATGCTTGCCGCGCATGTTGTGCGGCAAGCCGGAAGCCGACGAACACCTCGCCAAGCCCGCGCTTTGACCCCTGCCCACCGTTGGCTCTCTCTCCTCGCTCCCAAAGCAGTGCCGTCTCGCCCACGCAACGCGAAAGGCCCTCCGCCATTGGTCAATGCCGCGGGCGGGCTGCGGGATAGGTGCCGAGGATCTTGAGATGGCTTGTGAAAAACCGCAGCTCCTCAAAGGCCCGGCGCACGGGGGGGTCGTCGGGGTGGCCTTCGATGTCGGCATAAAACTGGGTAGCGGTGAACGAGCCATTAAGCATGTAGCTTTCAAGTTTGGTCATATTCACGCCATTGGTTGCAAACCCGCCAAGCGCCTTATAGAGCGCGGCCGGAATGTTGCGCACCTGGAAGATGAAGGTTGTCACCATGCCGTGCTCACCGCGCCGGCTGAAATCGGGCTCGCGTGCCATGATCAGAAAGCGGGTGGTGTTATGGGGGGTGTCCTCAATATTGTGGGCCAAGATCTCAAGCCCATAAATCTTTGCGGCAAGCTCTGAGGCCAACACACCTTGCCCGGGCGTGCGGCTGCGTGCGAGTTCGGCGGCCGCACCGGCGCTGTCGGCGGCCGCCTCGCCTTCGATGCCATGGCGCTTAAGGAACCCCCGCGCCTGAGGAATTAGGACAAGATGCGCCCGCACGCGCCGGATCTCCTCAAGCCGTGTGCCAGGTGGCGCCATCAGCGCGATCCGCACCCGTAAGAAGAGCTCGTCGACAATGTGCAGGCCGCTTTCGGGCAAAAGCCGGTGAATATCGGCAACCCGCCCGTAGGTCGAGTTTTCAACCGGTAGCATTGCCTGATCGGCCCGCCCCTCCCGAACCGCTTCAATCACGTCTTCAAAGGTGCGGCAGGGCAACGCCTCCATCTCGGGCCGCGCAATTGTGCAGGCCTCGTGCGAATAAGCGCCAAGCTCGCCCTGAAAGGCAATCCGCTGACCCATGCGTTTCCTCTTGCCCCTGGTCAAACTGACGCGGCAATAACGCTTGCATCCGCCTGGGGGAAGCGGTTATGAGACCGAAACGGCAAAGCAAGCAACGATGGCGAAATGTTCGACACAATGACCATCACCAAAGCCGTGGCGGGGTTCTGCACGGCGCTATTGATCTTTCTTGTCGGAAACTGGATCGCGGAAATCATCTATCTGCCCCATGGGCCTGCACCGCAAGCATATGTGATCGACACCGGGGCTCAGGCCGAGGCACCTTCAGCCGAAGCAGAAGCAGAAGAAATAGATTTTGACGCGCTTTACGCGACGGCCGATCCGGCTGCCGGCGAGGCCTTGTGGCGCAACTGCCGTGCCTGCCATGCCCTTGAGCCTGGCCGGCATGGAACGGGGCCATCGCTCCATGGCGTTCTTGGCCGCGACATCGCAAGCGCCGAAGGCTTCAACTATTCAGCCGCTCTTAAGGGGCTCGAAGGCAGCTGGACCGTCGAGCGGCTTTCGCGCTTCATCGAAAACCCGCGCGGCTATGTGCCAGGCACAGCAATGGCCTATGCCGGCATGCGTAACTTAACCGATCGGCTGAACCTGATCGCCTATATCGAATCACAAAGCCGCTAAGCACATTTTCGCCCCGGTATTCAAAATAATGTCGTCCTGTGGCGGCCCTGTCGCTGCCTGAGCCGCGGCGGCGGGCTTATGTCTCTTGCCGTAGGCGACTTGCCCGAAGGAGAGAGACCGTTTCACATAAACGCCACTTGCAACAAGGGGGAAACTCGCCTTAGCTCTTTTTGAACAAGCGTCGCGCTTTTTCGATCCCTAGCCGTGCCGTGGATGCCAGATGACACCGGTCCGTCCCCCGCTTGAGGCAACAATTGTCTCTCCTTTGGCTGTGCCGCGCCGTGAGGTTTTGCGCTGGACCGCGCTTGTGGGTGGTGTCGTTGCTCCGGTTGTGTCAGCTTTTGCCGTTCGGGCGAGCAGCGAACTTGAGCCGCCGATCCTCGGCGATCCGAACGAGATCATCCGTGCCCATGGTTATTCTTTTTACGGAACGCTCAGCTACCCGCCCGATTTCCCGCATTACCGTTATGTGAATCCAGACGCCCCGAAGGGCGGCACGATCAGCACCTGGGCACCTGGCACCTTCGATTCGTTCAACCCTTATACCCGGCGCGGCCGGGCGGCGCGCTTCTCGTGGTCGTTCTACGAAAGCCTGCTTGAGACGTCGGGGCCTTTTGGCGATGCCGCCCCGGCCGATGTCTATGGCGAATATTACGGTCTTCTCGCCTATGCGCTCGAGTATCCGCGCTCAAAAAATTGGGTGGTGTTCTTCCTGCGCCCCGAGGCACGGTTCTCCGACGGCACGCCGCTCACCGCGCATGATGTTGTCTTCACGCACAATCTCTTCATCGAGCAGGGCTTGCCGAGCTATGCCGAGGCGGTGGGCTATCGTGTGACCGGAGCCGAGGTGATCGATGATCACACCGTCCGCTTCACCTTCCGTGAGGGGATCTCGCGCCGCTCGCTGATCGATCAGGTGGGCTCCACGCCCGTCTTTTCGCGAGAGTGGTTCTTGCGCACCGGCGCCCGGCTCGACGAAAGCCGGCTTGAAACCTCTCCGGGGTCAGGGCCCTATGTGCTCGACAGTTTCGAGATCAACCGCCACGTAACCTATCGGCGTAATCCTGACTATTGGGGCTGGCACCTGTCAAACAACGTCGGGCGGCACAATTTCGACGTGGTGCGGGTGGATTACTATGGTGACGACGCGGTGGCCTTTGAGGCCTTCAAGGGCGGTGCCTATAGCTTTCGCGACGAGGGCAATGCGCAGCGCTGGGCCACGGGCTACACGTTCCCAGCGGTGGAACGCGGCTGGGTGCGGCTTGAGGCCATTCCAGACCGCACACCGCCCACGCCCACGGGCTTTATCTTCAACCTCGACCGACCGCAATTTGCCGACCGCCGGGTGCGTGAAGCAATCAGCCTTGCCTATAATTTCGAATGGAGCAACCAGCAGCTGCAATATGGCCTTGTCGCCCAAATTCGCAGCTTCAGCCAGGGGAAATACGAGGCCCAGGGCACCCCGGAAGGGGCCGAGCGCGACCTCCTCCTCTCGCTTGGCGATCTTGTGCCGCGGGAGATCCTGGAAGAACCCGTGGTCACACCGCACAGCTCCAACCCGGACCGGCTGCAAGACCGGCGCAACCTGCGCCGCGCCAACCAGCTTCTCGAGGAGGCGGGCTGGATTGTGGGCAACGACGGTGTGCGGCGCAGTGCCGAAGGCGAGCCCTTGCGCCTTGTGTTCCCGTTCCCCAACTCAATCTCACAGACGACCGAGGCGATCATCCTCGCCTTTGCACAAAATCTCGAAGCGCTTGGGCTTGAGGTCCGCACCCAAAAGATCGACCCTGCGCAATACACCCTGCGCTCGCGCGAGCGCGACTACGACATGATTCTCGGGAACTACATCGCGTTTTTAGACGTCGGCACGGGGCTCTTACAGCGCTTTGGCTGCGAGGCGCGGCATGATGTGTTCAACCCAGCGGGCTTGTGCAGCCCGCTTGTCGATCGGATCATTAACGAAGCACTGATGGCCCCCACGCCCGAGGCCCGCGATGTGGCGCTGACCGCGCTTGATCGGGTGCTGAGATGGGAGCGGTTCATGATCCCGATTTGGTATGTGCCCGAAAGCTGGTACGCCTATTGGGATGTTTACCGCCATCCGGAAGACCTGCCCATTTATGCCGACGGGGTGCTCGATTTTTGGTGGTTCGATGCCGAGCGTGCGGCGCACTTGCGCGCCGCGGGCGCGACCTTCCGCTGAGGGGTCTCGATGGGCGCCTACATCTTGCGCCGGCTCTTGTTGGTCATCCCCACGCTCTTAGGCGTGATGGTGATAAACTTCACGCTCGTGCAATTTGTTCCAGGCGGGCCCATTGAACAAGCGATTGCCGAGATGCAGGGGATGGGCGATGTCATGGGCCGCCTGACCGGGGCGGGCGAGGATGTGCACCGCACCACTGGCCCCCCGGGTGGAGCGGGCGAACGCTACATCGGCGCGCGCGGTCTGCCGCCCGAGTTCATTGCCCAGCTTGAACGGGAATTCGGCTTCGACAAGCCGCCGGTCGAGCGCTTTCTCACGATGATGTGGAATTTCCTCCGCTTCGACTTCGGCACGAGTTACTTCCGCTCGAAGGGGGTGATCGCGCTTGTGGTCGAACGCCTGCCTGTGTCGATGTCGCTTGGTATTTGGTCGACGCTCGTTGCCTATCTTGTCTCGATCCCGCTTGGGATCCGCAAAGCTGTGCGCGATGGCACGCCCTTCGATGCCTGGACTTCGGGGCTCATCATCGTCGGCTATGCGATCCCCGGGTTTTTGTTCGCGATCCTGCTTTTGGTCCTGTTTGCGGGCGGCTCGTTCTGGCAAATCTTCCCGGACCGCGGCCTCACCTCGCCGCGCGAGGTGTGGGAGCAGCTCTCGCCGCTTGGCAAGGTGCTCGATTACCTCTGGCACATCACGCTGCCGGTCGTGGCGCTTACGATCTCAAGCTTTGCCACACTCACGCTTCTGACCAAGAACTCTTTCCTCGAGGAATTGCGCAAGCAATATGTGATGACCGCCCGCGCCAAGGGATTGACCGAGCGGAAGGTGCTTTACGGCCATGTCTTCCGCAATGCGATGCTGATCGTCATTGCAGGCTTTCCGGGGGCCTTCATCGGCGCCTTCTTCACTGGCGCGCTCGTGATCGAATTCGTCTTCTCGCTCGACGGTCTCGGGCGGCTGTTTTACGAAGCAGCGGTGGCGCGTGATTATCCGGTCATCTTCGGCACGCTTTACATTTTCACCTTGATTGGGCTGCTGGTCGGCATCCTTTCGGACCTCACCTATGTCTGGATCGATCCCAGGATCGATTTCGAAAGCCGCAGGACCTGAGGCCATGAACCGCATCGAGCCTGGGCCCGCGCCTTTTGCGACCGTGGAAGGAGCGGCACCGCCGCCTCCACCCCAGCGCCGGCGGCGCATGTGGCTCTCACCGCTCAACCAACGTCGCTGGCGTAATTTCCGCAACAACCGCCGCGCCTATTGGTCGCTGATCATTTTCTTGGCGCTTTACGTCATTTCGCTCTTTGCCGAGCTCATCGCCAACGAGCGCCCGCTTCTTGTTTCCTACCGCGGCGCGTATTATGCGCCCTTTCTGCGCTTTTACCCTGAGAGCGCCTTTGGCGGCGACATGCCGACCGAGGCCAAATACCGCGACCTCGAAGTGCAATGTTTGATCCGCACCGGGGGGGCAGAGCTTTGCCTTGACGACCCCGAAGCCGCGCTCGCCGAGGCCGCAGAAACGGGCATGGTTGAGGGGCAGCCGATTGTCGAGGGCTGGATTCTCTGGGCGCCGCTGCGCTTTTCCTGGCGGACGAGCAACGACGTGGGCCGTGCGGTGCCCTCCCCACCTGACCGCACGCATTTGTTGGGCACCGATGCGGCTGCGCGCGATGTTTTAGCCCGCATCATCTATGGCTTCCGGCTGTCGGTGACCTTTGCGTTCGTGGTTGTGGCACTTTCCGCGCTGGTTGGCATCGCCGCGGGCGCGGTGCAGGGCTATTTCGGCGGGCTTATTGACCTGTTCTTCCAGCGGTTGATCGAGATCTGGACCTCCGTCCCCTCGCTCTATGTCATCATCATCGTCGGGGCGATGTTCGTGATGGACTTTTGGCTCCTCGCTTTCCTCATGGTGGCCTTCTCCTGGACGGCGCTCGTTGGGGTCGTGCGGGCTGAGTTCCTGCGCGCGCGCAATTTCGAATATGTGCGGGCGGCAAAGGCCTTGGGGGTTTCTGATCTGCGCATCATGTTCCGGCATGTGCTGCCCAATGCGATGGTGGCCACCCTCACGCTTGCGCCGTTTTTGGTGACGGGCGCCATTTCAGCGCTTGCCACGCTCGATCTTCTCGGTTTCGGCTTGCAGGATGTCGCGCCCTCGCTTGGGGAGCTCACGCTACAGGCCAAAAACAACCTGCAGGCGCCCTGGCTTGGCATCTCGGCCTTCATGACCTTTGCGATCATGCTGTCGCTCTTGATTTTCATCTTCGAGGGGGTGCGCGACGCCTTCGACCCGCGGAAGACCTTTGCATGAGCCTGCTTTCGGTCAGCGATTTGTCGGTTGTCTTCCGCCAGGACGGAGAGGAGGTCGAAGCCGTCCGCGGTGTGTCTTACGAGGTTGCCCCCGGCGAGACGCTGGCGCTCGTTGGTGAATCGGGCTCGGGCAAGTCGGTAACGGCGCTGGCGACCGTCGGCCTGTTGCCAGACAACGCGCGCGTGACGGGCTCGATCCGGTTTTGTGGCCAAGAAATGGTGGGCGCTCCGCTCGAGCGCCTGCTCAAGGTAAGGGGCAACGAAATCTCTTTTGTTTTCCAAGAACCGATGTCCTCGCTCAATCCGCTCCACACAATTGAGCGGCAAATCGGCGAGGTTTTGGCCCTTCACCAAGGGCTGACGGGCGCCGCTGCGCGGGCGCGCATGCTTGAACTGCTCGAGAAGGTCGGCCTCCAAGAGCCCGAGCGGAGGCTCAAAGATTATCCGCACCAGCTGTCCGGTGGGCAGCGGCAGCGGGTGATGATTGCCATGGCGCTTGCGAATCGCCCAAAGCTTTTGGTTGCTGACGAGCCCACAACCGCGCTCGACGTCACGATCCAGGCGCAGATCCTTGAGCTTTTGGTGGCGCTGAAGCGGTCTGAGGGGATGGCGATGCTGTTCATCACCCATGACCTGACAATCGTTCGGCGCATCGCTGACCGCGTCTCAGTGATGCAGGCCGGGCGGATCGTGGAACAGGGGCCGGTTGCGCAGGTTTTCTCAGCTCCAAGACATCCTTACACCAGGCGCCTTCTTGAGGCGGAGGCAAAGGGTGGCCCTGATCCTTTTCCCTGCGATGCGCCCGAAGTCATTCGCGCCGAGGCTGTGCGGGTCTGGTTTCCGATCCAGCGCGGGCTTTTTCGCCGCACCGTGGGTTATGTGAAAGCGGTGACGGATGCTTCGGTCGCGCTTCGGGCAGGCGAGACGCTCGGGGTCGTCGGTGAGTCAGGTTCAGGCAAGACGACGCTTGCGCTTGCGCTGACCCGGCTGGTGAAGGCCGAGGGCAACATCGTATTTCTAGGCCGCGACATTTCGCCGGGCTCTTCGCGGCTGTCGCGCAGGGAGTTGCGTGCGCTCAGGCGCGACATGCAAATTGTCTTCCAAGATCCTTTCGGTTCGCTCTCGCCGCGCCTGAGCGTGGTCGAGATCGTGGCTGAGGGCCTGGGCGTGCACGGCCTACCTGAGGGGCGGCGCGCGCGCGAGCTTGTGGCCGAAATCTTGGCTGAGGTCGGGCTCGACCCCGCGATGATGGACCGCTACCCGCACGAATTTTCAGGCGGCCAGCGGCAGCGGATTGCCATTGCGCGGGCGATGATCCTGCGCCCAAAGCTCGTTGTGCTCGACGAGCCGACCTCAGCCCTCGACATGACCGTGCAGGTGCAAATTGTGGAGCTGTTGCGCCGGCTCCAGCGCCGCTATGGGCTCGCCTATTTGTTCATCAGCCACGATTTGCGGGTGGTGCGGGCGATGGCGCATCGCATTATGGTGATGAAAGACGGGATCGTCGTGGAAGAGGGCGAAGCCGAGCGATTGCTGCGCGAGCCCCAACACCCTTATACGCGCGCGCTCTTTGCCGCGGCTTTCGAGCTCAAAGCCGCGTCAGACTGGCGTGAGCCGGTGCCAGGCCCGCAGGGATAGCCAAGCACTTTGTCGCGCGTGCCGTTTGACAAACGCGCGCGTTGCCTGTCTTTCTACCCTGGCCGTCGGCGCCTCGCGCAAGCATAAAGGCAAGCAAAAAAACACTCCCGCACCTTTCGCGCCTCGCGCCCGTCTTGGAAGTGCTTCTGCCGCACCTGCCCCGAGAAAACTGCTGACCGAAGGCACAGACGCAATGATGTTGCGTCGCCACCGGCACCGGTTGCACGAGCGTTTCTTCGGCACTTCCGTCTCAAGGTGCATGTTGTGCCTCATGACGACGACTTCGCGTGGCGGGTCTCGGAAAACCTCGCGCAGCGCCCGGCTGGAGGGGGCGTGAAACCCATTGCTTTTGTTGCGGTGTGGGGCGGGTCGGAGTATGCCTTTCGCGTTTTAGGGCCGGACAGGAAACCTGGGTCACGATGCAATGGGGTCGGGGACGGGTTGTTGCACCCTTCCGGTTTGCGCCCTTTCGGTCTGCGATTCTCCGGTGAGACTCGATTGAGTCGCGCGCGTAAGGCGAACGCGCTGCGCGCCGAGCATCGTGGCAAGCACCGCGCGATTGAGTGGCGCGCGTGGGGCGCACGCTCTGGCCCGCCCCAAACCCTCATAGGCCAACGCGTAGAGTCGCGCGGGTGGGGCGCACTTCATCAGATTTAGTGAACCGAGAGCGGCAAGCCACCAGCGCTTGCGGTTGCACGAGAACAAAAATTTCTTTAGATAAATCAGAGAGGTACACCACTTTGTTAAGATGGGCCGAGGACAATGCGCGACGGGAGTTGTGTTCCGTTAATCTGGCGCTCTGGCGCAGGTTGTTCTCCTGTGTGGTTTTTTGCTTTGGCCTCACTTGCGGCTCTGTTTCTTGTCGCTGCACCCGCGCGTCTTTTGGCAGGGCCTATCGAGACCGCCTGCAACCGCTCTGACCGGCCGACGGCAAGCGCGGCACTCTGCCGCTGTATCGACGACGTCGCGCAACGGGTCCTGACCGGCGCCGACCAACGCCGTGCGGCGCGCTTTTTCCGTGACCCCGACGAAGCACAGCGTGTGCGCATGTCGTCTGCCCCTGAAGACGCGCGTTTTTGGGAGCGCTATCGAAGCTTTGGCGAATTGGCCGAAGTAATGTGCGCCCCCCGCAGGTGAAAGCTGGCGCATCGTCATGGCGCCGGAGAGCGACACGACGCTTTCTCAGACAGCAACCGGCAAAAGCCCAAGTCTGAGCGCCTCTTGTTGGCAGTCCAAAAGCACCCCGGGCCGGGCCAGTTCTCGATCACGGGGGGTGTAAAGCACCCCACGTTCGTGCGGTGCTGGTAACGGGAAGGGCGCTCGAAACGCGTGCGCCCGTGCACAACATTTTGCTGCGGGCGGTGCGGTGAGGCATTGCACGCGCCCGTTGTCAAGCACCCGCCACCCGAGCACCAAGACCAAGCCGCGCCCGGCCGGCTCAGACATTCAACAGCAAATGCTCGCGCTCCCAGGGGCTGATCACCTGCTGAAACTCTTTATACTCGTGCCGCTTGACGGCCGCGTAGAC
>FWWL01005953.1_pt1 | contig 18238 bp, 16 predicted proteins | sample 2228331 | NCBI WGS metagenome assembly FWWL01 (sample SAMEA103939775, study PRJEB20133) | metagenome
TAATCCTATCGTAAAGGAGAACTGGAATTTATGAAAGACTAAACTCCACATTTTATATAAGAATCTGGAATTGAGTTTTTCACTCAACAATTAAATAAAATAATTTGGTAATTTATTGTCAAAGGAGAAAATCAGATGTATAATCATAGATAAATTAGTTAAATTGGCTAGAACTAATCATTTACGTAAAGGATATTACTGATTATGGGAGCATTAGTTGACTTTCTGAAGGAGTATCAAAACAATCCACTCCAGATACATGGTTTACCATCGAAGATTACTGACAGGTATTTTGTTTGCGCATGCCTCAAGGAGACGGTGAGTAAACAGGTATATTTGATTCGGAGAAATTCAGATGGGAAAAAATGTATTTTAAAATGTCTCTCCTGTGCGAGTCAAGAGAATCTGAAAGAAGAATATAATCTTCATCATGATCTTTCCCATATTGGATTAGTAGCCGCTATAGAATATATGGAAGATGATCAGTATCGATATTTTATTAGGGAATACATAGAAGGTAATACCATAACCGAACTGTTGGAGATGACGAAGACTGGATATTTAACAGATACGCAGATAATCAATATTATAGAACAGTTGTGTCAGGTATTATATTATCTGCATAGACAAAAACCTCCGATTATCCATAGAGACATAAAACCGGACAATATCATATTGACCAAGGAAGGAACATTGAAGCTGATTGACTTTGGAATATCGAGACGCTTTTCTGGGGAACAGGGAAAAGATACCGTTATCATGGGAACGCAGTATATGGCACCACCCGAGCAATTCGGGTTCCAACAGACGGATGCAAGATCTGATATCTATTCCCTTGGGGTACTGATGTTTTATATGGCAACTGGTTGTATGGACATCCGTGAATTCAATGAATTTACAATAAACAGATCCATCAGAAAGTGTATACAGAAGTGTACCAAATTCTCACCGGAGGACCGATATGAGAATGTCCGGCAGGTAGAAGCGTTCGTTCATAGAGACACATTGATTTCCAGGTATCATAAAAGTCTGCTGATCATGGGTATTGTTACAGCTGTAATACTAGCGTTTCTGGTTGGCTTTCTTTTATCTTACCATTATTTTGCAGGTAAAACTGGTACTCCCTCAACTGATAGCGGTTCTGACCTGACAAGTAATGTAACCTTGCAGGATGCTGCTTCTGATGATAGTGCCGGAGGGCAGGAATACGAGGATCAGGCAGGAACTACTGATATAGGAATACAATCCTTTGATACGATGGGCGTAGCAGTTTCAGATCAGTCACAGCCGATGAACCTTCAGGATACTGATGAATATCAGTTTACCTCAGAACTCATCGAAGAAGCTGTCAGACAGCAGCTGAATAAATCAGATACCGATATTATCACAGTTGCAGAATTGAAGCAGATAAAAGAACTCTTTATTTGCGGAAAGCAGATATATCATATCTGGGGTGAACACTATGTATATGGGTCGGGACAGCATATGCATGGTGAGGAATATAATGAATCAGGACTTTATGAGGTAAGGGGAGATATAAAGTCTCTTGAAGATATCAAATATATGACGAATCTTCGCATCTTAGCTTTATATAATCAAAACATCAGTGATATTTCTCCGTTGAAGGACTTAACAGCGCTTACAAAGTTAGGGCTTGGAGCGAATGGGATTGAAGACATCTCAGCGTTGTCAGGGCTAAAAGAGCTAGAAACTCTAGATGTCTCAGGTAATAACATAGATAATGAGGATCTTAAGATAACGAAAGAGTTTCCTAACCTGGAAGAATTGGATCTGGGAAGTACTCTGGTGACAAGCCTGCAGGAGATTAAAGATATAAAACTGAAATACTTATCTATCTATGGTAGTTATTTGTATGACTGTGCAGGACTTGAGGAAATGACAAGCCTGCGGAATTTTGTAACAACGGGGTTAAATCATACCATAACAGAAGATGCGTTCCAAAGAATTGCATCATTACCAGAACTGAGAGAATTGCATGTTATGAGTGGAGAAACTATAGATTTTTCCCTAATCTCCAAAATTACAACATTATATTTATTGGATTTATGTTCCGTTGAAGCAGTCAACTTAGAGGAACTAAACAATCCATATTTAGAAAACTTGAATATGAATGAAATACCGGAACTGGATTTGTCCGGCATTGAGAAAAACAAAGAGCTGAAGTATCTTACCATTCATAATTCGGATGTCGATGATTTTACCCCACTACAGAAGCTTCCGAAGCTGATTGATATGCGGGTGGATTCGGAACTTCTGTTACAGATGCAGAAGCAGCTGGGGGATATTATGTTTCATGTAACAGTATTTGATTAATAATATAATATGGAATGATACGATCAGGAGCACGGATAAGAACTAAGTGCTCCTGATTTTTATCTCATTCGGGTTTGTTGTTTTATGTGGAAGGGCACTTCATACAGCGAGCGAAGTTACCATTGGGTAATGAAGCGCTCATAAAAAACTATGGACAGATAGTGGAAAATGCTTTAAAATAAATGCATTGAGCAGGTTTTAATTATATCAAAAATGATAGATTGCGATAAAGGAGAATGTAGAAACCATGGCAGAAGCAATGAAGGGCTTACAGAGAAGCCACAGATGTACCGAAGTGTCCAAAAAGAATATCGGTGATACAGTTACCGTGATGGGTTGGGTTCAGAAAAGCAGAAATAAGGGTGGAATTATCTTTGTAGATTTAAGAGACCGTTCCGGTCTTTTGCAGATTATATTTGAGGAAAGCGATTGTGGAAGTGATAACTTTGCGAAAGCCGAGAAATTAAGAAGCGAATTTGTAGTTGCAGTAGTTGGAAAGGTAGAGGCTCGTTCCGGTGCTATAAATGAGAATTTAACAACCGGTGATATCGAAGTCAGAGCTACCCAGTTAAGGATATTATCGGAAGCAGAGACCCCTCCCTTCCAAATTGAAGAGGAATCCAAGACTAGGGAAGAATTAAGACTGAAGTACCGTTACCTGGATCTTAGAAGACCTGACCTCCAGAAGAACTTAATCCTTCGAAGTAAGGTAGCAACAGTGACCCGTCAGTTCTTAGCGGAAGAAGGTTTTTTAGAGATTGAGACACCTGTATTAACGAAGAGTACTCCGGAAGGAGCAAGAGACTATCTTGTGCCGAGCCGTGTTCATCCAGGTAATTTCTTTGCATTACCCCAGTCTCCTCAGTTATTTAAGCAGCTTCTGATGGTTGCCGGCTATGATCGTTATTTCCAGATTGTTAAGTGCTTTCGTGATGAAGACCTCCGTGCAGACAGACAGCCGGAATTCACCCAGATTGATATGGAATTATCCTTTGTGGATGTAGATGATGTTATCAACGTAAATGAACGCTTATTGCATAGAATGTTCAAGGAGAGCATCGGGATTGACATTCCTTTACCAATTCAGAGAATGACGTATGCAGAAGCTATGGATCGTTTTGGTTCTGATAAACCGGATATCCGTTTTGGCTTTGAGTTAAAGAACGTATCTGCAGTTGTGAAAGGCTGTGGCTTTAGTGTATTCACAGGAGCTCTTGATAAGGGTGGTACCGTTCGAGGCATTAATGCGGAAGGACAGGCTGAGATGCCTCGTAAGAAGATTGATGCATTAGTTGATTTTGTGAAGGATTATGGCGCTAAGGGTCTTGCTTATCTGGCTATCGAAGCAGACGGTAATTATAAGTCCTCCTTCGCGAAATTCCTGACTGAGGATGAACTCAAAGCATTAGTAGCTGCTATGAACGGTAAGCCTGGTGACTTATTATTATTTGCTGCTGATGAGGATGATACGGTATTCGCTTCTCTTGGAGCACTCAGAGTAGAACTTGCTAAAAATCTTGGAATGCTAAAGAAGGACGAATATAAATTCCTCTGGGTAACAGAATTCCCCCTATTGGAATATTCCAAAGAGGAAGGAAGATTTACTGCTAAGCATCACCCCTTCACAATGCCGATGGACGAGGATCTACACCTGTTGGAAACTGATCCCGGCAAGGTTAGAGCGAAAGCATATGATATCACGCTGAATGGTACCGAAGTAGGTGGTGGTTCCGTTAGAATATTCCAGAGCGATGTTCAGGAGAAGATGTTTGAGGTTCTTGGATTTACAAAGGAAGCTGCCTATGAGCGTTTCGGCTTCCTGTTGAATGCCTTCAAATACGGCGTTCCCCCGCACGCTGGACTTGCTTATGGCTTGGATCGTCTGGTTATGCTTATGACGAAGGAAGACTCCATCCGCGATGTTATCGCTTTCCCTAAGGTAAAAGATGCATCCTGTCTGATGACTGAGGCTCCGAACCTGGTAGAAGGCAAGCAGTTAAGGGAATTAGGTATTGCTCTTGCTGTGGAAGAGAATAATATATGGAACAAATAATGATAAAGCTTGCTCTTGGATACATCCTTATGATGAGTCTGATTGGCTTTGTGCTGATGTGGATGGATAAGAGAAAAGCTGTCAAGAAAGCCTGGAGAATTCCGGAACGCACGTTAATTCTCATAGCCTTCCTGGGCGGTGGCCTTGGTTCCTGTCTGGGAATGTATACCTTCCGACATAAGACGAAGCACGGGAAGTTCGTAATTTCACTTCCGCTATGTGCAGCAGCTTATGGGATGATTGCGGCAAAACTTCTAGGGCTATATTAAGAGTCAGATATCATATAGCAAAATTGAGGATTTCATTTAACAATTGTTACAACTTATAGATAATACAGAAAAACCGGCTTTGATATGTGTAAGAACATATCGAAGCCTGTTTTTTATCTCAGAGACAGTTTTCCAGATAAAGTTCATATTGACAAATGTTACCGTATTTGATATTATTGCTTTAAAGCGCTGCGCTTTAAAGCGTTGAAGTGGTGAAGAGACAAGTAATAGGGAGAGAGGGTAAAGGGATGGCAATCAAGATAGTTTTTTTGGTTATATTTTTTACAATCATGATTTTGGTTGGAATTTATGCTAGAAAGCACACCACAAGTGTCGGTGACTTTGTATTGGGAGGACGTGCGGTAGGTCCTTGGCTCACAGCATTTGCATATGGCACTACCTATTTTTCGGCAGTAGTATTTGTTGGCTATGCGGGGCAGTTCGGATATAAATATGGTGTTTCAGCGACTTGGATCGGTATCGGTAATGCGTTGATCGGAAGCTTGCTTGCATGGGTTGTCTTAGGACGCAGAACCCGTGTTATGACTCATCATTTGAAATCAACTACGATGCCGGATTTCTTCGGCAGCAGATATAACAGTAAAGCAATTAAGGTTGTTGCTTCGGCAATCGCTTTTATATTCTTGGTTCCTTATACAGCATCCGTATATAACGGACTTTCCAGATTGTTCGGTATGGCCTTTGACGTTCCATACTGGGTCTGTGTATTGGCCATGGCTATATTAACAGGCATCTATGTTATTCTTGGCGGATATATGGCAACCGCCATCAATGACTTCATTCAAGGAATTATTATGCTGGGGGGTATCATAGCTGTAATAGCAGCTGTACTGAATAACAATGGCGGGTTTTTGGAAGCAGTGAAAAGCCTGGCTCAGTTTGAGAGCGATAATGCAGTAACCATGGGACAGCCGGGTGTATTTGCTTCCTTCTTCGGACCGGACCCGATTAACCTGTTAGGAGTTGTAATCCTTACCTCCCTAGGAACCTGGGGACTTCCTCAGATGGTACATAAGTTCTATACAATTAAAAATGAAAAATCGATCAAAGCAGGAACCATCATTTCAACAGTGTTTGCTTTAATAATCTCAGGCGGATGTTATTTCCTCGGAGGTTTCGGCAGATTATATAATGGTAATGCAATATTAAAACCGGATGGAACAGTTGCCTTTGATGCAATCGTCCCCCATATGCTTTCCTCCTTATCGGATGTCCTGATTGGTATTGTTGTAATATTAGTATTGTCAGCATCCATGTCAACTTTGGCCTCACTGGTCATGACCTCAAGCTCAACCTTAACCCTGGATTTCATCAAGGGAAATATCGTTAAGAATATGAGTGAAAAGAAACAACTTCTGACGATGAGAATATTAATCGTATGCTTTATCGTGATTTCTGTTGTAATTGCATTGGACCCTCCGACCTTTATAGCACAGCTAATGGGTATTTCCTGGGGCGCTTTGGCCGGATCCTTCTTAGCTCCTTTCCTGTATGGTCTTTACTGGAAACGTACAACTAAGTTAGCTGTATGGGCAAGTTTTGCAACTGGTGTTGGTATTACGGTATCAAATTTATTCCTAAAGTATATAGCATCTCCGATTAACGCAGGTGCGATTGCAATGATTGCAGGTCTTATCGTAGTTCCGGTAGTTAGCCTACTAACACCGAAGATGGATAAAAGTAAAGTGCAAAGTGTATTTGCCTGCTATGAGGAGATCGTCACTGTACATACAAAGAAATCCATTGAAGAGTAACAAGCAATCCTTATTATGGATGATTCGCCGGAATATCGAAAAAGAATACATATCATAGTGGATTGTACTGAGGAATAGGAAGAAGCTGACTCAAAGGGTAACTTGATCCCCCCTTTGTGACAGCTTCTATTCTCGCGTTTGATAAGAAGGTATTAATTCTAGAATACATATTATTAATAATTCGAAATCTGCCAGGGTGAATTCTTACTTGGAATTGAGATTATAAGCAAATAAATTGTTATGGATGTAGGAGGATTTTATGATTTGGGCAAAGGAAGAGACGCTTCCAAGAAATGAATTGGAACAACTGCAGCTGCAAAGATTGCAGGAGACGGTGAAAAGGGTATATGAGATAGTTCCCGCTTACCGCGAAAAGATGGTTGAAGCAGGAATTAAGCCGGAGGATGTAAAGAGCCTCGAGGACTTAAGGCGGCTTCCGTTCACTAATAAGAAGGATTTGAGGGATAATTATCCCTTTGGATTATTCACTGTTCCGAAGAAAGAACTGGTACGTATCCATGCTTCTTCCGGTACTACCGGAAAGCCTACGGTTGTTGGTTATACGAAGAAGGATCTTGGGATCTGGACGGAATGTGTAACTAGAATCGCAGCCATGGGTGGAGCCAGCGAAGAGGATGTAGCTCAGATATGCTTTGGATATGGAATGTTTACCGGAGCACTCGGTTTGCATTACGGACTTGAGAACCTGGGAGCTACGGTGTGCCCCACCTCTTCAGGTAATACCCAGAAGCAGATCATGTATATGCAGGATTTTGAAACCACGCTATTAGTTGCAACACCATCCTATGCCTTACATATCGGTGAAGTGGCAAGGCAGATGGGTCTTGACCCGAGCAATGATCTAAAGATTCGGATTGGTTTGGTTGGTGGCGAGGGCATGACTGAACCGATGCGCAAGGAAATGTATAAAATCTGGGGTTCTAAGATGAAGGTAACCCAGAACTATGGTATGAGTGAGCTGATCGGTCCCGGTGTATCCGGTGAATGTCTTGAGCTTTGCGGTATGCACATCAATGAAGACCATTTCATACCTGAGATTATCAATCCTGATACCGGTGAGGTCCTTCCAGCCGGCGAGAAAGGAGAGTTGGTAATCTCTTGTATCACGAAGGAAGCACTACCATTAATCCGTTACCGTACCAGAGATATCTCAAGACTGATGTATGAACCATGCCAATGTGGAAGAACAACTGTCAGAATGGAGAATCTCTCCGGACGCTCCGATGATATGCTAATTATCCGCGGTGTTAACGTATTCCCAAGTCAGATAGAAGAAGTATTACTGAAGGTGCCTGAAATCGGAGCTCATTACGAGATCGTAGTTGACCGCAGAAACCACCTGGATTATATGGAAATCAAGGTTGAGCTGGCAGATGAAGCTCTTCTTGATTCCTATGCTAAGCTTGGTGAGCTGGAGCAGAAAATTAAAAATAGCTTAAGGGTTGTATTAGGTCTTGATGCTATGATAAAATTAGTTGCACCAAGAAGTTTACAGAGATTTGAAGGAAAAGCGAAGAGAGTAACTGACCTTCGCAAGGATTTGTAGATAATTCTAAATTGATTTGATATAAGATTATATATTGCGTTACTTTAAGAGAAAACGATAGTTTTATAGACAAAATACCTTGTTCTACATGAAAGGAGATTTACATAGTGCCAGAGAAAGTTATTATGCTCGGAAATGAAGCCTTTGCCCGAGGAGCATATGAAGCAGGTTGTAAAGTTTCTGCTGCATATCCGGGTACACCAAGTACAGAAATCAGTGAGAATATCGTAAAATATGATGAGATTTATTCCGAATGGTCACCAAATGAAAAGGTTGCCATGGAGGTAGCGATTGGTGCCTCCATCATCGGTGTCAGAGCCCTGGCATCCATGAAACACGTTGGTTTAAACGTTGCTGCAGATCCTCTTTTTACCGTGTCCTATATCGGTGTTACCGGCGGTCTGGTTGCAATTGTAGCGGATGATCCCGGCCTTTACAGCTCCCAGAATGAGCAGGACACCAGAGCAGTTGCAAGAGCAGCTAAGGTTCCGGTACTTGAGCCCTCTGACAGCCAGGAGGCTAAGGATTTTGTAAAATTTGCATTTGATCTTAGTGAAAAATACGATACTCCGGTTATTGTAAGAGCTACCACCAGACTTTCCCATTCCCAAGGTATGGTAGAGTTGGGAGAGAGAATTGAAAAAGAAGATAAACCATATGTCAGAGATATTGCAAAGAATGTTATGATGCCCGGTAACGCAAAGGGACGTCACCTTGTGGTAGAAATCAGGGAGGCTGCATTAGAGAAGGATGGTTGCAAATTCCCAGTGAATAAGGTTGAGTACAATGACCGTAAAATTGGCTTTATCACTTCCGGCATTCCGTATCATTATGTGAAAGAAGCATTTCCGGAGGCTTCTGTGTTGAAGCTTGGTATTGTGAATCCACTCCCGAAGCAACTGATTGAAGAGTTTTCAGCGAATGTTGAGACATTATATATCGTAGAAGAACTAGATCCGATTATTGAGGAGCAGGTAAAATCCTGGGGTATCAAAGCAATCGGTAAAGAGGTACTGACCGTACAAGGTGAATACTCCGCTAATTTACTAAGGAAAGCCATCGCTGGCGAGAATTTGAAACTGGTACATCCGGCTCAGGTGCCGAACCGACCTCCGATTCTTTGCCCCGGCTGTCCTCACAGAAGTGTATATTCCGTATTGAATAAATTAAAGATGCATGGTGCTGGCGACATCGGATGCTATACATTAGGTGCGGTTGCGCCTCTAAGTGTCGTAGATACTACGGTATGTATGGGTGCAAGCATTTCCTCCCTACATGGCATGGAGAAGGCAAAAGGTAAGGATTATATCAAGAACTGGGTAGCGGTTATCGGTGATTCAACCTTTATGCATACCGGAATCAACTCCCTGATTAATATGGTATATAATAAGGGAACCGGAACAGTTATGATACTTGATAACTCCACAACAGGTATGACTGGACATCAGGAACATGCAGCAACCGGTAAAACCTTAAGGGGTGAGCCCACCTATTCGGTGGATCTTGCTACCTTGTGTAAAGCGGTCGGTGTGAACCATGTGTATGAAATTAATGCTTTTGATACGGAGAAGCTGGAGAAAGCTATTAAGGAAGCAACAGCAATGGATGAGGTAGCAGTAATCATCACGAAATCTCCTTGCGTTCTGCTTGATAAAGGGGCGGTGAGTAAGCAATACCGTATTTTATCAGAAGTATGCAAGAAGTGTGGTATGTGTATGAAGCCCGGATGCCCGGCTATTACGAAGAAAGATGATGGAACAATAGTGATTAATGATACCATGTGTAATGGTTGCGGTCTTTGCGAGACATCCTGTAAGTTTGGCGCAATTAAACCGGTTGAGTTACGATAGGGAGGAGCGCCATGGAGACGAAGAATATTATGATAGTAGGTGTAGGAGGGCAAGGAACCCTGCTTACCAGCAGAATTCTTGGAGCCTTGACCATCCAGGCAGGTTTCGATGTAAAGCTTTCCGAGGTACACGGTATGGCTCAGAGAGGTGGCAGTGTTGTTACCTATGTAAGGTACGGTGATAAAGTATATGAACCGGTCATAGAGGAAGGACAGGCAGATGTGTTGATTGCCTTTGAACGTCTGGAGGCTTTAAGATATGCTCATTATCTAAAAAAAGATGGAGCAATTATCGTGAATGACCAGCGGATTGATCCGATGCCTGTGGTAATCGGAGCGGCTAAATACCCGGAGAACATCCTTGAGGATCTAGAAAAGGATCACCGTGTTTTCAGGGTTGACGCAATGGAAGAAGCGAAAAAGATTGGTAACAGCAAAATATTCAATGTTATTGTACTTGGTGTTGCAGCTCAGCATATGAATTTCACCAAGGAAGATTGGCTTAGGGTCATTGAGAATACAGTTCCGGTAAAGACAGTGGAGATTAATAAGAAGGCCTTTGAAGTCGGTTATAACCTTCATTAAAATAATTGAAACAATTGCGAAATGGGATAATTTAATGAATTTAACAAACAATTAATACAAATTCCTTCACTCCGTGCTGATTCCGAGCAAATTTCGCTCAGGAACTGTATCAATTGTTTGTAAAATCGTCATAGTTTTCTAGATTCGCAATTATCTGTAGAATAATAAAAAAAGGAGGTATTATTATGATCAGACAACTTTCTGTATTTGTACAGAATGAGATCGGAAGTCTGGCAGGAGTCACATCGGTATTGAAGGACAATATGATTAACCTGAGGGCAATTGCATCATTTGACACACCGGAATTCGCTATCTTAAGAATTGTGGTTGATCAACCGGAAAAAGCTAAGGAACTATTGTCTGCCGGCGGTTTTGCAGTAAAGATGTCAGAAGCAGTGGCAGTGGAATTGGAAGACCGTCCGGGTGCTTTGGATGGTATGTTGCATGTGATTGCAGATGCGAAGCTAGGCATCAATTATATTTACTCCATCGTATTACGTAATGGTAAAGCACCTTTGATGATAATAAATACGGATGATCTGTCAAAAACCAGTTCCGTATTGAAGGAAAAAGGCTATACTGTAGCAGAACAGGAGGATCTGACCGCATGATATGGAATGAAACGAAAGAATGCATGAGCCGTGATGAAATCCATAACCTGCAAAGTGTAAGACTTAAGAAGATGGTACACAGAGTGTACCACAACGTGGAATTCTATCGTAAGAAAATGCAGCAGATGGGCTTAGAGCCGGGTGACATCAATAGCATTAATGATTTGAGTAAATTACCATTTACAACGAAGAATGATTTAAGAGAAAACTATCCCTTTGGTTTATTTGCGGTACCAGAGTCGGAAATCGTAAGAATCCATGCATCCTCCGGTACAACAGGGAAAGCTACGGTGGTAGGCTATACCAGAAAAGATATTGATTTATGGCAAGAGTGCGTTGCCAGAGTTCTTGCGATGGCTGGAATTGGCAAGCATGATAAGATACAGGTAGCATATGGTTACGGATTATTTACCGGTGGTCTTGGTCTTCACTACGGTGCAGAGAATCTCGGGGCTACTGTTATTCCTATGTCAGTTGGTAACACCCAGAAGCTGGTAACGATGATGCAGGATTTTGGCGCTACGGCAATTGCATGTACACCTTCCTATCTTCTTCATATAGCAGAGACTTTGGAAGAAGCCGGGGAGATTGGTAATATCAAACTGAAAGCGGCGATTTGTGGTGCAGAACCGTGGACAGAGAATATGAGAAAAGAGATTGAAGCGAAGTTGCATCTGAACGCTTATGATATCTATGGGTTAAGTGAGATTTTGGGACCCGGTGTTGCGGCTGATTGCGAATTCCATAATGGACTTCATGTATATGAGGATCATTTTGTTCCTGAAATTATTAATCCGGATACCCTGGAACCCTGTAAGGAAGGGGAGACAGGAGAATTAGTGTTTACGACGATTACGAAGGAGGCACTGCCTCTATTCCGTTATCGTACCAAAGATCTTACAAGCATCACCTATGACAAATGTGAATGTGGCAGAACCTTAGCTCGTATCTCCAGATTCAAGGGACGCTCCGATGATATGCTTATTATTCGCGGCGTTAATGTATTCCCGTCACAGGTAGAAACTGCATTACTTGAAATTGCTGAAACCAGTCCTCATTATCTCCTTATAGTTGACCGTGTGAATAACTTGGATACTTTGGAAGTGCAGGTGGAAGTAGAAGAACGTTTCTTCTCTGATGAGATCAAAGAACTGGAGAAGCTGACCAAGAAGATCTCTCATGTTCTTCAATCAGCCCTTGGACTTTCCGTAAAGGTGAAACTTGTTGAGCCTAAGACAATCCAGAGATCTGAAGGGAAAGCCAAGAGAGTGATAGACAGAAGAGTATTAGTATAGATCTCGAACTCTTGGCTTTGCCAAGAGAGTGATAGACAGAAGAGTATTAGTATAGATCTCGTTTTTCCCTCAGTATAAATAAGTTGTTATTTTACTGTAGGAAGCATATGATTATTTTATAAATAAGGAGGGGAACTATGGTTATTAAGCAATTATCGGTATTTATAGAGAACAGAGAAGGAAGATTGGAGCGAGTAACAGAAACTCTAAAAGAGAAGGATATCAATATCACATCCTTTAGTCTGGCCGACACATCAGAATACGGTATGCTCAGAATGATTGTATCCAACCCGGAGGAAGGAAAGAAGGTTCTGAAGGAAGAAGGCTATTCTGCATCACTTACTGACGTTATCGCAGTAAAGATTGCACAAAAACCCGGAACACTTCATGAAGTACTTAAGGTTCTCTCCGATGCAGGCTTGAGTGTGGAATATATGTATACTCTGGCTACAGCCGGAAATGACACGTCCATTATCATGAAACTTTCTGATCTGAATGTGGCGCTAAAGGTTCTTGAGACCTCCGGATATGAGATTTGCACGGCGAATGAGGCCTATGAGCTCAATAATTATGTCGACAAATAATATTTGACACAATTATGAAAGAGTGCTATCATAAATATGTTGTTGAAGAGTCAACAACAAGAAATATTTATATTTTTGGAGGAATTTACATGAACAAAGGTACAGTTAAGTGGTTCAACAATCAAAAAGGATTTGGATTTATCTCTGACGAGCAGGGTAACGATGTATTCGTTCACTACAGCGGTCTTAACATGGATGGCTTTAAGTCATTAGAAGAAGGCCAGGCTGTTCAGTTCGAAGTAGTTCAGGGAGCTAAGGGTCCTCAGGCAACAAACGTTTCAAGATTATAATCAATGTTGGGTTTACAGTGTACCTTTTTCTGAACTATAAATTTTGTTTTTTTAAAGAATAAGTTTATAAAGAAATAGTGTTATATTGTGTGGAACGATTGATTAAAGGTTATCCTTAAGGAGTACTCCTTAAGGATAACCTTTTTATTTTTGTAACTGAACAGCTCTCTTATAGACTTTATCTAAAACATAATATAGTGGATGGAACAGCACCATAGCTACGGTAAAATTAGCGACACCATGAGTAATATCAAAGGGGATTCCGGCAACCCAGTAAGCAAGTCCGGATGTAAAACCGCCTGTGATAAAATATGGGATAGAGCATAATGCACCGAAGCTCAATCCATATAAACCAGAAATAATGGACCATAGCATTGATGAATGGACCTTTTTTAGAAGCAATGTAATAATATATAAAACTGTCCATACATAAAGGTAATTGAACCACCAAAGTCCGATACCGTAGATAATTCCTTCTAATGCTATAAACACATAGATGATATATAGTGTCTTTCTTCCGTAAATCAAGGTATACAGGATAATCAGAAGAGATACCAGCTCAATGTTAGGAAGAAAACTTAAGGTTACCTGGACAGCAAGTAATAATGCGCTCATCATACCAATAATAACAATATCAATAACTTTAAGAGACAGACTATTCTCTTTGGTTTCTGAATAACTTTTAATATCCGACGGTGAGTGTGAGTTCATAATGATCACCATCCATAATCGGAGTAGTATCTACACCGGTAAATACATCTTCACCGTTCTTTGTTACACACCACCACTCCTGATTTGCTTCATTAACAGCACGCCCGTTAACTTCGGTAATGAATAAACCATATTCGCTTTCAGAACCTTTGATTAGATTCTCTTCTTCCAGTGCCTGACGGAGGAACTCTGCATCTGTATTCAGAGTAAATTCCTTGTTTTCTTCCTCGGGGATCACAACTTCAATGACCACTTCTTTTGCGCCTTCTGCTGTCTGAGGTTTGAACTGGTTATATACCATCCACAAAACTACTACAAGCAAGGCCATGATTACAACGCCAAGTAAACCTTTTAATAAATTCTTGTTCTGTTTCATATTAACTCCTATCCGTTGCTCCTTGGCAACATAAAAAAATCCTTATTCCACTAATGGGAAAAGGACAATAAAATCAGACTGCTGCGCAGTTACTTTATTGTACCCTTGTCCAAATCCTCGTGGAGCTTTTGGTACCGGTATTAAGCAGGTATTCTGACTCTTGGATCAGCATTCGCTTCGCATCTTCCCAGCTTTATTCAGTAATTTTTACTGAAGATAAGCCAGTGACATGAACAAGATAAACTTGTCGAAGAGAACTCCCCAAATACAGCGGCGAGACCGTACAGGCATTGAACCTGTTTCCCTATTATGTTGATTATCCCTACCCAATTAGCTGTCAAATGAGTTATGTAATAGATTATGGGATATCAACCACTTAAACCGAATATAATATTTGTTATAACCAGAGTATATCATTGAATGATGCAAATAGTCAACTATCCTTTCAACATTTCCTGCAAACCTTTATTTCAAGGGATCTGAACTTGGAGGTCATAAAATAAGATTGCTATTTTTTAGTAGTATGTTATAATTATAAGCTAAGAGTGTTTATATATTTATTTTAAGGAGTAAGAAACATGAAGATAACACAGAAATCATTTGGTAAAACCTCACGCGGTGAAGAGGCTACTTTATATACCTTAGCTAACGGAAATGGTATGAAAGTATCCTTTACTAATTTTGGTGCCAATATTGTCAGTATTATAGTACCAGATTCAAAGGGTAACGTAGCTGATGTTAATTTAGGTTTTGATAATATTGCAGGATATGAGGAAAATTCTCCGGGATTTGGATCCTTTATTGGCAGGCATGCTAACCGTATCGGTGACGCTAGATTTGATTTAAATGGTAAAATCTATGAATTAGAGAAGAATGATGGAGCGAATAATCTTCATAGCGGATTTGTAGGATATAATAAATTTCTGTATGAAACAGAAGTTTATGAGGATGAGGAGATTGCTAGTGTAGAATTCTCCAGACTTAGCCCTCATATGGAACAAGGTTTCCCTGGTAACCTTGACGTAACCGTTACTTATAGTCTGACAGAGGCAAATGAACTTGTAATAGAATATCTGGCAGTATCAGATCGTGACACAATCGTTAATCTTACCAATCATTCTTACTTTAATCTTGCAGGACATAATTCCGGTACTATTCTGGACCATAAATTGTGGATTAAGGCAAATCAGTTTACACCTACTACACCGGTTTTGATTCCGACAGGTGAAATCAGGGACGTGACTGGTTCACCAATGGATTTTAGAACCCTCAAAAGAATAGGGCAGGAAATAGATACGGATTATGAACCCTTGGTAGTAGCAGGCGGATATGATCATAATTATATTCTCGATATTAGCGGTACAGAAGTTGAAAAGGTTGCTGAACTGGTGGATGAGAAAAGCGGAAGAAAAATGGAAGTATTCACGGATTTACCTGGAATGCAGTTCTATACCGGTAATTTTCTTTCACCTGTGAAGAACAGTAAGAGTGGAGCGGTATATAAGAAGAGAGATGGTGTCTGCTTTGAGACACAGTTCTTCCCGAACTCCTGCAACATCAAATCCTTCCCACCTTGTATGCTTAAGGCAGGGAAAGAATTTGATTCCGTAACAATTTATAAATTCTCCAACAAATAAATAGTATAAAATACTATCAATTGTTCAATTCTGATAGAATGAATGGACAGGATATGCTGACATAACCCGGATTATTTATTATAAATCAATAACAGATTTATAATAAATAATCCGGTTTTTTAATATAACGATTCCTATCAACTCTTTCGTCGACCACGTAAAAAAGTACCCATCGAAAAGATGGGTACTGATAGGTGTGCTAAATTGAAGCGCTAAATTGAAGTGCTAAATTGAAGTGCTAAATTGAAGTGCAATTTTGAAATGCTATTTTGTTCCGTATATTCTATCTCCTGCATCTCCTAAGCCAGGTAAAATATATCCCTTATCGTTTAACTTCTCATCTAGGTTGCCGATGTATACCTCAACATCAGGATGAGCCTTAGTAAAACGTGCTACACCCTCAGGAGCAGCAATCAGACATAAGAAGTGGATCTTTGAGATACCTCGCTTCTTCAACAAATCTATGGCTGCTACAGCGGAACCGCCGGTTGCAAGCATAGGATCTACTACAAAGATTTCACGATCAGCTGCGTCAGAAGGGAGCTTACAGAAATATTCGACAGGCTCTAAGGTCTCTTCATTTCTATATAATCCAATATGGCCCACTTTTGCATTTGGAATAAGGTTTAAGATACCGTCTGCCATATGAAGTCCTGCGCGGAGAATTGGAACGATACAGAGCTTTTTGCCAGCGATTTCTTTAGCAACCGTCTTAACAAGTGGAGTTTCGATTTCGATTTCAGCAAGAGGGAGCTTTCTGGTCGCTTCATAGCATATTAACATCGCAACTTCAGATACCAGATCACGGAACTCCTTTGTTGATGTAGTCTTACGTCTCATAATCCCTATCTTGTGCTGAATTAACGGGTGGTCCATAATTGTAACATTTGACATTTTACTACCTCCTGGGTTTTATTCTTAAATTCCTAACGAACATAATAACATATTATCAGATTTATTAAAAGAATTAATTTCATTTATTTTGTTACTTTTTTTGGTATTATAAAATAAAGTTGATTTCTTTCGGAAGTTATGTAAAACTATAATCATCACGGATCGGAAATCAGGAGCGGCTATGGATAAAACAGAAAAATTGAGTACTAAAGCATTGATTGTTGATGATAATGAAGTTAACAGATTGATTTTGGTAAATATGCTTGAATTGTTTCACATCCATTCGGATCAGGTGGATAGCGGAAGGAAGGCTGTCTTACTTTCTGAAACAAATGCGTATGACCTTATTCTGGTTGACCACATTATGCCAGAAATGAATGGTGTTAAGACTACAATAGCTTTACGCCGGGTGGCTATTAACAAAGAGAATGTTGTCATTATTGCTATAACTGCAGACGTTACTGAAACTATAAAGTATTTATACAGGGATGCAGGAGCTAATGCTGTATATGAAAAACCCCTTGAACTTAAGAACTTGTCTGCCATGTTCCGGACTTGGGGCTTGAAGGTGCAGAAAGAAACATCACAGAATTGTGCAGGTATCATTAGTTCTGATAAAAATTATGAATTATTTAAAAGTATAATAGAGACAATTGATGATATAGACTACGAAACAGGATTAAGATATGCCATTGGTAATCCTCTAAGCTTCCGGAAGATTCTTGATGTTTCGTTCAAGGATCTTAGGTCCTGTATCAACATTATTGTCAAAAGTTATGAAAATAATACGATGAGTGATTTGAAGACAGGTGTTCATAAGCTAAGAAACGTGTTAGCGAATATTGGAGCCCTTAGATTATCAGAACAGACTGCTCATTTTGAAGACGGACTTTTTAGTAAGAATAATCATGAGATGTCTATTTTATATAAAGACCTTCTGGCAAATTTAAGCCAATTTGAACAAAAATTCGGCCTTGCACTTGAGGAATGTAAAAAAGTGATTTTTACAGAAAATATACGACTTGATATTATTGATGCTCCTATGACGCTGGAGGAATATGAACAAAGCCTGCAGAGTGCCATATATTATATCAGAAGGTATGAATTTGATTCTATTATTAGGGAGTTGGAGAGTTTGTTACGAAGAGGCTTACCTGTCGATAAGGCTGAGCTGGAAATTTCTTTGAATGATATTAGAAACTACGATTATGATTCAGCAGAGACACGGCTGATTGGAATAAAAAATAAGACAGATCAATTATCTGTCCAGTAGAATAAACTTATATAATTTTATAAAATAGACCACGTGCATTGATAAGATATTGGGCTTTAAACAGAGGAGAAGCCCGGTAGAGGGGGGAGGGTAGCTGCCGGGCTTATTTTATGAAAAAAATTATCTTGTAAGCGT
>FWWL01005954.1_pt1 | contig 18236 bp, 17 predicted proteins | sample 2228331 | NCBI WGS metagenome assembly FWWL01 (sample SAMEA103939775, study PRJEB20133) | metagenome
GCAGCGGCGAGAGCCAATTGTCAAAGGGTTGGTCTACAATATCCATCTCTAAGCGCGTTTCAATTTATCTGATCTTTGCAACAAAGCAACCTAAAAATCTTATCAGCACTCCTGGACAATGATGCCCATTTGTCCAACGTCATAACCTGGTAACTGAGCCACAGCCTGGCGAAAACGTGGCTCGTGCATTAGTTCAAAAACGGGTTTAATGCGCTCATCTTCAAGATATTTGCAGGGAATGATCAGGTCGTAGGCCTCCTGGAAAAGCGGGACAAAATCCAGTCCCAGTGCCTTAGCAGCAGCCGTCACCCCCAAACCGCAATCCGCGCGTCCCGAAGCCACTGCCGCGGCCACAGCCAGGTGGGTGTACTCCTCCTGTTGGTAGCCCCGAATGGCTTCTGACTTGATCCCTAAGCGGCCGAGATGGTAATCCAGTAGAACACGCGTACCAGCCCCGCGTTGGCGATTGACGAACATCACATCTGAACGCACCAGGTCCTCCAGGCCCTTAATGCCTTTGGGGTTTCCAGGCCGCACAATTAACCCTTGCTCGCGTCCCACCCAGCGTACGATCATGACCTTTTCATTGGGCAAATATTGCCGCACATAACGCAGGTTATAAACCCCCGTTTCTGGATCCAGCAAATGTGAACCGGCAAGATGAGCCTCACCCCTTCGCAAAGCGATCAGCCCACCCAGGCTTCCCACATTTGCCGACACCAGGCGCAGCCCCCGCTCCGCTAAAAACTGCGCCAGGAGATCCAATGACATATCATGTGAACCGATTGCGAAGATGGTGCGATTCAACACACGGCTGGAAGTGTACAGTCGTACCCGCACCTTTTCCCCCGCTTCGATTCCCTGAATTCCTGAGGGTATCACCAGGATACCATCCGCACGTACCAGCGAGGTGATCACTCCCGCACCACGAGCCAATGGTGCTGCCACCGTCCGGCCTCCGACTTCCCCAATGACGACGCGCACATAATCTTCATCTCCGGCTGGGGAAGTGATCTTACGAGTGAGGACAGCCTCAACTTCTTCAGGTTGAGTAGCAGGTCGTCCGGTCCAAAGGGCTATTAAGGGTTCGACAAAAATTTCCCCAGTAAGCGCTGCGGAAACCGGATAACCCGGAACTCCCAAAATGGGCACTTTGGCCCCGGCTGACTCGCCAGGACGTCCGATCATACCAAAGATAACCGGATGCCCGGGCCGAACAGCCACACCATGAAAGATTAATTCTCCCAAACGCTCGATTACACGAGCAGAATAATCCTCTGAGCCAGCCGAGGAACCCGCATTCAGGAGGATCAAATCACTCTCCTGTGCCGCTTCGCGAACACGTTCCAGAATTAAGTCCTCGTCATCAGGAGTGATGGGATAACGAATCGGTTCACCCCCCCATGATGCCACTTGTGCAGCCAACACCAGTGAGTTGAATTCGATGATATCTCCGGGCTTAACCGGCGTTCCAATTGGCACCAATTCATCCCCCGTCGGGAGAATGGCAACACGAGGCTTGCGCGTTACGGCTATATCGGTATATCCGCATGCTGCGATGGCTCCCAGATCCACCGGGCGCAAGACATGGCCCGCTGGGAGAACGAGTTGAGTCGCCACGATATCCTCACCCATTGGGCGAACATGGCTCCATGGGGGTAAGGCCGCTCTCAATCGAATCATATAAGGATGGCGCGGGTCATCCGCAGGCCACCCGTTTTGATCCAGCGCCTCTACATTCTCAATGGGTACCACCGCGTTAGCCCATTCCGGCAATACATCCCCCGTATCCACATAGGCAGCATGTGAGCCAACCAACAAAGTCACCGGAGCCGTTGGCATGGCCCCATCCGTATCTTCGGCTCGAAGAGCGAACCCATCCATGGCTGCGGAGTGGTAGTGGGGTGAAGAGAGACGGGCCCATACCGGCTCGGCAGTCACTCGCCCCACCAGAGCCTCGCTTAGGGGTAAGGTTTCTACTCCCAACACCTGCCACAAGCCGGCTTCCTGGAGTGCCTCGCGAATGCGGCGTTGCGCCTCCGTCATAGGGATATCATGCAGATACACCGACATCGCCCCTCCCTTCACTCTCGATCTGATCTACATCATAAAAGCCATACCTCAACCTCTGTACCAGACGCCAGACCCGTCGCATCTGCGGGAATACGTAACAACCCATCCGCGCGCACCAGCGAGAAGATTAGGTTGCTCTTATAAAAGATGGGTTCTGCCAATAGTCCCTTCGCGCTCTCGATCAGCCGCACAGGAACATAGTCTTCCCGTCCAGCCTGCGATGGCACATTGAGGGTAAGGCGGGCTTGTAAGCGTGCGCGCGGACGCTTGAGTGTGAGCCCAAGTAAGTGCTCTAACACGGGGGGCAAAAAGATTTGAGCCACCACCAGCGCACTCACCGGGTTGCCCGAAAGTCCCAGGACGGGTTTTCTATTACAAACCGCCAGAATAGTTGGTTTCCCTGGCCGTATGTTGATCCCATGGACCAGCACACCGGGAAGCCCCATCTCATTAATGACCCGCGCAGTCAAATCTCGCGTGCTGATGGAAGACCCTGCCGAGACAATGACCATATCATTCTCTTCTAAGGCACGCCCGATTACTTCTCGCAACGCATCTTCGCGATCCGGCACAATGCCGTAGCGTTGCGGAAGGCCACCTTCTGCCTCCACCAACGCACTCAGGGAGTAACTGTTGATATCGCGAACTTGACCAGGCCGAAGGGGTTGTTCAGGAGGGATGACCTCATCTCCACTAGACACAATCCCCACGCGCGGATTTTTGACTACACGCAATTTTGTAATCCCCAGCCCCATTAGCCCTCCTATTTCAGGAGGGCGCAAGCGCACTCCTGCCGGAATGACCTCATCCCCTATCTGAACATCTTCTCCAACTTTAAGCACGTTTTCTCCTACTCCCACTGGACGCAGGACCTCAATCTCACCCGGCATCGTCGTCTGAGTATGTTCCAACATTACAACCGCATCTGCTCCCTCAGGTAACATCCCACCAGTATAAATCAAAGCCGCTTGCCCGGGTTGCAACGTGAATTCAGGGGCTCTTCCCATTCCAATTTCCCCCACCAGGGTCAGATAAGCCGGCAGGCTGTCGCTCGCCCCAAAGGTATCAGCGGCTCGCACTGCATATCCATCCACCGTACTGCGAGGGAACAATGGCATGGGCTCCAACGCCCGGATCGGCTCTGCGGTAACCCGTCCCAAGGCTTCCAAGGTCGAGATTTCTTCTCCCTCTGGCTCAACCTCAGGGAGAGCATTCAACCAGCGCTTCAGCGCCTCCTGAGGGGATAAAAGTGTTAAAAACTCGCTCATTGTTCAACCCACCCACAAAGAAAAGGTCAAAAGGTACACCGTTAGTCCAACTGTTGCGTACGCGGTTAAACGCAGAAGCGGCCAGCGAGTGGGTGCTCCATTCCCAATTTGCCACATCTGCCAGACCTGAAATGCCCCTATCGGTAAAGTCAACATAGCTGGCCAGAGCACTGACCAAGAAAGCCCCATCAAAGCCGTAACCCCTAATAAAAGATAGGCTAGAGGAACAAGAAAATTGTGCAACAACATCCCGCGCTGCCACCCCAGACGCACCATCATCGTGGTACGCCCCTGTTTGAGATCATGATAATAATGCTCCAACGAAAGCGCCAGCATCATTGCCAGATACAGCAAGGTCAAAGGGAAAGTAAGCAGTCCCAATAGATGGGCATCCAGATCATGAGAAAGCAACACAAACGCGAATGCGGGGGTCAGGTTGGCCAAAAAGAAGGCCATGCAAAGTTCACCATACCCGGAGTAGGCAAGGCGCAAGGGAGGAACGCTATAAAAGAAAGCCACTCCAAAAGCCACTCCCAAGAGCAAGAGCGCATCGCTCCTCGGGCTAAGAGTAGCACTGTTACAATCGCTCCAACACTGAGGGTAGTCATCCCGGCTTGCAGAAAGACCAAACGTGGCAGCACAATCTGTTTTGGAGCGTCTTCCTCGTGGTTATTTAGCGAGTCCTTTGCCTCGCGTGACTGGCGAGAGATCGGGCTTTGATCTTGATCAATGCGATCGTAGAATGTTTTTAGAAAAGCACTGCTCATCTGCAGAAGAGTGATACATGCCTGGCAGAACCAGTAATACACCCGCACAAAAAGCTAATTTCGAAAAGTAACAATACCAGCACCCAGGGCAAAGAACAGCATACCGGCCAAGAGCGCTGGGAGGTTGGCAGCACGCACCAATTGTGAGAGAGGTGAAGAAGCAAATTTGCGCATGAGATACCTCTAAAGCAAGTGATAACCGCCATCTACCCTCAGTATCTGGCCTGTTACCTGACCATTTTCGATCAGGGAGAGCACAGCCTGAGCCACTGCCTCGGGTGTTCCTGATCGTTTTAGGGGCAAACGTGCTACTAATTGCTCCCACGCGCCGGGTGACATCTCGGCGCCCGGGGTGATCATACCGGGCGCAACAGCATTGACTCGAATACTGGGGGCCAGGGTTTTGGCCAACAACTGCGTCAGGTGTTCCTGGGCACCTTTGGAAAGCACATAGGCCGCATGAGAGGTCCACAACTTTTGTGAACCGCAATCCGTCAGGTTAATAATAACCCCACCATTGGCCTGCATCAACGGCGCAGCCGTGCGAGCACATAACCAGGCCGCCCGTAAATTGAGCGCAAAAAGGGCATCCCAGGTTTCGCTGGGGGTGTCCAAAAGGGTACCCCTGGTGAACATCCCTACCGCATAAACGAAGACACTCAGGGGGTACCCCCAACGAGCCACCTGCTTAAACAAGCCCGTAATCTCATCTTCTTTCATAAGGTCAGCCGGAACCAGGAAAACCGGCCGCCCCATGCGTTCAATCTGGTTCGCTAAATCCAGGGCCCTTTCCCGAGCGCTATGGTAATGAAGGCCAACCGCATACCCTCGTTGAGCCAGCGCCAGTGCAATGGCTCCGCCCAGGGTCCCGGAAGCTCCCGCCACCAGTGCCAGAGGGTAAGGGTGGCTCATGCCCATTTCTCGTTACCTCAACGACGGAAGAAATTGGAAATGAAAAACCACAAATTAGCCGGTCGCTCGGCCAAACGACGCATGAAGTAGGGATACCAATGCGTCCCATAAGGCACATAAACTCGCACTGGATACCCTGCCCGAACCAATTCTTGTTGCAAATCGCGCCGAATACCGTAGAGCATTTGAAATTCCAGCGCAGTGTTGGGCAGCCCCAAGTGCTTGGCGCGTTCTTGCGCATACCGAATTCGCGCCTCGTCGTGAGTGGCGATAGCCGGGATTGGCGGAAAACGACCATCCTCACTGATTTGAGGAATTCCTGCCTCCTGTACCCCTTGCAGGAGTATATCCGTTAGACGATCAAAACTGACATCCACATCGCGTTTGTGCGGGTAAGCAATCTCCGGAGGTTCTTTGTAAGCCCCCTTTACCAGTCGAATTGGAACGCGCCGGCTGACCAAATGACGCGTATCTTGTTCGCTCCGGTAAAGATAAGATTGAATAGCCACACCCACATTGGTGTAACCCTGATCATGACACCAATGGACCAGTTCCAGAGTTGCATCAACCAGGGAAGAATCCTCCATATCTACACGCACAAAGTTGCCCAGCTCTCTGGCACGCACGACAATACGCTCCAGGTTTTGCCGACAGAGCACAGGATCAACCGTCAGACCAATGGCACTTAACTTCACAGACACATTGGCCCGCAGGTGCTGACGCTCAATTTCCTCAAGGCTCACAAGAGTGGCTTCAGTTGCCCGTTGGGCCTCAACGACGTCCGTGGTATGTTCTCCCAAATGATCCACCGTAGCGTTCAACCCCGCTTCATTTAGTACACGAATGACCCGGGTCGCTTCTTCTAAGGTCTCCCCCGCAATGAAACGCGACGCTACTCGCCAGGCAACCTCCCAGCGGGTAACTAAATGTTTTGCCCATTCCGCCTTAGAGAGAGAAATTAAGAGGGCTCGAAGCATGGAGGCTCCTTATCTCGTTCAGAAATTCACTTGCACGCAAGATAATTCTAGCACACCTTGCTTGCCGTGATTTCATCCTCTATTAGAACCTCATCTGCTGGTCTCAAAATTACCCTCGAATTGCATTTCTCGATCCATCGGCATTAGGATAAAATCATTTAACAAGATTTAGTAATGTCCTCCATGGGTACAAGATTTCAACGTCACTGGAAAACCACGCCCCTGCCCATTCTATTGGGCCTCCTTATCCTATTCCTGGACGCACTTTTCGCCCCCGATGGCCGTGAAAAGGGTGTTTTGAGACTGGTATTCAACCTGATCATTCTCGGAATTGGAACGGGGTTCTGGTTGGGGTTTTTCTCACAATTTATTTTGCCTGTCAACCAACCACGCGACCGCCTCAACATGTTCTTCCACCTGATCAGTTACCTGATAGGTGACCATGGTCCCATTCTCTTTATCGAGAATGGGCAAATCCGCCAGCAACCGCAATCTTCTTCTAATGGGGCAGGAATCATGGTTCTCGATACAGCCAGCGCTGCCATGTTGCGCACTTCTCATCGCTTTACTCGCCCCGTGGGCCCGGGTGTCGTTTTTACCCAGCCCGGTGAACGGATCGCGGATGTGGTGGATTTACGGCAGCAACGCCAGGTGATCGGACCGCGCCCTAATGAAGATCCTTTCGCACCCCCCCAGCCCAACGAAGGATCCGCTCAATACGAAGCCCGAATGCGGCGCAAACGAGAAACACGCGCAATCACTCGCGATAATTTTGAAATCATCCCTCAAATTGAAGTGATCTTTCAACTGGACGCTCGACCCGGGCAGGGCAACACCGAATTTGGCTATAACCCTGACGCTGTGCAAATGGCCATCTTGGGCCAGGTTGTCAATGCCAATCTACCCCTGGATACTCCCGCTCGTCTGATTCCCTGGAACGAATTACCCGCCCAACTGGCGGCTGAAGTCTGGCGCGATTTGGTCTCCCGCTTCACTTTACAGCAAATTTTCCCACCACAACCCAGCCGTCACCAGCAAGTCGGGCTTCAATGGATTGTCCAAATGATACAAAATCGCCTCACGCAGCCCGAGGTACCACTTCTGGATCTTGACGGACGCGACACGGGTGAGAAAACGGACAGCCGAGAATTCAATGTGCTAAGTAGCCGCGGTATTAGAGTCCTTGAGGTGAATATTCTGAGCCTGAGGCTTTCTCCAGAGGTGGAGCGAGAACTGATAAATCGGTGGAGCGCTGGCTGGCTGGCCTGGGCACGTCAGGAGCGCGAACATATCGAAAGAGAGCGCCGCAATCTTGCAGAGGGAGCCCGGGAAGAGGCACTTCGAGTTTACGCAAAAACAAGCACGCTTTACTTTGAGGCTTTGTCTTCCCCTAATCCTCACACAGAAGAAGCAGTGGATCCTAAGGACCAAGCACGCTCCATTTTGCTGCGCCTCTTGCGCGGACACCTAATGCTCATCCAAAACCGCCCCGGGCTTAAGGCCTTGGCTTCTGATGAGAAAAAACAGATCCAAGATTTAATCGAAATCTTTGAGACTCGCGCACCATGAGACTCTCCGACACACGTCTCCGTTTACTCCTCCTGCTTCCCCTGGGCCTATGCTTGTGGTTGGGTGTAGCATGGATTAATTTACCCCCAGCCCCCCTGGGGGCAGGACGTGATCCTTTGCATCAAGTTATTAATCTCCTGGTGCGTTCAATGTTCTCCCTGCCTGTGCTGGTGACCCTCTTCCTCCCCTTCTGGGTGGGCTTAGAATGGGCAGCCCATTATCAGAGTGAAATATTCACACTCCCGCATCCGGGTAAAAGTCGTCAGTTCTTACTTCAGGTAAGCCTGGGGTTGTTGCCGCAACCCAAATTGGATCTCCATGGTGAACAAATTAGCGCATCCCAGCAACAAAATCCTATTCTGCTTATTGGCGGTCCCGGACAGGTCAATTGCTCGGCTGAAGTCGCTGCTGTTTTTGAGCGCCCTAACGGCACACCCCGGTTTATCTTTCCCGGCACAAGCGTCACAATCGAAAGGTTTGAACGCCTGCGCCGTATTTTCGATCTGAGAGATCACGAACTTCAATATGATGAGATTCAGACGCGCAGTCGAGATGGCATCTGCATTTCGCTCCAAGACGTACGTGTCCTCTTTAGCATCTGGCGACGATTTCCTCAACCCCATACCCTGCAAAACCCATACCCAACCTACCGCCAGAACCTCTACTGGCTAACCTATCGCCAATTACCGGGGCCCTGGGTCGAGGGAATGCGCCGCCTGGTCGCGCGGGAGTTGCAAAATCAAATTCGTTCCCGCCCGTTCGGGGAACTAGTGGCTGGGGTTGGGCAAGCCGAAATTCGCCAACAGGCAGAGCGCCAACGCCAGATCACCAATCTCCAATGGGCTAATCCATTGGAGCGCCCGCTGCGTTTTATCTACACACCCAATCTTCCTCCTCCGCTTTCTATTGCCAACCGATGGCTGCGCCCGCAACTCACCCAATTTTTCGATGACTTTGCCGACCAGTTTCCACGTTTGGCCCGTAACCAGGGAATACGTCTGGAATGGATTAATGTAGGTGCCTGGAACATCCTTGAACCCATCGTATGGGAGCAGCACCTCGAGACGCTCAAATTGACTCGCGAAAACCTGCGCTTGGGAAGTGAGCGCGTTCTACAGGAATGGCGGGAGCAAAATTTGGATCAGGCACTGGCACAGCGTTTGCGCGAAGTCCCTATTTTGGCCTTTGTCGCCCTCAACCAAGGCTCCCATGATATCGAAAAATCTATATTTGACCTCTTAAAGATCTACCAGGGCATCCTCAGCGAAGCGGCTATGGGCTATAATCCGCAGGAAATCCTACCCAGATTACGAAATGCCCTGGAGGAAATTGAGCAATGCTTGAACGCCTATATGCAACAACAGGGTAAAGCCAGGTTTTACTCGCCATGACACTTCCTCTCTCCCCTGAAAAACGCTTGCTTGTCATCGGGGCAGCCAGCCTGGATATCGTGGGGCGTCCCTTTGATAACCTACAGAGTGGAACCTCTGTGCCGGGTCAGGTGCGCCCCTCTTTTGGCGGAGTGGCCCGCAATGTGGCTGAAAACCTGGCCCGTCTAGGTCTGCCGGTTTCCCTGATTAGTGCCGTAGGCGAGGACCCAATTGGGCGACAGTTGCTGGAGTATACCACCAGTGTGGGGGTAGACACTTCAGCCTGTCTGAGGATTAGCGACTACGGAACAGCCTCCTACGTTGGAGTTCTGACTCGCGAAGGCGATTTAGAATACGGTCTTGATGACATGCGCATTCTTTCTCGCCTGACTGCTGAATACCTCAAATCGCAGGAAGCCCTTTTCCGCGCCGCCAGTTTAGTGTTTGTGGATGCTAATTTATCCAAATCAGCCCTACGGGCCATCTTTCAGATAGCACGGCGGGCAAAGATCCCCGTCTTTGTGGATGCAACGTCGGTGACTTTAGCCCCGCGTCTGCTCCCCTTCCTGCCCCGCCTTACTTTTCTAACGGCCAATCGCCTGGAAGCAACGGCGCTTTTGCAAGGCAGCATACAGGTTAATGATCGCTTTACGGCATTGGAAGCCGCCCGCGCGTTTATCCGCCTGGGGGTACAAATTGCCGTGATTGCCCTGGCCGAGTTCGGGGTTTGTTATGCCACCTCCGAGACTAGCGGGCACGTGCCTGCAATACGTACCCGGGTCATTGACCCTACCGGCGCCGGAGATGCTATGACCGCAGCAATCATCTTCGGCTTGATGAACAATATGGATATTGACGAAGCAGTGCGCCTGGGTGTTTCAGCGGCCAGCCTGACTCTTAGCCATCCTGGATCGGTGTCACCCCTCTTATCCCTGGAAAGCCTTTATGAAAGGTTAATCGTCTAATGAAACAATATCTCCGCCTTTACCCCGAAGTCCACTATGCTTTGGAAAACGGTCAGCCCATCGTAGCCCTCGAATCTGCCGTAATTACTCACGGGCTTCCATACCCAGAAAACGTTCAACTCGCCGAGGAACTTGAGCAAACCGTTCGCAATGAAGGCGCTATCCCGGCAACCATTGCCTTTCTCGATGGATACATCCATATCGGGCTTAGCCCAGAAGACCGACAGCGTCTGGCAACAGCTACCCATAAGCGTAAGGTGAGTCTGCGCGATATGGGCATCGTTCTCTCGCGCAAAGAAGCGGGAGGGACTACAGTTGCAGCCACGTTACAAATTGCCCATCAAGTGGGCATCAAGGTTTTCGCCACAGGTGGCATTGGGGGCGTCCATCGCGAGTCCCCATTTGATGTTTCAACCGACCTGCCCACTCTATCCAGAACGCCGTTAGTGGTGGTTTCGGCGGGGGCCAAAGCCATCCTCGACCTCCCCGCCACCTTGGAAGTCCTTGAAACCATGGGGGTACCGGTGATCGGCTATCGCACTGATGAATTTCCGGCCTTCTACTCTCGAGAGAGCGGATTACCCGTTAATGTGCGTGTTGAAAGCCCTCAAGAAGTGGCGGAAATAGCCCGGGCTCAATGGAACTGCCAGTTAAACAGCGCCGTTTTAGTCGTCAATCCTCCACCCGCCGAAACTGCTCTGCCCCGAGAAACCATCGAGGCCCTCATCCAAAAAGCCGTCCGTGAAGCTTTCGAACAGGGCGTTCGCGGAGCAGAGGTGACACCCTTCTTATTGGCTCGCGTCAGTGCCCTGAGCGGCGGGGAAAGCCTAAAAGCCAACCTGGCCCTGCTCAGAAACAATGCTCGCTTAGCCGCTCAAATTGCTCACCATCTTTATACGCCGCGTCACCTGTTCAGAGTTTAGGCCGACAAAAAATTCCGGCTCCCATTCTATGCTCATGGAAGCGTATACGTAGCCGTGGGCCAACGCGTATCGGTCGGCCGTGGCGTCAAAGTTGGGCGTGGGGTGGCAGTTGGAGGAGGTGTTCGCGTGGGCGTCGGTGTCAGAGAAGGGCGCGGTGTGGATGTGATGGTCGGTGTGGGCGAAGGAAGCGGAGTACGCGTTACGGTCGGGGAAAGCGTAGCCGTTGGAGTTGCGCTTACCGTGGGTGTAGGTGAGCGCGTAGGAGTTGAGGTCGGTGGGTTTCCTACAACCGTAAAGCGCCCCGATGTTTTCCATTGGGAGCCCACAAATATTTGCACTTCGTACTCGCCGGCCTGCCAGTCTTCAGATCGTGGCGTGCAATCGGTATAGCCAAATCCCCCCGTTCCGCCGTCCCAGGGTTTGGTTTCATAGCAAATACGCTGGCCATCGCTAAGGCGGTACCATATAGCCGTCCACTGAGAACCCGGCACCATCTGATCATAAGAAAAGGTCCCATAAAGCGTCGTAATGGGTTGTTGGAATTCAAACTGTGGGTTGACAGGTTGAAATGCATCGTTTACAGCGCGTGCAAACTGCATTGGGCTGAAAACGGCCCCCGGATTGGGAGTAATGGTATTCTGAATCTGCGCTGCAATGTCATCAGGCAGGAAAGGCGTGGGAGTAATAGAAGGAGTTTCAGTAATTGTTGGCGTTAAGGTAATTGTGGGGGTGAGCGTGATGGTGGGAGTCAGTGTTATGGTCGGGGTGAGGGTTACCGTTGGTGAAGGGGGAAATACCCGGTAAAGTGTCGGTTCTGCATATCGGTTTGTCAATAATGCCAGCCCGCCCATTGCCAGTGCCAGAAAGATAAGCCGCCATCCCCTGGCTACGCGAGCACGGCGGATTCGAAAGTATGTCAAGCGGCGAGCCCCTCGGATAGTTCGCACCCCCAACCAGAGGCTCAAAAACAAACCCAGTAAAAGAAGAACAAAGGTCGTTTGAACAGCCGTGCGAATATCAAGGTTCATCGGCGCGCGTTCTCCACAAAATTGCTTCTCGATTATAGCATGGGTTGAGGGAGGATTTCGGGTGTAATACCAGGGCTTAAAAACTTAACTCCAAGTTTATTGTGAGGTTTGCCCGGATGCCGTTAAAATTGAGGCAATGGCACTCACTCCAGGCACGATACTGAATCGGCGTTATCGGATAGTCTCGACCCTGGCCCAGGGGGGTATGGGGGCCATTTACCATGCTGTGGATGAAAACCTAGGCATCCAGGTCGCGGTCAAAGAAAATCTCTTCCTGGCCGAAGAATACGCCCGCCAATTTCAACGCGAGGCCAATATTCTGGCCAGTGTACGCCACCCTAACCTGCCGCGAGTAATAGATTACTTTGCCATTCCCAACCAGGGACAATATCTGGTAATGGACTACATTGAGGGGGAGGATTTACGGCAGCGCATCGAACGGCTGGGCGCGCTGAGCGAAAACGAAGTCATTCGAATTGGGATAGCCATTTGCAACGCACTGGAATACCTCCATTCGCGCCGCCCTCCCATTATCCACCGCGATATAAAGCCCGGCAATATCAAGGTTACCCCCGAGGGAAAAGTCATTCTGGTGGATTTTGGGCTAGCCAAGTTGATGCTCGAGGACCAGCGCACCACAACCGGCGCACGCGCGATGACACCCGGTTACTCACCCCCTGAACAGTACGGAGTGGCCCCTACCGACGCTCGCACAGACATCTACTCCCTGGGCGCCACCCTTTATGCCGCTCTGACCGGGGTCATCCCTGAAGATGGACTCGCACGCCTCACCGGGCAGGCTGAACTAACCCCAGTACGTCAGTTGGCACCGAAAGTTTCACGCCGCCTGGCCAGTGTGATCGAAAAGGCGCTTGCCGTAGAACCTGAAAAGCGTTATCAGACGGCCAGTGATTTCAAGCGGGCTCTGATGGAAGCCAGCAATTTACCACCCCTTTTGGAAGAGCTGACCGTCATTCCACCGCCTCAAATAGAACCCCCTCTGCCCACTGCCAGCACGATAGGGGAAGGCGAAAAAGTCCTCACCCAACCCCTATCCACCTCCAGCCCCATTCACCCCCCTACCCCGCGCCCCATCATCAACCGCAAAGGTCGCCAGCGGGTCTGGCAACTGGTTGGAACAGGGATCACGGCATTAATGTTAGCCCTTCTGTTTATCCTGGTTCCGGATGCTCCCCAATGGGTGCGCGGCCAGATTTTGAACCTGGCGGCACGGCCGGTTATTCCAACCTCCACCCCAACTGAGAATCTTGAGCCAGTCTATACCCCAGTATTGACTGCGACTTTGCCAGTTATAAGTATCAGTACAGAGCCCACCTCTGCGCCTGCGACATTGGTTCCCACTCTCACGCCTACTTTGCTCAACACCCAGGTTCCTCCACCCCTCATTCCCACCCCAACCTTTACGCCAGCCCCTACACCGTTTGGCGGAAGTGGCGAGATCGCATTCGCGTCTAATCGCACTGGCATCATGCAAATCTGGCTAATGAATGCCGATGGCACCAATCAACGCCCCATTACCAGTTTACCGGATGGCGCCTGCCAACCAACCTGGTCGCCCGATGGACAGCGATTGGCCTTCATCTCCCCTTGTCGTGAAAAGCGCAATCTCTACGAAGGCACTAAAATTTATGTCCTAGATGTCGTCAATGGCAGAGCACCTGAGTTGCTACCTTTACCTCCCAGCCCGGCCGCCGACTTCGACCCAGCCTGGTCACCGGATGGCAACCGAATTGCGTTTACCTCTTTGCGAGCGGGACAACCCGATATCTACGTGTATGATTTTAACAACAACACGCTTTTACGCCTCACCGATTCACGGTACGTTGAAAAACAACCAGCCTGGTCACCAACAGGCTCTCAAATCGCCTTCGTGCGCGAAGTCCCATACAGCCAAATTTGGATTATGTCCGACACCGGGCAATACCCCATCCGTCTCACCGTAAGTGGGGAGTTAAACAACCTGTGGCCAGCCTGGAGTTTAGACGGAAGTGTCATCTTTTACAGCCAGATGAGACCCTCCTCAAACATCCCCTGGCTGATGAGTATGCGTTACGAAGATCGTGGCACTCCTAACAAGGAAGTGCGCATTCCTCCTAAAAACGAACCCGACGTTGGTCCGGTGGCAAAAGTTAGTCTCTCACCCGATGGCAATTGGTTGGCCTTCGAATCCTGGCCAGACGGCACCAACCACGATATTTACATCATGACCATCAATGGCGGCAACCGTATCCGTTTGACCACTGATAAAGACTTCGACTTTGGTGCCGCCTGGCGCCCTCTCCTTCGTCTGCCTAGTCCTTAGACAAAGCACTCATAACAAGTTGGGGGCATAACGATCCGCAAAGAGCGCCGGTATACCACCGGTATGCCAGAAAAGGACGCGCTCGCCCGGTTTGAAAAAACCGCTCCGAATCAGATCTATCATTCCTGCCGCAGCGCGCCCTGTGTAAACAGGATCCAACAAGAGCCCTTCATGGCGGGCAAAAAGTTGAATAGCCTCAATCTCCCGGTGACCCATCACCCCATAGCCAGCCCCAATATAACTATCGTTCACTTCCACTTCATGAGGCGTGATTCGCACCGCTTCACCCAGCCGATCAGCAGCCTGCGAGGCCAATTCCGCCACGCGCTCTTTGACCCAACCCGCAGGATGATCTACGCTGATTCCTAAGATCCGACCACGCCAACCGCTCAATCGCGCACCCAATACCAGGCCAGCCTGCGTGCCCGCCGAAGATGAAGCCAACACAATCCAGTCCGCCTCGCCCCCTTGTTCCATGTACTCTTTGAAGGCATAAGCATAGGCAATTGCTCCAAGCGGGGTCGAAGCACCCAGTGGAATAAGATAGGGCCGCCGTCCTTCAACCCAGGCCTTCTCGAAGGTCTCTTGCAAAACAGCCTCATAAGTCTCTCGAGTTGCCCAGGTGACCTCTGCTCCAAACAGAAGATCTAGTAAATAATTGCCCGAAGGGTTCTTAGGGGACTCACCGAAAAGCACCAGTGCACATCCCAGCCCCAAACGGGCCGCTAAGGCAGCAGTTTGACGGCAGTGATTGGATTGAACGGCTCCCACCGTAACCAAGGTCTGGGCTCCATGTGCCTGCGCCTCCGCCACCACGAATTCCAATTTACGCGTTTTGTTCCCACCCAGAGCCAATCCGGTCTGGTCGTCTCGCTTGACCCAAAGACGGGGGCCACCCAGAATCGTGCTCAGTCGCGGTAAGGGCTCAATAGGAGTGGGTAAATGGGCAATACGAATTCGCGGAATCATAAACTCACCTCTCGGCGAAGTCTATCCTGGGTGCGGCGACGCATCCAGGCAAGCAAGCGTGGAATGAGACGGGTGTACAAAGTATACCATTGCCGTCGCACAGGTAAGTCCCACGCCCCGATCCAGCGCACCACCTCCCCGCCCAGCCCTTGCTTAAATCGAAAAACTCCCCACATAGGATCATCTTCGTTGAATTCATCGGGTGCGCCCCATAAATCATAAACCCGGCACCCTCGGGCGCGAGCCAGACGCATGGCTTCCCATTGAAGCAAGTAATTGGGCATTTTATCCCGATGCAGTTCGCGAGACATGCCATAAAAGTACCAGGCACGACGAGCAAAAACAAACATCACCAAACCAGCCACTGGAACCCCTTCCACCTCTGCAAGGAGAGGTTCCGCCATTCCGGTTTGCATAAAAGTTTCCCAAACCTGCCGGTAATAAGCCTCAGGGCGAATTACAAAACCATCACGGACCGATGTTTCTGCATACATACGATACAATACCGACAAATCTTCGGGAAGAGCCCGTCGCACCAGCACTCCCTTGCGTTGAGCCAGACGAATATTGTAACGAGTTTTTTGCTTCATCCGCCTCAACCATGCTTCTTCCTCACCATCCAGCGAGAGGACAAAGGTGTTGCGGAACTGCACTTGTTCCGTGGAAAAATGCCACCCCCTTGCCTTTAAGTCCTTAACGGTTTCATCCGCAACAGGATGTTCCCACGCTTCAGGTGTGCCTGGAATGCCTCGCCCCGCTTCCAAATCCGGATCTATTTTGATAAATATGGCCCCCTGAACCCGTGCCAACTGATGTAAATCTTTCAAGACCTGCCGCCGCAAGGCCACATCTGACCACTGCAGGACCGGACCCCTGGGTACGTACATCACACTCAGGGGCAACATTTTCCCCGCGAAACTTAATGGACGACGCAGGACTAAAGCCATAGCACGTACATTTCCTAACTCGTCCCTCCACACACAAGGGAAAGGTTGCCACCCATAAGAGGACTTAATGTGCCCCCATTCCCAGGTTTGCAGAATATGGGCTCCAGGAAGGCTGGCCAATAGATGATCCCAAGCCATCCGATCTTCAAATCGTTCCAGGGAGATCATCCAGGTTCTCCTCGCCAACGGAATCGCATGAACCAGCGGTAGATACGGTATAAATTGGGCTGATAAATTTTATCCCATGCACCGACTGAACGCCGCACACGCCCTCCAAAACCGCGTTTGAACCGGTATACTCCCCACAACCCTTCAGAACGTCGGGCAAATTCGGCTTCCAATGTGGCTTCATCCGCATCGGGAATGCCCCATAAATCATATACCCGGCATCCCCGCTGGGCTGCCCAACGCATGGCTTCCCATTGTAAAAGATAGGTCGGCATGCGATGGCGCTCCTGATCGCTCGAAGCACCGTAGAAATACCACGCTCGATGTCCCCAGGCAAAGGCCATCAAGCCCGCCAGCGGCATGCCCTCGTACTCCGCCATCAACAGCACGCAGTGACCACCGGGGGCAAACTTTTGATAGGCACGTTCGTAGTAATCCGAGGTATGAATGCCAAAACCATCTCGCCGGCCTGTCATTTCCATCAAGGCATAAAACGCGGAAAGATCCTGTGATTCACGAACGACCACCCCCTTTTTCTGAGCCAGGCGGATGTTATAACGGGTCTTTTGCTTCATCCGCTCCAACCAATCTTCTTCAGCCCCCTCTAAACTGATCTCAATCGTGCGACGTGGTTGAATCGGTTCGGCAGGGCGAAAACCAGGCAATTGCTCTTGAGGATCGAACTCCAAAGGCTCCCAGGCATCGGGTTCAACCTTGAGGAAGATGGCCCGAAACTGCCGACACAAGGCTTCCACTTCTGACCACAGCCCCGCCCAGTTCCGCCCAACCGGTCCCTTTGGAATATAAGCAATGCTTAATCCCAGCGGTAAGCGGCGAAACAAAACCTGAACCCCCACCTCCTCTGTTACCACCCACGCAACCCGCCAGCCGAACTCCGCCTTGAACATCCCCCACATAGGAGTTTGCAGAAGGTGGGCTTCTGGATGGTCACGAAGAAAGGCTTCCCACTCAGCGTAATTCAATTGGGGCATTAGACCACCGAGGTCAATTCTGGTGGAGGTGTGCTGCGTATGGCCGAGCCGGGGATCACCTCATCTAACAAAGCCATGATTTTCTCACGATCTCCCTCACGGGCTAATTTCACCAACTCAGTGATAATCTGATAAAGCATTTCACCTTCCAAAACTTCCTGGTTCTCTACCCGGAAGATATCGGGGTGCTCGGTCACCCGGAGGGAGACTCCCTCGTCCCACAAATCCTCACTAAGTTTTTCGCCTGGACGAACTCCCGTAAACACAATTTCGATATCTCGTCACGGATCTAACCCGGAGAGACGGATAAGGTCCTCTGCCAGATCGAGAATACGAATCTGCTGACCCATGTTGAGAAGAAACGTATCGCCACCACGTCCCATTCCAGCCACCTGCAAAACCAGATGTGCGGCTTCGGGAATGGTCATAAAATACCGTTTCATATCTGGATGGGTAACCGTTACCGGCCCGCCCTGCGCAATTTGGCGCTTAAAAATCGGCACCACGCTTCCGCGGCTACCCAAGACATTTCCAAAACGCACCACCGAATACCGTCCACCGGAACGCTGAGCAGCATTGAGGACTATCATCTCAGCCAGACGCTTTGTAGCCCCCATTACATTGACTGGACGAATGGCCTTATCTGTCGAAATAAACACAAAGCGCTCAACCAAGTAAGCTATTGACACTTCGACCAAATTAAGCGTCCCCAACACATTATTTGTGACGGCTTCTTCAACATTGATTTCCATGAGGGGCACGTGCTTATGAGCCGCGGCATGAAACACTACTTCTGGACGGAATTCGTTAAAAACCACTTCCAGGCGGGGACGATCGCGAATATCTGCGATCACCGGCTGCATATTAAGCGCCGGGAAACTCTCCCGAAGTTCCAGCAGAGTCTCAAAGATGCTGTTCTCCCCATGCCCGAGAAGGATTAGCAATTTGGGTCCCCAACGGGCAATCTGCCGACACAACTCACGTC
>FWWL01005955.1_pt1 | contig 18234 bp, 10 predicted proteins | sample 2228331 | NCBI WGS metagenome assembly FWWL01 (sample SAMEA103939775, study PRJEB20133) | metagenome
TACCTTAACCCATGCCCAACATCCGGCAAATGAACCTCTGCCTGGTTATCGTAAAGTCAAACCGATGGTTTTCGCGGGTATCTATCCGGTGGAAAACGAGGATTATCAAGACCTCAAAGAGGCGCTCGAAAAGTTGCAACTCAACGACGCGTCTTTGGTCTTCGAACCAGAAACCTCCCAAGCACTCAACTTTGGTTTCCGCTGTGGTTTCCTGGGGATGTTTCACATGGAGATCATCCAAGAGCGCCTGGAACGCGAATATAACTTAGATATCGTCGTCACAGCTCCATCGGTTGAGTATGAGGTCGTCTTACGCAACGGAGAGATTGTGCGCATCCACTCGCCGGCCGAACTACCCGATGAAGCCCAAATTCAGGAAATTCGTGAGCCGTGGATGACGCTTGAAATGATCACCCCCACCGAATATTACGGCGCGGTTATGGATTTGGTAACCAAGCGCCACGGCGTCTTTATTCAGCAAGAATACCCCGCCCCCAACCGAGTTCAGATGATCTTCGAGATTCCCTTATCCCAGATCATTGTCGATTTCTTCGATCAACTAAAAGCCCGAACGCGCGGCTATGCCTCGATGGATTACCACTTCAAAGAATATCGTCCCGATGATCTCGTCAAGCTAGAGATTCTGGTCAACGATGAACCAGTGGATGCCTTCGCCACCATTGTCCACCGCAAAGACGCCTACCATAAGGGACAAGCCATTATCTCCAAACTCAAAGAGATTATCCCCCGCCAACTGTTTGTCGTGCCGATTCAGGCTTATGCTGCCGGACGGGTGATCTCGCGCGCCAATGTCAAAGCACTGCGCAAGGATGTTTTAGCAAAATGCTATGGCGGCGACATCACGCGCAAGAAAAAACTACTCGAAAAGCAAAAACGCGGCAAGAAACGATTTAAGATGATCGGGAACGTCGAAATCCCTCAGGAAGCATTTTTCGCTGTCCTGCGGCATGGGGAGGAATAAGATAAACTCCGAAAACACCCCCCTTCCCCTTTCTCCCACACCTTCTAATTCCACTTCATCCGCCGAGAAGCGTCGGTTTTGGATTGGGATTTTAATCAGTCTGGTGTGCTTGGCTTTGCTTGCCTATTTCACAGATTGGGAAGAGTTTCTGCGCGCTTTACAACTTGCCGATTATCGTCAAATTGGCTTGGCAATCTTGCTTGCGCTTGTCTGGCTGACGGTGCGAGGCTTGGTTTGGCGCAGTTTGTTGCAGGAAAAGGCTTCTTTTTGGCTGGTCTTTCGAGCGGTTAATCAAGGATACCTGCTGAACAACCTTTTGCCGTTTCGCCTGGGTGAATTGGGCCGCGCTTTCCTGCTCAGCCGCAAAGCCAACATGCGCCTCTTCTTTGTCCTTTCCACCATTGTCCTTGAACGCACCTTTGACCTATTGATGGCAATCGTCTTGTTGTTCAGCACCCTGCCGTTTGTGGTGGGGGTAGAGTGGGCGCGTCAGGCTTCGTTCGGGGTTGCTGTCTTTGTCTTCATGATGTTGAGCGGTCTTTATCTGGTTGCGTGCCATCCCCATTTGTTGCTCAAAACCTATGCTTTTTTTCAAAAACGCCTTCCTTTCCTAAATCGATTCGGCCAGACGGCTATCGAAGCTTTCATCCAAGGGTTATCCACCTTAACCGACGCCCGCCGTTTCCTCATCGTCAGCGGTTTGGTGATCTTGAACTGGAGCGTGGGCATCTTGCAGTATCATCTTTTTATTCGCGCTTTTTTCCCCAAAGCGCAGTTGCTGTGGTCTATTTTTAGTTTAGGGGTCATCTCTCTCGGTGTTGCTGCGCCTTCTTCGCCGGCTTCGGTTGGTGTGGTAGAGATGGCCGCAGTGGGAGCATTGAGCGCCTTTGGCTTGAATCCTTCCACCGCCTTGGCTTTTGCCGTTACCGCTCATCTATCCCAAGTGCTGATTACCGGCATCATCGGAGCGTTGGCTTTAGCTCAAGATGGAGAATCGCTTCTCGATCTCTACCGCCAAACAAAAAGCGTGCAGAAAGATCAGCAGCCATCACCAGGATAGGTTGGATGCGCGTTCTGATTGCCCTGACCTATTATCGCCCTCATTATTCGGGCTTGACCATTTATGCCGAGCGCCTTGCGCGAGCTCTGGCAAAGCGCGGTCATCAAGTGACCGTGCTTACCTCTCAATATGACCCTCAATTACCCAAGCTCGAAGCGTTAGATGGTGTGTCTGTCCGCCGCCTAGCGGTAGGTCTGCGCATCAGTAAGGGAGTGATCATGCCTTCGATGCCCTATTGGGCATGGCGGCTAGTGCGCCAGGCTAATGTGGTAAACCTGCATGTCCCGCAATTGGACGCTGCCTTACTGTCCATGGTAGGACGCCTGCTTGGAAAGCCCATCGTCCTGACATACCATTGCGACTTACGATTGCCACGCGGCTTTGTTCACGCCTTAGCTAACCTTGCCTCGAATTTCGCCAATCACATCACGGCGCGCCTGGCTCACTGCATTGTCACCAACACGCAAGACTATGCAGAACATTCTCCTTTCCTTCGTCGCTATCTCGGCAAAGTTAAGGCAATTCCCCCTCCCATTACCGTCGCCAACGTCACTGCAGCAGACATCGAACAATTTCGCCGTCGGTTTAACCTTCTGCCTACGCATCGCGTGATCGGAATGGCTGCCCGCTTGGCTGCTGAAAAGGGGGTCGAGACTCTGGTCGAAGCCATGCCAACGATCCTCTCTCGCTTCCCCACCGCTCGCGTCCTCTTTGTCGGTCAATACCAAAATGTGCTGGGCGAGGAGGTTTACGCAGCCAAGCTCATGCCATCCATCGAACAATTCGGAGAACATTGGAAATTTATCGGCATCTTGCCTCCTCGAGATTTTGCTGCTTTTCTTAAGACCGCTGAGGTGACTGTTTTACCAAGCACCAACAGCACGGAATCGTATGGCATGGTTCAGGTCGAATCGATGATCTGCGGCACCCCCGTGATAGCAAGCGATTTACCGGGTGTGCGCCAACCAGTGCTCCGCAGCGGCATGGGGAAGATCGTCCCCGTGCAGAATGCCACAGCGCTTGCCCAAGCGATCCTCGAGGTGCTCGAACACCCTAAGGATTTTCAGGTGGACATTGAGCCGATTCGCCAGCTTCATGATCCCGATGTGGTTGCCGAACAATATGAAACCATCTTTCAAAATTTACTCGTTCAAAGTGCCTGACCCGCATCGATGAAAATGTCTTCTGCTGCCACAAACCAAAAAGATTTTCTCGAAGCTCATCTGCGCGAGTTGCCCTATTTTCGCTCATTGGTTCGAGCGATCGAGGCGCGTTTCTACCATGGCTTACCTTTACCCGCACCTACCCTGGATGTCGGTTGTGGAGATGGTCACTTTGCCAGTGTTACCTTCGAGCGCAACCTAGAGGTGGGCATCGACCCGTGGTTTTCCCCGCTTCTAGAAGCAAAACGGCGCCATTGCTACGCCTTCTTGATTCAAGGAGATGGCGGTAAACTGCCCTTTCCAGACCAATCTTTCGCCAGCGCGCTGAGCAACTCGGTCTTGGAACATATCCCCCACGTAGACATTGTTCTCTGCGAAATCAGTCGCGTCCTCCAGGCAGGCGCACCATTTTATTTCTGCGTACCCAATCATCAGTTTCTAGATGGATTATCCATAGGAAACTTTTTGAGCACCTTGCATTTGAATCGCCTCAGTAGGGCATATCGCAGCTTCTTCAATCGCATCTCCAGACACATTCACTGCGATCCACCTGAGATTTGGCAAGCCAGGCTCGAAAAGGCCGGCTTCGAGCTGATCGAGTGGTGGCACTACATCCCCCCCTCCACGCTGGCCGCCGTGGAGTGGGGGCATTATTTTGGGTTGCCCGCCTTGGTGTCCAAGTGGCTAAGCGGACGCTGGATTCTCGTTCCAACGCGTTGGAACTTGGCGCTCACCCGCCGCATCGTCGAACGGCACTATCAAACTGACCCGCGCAGTCCGCAAGGAGTTTACACTTTCTACATTGCCCGCAAAACACAGAAATAATCCCACCCTCTTGCAAACCCTTATCAGCCAAAGAACAACCCCAAAATCACGATCTAATAGCTCATTAAGCGAATCGATCTGTGACAAAATTCAAACACAATTGCGAGTATAATTCTTAGAGAGCAAATTCCAGGAGACTGGACAACGATCTGCCTCTCTCCACCTGCCAGTCGAGAGAGCAAAGGTATTTGGGTTGCTGCTCGCGATGATGTGGTTTACATCCTTTATGATAGCGGTGATCGGCTGTATTATCGTCAATTATCGGGCGGTAGCGCTGAAGGCCTTGCGAGCAACATTTATGATCCCGATAGATTTCTTCCCGATGTGCGTCTAAAGCTCGATTCAAGCCATAAACTTCATTATCTGAGGATGGAGCAAAACGGAATAAGCTATCGTTTGCATTACAACAGTAATGCTACTATCGACAGCTCTGGAAAGATGAATCAACAAGTTACGATTGGCGACAGCGGCAGCGGACCTTTCGATCTTGCGATTGCCAATACAAGCTCTGGGGAGCGAGTGTATCTTATCCACAAACTTGCAATGTCGAGCACGGATAGCATACAGTACCTATACTTTCCTTCTAATCGTGTTGACGAGAAAATCAGCGGAAGCCTGCCCCTTGATGGATCCGGATGGCAAATTAGCGAAATGAAAGCTGCCGGAACAGAGATGAGCATTTATATTGCCTTTATTGGACGGAATAGCTCTTCGCCAGGGGTAGATATTCAGGAGATTTATCTCTCCACCGCGCTTCAAAAACCAACCGCTATCGCCGAAACGGAATTCTACAGTAAACGCCGACTTCATCTTGTGGTAGCTGGTACACCACCCCTCCCCGTTATCGGATGGAGAAAAGCCATAGCAGGCAACAGTACCGATGTGTATGCCGCATCTCCCGAACTCGAACACGGTTTTCTGACCATGAAATCCCGACAGGTCTTCACCCCTTTCGAACCCTATGTCACGCCACATGGAGATGCACTAGCAGCCAATAGCGAATGGGTAGCAGGTTTGTGGTTATACGCGCAAAGTCCAACCATCGGACGAATTGTACCTTGGCTGACAGGCAATGCTTACCTTACCTCCATGCCCTTTGTTCTCAAATAAAGGATACGTTCAGGATCGATTGGTTGATGAGACTTTGAGTTACGTTTCTCCATGCTAAAAAGTGACATTTGGTAAGAGGTCAGACCCAAAATCCTTGCTATACTGATTTCAAACCAAGTTTCCCTGATTGGTATTTTATAGAAAGTGTGTTTCCATGCGCAAGCTTACCCTCTATTCGATGATTTTATTCGTATCCATAAGCCTTAGTTTCATCATTCTCAGCGTGTTTCCCCCTAGACAAAGTATTGCAGCCTCCAATGCCTCTATATCCGTTGACGAAGTGATCGCCAGCGGACTCCAAGCCCCGGTCTTCATCACCCACGCCGGCGATAACAGCGGGCGGTTGTTTGTCCTCGAACAGCCAGGCCGCATTCGGGTGATCAAACAGGGAATGCTACTTAGCACGCCCTATCTTGACATCACCTCGCTGGTCTTATACGGAGGTGAACGGGGGTTACTTGGTCTAGCTTTCCACCCCAACTATAAACAAAACGGTACCTTCTATGTCAATTACACTCGCCAAACTGACGGCGCGACGGTTATCGCCCGCTATCGTGTTTCGGCGACGAACCCCGATCTTGCCGATTCAGCTAGTGCGACGATCCTGATGATCATCCCGCAACCCTACGCCAACCACAATGGCGGTTGTCTTCAGTTTGGGCAAGATGGCTATTTGTACATCGGCATGGGTGACGGCGGCAGCGGTGGCGACCCGCAAAATTATGCCCAAAACATCAACAGCTTGTTAGGCAAAATGCTGCGCATTGACGTCAACAACGGAAATCCGTATGCCATTCCACCCGATAACCCGTACGTCAACCGAGACGGAGCCGACGAGATCTGGGCACTGGGATTGCGCAACCCGTGGCGATTCAGCTTCGATCGCTTGACCGGCGACCTCTACATTGCCGATGTCGGTCAAAATGCGTGGGAGGAAGTGAACTTTCAAGCAGCGAATGCCCAAGGTGGAATCAACTACGGCTGGCGTTGCCGTGAAGGAGCTCACCCTTACAACTCCAATCCACCCTGCAATGATGCCAGCTTTTTGGCAACCCTCACCGATCCATAGTGAAGGCTACTCGGTTACCGGCGGAACTGTTTACCGCGGCAGTTTGTATCCGAATCTCTACGGCACGTATTTCTTTGCGGATTATGTAAACGGCAAAATCTGGAGCATCAAAAAGCTCTCCAACTCCCCTCTGACTTGGTCGGCGCGTACCTTAGAGCTGCAGGCTGGCTTTAATATCAGCTCCTTTGGGGAAGGAGAGGACGGTGAAATCTATATCGCCAACTACAATCAAGGGAAAATCCATCATCTGACCGATCCGAGCGGTGTCGTAGACCTCAATCAAGCGCTCAAAGGCTCACGCAAATGGGTCAGCAGCCCATGGGCAGACAAGAACGAGGTTATCACTTATACCATCGAACTCAAAAACAATACCCTTTCCTCCTTTGCAAACGCCGTCCTAACCGACACCTTGCCCGCCAATTTGACCTATGTTAGCGGCAGTTTTACGGCCACCTCGGGAACGGTAGATGATTCCCAATCTCCCCTCCTACGGTGGAGCGGCACTCTGCCGCCCGGTTTGACGACCCTTCGTTATCGTGCGCAGGTCAAGCCGTCCGCTCAAGGCAGCCAAAACAACATCGCCTATCTTACGATCAATACCCTGCCGGCGCTTACTCTAGCAAGCTCGGTCTATGTTCCCCGCCCCCATCTCACCACCCGCGGCGCAGACTTCATCTTGCCGGGCACCCAACCCAACCAACTTCATACTCCGTTACTCGACTCTAGGGATTGTGATACTTGCCATTCGGCGCCAATCTACGACCGATGGCGAGGCAGTGTGATGAGCCAAGCCGGCCGCGATCCGCTGATGTGGGCAGCCTTGGCAGCTTCGAACAATGTCGTCCCCCATTCGGGCGAGCTTTGTCTGCGCTGCCATATCCCCAATGGCTGGTTCGAGGGGCACAGCCAAGACTCCAGCGGCAGCTTGATGACCGAGCATGACCTGCGCAACGGCATCTCCTGCCAGCTTTGCCACCGTTTGGTCGATCCATTCCCACCACTGGGCAGTTCCGATCAGGCAAGCACAATTGACGCCGCCATCCGACAAAATTTAACCCATCCGCTCCCCACAAATGCCATCGGCAACGCCATGCTCATCGTTGACCCGAATGACAATCGACGCGGGCCTTTTGAACTTGCCCCAACTTTCGGTTATCACACTGCCTATCGCACTGATTTTTTGGGTCATAGCAGTGACGCCATCACCCGCTCAAGATTATGCGGCTCCTGTCACAATGTCTTCAATCCACTGCTCAGTTGGGATACCTCTCGGAAGCAGTACTGGCCGAACAAAGGCACCCCTCAGGCAATCACCGATGCGCCTCCTTACTACCCAATTGAGACGACATTTAGCGAGTGGCTAAACAGCGCTTACGCCACCGAAGGGGGAGTGTACGCCCCACAATTTGCCGGCGACAAGCCAGATGGAATTGTGCGCGCCTGTCAGGATTGCCACTTAACCCGCGCCAAAGGGTATGCAGCCGATGCCGCTTTCAACCCCTTTGAGCGCAATTGCGGCACCACAGGCTGTTTACCCACCCACGACCTGTTGGGCGCCAACACTTGGCTACCCCAACTCTTGCTCAATGAAGCCTGGCGGCTCAACGCCATGAGCGACCGTTCATATCTGGAGGCAAATTACCTTGCCACGCAATCTTTCTTGAGCAAAGCCGTAACCCTCTCCGTCGAGCTTATCCAGCAAAACGGCAGTAAGATCGCTCGAGTCACGGTGGTCAATGAAAGCGGTCACAAATTGCCCACCGGCTATCCCGAAGGGCGCAGGATGTGGATCAACCTGCGGGCTTATGATTCAAATGGAGCGTTGCTTGACGAATTTGGCGCCTACGACCCCAACAGCGGGCAAATAACAGCGGATACGAAAATCTATGAAGTTCTGCAAGGAATCACGCCCGAATTAGCAACCTTGCTGGGTGTAAATCCAGACCATAGTTTCCATTTTCTGCTCAACAATACCGTTCTCAAAGATAATCGGATTCCACCGCGCGGCTTTACCAACGCTAAATTCGATCAAGATGGCTTACGCCCCGTGGGTGCCACCTATCAGGATGGACAGCATTGGGACATCACCGAGTTTCCCGTCCCACCTGAAACTGAACGGGTAGTTGTCGTTTTATATTATCAAGTTGCCAGCCAGGAGTATTTAGAATTTCTGCGCCAGAACGGCGGTTTGGATAGCGCATCGTTGCACGATCTTGCTTCCCAAACACCCAACACCCCCCAAATTGTGCAAATTGCCCGCTTCCCGGAGATTCGCTATTATTTCCCGTTGATCTTCCGCTGAGTAGGAGGTCGAATTTTATTCGACCTCCTACAATTCAATCAACTGCGTAGTTTGGCGCCTAGTTCTTGTTCTAAACGACGCACGATGCGGCTGCGGATCTGTGCGGCTTCGTCATCGGTAAGCGTACGATCGGCTGCCTGATACGTTAGGCTATACGCAAGGCTTTTCTTGCCTGCCCCGATTTGTTCGCCACGATAGACATCGAACAAGCGCACTGCACGCAAGGTCTTTCCACCCCCACTCCAAATACACTGCTCGACTTTTTCAGCCGCAATGTCCTCATCGACAATCACGGCAATGTCCTCCAACACGGGCGGATAAGCAGGGACAGCCTGGATTTCATATCGCTCTGGAATGGCTGCCAAGATGGGATGAAGATCAAACTCCGCAGCTAGGAAAGGAGCTTCGGGAAGCTCGAAGCGTTCTTTAACCAATGGATGCAATTCGCCAAAACATCCCACCCATTGCTCACCTAAAAAGAGCGCCGCACATTTTCCAGGATGAAACGCAGGATGTTGCGCTGCCTCAATTCGCACCTCCGAAAGGTGTATCCCCGCAAACAAGCTTTCTAAGATGCCTTTCAAATCATAAAAATCCATCGGCTGCACACCAGCCGTTTGCCATCCTCCGAGGGTACGCTGCCCGCACAGGATTATCCCTAAGCGAAGCCATTCATCGGGCAACAATTCACTTGCCGAACGCCAGTAGACACTTCCGATCTCGAACATCGCCAAACGAGGTTGCAAACGGGCATTTCGTTCTGCTGCCTCGATCAGGCTGACCAGCAAGCTCTGACGCAGGATCGATCGATCAGCGGCAATCGGATTCTTAAGTCGAATCGGCTCGGCTAGCTCAGGTGGGGGGACAAAAATGAAGGGCAAGCGGCTTTCCCGTTCGGCTGAAGTCATGCGGTACGTGATCACCTCCTGCAATCCCAAATTGACCAACAAATCCCGCACCATTTCTTCGCCTTCTCTCATGGGATCGGAGCGTTGGGGAGGCAACTCGTCAGCAATCCGAGTAGTCGGGATGCGTTCATACCCGTAGATACGGGCAATTTCCTCCATCAAATCGGCAACACCAACGACCCCCTCTCCGATATCCAATCGATGATCTGGTGGTTGGACAATTAACGTTTCGCCTTCCCGCATAACTTGAAATTCAAGGCTTTCCAAGATTCTCATCATCTCTTCGGCAGTCAGGGAAATACCCAACTGTCGCTTTACCTCTGCCGCTGTAATCGAAATGCTCGGCGCTTGATAGGGCTCAGGGTAAGCATCCACAACACCTTGCGCCACCACACCACCGCTCCATTGACGCATTAACTCCATGCAACGTAATAATCCACGCTCTGCCATTGCTGGATGCACGCCCCTAGAAAAACGATAAGCTGCCTCGGAGGGCAAATTCTGCGCAAATACCGTGCGGCGGATGTTGATCATGTTCCAAGTCGCTGCTTCAAGGAGAATATTGCGCGACCTCTCGTCCACTTCACTCTCTGCGCCTCCCATCACGCCGGCGATAGAAAGTGGGCCAGCGCTATCACAGACCAAAATGGTGAAATCATCCAACGTGCGCTCGACATGATCAAGGGTCACCAATTGCTCCCCTTGGCGAGCGCGGCGAGTGATAATAACCGGTGGCTTACCTTCCGCCCGTTGCACCAGTTTATCGTAATCAAAGGCATGTAAGGGTTCACCCAGTTCCAACATCGCGTAATTGGTGGCATCGACGATGTTGTTAATCGGCCTCATGCCGGCTAGGCGCAAGCGCCTTTGAATCTGATAGGGACTGGGGCGGATCTCCACTCCCTCGATCAACGCCAACATGAAGCGCGGATTCAATGCTGCGTCCTCGATCTGAATGCTCACCTTGCCTGCAATTGGAGCACCATTCATTACAACATCGAGAGATGGGGGACGCAAAGGCTGACCGGTAATCGCCGCCACTTCGCGGGCTACACCGTAGATACTGGCTGCCCTAGCGATGTTCGGTGTGATGGCAATATCCAGCACCGCATCCCCCATGTAATCCACCAGCGGCATGCCTACAGGCGCATCGTCATCCAAGAAAATGATCCCTTCGTGGTCATCTGAAATGCCCAGTTCTTTTTCTGAACAAGCCATCGAATAGGATTCGACCCCGCGGATTTTCGCCCGCTTCAGAGTGGTCAACACCTGTCCAGCTTGATGACCATCATAGATGCGCGCCCCTTCTTTGGCATAAGCCACCTTAATCGGTTTCTCCAGAGGGCCTTTGCCTTTGTAAGGGAACAGATTGGGGGCGCCGGTCAATACCGTGTGAATGGTCTCGCCATCATCTAATTGACACAGCACCAATCGATCGGCATTCGGATGGGGGTTGACCTCGTAAATCGCCCCCACGACAATCTTGTCCCGATCCCATTCCAAACCGCTGATCTTGATCTCTTGCCCCCCCTGAGTAGAGGAGGTAGGCATGGGCAAACCAACATAGCGGATCTCTTCGACTTCCAATCCAGCCATGGTCAGCTCATGCGCCAGTTCTCCCAATGACATAGGAAGATCAACAAACTCTTTAAGCCAAGATATGGGTACTTTCATACAAACTGCTCCAAAAAACGAAGGTCATTTCCATAGAAATAGCGGATGTCCTCGATTCCGTAACGCAACATGGTAATTCGTTCAACCCCCATACCAAACGCAAAGCCGGTGTAACGGGTGGGGTCATAGCCGCCGTTTTCTAAGACCACGGGATGCACCATGCCGCAACCGAGAATCTCCAACCACCCGCTGCGTTTACAAACAGCGCAACCCGTACCACCGCACACAAAACACTCAATATCCAACTCGGAGCTAGGTTCGGTGAAGGGGAAATGCGAAGCGCGGAATCGGCTGCGCACCTCTTGACCAAACATCCGCTGCGCAAAGTCACTCAACGTTCCTTTCAGGTCACTAAAGGTGATTGCCTTGCCAACCGCCAATCCCTCCACCTGTTGGAACTGAATTTCAGAACGGGCAGTAATTTGCTCATAGCGGGCACACATACCCGGTAACACAATGCGCACCGGCGGCGGATCGGCTGGGTTTTCAGCCGCAAACTCCCGCATCGCACGGATTTGCCCAGGCGAGGTGTGGGTGCGAAACAGAATCGGATTGTCAGGCGGATGGGGTAAATCCACATAGAACGAATCTTGCATCTCACGTGCCGGGTGATGGGGGGGAAAGTTCAAAAGCTGGAAATTATACTCATCACTTTCAATATCACGGGAGCGATAAATCTGAAAGCCCATCTCGGCAAAAATTGAAAAAATGCGCCGCAAGGTTTGATTGAGCGGATGCAAACGCCCCCGCACCACCGCCCGTCCGGGTAAGGTGACATCCAAGCGTTCACTCTCAAGAGCGCGTTGTAGGGCTTCTTGGCGCAGTCCTTCGGCCTTTTGAGCATAGGCTTCTTCAAGAGCGCGTTTGACCTCATTGGCACGCCGCCCGACCTGTGGGCGATCTTCCTTTGGCAGGCTTCCCAAGCTGTCAAAGACACGCATCAAGGCAGAATTACGCCCCAGATAGCTTACCCGCCAGCCTTCCAATGCCTGCTCGTCGGAAACTTGCTGTAGGGCAAGCAACGCATCCTGTTCAATTTGATTGAGTTGATCGAGCATACAAACCTCCAAAAACAAAACATCTCGTCCACTCAGGGACGAGATGAAATTTCCCGCGGTACCACCCCGTTTGAGGCGTTGCCCCTTCAAAAGCAGCCTTTGCTTGAAAGGGAGAGGTCGCCTCCACTCTGTCAGGTTATCTTATGCCGATAAAAAGCTAACGCTGAGGATAACCTGCGCTCCCGATAACGCGGAGCTTGCGTTCCGCACTACTGGCTCATCTTGGCGTTGGCACGGAAAGCTCAAGAGGGAACTTCAGCCTGATTGTACCAACGGTGGGTCTCAGTCTTCGCCCACCGCTCCCTGTTGGCTGCCTCAAGCCTACTTTCCTCTGTCATCGCTTTTGGTTTACTTGAACGAATAGCCTAATTATCCGCAAAAGCTCCGCTCTGTCAAGAGCGAATCAAAACCTTAAATCCATCTATTCGTCGCCGTTGCCTTTCAAGCCGCTGCCGATGCCCAACGGCTGCCACTTCTTCTCATCCTTCAAGCGGTGTTGAATGCCATGACGGTCGTGTATTTCATCAAACCCTTCCGGCTTGATGAACATCTGCTCTCCTTGCAATAAGCCATGCACTCCCGTTTGACCTGGCTCAGGGCGTTTTTCGCCTTTGAACTTGGCTGCCCTTTCGGGTAGATAATCAACTGGTTCTTCATAGGTTGTAATATACCCTTCGTAATTGCGCAAGACCACTTTGTGATCCGAATAACTCAGCAGATAATTGGGCATCACCGGGATCTTCCCTCCACCACCTGGGGCGTCGATGATATATTGGTGGACAGCATATCCAGAGGTATGGCCACGCAATCCCTCCATAATCTCAATTCCCTTACCCACAGGTGTGCGGAAATGTCCTGCCCCTTCTACTAAATCGCACTGATAGAGATAATAGGGTCTCACTCGGATCCTGACCAGATCGTGCACCAATTGACGTTGAACCTCCACATTATCATTGACCCCTGCCAACAGAACAGCTTGATTCCCCAAGGGGATGCCAGCTCGGGTTAGTTTATCACAGGCTTCTTCTAGTTCTTTGGTAATCTCATTGGGGGTATTGACGTGGATATTCATCCACAGGGGATGATATTTCTGCAACATCTCGCACAACTCATCGGTGACGCGCATCGGTAAGAAGACCGGCACCCGCGTGCCGATGTGCTCGATCTCTCGCAAGCGGCTGAGAATTTCATCGAGGATTTTCGGGGCGAGGACCAGAGGGTCACCACCCGAAAGCAAGACATCCCGAATTTGAGGCGTGCGGCGAATGTATTCCAGTTGCATCTCAAATTCGCTGCGCGAAAAGGTGGCTGATGGATCGCCGACGATGCGCGAGCGCGTACAATAACGGCAATAACTGGCACATTGAGTCGTCACCAACATCAAAACCCGGTCTGGATACCGATGAACCAAGCCCGGCACTGGCGAATGTCGATCCTCAGCCAGCGAATCCTCCATCATCGCCGTGAAAGGCACCATCTCAGCGTCGGTCGGGATCACCTGCTTGCGAATCGGATCGTCGGGGTCATCAGGATCAACCAGGGAAATGAAGTAAGGGGTGATGTCGACCCGAAAGAGGTTCGGGGCGTTGAGCGCTCTACGCTCACTTTCGGTTAGAGGAATAACTTGTCCGATTTCGTCAGCCGTATTGAGACGATGGCTCAATTGCCAGCGCCAGTTATTCCATTGTTCGTCGGGTATATCCCGATAGATCGCTGCTCTTTTGGAGGGGAAAGGATATTTTGCCATTAAAAAGCTCCTTTTTTGAATACCAAGACCCAAATTGCAAGATGCATACAATGAAATCAACGACTCTTTTCTGCGCCTAGATTGTAAATGAATATCTAAGGGACGTCAACACGAATAGATAATTATCAGAACGGAATCTTTATTCAGGAAAATCTCTCGGAGAAGCCATCATTTACCTCGGAAAAGTCTCTCTAAATGCTCGACCAGCAAAGCCCATCTCTGGTAAAATTGGTTTAGAACTCATCGCACGCATAATCCATCTAGAACATCTCATTTAAACTGATCCGCTGCTCTGAGGCAGAGGCGGTTAGGAAAAGTCTGTGATTCTGTTTCGCCATATAGATTATGGGCTAATCATCCACACAAGGGGGGATCGTTGATTAACGAAAACGGCGAACAGAAATACAACCTTAACAAGAAAAATACCGCTGATTCAAACCTGCGCAAAGGGTCAAAAGTTTAGCGGATATCCATCGATCGTGTAAAACCCCGCCGCCAATCGACGGGTTGGTTTTATTGAGTTTCACTGATATTTCAGATATTCTTCTCGGAGGTCCACAATGGAAGCATTAAAAGAACGAATATTGAAAGAGGGGCGCAATTTGGGGAACGGCATCCTAAAGGTAGATAGTTTTATTAACCACCAAGTCGATGCTCGATTAATGGATGAATGCGGCAAAGAACTGGCGCGCCGATTTCAAGCGGTAGGAGCGACCAAAGTGCTCACCGCTGAGATCTCAGGCATCGCCCCCGCCTTGACCACCGCGCTGCATCTAGGCATCCCGGTTGTCTATGCCCGCAAACATAAACCCGTCACCATGCCGGATCAAGTCTACCTCACCCTGACCCCCTCGCACACCAAGGGGCGAACCGTTGAACTGATCATCTCACCAGAATATTTAGCCGGCGGCGAACGGGTGCTGATTATCGATGACTTTCTTGCTACCGGGGCAACCATCTTAGGCTTGATTCGCTTAGCCGAGTCGGCCGGCGCAAAAATCGTCGGCGTGGGGGCACTCATTGAGAAAACCTTTGAAGGGGGACGCCAGGCTTTGGCTTACCTCAACGTGCCGATTGAGAGTTTAGCCCGCATCAGCTCGATGCAGGGCAATAGCATCATCTTCGAAGACTGAAATGGATTGTCTAGTTGTCCTTGACTTCGGCTCTCAAACCTCCCAACTGATCGCGCGGCGGGTTCGCGAGTGTCAGGTTTACTGCGAGTTGCTGCCTTGGAATGCTCCCGCCGAAAGAGTCTTGGGGTTGCAGCCTAAAGGTTTCATCCTGTCCGGCGGACCCGCTTCGGTTTACGAAATTGATTCACCGCGCATCCCCGATTATGTCTTCAAAAGTGGTTTGCCCATCTTGGGCATCTGTTACGGAATGCAAGCTTTGGCTCACCAACTCGGTGGACAGGTGAACCCCGCCCCTCAACGAGAATATGGCTTTGCCACGATCTCGCCTTTACAGCCTAATCCGTTGATCAGCCGCCAAGAACAGGTGTGGATGTCCCATGGGGATCGCATCGAACAACTGCCGCCGGGTTTTGCTGCCATCGCCGCCAGCGAGCGCTCGCCCATCGCCGCCATGGCAGATTTTACCCGCCGCTATTACGCCGTTCAGTTTCACCCTGAAGTGCATCACACCCCCCATGGAATGGCAATGTTGCGTCAATTTGCCCTAGAAATCTGCGGCGCAAAACCCGAGTGGACGCCCGAATCGATCATCGAACAAACCATTCAACGCGTCCGTCAGCAGGTTGGCGATCAGCGCGTGCTATCTGCCGTGAGTGGAGGGGTGGACTCCACCGTAGCAACCGCGATGGTGCAACGCGCCGTCGGCGACCAATTAGTCGCCGTATTTGTCGATACCGGGCTACTTCGTCAAGGCGAAGCGAAACAGGTACGCCAAGCGCTCCAAACCCATTTAGGGATCGAGTTGATCGTTGTCGAGGCATCCTCTATCTTCTTAGGCGCATTGAAGGGAATCACCGACCCAGAGCGAAAGCGTCAGATTATCGGCGAAACCTTTATCCGCATCTTTGAAGCTCAAGCCCGTCAGGTAGGAATGCCGCCTTTTCTCGTACAGGGGACAATTTACCCCGATGTAGTCGAGTCCAGTGCCCCAGACCGTGCCCAAGCGCAACGCATCAAAACCCATCATAATGTCGGCGGGCTTCCCCCAGATATGCAATTCGAGTTGGTCGAACCGCTGCGCTATCTCTTCAAAGATGAGGTGCGGATTGTGGGAGAGGCTTTAGGTTTGCCAGCGGAGATCGTTTGGCGTCAACCCTTTCCAGGGCCCGGCTTAGCCGTCCGTTGTTTAGGCGAGGTGACCGCTGAGCGTCTAAATATCTTGCGCCAAGCCGATGCCATTTTTACCCAAGAGCTACATCAAGCTGGCTATCTGCGGCTGCGGTATTCCGACCAAGAAGTAGAAGGCACCGCCCAAGCCTTTGCGGTATTGCTGCCGGTGCAATCGGTTGGCGTCATGGGTGACCAACGGACTTATCAGGAGACAGTAGCCCTGCGAGCGGTCACGACCGAGGATTTCATGACCGCAGATTGGGCAAGATTACCCCATGATCTACTTGCTCGGGTAGCAAATCGCATTGTCAATGAGGTCAAAGGGGTCAATCGCGTCGTCTATGACATCACCAGTAAACCGCCGGCAACCATCGAATGGGAATGAGTTTGAGGTTCTGCTTTTTTCACCTCATACCATCTGAGAGTTTGCTTGTTTCAACTTGTGGCTAGCTCACCATCCCCCTTTGGATCGAGCAAACCTTCAGAATCGTTACCGCTCCCCCGATGAACCCCTTCGCGCAGCCATGCACTTCACCCACCAGACAATCAAGCCATAGATCAAAGCACTGGCAACCCCCAAGCCCAAAGTGAGGTAGATATCACTCAACGGCCAGTAAAAAGAAGTGTAGCGGCGCAAATACCAAGGGATAAACCAAAGCAGGATCAAGCCAAGGGCAATGGCAACATGCTTGATCCACCCTTCTTGGTGTTGGCGATAGCGCACCCACACCCAAGCCGCTAAGAGCAGTTGCGGCGCAGTCAACAGAGCACGATAGCGAGGGTTATCCCAGAGATCAGCTCCTCCTCGCATGGAAGCTACCAACACACCAACCCAAACGCCTAAACTGAGCGCCAACGCTAGGCGACGCTCCCCATCGTCCATCCAGCTCACCCGACGCATGGCGAGGATCGGAGCCACTAAAAGGAACGGCAGCAGGATCGTCCAACCAACTGAGCGCCAGACAGCAATCGCCTGCCAGAAAGGTTTGGCAGAATGAGCGATCAGCGCAGCCGGCAGCAGCGGACGGCTTACTCCATAAAAGGTCATCAAAGTAAAGCGCATCCATTGCGGTAAAGGACGAGCGACTTTCTGCATCCAACCCGAATCCTGAATCGTCAGATGGGTTTGTAAACCGGCCGAAATCTTGAACCACCAAGCTGCCAATGACAAAGGGTTGTTATATTTATCGGGAGCATAACGCCCCCAACTGACCCAAATCCCAATCGCAATCAAGATGAGAACCAGAACCAAGGCAAACCAAAACCTTTTGCGTCGCAATAAGCCTTGGTCGCCGCTGAATACGAGAACACTCACCAAAACAAAAAGCAACAGCGCGCTCGAGGGGGGCGAAAAGGGGTAGGTCAACAAGAGCCCTACCAAGGCAAAGGCTGCTCCTTGCCATTGGTGAGTTCGTTGCCAACGCAGCAAGCCATATAGGGAAAGCGCCACCAAGGGGATCAAAAAAGCTTCGCGCATTTGCGAACTGCCCAATAACACCGCCTCCGGATAAAACGCCATCAACCACGCCGCCAAATTGGCAACCCTTTCGCCGAATGTGACCTTTCCCAATCCCCAGACAAATAACACCGCCAGTGCGGAAAAACTAGCGGTAAGGACAATCATCAATAAAGGACGATGTGCATTGCCATCTAACAGACGATAATAAGCAGCGCTGAGCCACAACAGGCCACCGTATTGATCAACCTTGCGATAGACCCGTCCAGTGATTAACTTGCTGAGCGGCAAGTCACTTTTGGCCGCTCGCCAAGCAGATCGATCGCGATTATAGGCATCCGCCATCACGTAGCCGGTTCTTTCAGCCGGCGAACCAAACCCCACATTTGGAAGGGCGACGAACCAAAGCGCTCCCAATGCCAATCTTAGCACAGCAGCCCCGACGATCAGTCCCCCCAGCCAGCGCGGTGGATTTTCCACTCTTAGTATGCGCCAGCCCCCCCAAAGCAAAAGCGTGGCAAACAGCAATGCCCCCAGAAAATTCGTCCACCCGTCAACCGTTTTATACCGGCGCCAA
>FWWL01005958.1_pt1 | contig 18221 bp, 15 predicted proteins | sample 2228331 | NCBI WGS metagenome assembly FWWL01 (sample SAMEA103939775, study PRJEB20133) | metagenome
TCCCTCCTTGTCTCCAACTGGCTGGAGGAGACCGTTTCCTTCAGCGACCTTCCCGCCCGCCAGAGCCGCGAGGTTTCGCTCCTCGAAGATGAAGGCCTGCGCCGCTCCAGTAACCGCCTTGGCAGGATCAATGGAAGGTGCCGCCGCCTCGCCCGCGCCTGCGCCCGGGCCCGGGCCTGGGTCATCGTCGTTTCGAGCGAGGTGGGGATGGGAGTGGTGCCCCCCTTCCTCGCGGGGAGGGTGTACCGGGATCTTTTGGGCCGGGCCAATCAGTTCTTCGCCGCCCGGGCCTGCCAGGTCTACCTCACGGTGGCCGGGATCCCCTGGCCTCTCAAGCGGCTAGTAGCTCCAGACCGAGAGGCGGTCGTTTTCCCTGTCGGCCACATAGACGGTGCCCAGAGCGTCTACGGCCACGTCGCTCGGGAAGTTGAACTGTCCTTCCCGGGTGCCCCTTTCCCCAAAGGTGTAGAGCTGGTTTCCCCGGGAGTTCAGCACCCGGATCCGGTGCTGCAGGGGCTCGGCCACGTAAAGGCGCCCCCGCCAGAAGGCCATCCCCCGGGGGGCGGCGAACCCCGCCACCTGGGCGAGGGTGAGTCCCCGGCGGTCGAGGAGCTGGAGGCGGCCGCTGGCGGTGTCGGCTACCCAGATCCTGCCTCCGGTCAGAGGGGCCACCCCGTTGGGGTAGGAGAGCTCCCCGGGTTCGCTTCCACCCCGGCCGAGCCGGCCGAGGAGCCGGCCCGAGCGGTCGAAGATTAACACCTCGTGGTTCACCGTGGCCGCGTAGATCCGGCCTGCCCCGTCGGCGGCCAGGGCGATGGGGGCAAAGCGCAGGTCCTGCTGCCGGGTGGGGTCGGGCCATACGGAGATCAGCCTTCCCTCCGGGGTGAACACCTGGATGCGGCTGTTTTTCATGTCCGCCACGTAAAGGCGGCCCGCGGAGTAGAGCACGTCCGTGGGGTAGTCGAACTCCCCCGGCCGGTGGCCGTAGCGTCCGAAGCGGTAGAGCCACCTTCCCTCCCGGTTGAACACCTGGATCCGGGCGTTTCCGGTATCGGCCACGAAAATCCTCCCGTCCGGGGAAACCCCTACCCCGAGGGGGCTGCGCAGGGGAGAGGTGGGGGGGCCGTAGATGTCGGTGCGCCAGCGGGGAGGAGCATCGAGGACGCCGGGGGCGGAGAGAAGGAGGCTCTGCACGGGGAGAGGGGGGAGGCGGAGGAGGAGGTGGACGATCATGTAGATGGCGGTGAGGAGGGCGAGGAGCAGGGCGATGCGCACGGTCAGGTCGCGGGGGATGCGGCGGCGGAGGAGAGCCTGGAGAAGCTCGCTTCCGCTCACGGCGCGAGTTCCTCGGCGAGCCGGCCCGCCTCTTCCAGGGAGGGGTCGAGGGAGATGGCGCGGCGGCAGCTGGCGGCCGCCTCCTCCCGGCGTCCCAGACCCTTTTCCGCCCGGCAACGGAGGAGGTAGGCATCGGCCAGGGAAGAGTCTATATGCTCCAGGATGTAGCTGGCCTCCTCCAGGGCCTCGTCAAACCGGTTTTCCTGGAGGTAAAGCTCGGCCAGGCGGTAGCGGGGAAGGGGGTTCTGGGGAAAGGCTTCGGCCGCCTCCCGGAGGTGGTTTTCCGCCTCCTTTCGCTTTCCCTGTTCAAGGAGGGCGCTTCCCAGGAAATAGGCGAGGCTGGGGTCCTGGGGGGAGAGTTCCGCCGCCCGCCGAAAGCTGGCTTCCGCCTCCGCGTACCGGCCTCTCTGGAGCTGAGCGTAGCCCAGGTTGAACCAGGCCGAGGCATCGAGGGGGTTTTCCTTCGCCGCCTGGGCCCACCTTTCCTCCTCCACCCGGTAGCGCTCCCGGGGCGGCCACTGGTTCCACACCCGCCCGTAGCCGTAAAGGGAGAAAACGAGCCCGGTAAGGCCCACCGCCAGCACCCAGAGGAGAAGGGCCCGGCCGAGAGGAACGCCGTCTCCGGGCCCCGGCTCGGAGGCCCAGCGGCGGAGGGAGTCTAACGGGCGCTGTGGCAGCGGAAGCATACCGAGGCGAAGGGCTCGAAACGGCTCAAGACCGAGCTCACCCCTTCTATCTGGCCGAAGCGGCGGCGGGTGAGGTAACCGCTCACCGGATCCCGGCCCCGGACCAGCCCGTCCTGCTCCTCTAAAGTCTCCGGGAGATCCTGGGTGAGGTTGAGGAGGTAATTCCGGTAGGCCACCTCCAGCCCGGGGGCGGGGAGGTTTCATCCCTGGGGGTCATAGATGACGCCCCCGGCCAGGTTTCCCGTGCCGTGGGCCACGTGGCAGGTCAGGCACACCACCCGGTTCTCCGCGTACTCGTTCTGCCGGGGGGAGGCGGGATGATCCTGGTTCCGGCCTTCCAAAGGCACGTAGCGGTGGGAGTTATCCCCGTAAAAGTCCTCCAGCCTGACCTGCAGGAAGTCCTCACCCTGGGGGTTGTAGAGGATGGAGAAGTTCCCCCGGGCCAGCGCGGCGGGGATCCCCATGCGGTGCCGGTAATGGCCGTAGACGTTTTCCACCACCGAGTTGTAAAGCCCGTAGACGTGGACGCTCACTCCCAGGCTCACCGTGATCGAGCTGTCCCCCTCCCCCTCCTCCCGCCGGCTCTCGAGGCGCAGGTAGCGGGCCCGGGCTCCCTCCTCCACTGGGTATTCGTCCCAGTTCACCCCGTCCAGGGAATACCACCTTTTAACCTGGCCGTTGGAAAGGATGAGGAGATCCCTCACCCAGGTGGGGAGGTTCAGATCCAGGTCTACAGTCAGCTTGAGTCCCCTGAGTCCCGGGGCGGAGTAGGAGGCCCGATAGTCGCCGGTGAGGGGATCCCCGCTCTCCGTCCAGGAGCCAGGGGAAAGTTCTTCTTCGCCGGAGGGGAAGAGGGCGTAAAGCTTCTTTTCTTTTACCTTCGCTTCCACCTGGGGCTCCTCTCCCCCGAAGGCGCGGTGGCAGACGGTGCAGAAGTCCACCATCGCCGCTCCGGCGGCAAGCGAACCCCCGAGGTACAGGCTGCCCGCGCTCCCCCGGGTGTAGGGGGAAGGCGCCCCCGGGAAGGGAAGCGGCTGCCAGGAAAGGTCTACCCGGGGTGGAGGAGCCTCCGGCATGACCTCGGAAGCTCCCCGCACCACCACCCGTTCCCGCCGGCTTTGCAGCCCGGGGGCCTCGGTTTCTACCGGGAGGTTATAGTCCCCCGAGACGTACTCCCCCCGGAGGAGGCGGTAGTTGTTGAAGCGGTTGTGGGGTTCATGGCAGGAGACGCAGGTCAGGGCGTTGGTCCAGGCAGATCCCCCCGGAACCTGGCTCACCAGCAGGTAGGTGCTGCCCGGGGCCTGCCACAGCCGGGCGGCCAGGGCGGAGGGGGTGCCGGAGGCGTCGGTGCCGGCGCGGAAGACGTTGTGCACTGAGGTGAGCTGTGGCCGGCCGGGGTCATCCCGGCAGGGCCACCCGGGGGCACAGGGAGCCCCGGCCACGTCGGCGAGCTGGGTTCCGAAGGGGCCGGCCGGGTTTTTGGTGTACGCCGACCAGTCAGGGCCCGTGCGCGTCCGGCCCTTGATCAGGTCGTACTTGGAAGCCGAGCCGTCGTGGCAGGTGGCGCAGAGATCGGTAACCGTCTCCCCTTTGAGGAGTTTCTGGTCCGAGAGGGCGCTGTGCACTCCGTGGCAGGCGGTGCAGGCGTCGGTGTATTCGGTGTAGTTGCCATGCCTGGTCTGGGCCGGAGGGAAGGCGGCGGCCACGGTGTAGGCGTTGAGGGCCGAGTTGGGATCCTCGATGGGCTGGCCCGAGGGCAGGCGGTCGGTGTCGGCCCTGACCAGGTAGTAGTACTCTTCGTAGGGCGCCACCGCCGGATCCACGAAGAAAAGGTAACCGTAGGTGGCGTCGTACCTCCATCCGCTCCGGCCCATTTTTCCTTCCGTCCAGCGGTCGGAGGTATCGAAGTTCCCCTCCCCCCGGTAGGTGACCGGCTCCCCGTAGGGGAGGAAGACCCGGCCGCTTGACCGGTCGTGCCGGTAAACCTGATAGGTTACCCCTTCCCGGGGGGTGAAGCCCACCGCCACCCCGAACCTGATCACCAAGGCTTTGGTGTCCCCGGCTCCCGCCTCCCCCGGCCGCGCCTCGGGCCAGAGGGAGGGGGGAGCGGGCGAGGAGGGCGGGGAGGAGGCTTGGGACCAGGCCTGGATCCGGCCGGCTCCCGCCTCGGCGGTGAAAATGAGACCGCCGGAGGTGGCCACTCCCGCGGGGTGACGCAGCTTCCCAGGAGCGTAGCCTTCCTCTCCCCAGGTGGCAAGCAGCTCTCCCTGGGCGGAAAACACCCTCACCCGGTGGTTGCCGGTGTCGGCCACGAGAATCCTTCCCTGGGGGTCAACGGTTATCCCTGTGGGGGTGGAAAGCGTTCCCTGGCCGAATGAACCCAGATATGTTCCTTGCCGGGAGAATTTGAAGACCAGGTTTTTTCCGCTGTCTGTGACGTAGACGTTTCCTGCCCCGTCCACGGCCACGTCCTCGGGCCGGGAAAGAATCCCCCGGCCATATTCGCGGAGGAATCCCCCCTTGGGCACGTAGGCCTCCACCACTCCCGCTCCCCGGTCGGCCACGTAGATGTTCCCCTGGCCGTCCCGGCCCAGTCCCCGGGGCTCCTGGAAACACTGCCCGATCCCCAGAAGGCAGGACCTCCCCCGCCAGGAATGGAGCTCCTCCCCCTGGGGAGAGAACATGACCACCCGCCGGCCGGCGGCGTCGGAAACAAACACGTTCCCCAGGGAACTCGTCACCCCGGTGGCTCCCCCGGAGGGAAGATCGCTTCCCGGCCCGGCCTGAGGCCCGGGCCAGGAGCGGACGAAGCGTCCCCGGGGGGTGAAGGAGAGCACCCGGCTGGAGTAAGGGTCGGCGGCGTAGAGCAGCCCTCCCGGACCGGGGGCCAGGTCGAACAGTTCGGGGGGCTTTACCGTTCCCGGGGTGCCGAGGCCCCACTGCCTTTCCGGCTCCAGGGCCCGGAGGGGCCGGGCGATCAGGAGGGCCGCCAGGAGAGCCAAGAAGAGAAAAGCTCCCGGGCCGGGAGGCAGGCGTTTCCTAGTCATCGCATAGCACTCATTAACTATTTTACCGCCGCCTGATAACACCTGGACCTGGGCGTTCGCTCTTCCCTGGCGGCACCTTCGGGATGCGTACATTCCGGGGTATACCTCCCCTTTCTTTTGTATACCTCCCTTTTCTTTAATCGCTTGGGGGGTCCGTTTGGTTACGGGTGGGGAAAAAAAGAGCCGGAGGGGAGGGCGGGTTCTCCCGCCCTCCCCGGCCTTCCCCTCCGGAGGCCTTCCGGCTTGCTTCAGGCCCGGGGGCCGGTCCCCGTCTCCCCGTCGTCCGGGATTTCAAAGAGCCCGATCAGATGGTGGCCCCTCGACCCCGCTCAGAGGGACGTGCCCTGCGTCTGGGGCTGGGAGGTGGAAGGGGGTGCGAACCACCAGCCTTTTCCGCGGCAGCCTCCCCAGTAAGCGGTGTTCAAAAGATCTGCCTGTTCCGCCTGCTGGTAGATGGAGTCGGCCTGGCTCTGGGTTATCCAGCCGTCGGCCACCGCCTGGTCGAGATCCTTTTTGAGCCTCTGCAGCATGGCCTGCCTGAGACCTTCCCTGTCCTTGCCTTTCTCATCCGCTATCTGGGCCAGGGTCTTGCCCTGGGAGAGTTCGTTCAGGAGATCCTGCGTGCTCAGGCCGAGATACTGGGCAGCGGCGGGAATCATGGAGCTCTTCCAGCCCTTCCCCCAGCCGTGGCGGTGCCAGCCCCTGCCCCACCAGCCTTTGCCCCAGTAGGGGAAGCCGCCCTGCTCGATCCTCTGCCGGTACCAATCGGCCTGGTCCTGGCTTATGCGCCCGTCCTGCACCATACGGTCCACGGTCTGGTTACCGGCGTCCTTCATGGCCTGGTCGAGCCGCGCCCGGTCTATGCCCAGCACCTGGGCCAGCCGGTCGAGGAAGTACTGGTAGTAGTTCTGAGGAGTGGAGGATTCCTGCGCCGAGACCATCCCTCCCGCCACCAGGGCGGCCAGGGCTAAAAGCAGCGCCACTATCACCCACGTCTTGGTCGAGGACATGAGCTCACCTCCTTTCCTTTCCTCCGGCAGCTTACCCTCCATGGCTTAAGAAACTCTGAAGGGCAGCTCCACCACGAAGGCCGCTCCCCGGGGCTCCCGATTTTCGGCCCGGATGCTGCCCCCGTGGCCCTCGGCGATCCACCTGGCTATGGCCAGACCGAGTCCGCTTCCCTCCCATTCCTTTCCCTCCCGCCCCCGGTAGAAGCGCTCGAAGAGGTGGGGGAGATCCTCCTCCCCTATCCCCGGGCCGGTGTCGGCCACGGTGACGGCTACCCAGGACGGTTTCTCCTCGCTCACCCGGGCGGAGAGAGAAACCTTCTCCCCCGGGGGGGTGTAGCTGAAGGCGTTTTCCAAAAGTATGAAGAAAAGCTTCTCCAGGTAGTCGGGATCTCCCTCCACCGTGAGCTGCTCGGGGATCTCCAGCTCGAGGGTGAAAAAGTGGCGGGAGGCCAGGACGCGGGCTTTCCTCCCCACCTCTTCGAGGAGGGGCTTGAGGGCGAAGGGGCGCCGGTCGAAGCGCAGCCCCGCCTCGGCCCGGGCGAGGAGAAGGAGGTCCTGCACCAGCCGGGACATCTTCTCCGCCTCCGAGGCCATGTCGGAGAGCGCCTCGGCCCGGATCTCGGGGTGGCTTTCCCCCTTTTCCCGCAGAAGCTCCACGTTGCCCCGGATGATGGTGAGGGGGGTGCGGAGCTGGTGGGACACGTCGGCCAGAAACCGCCTCTGGGCGCTGTAGGAGGTGGCCAGCCGCTCGTAGGCCTCCTCGAGCTGCCTCAGCATCTCGTTGAAGGTGCGGGCGAGCCTTCCCAGCTCGTCTTCCGGTCCCCGGTAATCCACCCGGCGGCGGAAATCCTGCTGCTCCCCGATCTCCCGGGCTGCCCGGGTGAGTTCCTCGATGGGACGGAGCGCCGACCCCGCCAGCAGCCAGCCCAGAAAGGCCGAGCCGGCGGCGGCCAGGAGGCCGAGGGAGAGAAGCACGAAGCGCAGCCGGGTGAGGGCGAAGTACAGGGGCCCCATGGAGCGGGCCACCTGGATGACGGCCAGGGGCCGGGTGCGGGGTCCGAGGGGGTGGTAGTAGACCCGGAGGGTGGTCTCGCCGGCCGCCACAGTCTCAAAGCGGGGGTAGTTTCCGGAGCGGGTGGGAAGGGAGAGAGGGCCCAGATTGCGGGAGCGGCCGATCACCTCCCCTTCCCGGGAGAGCACCTGGACGTAGAATTCGCGGGCGGCGAAGGTGTCGGGATCGGGAAGTACCAGCCGGAAGGGAGTGGCTCTCCCTCTTTCCCACACGGCGGAGTGACTGATCTCCACCGCCTGGTTGACCAGCGACCGGTCAACCTCCGCTGCCAGGAGCTGGGTGGTGAAGAAGAGGATCAGGGCGGTGAAGGCCAGGAGGGTGGAGGCCAGGATGCCGGAATAGAGGAGGGTGAGCCGGGTGCGGATGCTCAGGTGCACTTCTTCACTTCCCGGTTTCCGGTTCCCGGAGGATGTACCCCGCTCCCCGCACGGTGTGGATGAGGCGCGGCTCCCCCAGTTTCTGGCGCAGGGAGGAGATGTGCACCTCCAGGGTGTTGGATTCAGCTTCGTAGTCGTAGCCCCAGGCCCGGCTGATCAGGGTGTCTTTGTCCAGCACCCGGCGGGGGTTCTGCAAAAGGGTTTTCAGGAGATCGAACTCCTTGGGAGTGAGGGGTATGAGCCGCTCTCCTCTCCGCACCTCCCGGGTGCGGGGATCGAGATAGAGGTCTCCCAGGCGGAGAGGCCGGTCCTCGAGCCTCCCCGCCCGGCGGAGGAGGGAGTGGATGCGGGCCAGGAGCTCCTCCATGGCGAAGGGCTTGACCAGGTAATCGTCGGCCCCCACCCGGAGCCCGCGGACTCTATCCTCCACTTCGTCTTTGGCGGTGAGCATGAGGATGGGCACATCTCCCCGCTCCCTTATCTGCTCACATACGGAAAACCCGTCCGGCCCCGGCATGAGCACGTCCAGGATCACCAGATCCGGTTCTTCCCGGTCCAGCGCCTCCAGGGCTTCCCGCCCACCGGCCGCTTCCAGCACCCGGTATCCCTCCAGCTGCAGGGTGCGGCGGAGGAGGGCGCGGATTTTAGGGTCGTCGTCCACCACCAAAATGGAGGGAGAAGCGGCACCCATGGCGGTTTTTATTGTAAACTCCGAGCTTAAGCTTTCTTTAAGGAAGCGGGGGGTCAGCGTTTCCGGTCCGGGCGCAGGGAGAGGGCGGATGCGGGCTAAAAAGAGCGGTCCCCGGGGTTCTCCGGATGGTGAAAGGCTATTTCCCTCCGGTGCTGTCCGGTTTTCACTTTTTTATTCCCCAGAGAATGAGTCCAAGGCCGGTTAGCACCGCGGCCAGGCGGGGCCAGGGCAGCCTCTCCGCCAGTCCCCACAGACCCACCACCGTGGTGAAGGTGAGGACGAGGGGGCCGATGGTGCCCAGGACGGCGTTCACCGCCACCGCCTGCTCGAGAGAGCGGCTGCGGGCGATCAGGGCCGCTCCCGTTATCTCCGCCAGGGCCGAGAAGAGGCGGGTGAGGGCCATGACCCGGATGTGAGGGTCGGGAATCACGGGGTATTTATATGCTTCGCGGGACGGTGCGCTGCTCCCGATTTTTGGGGGGGCCTTACACGAACCCTCTCGCAAATGCCGCATCCTGCCGGGAACTTTCCCTCCGGCGGATGATAAACTGGCCGGAGATGGCCCGGACAGCGGAAATGCAGGCCCGCCGGTGCCGGGAAGGGGAATGCGCGGGCCGGGAGGCGGAGGAGCGGAGAGGGGAACCGCTGGGTATCCGGCTGGGGTGGGTATTTCTCGTTTTGGTTTCCGCCGTGGTGGTGGGGACTCTTCTGGGGGAACAGCTCGGCTTGGCCCGCCGGATCCCTCCCTGGCTGGCGGTGGCGGCGGTCCTGGCGGGCGGCTATCCCGTGTTTCTGAGCACCGTGCGCTCTCTTCTCCGCGGGCGGATCAGCTCCTACGCCCTCATGAGCCTGGGGGTGGCGGGCGCTCTGGGGGCGGGAGAGTACCGGGCGGCGGTGCTCATCGTCTTTTTCATGCGGGTGGCGGAGAGGCTTGAGTCTTACACCATCTCCCGCTCCCGCCGCGCCGTCCGGAGCCTGCTCCAGATGGCGCCGGAGAAGGCGGTGGTTCTCCGCCAGGGCCGGGAGGTGACGGTCGCTCCGGAGGAACTCCGTCCCGGGGAGCGGGTGGTGGTGCGGCCGGGGGAGAAGATCCCCGCCGACGGCCGGGTAAGGGCCGGACGGGCCTACGTGGACCAGTCCCCGGTGACCGGGGAAAGCGCCTTTGTGGAGAAGGTGCCGGGCAGCCGGGTCTTCGCCGGCACCATCGCCCACGGGGGGACGCTGGAGGTGGAGGTGGAGAGGGTGGGGGCGGAGACCACCTTCGGCCGGGTGGTCCGGCTGGTGGAAGAGGCGGAGAAGGCCAAGGCGCCGGTGCAGCTGGTGGCCGATCGCTTCACCGCCTGGTACATACCGGTGGTGCTCGGGGTGGCCGGGATCACCTATCTTGGGACGCAAAAGTTGTCTTCTGCCTTAGCCGTGCTTCTCGTGGCCTGCGCCTGCGCCATAGCTCTGGCCACCCCCACCGCGGTGATCGCCGCCGTGGGCCAGGCGGCCCGGCGGGGGATCCTGATCAAGGGGGGAAAGTACCTGGAGCTTCTGGCCCGAGTGGATACGGTGGTGATGGACAAAACGGGTACAGTCACCCGGGGGCGGCCGGTCCTGAGTGGGGTGGTGGCCGCCTCCGGGTTCTCCCCGGAAGAGGTGCTTTTCCGGGCGGCCCAGGCGGAGAGCCGGTCCGAGCATCCGGCGGCCCGGGCGGTAGTGGAGGCGGCGCGGGCCCGGGGGATGGAGTTGCGGCCACCCGCCGAATTTGAAGCCCTTCCCGGCATGGGAGTGAAGGCGGGGGAGGTGATGGTGGGAAGCCGGCAGCTCCTGGAGAGGGAGGGGATAGAAGTGGAGCCCGCTCTCCTGCAGGCCGCCTCCTCGCTGGAGGAGGAGGGGAAGACGGTGTTCTTCACTGCCTGGGGAGAGCGGGCGACGGGCATCCTGGCCGTGGCCGACGAGCTGAGGCCGGAGGTGCCCGAGGTGCTGGAAACACTGGGGAGGTTGGGGGTGAAAAGGTTCTACCTCCTCTCCGGGGATGCGGAGCGCCCCACCCGGATGGTGGCCCGGGCTCTGGGGGTGGATTACCGAGCCGGGCTTTTGCCCGAGGAGAAGATCGCCTTCATCCGCGCCCTCCAGGAGGAGGGGCGGGTGGTGCTCATGGTGGGAGACGGGGTGAACGACGCCCCAGCCCTCGTCCAGGCCGACGTGGGGGTGGCCATGGGGGCGGCGGGGACAGACGCCGCTCTGGAAGCGGCGCCGGTGGTGCTGATGGGCGACGACTGGCGCGCTCTCCCCGCCGCCATCCTGACCGGCCGGCGGGCCTTCCGGGTGATCAGGCAGAACCTGGCCCTGGGGGTGATCTACAACGCGGTGGGCCTCACCCTGGCCGCGCTCGGGCTTCTTCCTCCCGTCCTGGCCGCTGCCGGCCAGTCGGTGCCCGATTTTCTCATCATGCTGAGTTCGGCCAGGCTTTTGCGGGATCCCGGCCCCGGGCGGTAAGGGCGGATCGCCTGGCGGACAGTTGCAGCCGGAGCGGCTATGTTATAAAATGGAAACGCTGTCCGGATGCGGGGCAGGAGTGAGAGGATAAAAAGAGCGATCCGGCGCGGTGGACCGACGGACGGACATATGCGGAGAGGCAGGGGGGTAAAAAGCGGGCGATGGCGTTCGCGGTGGAGAGCTTCAGGGAGCTGATTTCTCTTCTCGAGCAGCGGCCGGAGTGGCGGGCGGAGTTGCGGCGGCTTCTGCTTACGGAGGAGCTGCTCTCCCTTCCGGAGCTGATGCGCGGGCTGGCTGCCGAGGTGCGGGCTCTGGCCGAGGCGCAGCGGCGGCACTACGAGGAATTTTGCGCTTACCGGGAGGAGACGGATCGGCGTTTCCGGGAGCTTACGGAGGCGCAGCGGGCTCTGGCCGAGGCGCAGCGGCGCACGGAGGAAGAGATCGCCCGGCTGAACTCCTCTCTGGCAAGCCTGGAGTACTCGCTGCGGGGGGAGATCAAAAAGCTCGAGGACAGGGTGGACGACCTCCGCGGCTTCCGGAGGGAGATGGAGTTCCGCACCAAGGCGCCCGGCTTTCTCGGGAGGGTTCTCAAGCGGGTTCGGGTCCTGCCTAGCGATGAGCTGGGCAGCCTTTTGGCGGACGCGCTGGAGCGGGGGACCATAGATCTCGAGGACCACGAAGAGGTGCTTCTGGCTGATGCCGTGGTGCGGGGACGCCGTATCGCCACGGGGGAGGAAGTCTGGCTTTTGGTCGAGGTATCCGTGACGGTGGACCTGGAGGACGTGGAACGCGCCCTGAAGAGGGCGGGGCGGTTCAGCAAGGTGGTGCCCGGCGTGCTCCCGGCGGTGGCCGGGGAGCGGATCACGGCTGCTGCCCTGCAAATGGCGGAGAACCGCGGCGTGGTGCGGATTACGAACGGCCGGGTGGCGTGGCCCTAGTCAGCGGGGCGCAAAACCGGGATCACGGTTTCTGCACGGTGGGGGTTTGGTTTATAATTACCCTTGGCGCGGCCTCTTTCCCGCCGAAAAAGCGCCCGTAGCTCAGCGGATAGAGCAGTGGCCTCCGGAGCCACGTGCGGGGGTTCGATTCCTCCCGGGCGCACCATTCTTTTCGCGTCTCCACACCTCTCTGCTTCCGTTCTCTGTGTCCGGTTCGGGCGCCGCTTGGCGAGCCCTTTCCCCGCCGGGCTTCGCCATTTGGAGCAAGTCCGGTTCCGCCCGTGCCGTCTTCGGCTGGACCCGGTGGGGAAGAGCTGGGGGTGGTGCCGTCCCGGCGGTTGGGGGTTTAATCCCCTATGATCTTGATGACCACTCTCTTGCGCCGCCGGCCGTCGAACTCGGCGTAGTAAATCTGCTGCCAGGGGCCGAGGTCCAGCCTCCCCTCCGTCACCGGGACCACCACCTGGTGGTGGACCAGGATGCTCTTGAGATGGGCGTCGCCGTTGTCCTCCCCCGTGCGGTGGTGGCGGTATTCCCTGCCGGTGGGGTCCCGGCCGTAGGGGGCGAGCCGTTCCAGCAGGTCATCGAGATCGGCCAGGAATCCCTCCTCGGCGTCGTTCACAAACACCCCGGCGGTGATGTGCATGGCGGAAACGAGGCAGAGTCCCTCCCTGATGCCGCTTTTGGCCAGAGCCTCAGATACCTGCCGGGTGATGTTTACATACTCCCGCCTTTTGGGGGTTTGAAACCAGAGATACTCGGTGTAGGACTTCACCGTTTTCTCACCTCCCTTCAATCGTACCCGCCGCCTGCCCGGGAACCTAAGTGGGTGGCCGGATTCTGACCCCGCGCCAGCTTGAGTCGGGGGGGCAGAGCCGGCCTTAAGCCGCGGGGTGGAACCAGCTCTGCCGGAAGCGGTTGATGTAGCGGTCGCCGAGGTAGTTCAGCACCCGCCTCACCTGCCGGAACTCTCCGGCCAGGCTCTCCAGCACCTCCCGCAGCCCGCTCGGCCTGGCCCGGGGGTGTTCAGCCGCCATCCGGTAGTAGTGGCGGCCTTTTTCGTCCAGGGCTTCGATGGCCGCCAGCCCCGGGGGAAGGGAGGGAAGGAAGGGAAAGACCGGGGAGGGTCCGTGTGCTTCCCGGCCGATGTGATCGGCGAAGATGCCGGCCAGGAAGAGCACGGAGTCTCCCAGGCGGCGGCAAAGGAAGAAGCGGTCTTCCGGGGAGCTCAGTTCCAGGAGCTTTTCCAGGGAAGCGGGGTCCATCTCGTGCACCCTGAGCTTTCTGATCCTTCCTCCCTGGCGGTACCAGAAGGTGGTGCCCTGGACCCGGCTGAAGGAGGTCAGGAGTTCGGCCAGGTAGGCCAGGCGGGCGGGGTCTTCCAGAACCCGGAAGAGGGCGGGGGCGTCGAACACCGGTACCCTCTGGCGGCTTCCGGCCCACTCCACGGTGTAGGTGGAGGCAGCTAGCTCCCGGCGGGCCTGGCGGAGGAGGATCTGGAAGAGGGCGTAGGGGGTGAGCCTCACCAGGGGAGAGGTCTCCGGAGACGGCGGGGAGGACGTCCCGGCGGGGGGTTCCGATTCCAGCCAGAGAGTGAGGCGCCGGAAAAGCCGCTCGTCGTCAAGCAGGCCTTCCAGCCGCTCTGGCTCCTCCCAGAGCAGAGACATCCAGCGGCGCCGGTCGGTTCCCCCCGGCGCGACCGTATCCAGTATGAACTCCAGGTCCGAGGAGGAGAGGTGCTCGAGGTGGAAGAGCTCCGGGCGCATGGCTCCAGGTATAGGTATTATCGGATCGAGAGGCCTTTATTTTCAAGGGTTCCGGGCTCCGGCCCGGCGGTTTTGGGTCAGGGCGTCGCTGCGCCAGAGCAACCTGAGGAAAGGCCGCCGCGTCAAGCCCCTGCTTCAGACATGGGGGTAAGGTGGCCGTGATTGCGGTATAATCTCCTCCACGAAAATGTAAGCCCGAAAGTGGCCCAGGTGCTCGAAACCCTGGGCCACCAAGTTTTTATGGCCCACCAGCGGTTTCTTTGGGGGCGATTATTATCATTTTGCGGTCTGGATTTCCGCAAGCTGGCTTGGCAGCATATCCCTGATGGGTATGCGGATAGCAGGCTCAGGGAGAGGGTGGCTTACTGGGACGCGCGTGCCCGGCGGATCAACCGGCAGGGGGGCGAAGTAGAGATTGCCGAATGGGCCGGATAGAGAGGGCGAGGTAGAGGTTGTCTCCCCGGGAGGTCTCGGGGAGCTGCGCTCCCTTCTCCGGGAGATGGGGGTCCATCCCGGAGGAGTGGAGATCATGGCTCCCAAAGGGATTTTCCTCCTCCTCCGCCTGCGGGGGGTGGATCCCCGGGCGGCCACCATCCTGAAGCAGGAGATGCTGGCCCGCGGGGGGGAGGCGGCTTTGCCTTGGAGAGCGGCCGAATTCTCCCCTCAGCCGGTGGACGTACTCCTGATGGGGACCCTGGCTCAGATGGAAGCTCTGCTCCGCAAGCTGGAGCTCCAGCCCTTCTTCGGACTCCGGGGGTGGAGGTCGGCTATCCGGCGGGCCATAGGGAGGGCCGTTCCCGGCTGGCGCTGTCCCGGGGAAGCGGGCGACGCGGGGCAGGCATAACCTTTCTCCGCTTCAAAGTAAGTGCACCCCGGCACCTTGCTGCGGCGCTGCGGCGGCGGTTCGGTAGCCTTCTCGGGTCCGGTTGAGTCCGGCGGCACTTGCCGCTCCGGCGCGGGGAGGAGGACAATAGCTCCCGGATGCTGGGGAGGTGCCGGGATTGAGAGTGGTGCTTGCCTATTCGGGGGGGCTGGATACCTCGGTGATCGCCGCCTGGCTGCGGGAGGAGAAGGGGGCGGAAGTGGTGTGCTTCTACGCCGACCTGGGCCAGGGGGAGGATCCCGGGGAGATCCGGGAGCGGGCCTTTCGGGCCGGGGCGGCCGCCTTTTACGCCGAGGATCTGCGGGAGGAGTTCGTCCGGGACTACGCCTTCCGGGTGCTGCGGGCGGGGGCGGTCTACCAGGGAAAGTACCTTTTGGGTACGGCCATGGCCCGGCCCCTGATCGCCCGCCGGCTGGTGGAGCTGGCCCGCCGGTTGGGGGCCGGGGCGGTGGCCCACGGGGCCACCGGGAAGGGGAACGACCAGGTGCGCTTCGAGGTGACGGTGCGGGCGCTCGACCCCTCCCTCCGCATCATCGCCCCCTGGCGGGAGTGGGGGATCCGCTCCCGTCGGGAGGCCATGGAGTACGCCCGGAGGCGGGGCATCCCGGTGCCCGCCACCCCGGAGGAGCCTTTCAGCCGGGATGGGAACCTCTGGCACCTCAGCCACGAGGGAGGGGTGCTGGAAGACCCCTGGGAGGAGCCTCCGCCCGGGCTGCTTCAGCTTGCCCGGCCGCTCGAGGAGACCCCGGATGTGCCGGCCTACGTCACGGTGGGTTTCGAGCGCGGCTACCCCATTTCCCTGGATGGAGAGAGGCTGGACCCCGTGCCCCTTCTGGAGCGGCTGAACCGCCTGGCGGGGGAGCACGGGGTGGGGGTGGTGTCCATGGTGGAGGACCGGCTGGTGGGGCTGAAATCCCGGGGGGTGTACGAGACCCCCGGGGGGACGGTGCTCCACCTGGCCCACCGGGAGCTGGAGAGCCTGGTGCTGGACCGGCCGACCCGCTCTTTTAAGGAGGAGGTGGCCCGCCGCTACGCGGAGCTGGTTTACGACGGGCTCTGGTTCTCCCCCCTCCGGGAGGCGCTCGACGCCTTCGTGGATTCCACTCAGGAGACGGTGACCGGGGAGGTGCGGGTGAAGCTCTACCGGGGATCGTGCCTTCCCGCGGGGGCGCGCTCCCCCTATTCCCTCTACCGGCAGGAGCTGGCCACCTTCGAGGAGGGGGAGGATTTCGACCAGGCGGCGGCGGGAGGATTCATCCGCCTCTTCGGCCTTCCCCTCGAGGTGCGGGCCCGGATCCGGCAGAGCTCCGTGGGGAGCGATACCCGGCTGAGCTCCGGTGCGGATGGCGTTGGGAGGAGGAGTCCCGGTGAGTGAGGATAAACGGCGGGCGAGGCGTGGAGAGTCCCGGCTGGAGGATGCCCTCCACCCGGAAGGGGAGGTGGAGAAGCCCTGGGGAGGCAGTTTTGGGCCAGGGGGGGGGGGGGGGGCGGAGCGCTTCACCGCCTCGATAGGGTTTGACCGCCGACTCTGGCGGGAGGATATCCGGGGAAGCGTCGCTTACGCCCGCGCCCTGGCCCGGGCGGGGATCCTCACCCCGGAGGAGGAGGAAAAGATAGTGCAGGGGCTCGAGGAGATCGGGGAGGAGATTGCCCGGGGAGAGTTTCCCTTCCGGCGGGAGTTCGAGGACATCCACATGAACGTGGAGGCCCGGTTGAGGGAAAAGATCGGGGAGGTGGCGGGGAAGCTACACACCGGCCGCTCCCGCAACGACCAGGTGGCCCTCGACTTCCACCTCTACCTGCGGGAAGAGATCCGGGAGATCCGGCGGGGCATCCTCGGTCTCGAGGAATCCCTCCTCGCCAAGGCCCGGGAGGTTTTCGGCTGGATCATGCCCGGCTACACCCACCTCCAGCGGGCCCAGCCCGTCCTTTTGTCCCACCACCTCCTCGCCCACCGCCACATGCTCTCCCGCGACGACGAGCGGTTCCGGGACTGCCTCTCCCGCCTCGACTTCCTGCCCCTGGGGGCGGGGGCCTTGAGCGGCAACCCCTTCCCGGTGGACCGGGAGTTTCTGTGCCGGGAGCTCGGGTTTTCCCGGATCTATCCCAACAGCATCCAGGCCGTCTCCGACCGGGACTACGCCGCCGAGTTCCTCTCCGCGGCGGCCATCCTGATGACCCACCTCTCCCGGCTGGCGGGGGAGGTGGTGCTCTGGTCCACGGAGGAGTTCGGGTTTGTGGAACTACCGGAGGCCTTCTCCACCGGCTCCTCCCTCATGCCCCAGAAGAGGAATCCGGACGTGGCGGAGCTGGTCCGGGCCAAGGCGGGGAGGGTTTTCGGCCACCTTATGGGTTTGCTCTCCGTTCTGAAGGGGCTGCCTCTGGCCTACAACTCCGATCTTCAGGAGGACAAGGAGGCCGTTTTTGACACCGCGGACACGGTGAAGGCCTGCCTGGGGATCATGAGCCCCTTTGTGCGGGAGATCCGGTTCCACCGGGAGAGGATGCGTCAGGCGGCGGGAGGGTTTTGTCTCGCCACCGAGCTCGCCGACTACCTGGTGACGCGGGGTCTTCCCTTTCGCCAGGCCCACCGGGTGGTGGGGGAGCTGGTGCGGGATCTCCTCGCCCGGGGCCGCACCCTGGAAGCGGTGACTTGGGAGGAACTCCGCGCCCGCTCCCCCCTCTTCGGGGAGGATGCCCGGGAGTGGCTTTCCCCCGAGGCGGCGGTGAGAAGGCGCGATTTCCCCGGGGGGACGGCGCCCCGGCAGGTGGAGGCGGAGCTGGAGCGGGCCGAAAAGGAGATTCGGAAGAGGAGGGAGGAGCTTGGGGAATGAGCAGCTTTATCGGGAGGCGGTGAAGCTCATGCCCGGGGGGGTATCAAGCCCGGTGCGCTCCTTCGGCGCGGTGGGGGGCGTTCCCCTCTTCGCCCGCCGGGCCCGGGGCTGCCGGATCTGGGATGCCGATGGCCGGGAATACATAGACTACATCTGCTCCTGGGGCCCCCTGATCCTGGGCCACGCCCACCCGGAGGTGGTGCGGGCGGTGGAGGAGGCGCTCCGCGAAGGCACCAGCTTCGGCCTCTCCTCGGAGCGGGAGGTTCTTTTGGCGGAGATCATCTCCTCCGCTCTCCCCGGGGTGGAGATGGTGCGGTTTGTGAATTCCGGCACCGAAGCCACCATGAGCGCCCTCCGCCTGGCCCGGGCCTTCACCCACCGGCGGGCGGTGGTCAAGTTCGCCGGATGCTACCACGGCCACGCCGACCCCTTCCTCGTGCAGGCGGGATCAGGGGCTCTCACCTTAGGGGTGCCCTCGAGCCCGGGGGTGACCGAGGGGACAGCCGGAGACACGGTGGTTTTGCCCTACAACGACCGGGAGGCGGTGCGGAGCTTTTTCCGGGAGCGGGGAGAAGAGGTGGCGGCGGTGATCGTGGAGCCGGTGGCCGGGAACATGGGGGTGGTGCTGCCTGAGCCCGGGTTTCTGGAGACCCTGCGGGAGGAGACCCGGGCGGCGGGGGCCCTTTTGATCTTCGACGAGGTGATCACCGGTTTCCGGGTGGGGTGGGGGGGAGCGCAGGGCCTTTACGGGATCGTGCCCGATCTCACCTGTTTGGGGAAGGTGATCGGAGGAGGTTTGCCAGTGGGGGCTTACGGCGGCCGGAGGGAGATCATGGAGCTGGTGGCCCCCTCCGGTCCCGTTTACCAGGCGGGTACCCTTTCTGGCAATCCTCTGGCCATGGCGGCGGGGATAGCCACCCTGCGCCTTCTCTCCTCTCCCGGGTTTTACGAGGACCTCAACCGGCGCGGGGAGAGGTTGGCGGGGGAGATCCGGGAGATCGCCTCCCGCCGGGGGCTCCCGGTGACGGTGAACCACCTGGGTTCGGTCTTCACCGTGTTTTTCACCTCCCAGAAAGTGCGGGATCTCGAGACTGCCCG
>FWWL01005959.1_pt1 | contig 18219 bp, 11 predicted proteins | sample 2228331 | NCBI WGS metagenome assembly FWWL01 (sample SAMEA103939775, study PRJEB20133) | metagenome
GCGCTGGCGTGACCGAGGCCCTGCGCAGGATGTACGCGCAGGGAGACCGGTTTGTCGAGGTCACCGTCCACGCGATGACCTCCCCCCGGGCCGCAGCGGCGTTTCTGGCGGACCGCCACCGGCTGGAGCTGAAATCGCCTCCGCCCCGCGGCGCCTTCAAGCGGTTCGCCGCGTCGGGCTCGGGCTCCACGACGGCCTGCGCGGTCGAAGGGCGGTGGTTCCTGACGGTGGTCGTCTTCGAGGAGTCGAAGGCGGCGCGCGATCAGGCTCTGGGATTCGTGAAGGTCCTGGAGCAGAGGGCGTCGACGGTGAGGTGATGCGGACTGCGGCGGGGGAGGACGTTCATGGATAGACGGCGATTCCTGGAGGCGGCGGGACTGGTGTGCGGAGGCCTGGTCGTCCACGGGTGCGGCCGCGGGGAGAATGTCCCGGAAAGCGCCGCTCCCGCGGACGCGCCACCGGCGGAGACGGTTCCCGCGGATTCTCGCGGAAAGGTGTTCGTGGGGCAGGGGAAGGACGCGGCCGCTTCGCTCGAGGCCGCGGTGGAGGCGGCCGGGGGACTGGGGTTCATCCCCCTGGGCGGCACGGTGGTCCTGAAGCCCAATGCGGCGTGGGCCCGGACGCCCCCCCAGGCTGCCACGACCGAGCCGGCGCTGGTCGCGGCGATGGCGCGGCTGTGCCTGAAGCAGGGGGCCGGCCGGGTGATCGTGTTCGAGCATACCATCGACCGTCCGGCGGAGCAGGTCCTTGCGATAACGGGCATCGGGCGGGCGGCCTCGGAGGCTGGCGCGGACGTCATGGCCGGGTCGCGGGAGTCGGACTATGTCGCACTGGACGTGCCGCGCGGAAGGCTTATGAAGCGCGACACGGTGGCCCGCATCGTGCGGGACGCCGACGTGTTCATCAATATGCCGAAGGCCAAGCAGCACTCCGCGACGGAGCTGACGCTCGGCCTCAAGAACCTGATGGGCATCAACTGGAACCGGCAGGCCTGGCATACAGGCCCGGACCTTCACCAGTACATCGCCGATTATGCGACGGCGGTGCCCATCCATCTGACGGTCATCGACGCCACGCGCATCCTGCTGACGAACGGCCCGAAGGGCCCCGGCGAGACGGCAGACCCCGGCGAGGTGATCGTCTCACGGGACCCCGTGGCGGCCGACGCCTATGCCAGCACCCTGTTCGGAAAACAGCCAGGTGACGTCTCCTACATCGCAAGGGCTGAAGAGCTGGGGCTCGGCTCTGGAGTGCGGTCCGAGGTGCAGGTGACGCGCGTATGACGCAGCCGCCCGGCGGAGCGTGGCATCGATGAGGACGGCCCGCCGCCTGTCGCAGCTTGCGTTTCTGTTCCTCTTCCTCGCGCTGTTCGCGCTGACCCGCGGGAGCGTGGACTGGGCCGGGGACGGCGAGCTCAGGCTGCGGGGCGGCCTCCCGGTGGACCTCTTCCTGCGGCTGGACCCGCTGGCGGCGCTGACCACGATGCTGAGCGCGCGTTCGGTGCTGTGGCACGTGCTGCTGTGGGCTGTGCCGGTGCTGGCGCTGGCGGTTTTCTTCGGACGGGCGTTCTGCGGATGGGTGTGTCCGCTCGGCACGTGCATCGACGGCTGCGACCGGTTGACCCGGACGCGGCGCGAGCGGCGCACCGCTTCGGAAGTGTCGTGGCCCCGCCTGAAGTATTACATCCTGGCCGGGCTGGCGGTGACCGCTCTGCTGGGGGCGCAGGCGGCCTGGTTCCTGGACCCGCTTCCGCTGCTCACGCGGGCGCTGACGCTGGGAGTGTTCGCCCCCGTGCAGTGGATGGCGCAAAGCCTTGAGAGGCTGCCGCTGGCCGGTTCGGCGCTTGAGAGCGTTGTGCGCCCCGTCCTGCCGGAGGCGCAGAGCCATTTCCGCTCCAACCTTGCCGCCCTGCTCATCCTTGCGGCCGTCCTGGCCGGAGGGGTCCTGTCGCGCCGTTTCTGGTGCAGGTCGCTCTGTCCGTTGGGGGCTCTGCTGGGCATCATCGCGCGCGTCAGCGTCTTCCGGAGGAAGGTGTCGGCGGCGTGCCGGGAGTGCACTCTGTGCCGCGTGGACTGCCGGATGGAGGCGGTCGCGGGAAGCGGGCAGGTGAACGACCCTTCGGAGTGCATCTACTGCTACTCCTGCGCCACGGATTGTCCGCGGGACGCCGTGTGCATCGCTCCGCAGGCCGGCCAGCAGAGCGCGCCTCTCGACCTGGACCGCCGCAGGCTGCTGGCGGGCGTCGGGCTGGGGGCGCTGTGGGCCTTTGCCGTGCGGACGGAGCTTGCCGCGCGGCCCACCCGCGACGCGGCCTCGCGCATCGCCGGGCAGCGTCTGGTCCGGCCCCCCGGGTCGGTCGCCGAGGAGCTGTTCCGGGAGCGCTGCATCCGGTGCGGAGCGTGTATGAAGGTCTGTCCGACCAACGGACTGCAGCCCGCGCTGTTCGAGGGCGGGTTGGGGGGTGTCTGGACTCCCGTCCTGATGCCGCGGGTCGGCGAGTGCGTCCAGAACTGCACCCTGTGCGGGCAGGTCTGTCCCACGGAAGCCATCCTGCCGTTCACAGTGCCGGAGAAGGAGCATCTCTACATCGGGCGGGCGGTCATCGACCGCAGCGTGTGCGTGGTGTGGGAGTCGGGCAGGGATTGCCTGGTCTGCGATGAGGTCTGCTCCTATCAGGCGATCTACTGGGAGCCGGAGGGCGGCATCAAGCGGCCGCACGTGGACGCTGTCCGGTGCGTGGGGTGCGGCATTTGCGAGAACAACTGCCCGGCGGGAGGGCCGGTCGCGGCGATCCGGGTGAACTCCGACGGAGACAGGCGGCACTGGACGCGGGACGAGCAGCGGCTCTGGCGGCAGTCCAACCTGGTGGAGAGGGAGTCGAGGGCCCACGGAGCGCCTGTGCCGGGGCAGGGCGATTGACGGCGCCGGGCCCCGGTGGTATACTCACGTAGCGGCTGATGCCGTGAAGGCGGCGTTCGTGCGCCCGTAGCTCAGGGGATAGAGCGCAAGGTTGCGGACCTTGAAGTCGGGGGTTCAAATCCCTCCGGGCGCGCTTGTTTTCACCGCCGCGGCGAATCCTGATGTGGTGAGGGGGCTCGCGGCGCGGTCTGTCTCCGGGCCTGCAGGCCCGGTCACCCGCCCTCGTAGCTCAGTGGACAGAGCGCCTCCGTCCTAAGGAGGGCGTCGGGGGTTCGATTCCCTCCGAGGGCGTTTTCCAACTCTTGCTCTTTACTGTCCCGCCGCTTCCGGGCGTGCCCTGCGCTCAGGGGGAGCGGCGAGGGGCGGCCTCTGCGGAGAGGTGTCCGAGCGGTTTAAGGAGGCGGTCTCGAAAACCGTTGTGCCCTTCGGGGTACCGTGGGTTCGAATCCCACCCTCTCCGCTGTCTGTCTTTCCTCGGTTCCAGCGCAGTCCCGGCGCGCCGCTTTCGTGAGAAATACCGCGCAGGGCTCTACGGTGCCGGGAGAGCGTAACAATTCCTTAATCTCGCAACAATCCCCCTATGAGACCCCGGGGGTAACCATGCTATGATGCAATGTGGTGTGACCGGCGCAGAATCGAGCCGCCCTGTGCCGTCGCCCGGCTACGTGGCAACGCAAACACCGAGGGACAGACCAGAAGTGCGAAAAGCGTCCGGCGGATTCACGCTCATCGAACTCCTTGTAGTCATCGCGGTCATCGCGATCCTTGCCAGCATCCTCTTCCCCGTGTTCAGCCAGGCCCGCGGCCGCGCGCAGCAGGCCCGGTGTCTCAGCAACCTGAAGCAGCTGGGTGTGGCGTGTCTGATGTACGCCGACGACTGGCGCGGCGTGCTTCCATATCCGGGAGGGGACACCCGCGCGCCCGCCTGGGATGAGGATGTCAATGGCGGACTGGACCGGTATATGACCAACAAGTCCGCGGGCGACACCGTGTGGCGCTGTCCCCTCGGCAAGAGGCCCACGGCGACCGCCACCACGGGACGCGGCGCCAGCATGGGCCGCAGCTACTGCTTCAACGACTATGTCCGGCCCTACAATATGGGCCGCGGGAACTGGCCGACGCGCGGCATGAACGCCTCCCAGTTCCAGAACGCTTCCCGCACGATCCTCATCTTCGAGACCTTCCAGGACGCAACCCCGGAAGCGTACGCGTTCCGGAACGGCTCCCCGCACTTCGGCGGGCCGGGAGGTCTGCCCATCTGCATGCACAACGGCAAGATGAACGTCGTGTTCGCCGACGGACATGCGGCGGCTGTGTTTCCCCCCGACACGTGGTCCAGCTCGTACTTCGGCAGCTATCTTCCGAAGCCGGGCTCCACGCGGGGGACCTATGTCCGGGGGAACTACACCGGCGAGATGCCGGACATGTGGGTCCCGTTCTGGCCCTACCAGAACTATCCGTCGCAGTGATTCGGGTTGCCTCTGGCGGCCCATCGCGGGACGGGTGGGCCCCGAGGGACGGCCGAGCCTGACAGCGTGCAGGCGAGGCCATCAGCAGAAAGGAGAGAAAAGACAATGACACCGAGAGGAAAAGCGGGGCTCCAGGGTATATGCGCCCTGTTGCTGCCCGCACTGCTGGTCCTTTCGCTTCCGGCTTCTGCGCAGATAGCCGTCAGCAGCATTGCGGAAGCCCGCAAGCTCGCCATCGATGCCTGGAACTCTCAGGCTCCCGCGGCTCCGTATGTGCGGGTGGCGGGCATCATCACCGCTCAGCCGAGCGGACCGGACCGCATCAGCACAGCGTATTTCTGGATGCAGGATTCCGCGTCCGCCGGCACGGAGATCCCTCCGGGGAGCGGGCGGCGCTACTCGAACGCCATCAAGGTCTACTTCAGCGGCAACTCCAGCATCGTCGGTTCGCAGCTTCAGCGGGGCGACTATGTCGAGGTCACGGGACTCGCGAAGGTTTTCAACGGCGGGGGCAGCACCCTGGGTATGGAGGTGGAGATAGACGCTTCCCTCTCCACCGGGGCTTACGCGGGTTCGCTGGTGAAGCTGGGCTCGGGCAGCCCGCCCCCGCCGCTCGACATCCGCATCTCGGACCTTCCGTTCGCTGGGGGCATCGGCGGCGGCGAGAACCTCGTGACGCGCCACCGGATCATGGGGCATTCCTGGTATCCGGAGCCCTCGGAGGACCCGCAGTCCCCGCGTCATTTCGTGGACAACCCGTATCAGGGGATGCTCGTCCGCGTTGTCGATGCCAGGAAATGGGGGGTCTACACGTTCACGAGCAGCAGCGGGGCGCAGCAGCTCGGGGATTTCTTCCTGAGCGAGGACGCCTCGCCGGGCCGCATCCTCCGGGTGCGCGTGCCCGCCACGGTGAACGTGGACCCGGCCGCCGTGTCGAACGGAAGCACGGAACCGGTGACCGGACTCCTGGAGACGCGCCAGCTGCTGGTGGGACAGCAGGCCTTTTCTGTGTCGCAGCTGGTCCCGCGGGACACCACTGATGTTCAGGAGTCTCAGCCTGCCAGCTATCCGTGCATCACAAGCACGCGGGCGTTCGTGGACAACACCACCCCGAACCGCACCCGTCTCCCGGGTACGACCGTGCGCATCGAGGCGTGGGTCTCGGCTGCAGGCCAGACTGTGACGGCCGACCTGAGCGCGTTCGGGCTGTCGTCGGCTCAGCCGCTTGCGCCAGGCGCGACCCAGGACGACCCGTACACCTTCACGCTCGTCATCCCTGAGGGACAGACGCCCGGCCAGTACATCGTGCCCATCTACTACGGGACGCAGCAGGCCAATGTGCTCGTCTCCGTGGCGGCTCGTGTGGACAGCATCGCGCAGACTCGTGCGCTTCCGGACGACATGTGGGTCTATGTGAACACGCCGCGCGTCGTCACGTCGGGCGCGCTCGGGTTCACCGGCAGCGTCCCTCCGGTCTTCGGCGGGGGGTTCCGGCAGTGGCTGTTCGTGGGCGACCCGGACGGCGCAGCCGGCATCCTGGGATTCGGGTGGCCTGCAGGGGCGCAGGCGGACCCTTCGACCTGGATCCAGTATTCCATCGGCGAGCAGGTGCTGGTCTTCGGGCAGCTGACGACGTACTTCGCCAAGCGCGAGGTCATCTATCCGAGCGGGACGGCCACCTATTCCATCAAAACGGCGGAGCCTCCCGTGACGCCGCGTCCGATGAACATCCGGCTGGACCTGACGCAGCCGCTCTCGCGGCCGAACCCCATCGGCATCCTGGCGCGCCTGACCGGGAAAGTCATATCCTCCGAGCCGGGAAGCCGGCGGTTCACCATCCAGGACGCAACGGGCTCCGTCGCGACGGTGAAGGTGTCGTGGCGCCAGCCGAACCCGCCGACCTCCTGGTATCCCGCCGTCGGGAAGACCGTGTCGGTGACGGGGCTTCTGGACGGCTGGCTGGCCGCAAACCCGGAGATCGGGTGGGATACTTATACGGTGGACCTATTCCCAAGAAACGAAGCCGACCTGACCATCGTGGACTGACGCCACAGGGTCGCACGACGGCTGCTTTGTGATATTCTGGAGAGAGGGGGCCCGTCAGGCGGGCCCCTTCCCTCTGATGGAGACTGAGACGGCCAAAAAACGAATGGAGGCTCTGATATGAGGATCCCGGTCGCGCTGGCGATGCTGGCGGCCGTTCTGGTGGCGGCTTCGACGCTCCTGTGGCCATCCGCTTCCGTTGCGGAGACAGTCACACTGACCATCCTGCACACCACCGACCTCCACGGATATGTCCGGGCGCATCAGACGGAGGAGGGGGAGGTCAGAGGCGGACTGGACCGCATCGCCACCCTCGTCCGGCGCGAGCGCGAGGCCGACCCGGACGCGCTGCTCCTGGACAACGGGGACACCATACAGGGCAACTCCGCGGCATTCCTGTTCAAGGGGCGCCACATCATCGAGTGCATGAACGCGCTGGGCTATGACGCGATGACGGTGGGGAACCACGAGTTCAACTTCGGCCCTCAGGTCATCGAGCGGATGCGCAGCGCCTCCCGGTTCCCCTGGCTGTCGGCGAATGTCGTCCGCGCCGGCCCGGCGGGCCGCGAGCCCGTCTTCGAGCCGTTCGTGGTGCTGGAAAGGAAGGGCGTGCGCGTCGGCATTCTCGGGCTGACCGTGTCGGACGTCCCCAACTGGGAGCAGCCGCGCTACATCGAGGGGCTGGAGTTCGTCCACATCCTGGAGTCGGCCCGGGAATGGGTGCCCCGGGTGCGCCCCCTGTGCGACGTGCTGGTGCTGCTCGCGCATACGGGGGCGGAGCGCGGCGAGACCGAGCGCTATCCGAGTGCGGCGGCGGCTGGCGCGGACATCGCCCGGGAATGCCCGGGCATCGACGTCATCATCTGCGGTCACCGGCACGTTCCTGTGGAATCGCTGGAAGCCGGCGGCGCACTGCTCACGGCCGCCGGGAAGTGGGGAAGCCATTTCGGGAAGGTGACGCTGGAGGTCGAGAAGTCCGGAGGGAATGCGCGGGTGCTGGCGAAGAAGGCGGAGCTTTTTCCCGTGACTCCGGACATCCCTCCCGACGCCGTGCTGGAGAAGACCTTCGAGCCTTTCGAGCGGCGTTGGAAGGAGTGGGCGGCCCGGGAGCTCGGACGGACGGCCGCGCCGCTTGACTTCCGCAGAGCGCAGCACGAGGAGACGGCGGCGGTGAACCTCATCCACGATGCGATGCGGTGGGCGACGGGGGCGGACGTCACGCTGCACGTCGCGTTCAACAACCGCACTGTCATCCCCGCCGGGCCCGTGACCAACCAGGATGTGGCCGAGATGTACGAGTATGACAACTCACTCTGGGTGCTGACGTTGACGGGCAGGCAGCTGAAGGACTATCTGGAGGAGGGCATCGGGGGCCACGGCACCTGGCGGTTTCTCACCGCAGCCGGCATCCGCTACGCCTTCGATGTCTCGCGTCCCCGCGGGGAGAGGCTTCTCCGGGTCGAAAAGGACGGGCGCCCGCTGCCCGATGACGCGGTGCTGACCGTGGCCATCAATCACTACAACGCGGTCCGCGGTGTGGAAAACAGCCTGTACAGGAAAGCCTCGCGCGTTCACGAGACAGGCAGGTGGATACGGGATGTGATCGCGGACTATATCCGCGCTCAGGGGACTGTGGAGCCCGCCGTCCAGGGCTGGTTCACGGTGGAGGGAGCCGCGCGCTCGCGTCAGGCTCCGGTCTCACGGTGATGTCCGGAGGCTTGCGGGCTCAAATGCGCCGGCTTGCCGCCGGACGGACCGTGTGGGCGGCGGCTCTTCTGCTGGCCCTCGTCTCTCAGGCGTCAGTCTCCGCTCAGACGCGGGTCTTCTTCACCGACCCTCCGAACTCCGGCACGGCAGTCCGCGATTCCATTATCGGCTTCATCGATTCGGCTCAGAGTTCTCTGGATGTCGCCATCTATACGCTGACATACGGCATCAGCGGAAGCCGCCTGACGGATATCGCCGGAGCGCTTCAGGCCGCAAGAGCGCGGGGCGTGGCGCTCCGGCTGGTCACGGACGTCAATGAGGAGACCGGGACGCAGTTCGCCATCCTGGATGTCCTTTCGGACGGGCTGGCCAACGGGGTCATCGACCGCAGCGTCGTGCGCTCAGGGAACGCGGGCGGCATCATGCACAACAAGTTCATCGTGGCGGACGGCTGGCGGGTGCTGACGGGCTCCACCAACTTCACCGAGTCCGGCTGCCTGTCTCAGGAGAACAACGTGCTCATCCTCGAAGGACCCGGCATCGCATCGGCCTTCACGGCCGAGTTCGAGGAGATGTGGAACGGCATCTTCGGCAACCGCGGGCAGCCGACCTTCCCGAACAGCTTCCTCACCAACGACGGCGTGCCGGTGGAGGTGCGCTTCGGCCCGGACGACGACCTGACCGGTTTTATCACCAACGCCATCTATTCTTCGACGCGAAGCGTCTACTTCCTCGTGAATGTGTTCTCGGACGGCAGCCGGGCGTATCAGATCGCAGAGGCGCTGAAATGGGCCGCCGTCCAGGGGGTGGACGTTCGGGGCGTCTTCGACGAGGATTCGCAGTCCACCGCCCAGTGGAACAATCTGGTGAACTTCCCGGGGATCAGTCTGGGGGACTACATCGGCGGCCTGAACGCGATGCACAACAAGCTGATGGTCGTGGATGCGGGGACGCCGCAGGGAAAGGTGTTCGTCGGCTCCAACAACTGGTCGAACGCGGCCGACCTGACGAATGACGAGAACGTGGTCGTTCTTTCCTCCACCTGGTGGAGCAACCACTTCTACGACTACTTCCGCAGACTCTACGTCGAGCGCTCCTCGTACGGGAGCGGCTCGCAGCCGGTGCGGCAGTATGGCGACCTGGACGGAGACGGGGTGCTTTCGAACGCGGACTACGCGATTGCGCTCGCAATCGCCTCGGGCAGCTATCCGCCGACCCCGTACCATCTCATCGTGGGGGATGTGGAGCCCTATCCGGGGGTGGACGGGCACATTTTCGGAGACGGGCGCATCGATGCGGCGGACGCACGGTGGCTCGGTGAGCGGCTCGGCATCGTCACGGGGAACGACCGCATCGGAGAGTCCCTGCTGAAGCCGCCGGGCGCGCCGGTCAGCCTGGCCCCCTGCACGGTGACCGCCGTGTTCGGTCAGGCGTTCTACATCCAGCAGGACGACCGAAGCGCCGGCATACGCGTGGAGACGGCCGGCACGCCACCGGCGCGGGGGCAGCGCGTGGCTGTGCGGGGAGTGCTGAAAGCCCTGAATAACGGAACGGGGGAGCGCTATGTGGAGGCTCAGGCGGTGTCCGTCCAGCCCGGGGACGGAACCGGCATCCCGGCGCCTCTGGCGATGCGCTGCTCGGCCATCGGCGGCGCGAGCCCTCCCGGCGGCAATACCCGGAGCGTGACCGGAGGTCAGGGACTCTACAATACCGGGCTCCGGGTGCGATGCATCGGAAGGGTGACGGGGTGGGGTCCTCTCTCCTTCTGGGTGGATGACGGCAGCGGCTGCTCGGACGGCTATTCCGGATTCCAGGGGGTGAAGGTCAGTTCCGGCTTCCTGACGCGCCCCGCGGTGGGTTCGTTCGTGGCGGTGGACGGCATCAGCACGATGGAATACGTCAACGGGCTGAATGTGAGGATGCTGCGGCCTTCGGTGCAGAGCGACATCCAGGTGCTCGCCGGTCCCTGACGGGGCCGCACGCCCTGCATCCGCCCTGGCTCAAAAAAGGGGCGCGCGCCTGCAGGCGCGCGCCGCATTCTTCACCTTCGGATGGCCTGGCCGGCCGCCGGATCGCGCGGTCAGGACCTGCGCCGCGCCCGGGCCAGCAGGCCGAGGACTCCCATCCCCATGGCGCACAGGGTTCCCGGCTCAGGGACGACCACACCGGGAGAACCGACGTCATTCCCGTTGAAGATGGCGGTCTTCGTCACGGCGTAGGCTCCATGCACACCCACCTGCGAGCGTGCCCAGTTGGCCCCGTTGTCGTTCGAGACCGGGTCGAGGAACCCGGGCAGCACATAGATGCTGGGGCCGTCCGGCGTGTCCAGAGGCCAGGGAGCGGCGTCGTCATAGTTGACGATGTCCACGGGGTTCCCCAGCGAGTCGCGCAGCTCCAGGATTTCGTTGGTCGGGCTGGGGCTGTTCGACAGGCCGAACAGGGCCTCGAAGTCCATCGGGAAAGCGAGGAACCCGGTGCCCCAGGCCGCCTGGAAGTCCGCCAGGGTGATGACGGCCGGGAACAGCACGATGGCCTGTCCCGGGGCGATGAACGTGCCGGCCGGGAGTGCGATGGAAGAGACGCCGTCCTCATCGGCCAGATACCAGCCGCTGATGTCCACCGGGTCGGAGCCATAGTTGTAGATCTCCACCCACTCCGTCTGGACGGGGATGGCCTCGGTGCTGTTCGGGTTGTACATGAGCTCGCTGATCATGACCGTGGCCGAGGATGCGGTCGCGAGGCTGAAGAGCATCGCCACGCCGGTCAGAGCGGCAACGATACGGTTGCCCATCGTTCTTCTCTCCTTTCTGCATCAGTGGCGCGTGCGCCCGGCCCTGCCGAAAGCCGGCAGGCGGGGTGCGCTCACATTTCCGAAGAGAAGTATAGCAGAGACGCCGGCCGGTCGGGTCGTCTATTTCGTCGCGTACGATCCGGGCAAGTGAGGTCCGCCTGCAGGTGTGCCGCCCTGAACAAGCGAAGTGCGCACTCTGGAGCGCGCGGAGCCGGGGGGCATTGCAGCAAAGGAGACAGGGTCGTGGCCAGCATCTACATCATGACGGATCTGGAAGGCGTCAGCGGGATAGACTGTCCCGAGATGATCGAGCGGGACCATCCCCGCTTCCGTGAAAGCTGCGAGCTGCTGATGGGCGACCTGAACGCGGCCGTCGAAGGAGCCTTCGAGGGCGGGGCGACCCGGGTGATGGTGCGCGACGGTCACGGCGGCGGCCCCAACTTCATCCCGGAGCTGCTCCATCCCAGGGCGGAGGAGGACCCGCGGCCCGCGGCGCGCTGGTGGGGGCAGATGGACTCCTCGTTCGACGCCACCCTTGTGGTGGGCGCCCACGCGATGGCGGGCACACAGGACGCATTCCTGGACCACACCCAGTCGTCGGTGTCCTGGCACGACTACACGGTGAACGGACGGCGGATGGGCGAGCTGGGGCAGTGGGCCATCATCGCAGGTCATTTCGGGGTGCCTCTGCTGATGGTCAGCGGAGACCTCGCGGCTTGCAGCGAAGCGCGAGGTCTCGTGCAGCCGGTGGAGACCGCTGTGGTAAAGGAGGGGGTGGGGCGGAACAGCGCGCGCCTCGTGCCGCTGGACGAGGCGCGCAGGCGCATCCGGGAGGCCGCCCGGAAGGCCGTCGCCCTCATCGGAAGCGCCGCTCCACTCAGGGTGGAGACTCCTCTGGAGATCGTTCTGCGCTTCAACCGGTCCGACTACTGCGACCGCGCCGCTGCGCAGCCGGGGATCGAACGGCTGGATGCCCGCACCATACGCAAGATCGCGGTCAGCCCGCTCGAGATACTCCCCTGAGCGGCCGGTCTGTCGAAAGGAAGCTAGGGAATCCGCACCTCCACTTTCGCGTCGCCCTCGAGCTTGAGCACCAGCCTGCCATCGGCGTATTCGTGCGGAGGCGCGATGGGCGTCTCCGTCCCGTTCACCCGCAGCAGGGGCTCCTTGCGCAGGCCGCTCACCAGGACGTAGAACTGCGCGCTGCGCCACGGACGCACCGTGAAGGAGACCATCTCACCGGTGTCCCTAAGGTCCGCTATCTCCCCGGGCGCGTGGATGAACAGGCCGGTGCGGCGCGCGGCCCGGAAGTCGTTGACCAGGGGCTGACCGAAGAAACGGATGGCGTTGGCCTGCAGCGTCCCGGGGTTGATGGCCGGCCCCTCGGGCCTTTGCTCCCGGAGAAGGTAGAAATCCGGGAGCAGTCCCATCCGGGTCGCGTCATCTTCCGTCCAGCAGTGCTGGATGCCCGCCGCGGTGATCCCGTCCGCCAGCGTCTTCCAGGGGCCTTCCGGGTCGTAGCGCGACAGGGAGTACAGCGCGTGGCTGTAGACCAGCCCGCACCACTGCACCGGCAGGCCGAACCAGACGGGGGCTTTCCAGTCGGTCGCGCCGTAGACTGCGATGGTGCTGTAGGGGCCGACCGGTTTTCCCGCAGGGTTCACGAGGTACACGAACGGCACGCCCGTCCAGGCCCAGTAGCGCGCCCTTTCGAGGAATGCGGCGTCCCCGGTCATCTCATAGCCGCGGACGAACGCCGCGACCAGATGAGCGGAAGCCAGGATGTCGGGGGTGTGCAACGGCACCTCCCACGTCTGAGCGCCCCGCGGGACGCCGCCGTCACACACGCTCAGGCCCTGCAGCCTTTGGATGGCCGCCTGTACCAGCTCGCGGTCTCCCGCCAGAGAGGCCCGCTCCAGGATGCGCGCCACCACGTCCCCGGTAAGTCCGCTTGCGTGGTCCTCGTGATGGGTGCGGCCATAGTCCGGACGTCCCTCGTGCCGGACATATCTGATGACGCCCCTCGCGTCGAACCGCGCCAGGTGGCCCTTCGTCTCGGCTGCAGCTTGCGCGGCGCTCTCCAGGACTCCCCCGAATATGAGGGACGGGCGGAAACCGGGCACGTGGGAGACGGAGGCGTAGTCGTAGCCTGAAGGATCGACCAGCGCGAGCGAGGATGCCGCCTGCCGCTCCAGCCGCTCTCGCAGGCCGTCGTCCTCCACCACCTGCGCCAGCCAGAGCATGAATGCGGGAGCGTCCGCTGCGGCGGCAGCGCCGAAGCCCGGCCAGACCGCGTGGCGGAACCTGTCTCCTTCCCGGATGGCCGAGTCCAGCCAGCTCTTTGCCGCCAGCGTCGCGTAGGTCTGCAGGGTACGGCCGGTGTCCGGCACAGGAGGCAGCCCGCGCAGGCTCACATACTGCTGCACGGCCGGGACGACCGTGTCCCCTTTCCCTCCGATGAGTGTCGCCCGCACCTCCAGCGGCTCCCCCGCCCGGATGGTGACGCCGTCGTAGGGAAGCAGATCGCCCTCCACACGATTGGTGCCGTCGGAGCCGGGAAACAGCAGGCCCATCACGTGCCCGCCGGACGTGAAGACGCGGTCCGGGGAGTCGAACAGCGCGCAGATATCGCGCGCCGGCTCCCACATCAGCCCGCCGTACACACCGTCCACCTGGATGGCCATCAGAGGGATGGTGATCTTGAGGGTGTCCGGCACTTGGCGCCGCGACGCGGGACCCACGACATCCGCCTCGCTGCTGGAGGGCTCGTCCTCCAGATACTCCAGGCCAGCAAACAGTCCCTGTCCCTTGCGCTCACCGAACGAGCCGATTCCCGCAAACAGGGTGACAGGACTGAGATAGACCACGCTCCGGTCCTGGCTCACCGTCACGCGGACGGTGACATCCAGAGCCCCGCGCTCCTCAGACGACTTCCCGGGGGCAAGAGTGCGCCGGATGGTCCAGGTGGCGCCGTCCGGGTCGGTGAGGGAGAGCGTATCCACATACGCCGTGCCCGTGGAGGCCGTGGCCCGGGGAGCGTTGGAGAAGTCAACCCAGCGGGTCTTGCCGTCCTTCAGATAGCCGGCCATACCTCCGGTGTTCAGGACCCCGAAGCGGTATCCGGCTACCTCCACCGCGAGGCAGGCTCCGGAGCCCTCGCGGACCGCAAGCGGTCCGGAACTGACCAGGACCTCTCCGGTGCCGCGGCACGGCTGCGGCTTGGGCCACTCGGGAGGCTCCAGTCTCAAGCGAGGCCGGAGGCTGAGGCGGGAGATGACCACCGTGCCGTCGCCGCCGGGGGGGTCTATCCGGAAGCGGAAGCCGCGTCCCAGCGCGGGAATCGGGAGGTGCGCCTCCGTCCACTCCCCCGCCGGAGCCCAGAAGCGGACGCTGTGCTCCTCGGAGGCGTGATCACGGAAGAAGAAGACCTGTCCCATGCCGCCCGCCGAGGAGCGAAGCCGCAGGTCCAGCCAGAGTTCCTGTCCCTCGGGAAGCTCGAGCGGGGGCCCGATGATATACGGGTCGCCGCCGGTTATCGTGATCTCCATGCCTTCCGGAGTGTGCCGGAGCGGTCCGACGTGGTGGGCAGGCGCCCACTGCTCGACGACGGATGCGTCCGAGAAGTCGAGCGATGGCAGACCGGCGCTGCCGGATGTCACGCTCAACAGGACTCCCGCGCACACCACAAGCCCTGTAACAGCCCGGAGATATCTCATCGGCGCTCCTCCCGGGACGCCCCGTCGGCGGGGGCGCTCCTTGGAGCATCTGTTCTCTCAATGCAGCCGGACAGCCTGCCGGATTTCCGGGGAGGATATCGGTCCGGCCGTGTCCTATTGCTCTTCTGACCGCTGTCCGGCGCCGGGCGCCGGATGCGCGACGGTCAGTCCGTTGAGGAGAGAGCATGAACAGTTTCTACGTGAACAACCGTCCCCCTGTGGCCCCTTCGGCGTTCAGCTTCCTTCCCCTGGGGAGCGTGAAGCCCCGGGGATGGCTGGAGAGGCAGCTCCGCATCCAGGCGGAGGGGCAATCCGGCAGGCTTCCGGAGTTCTGGGATTCTCTGGGCCCGAACAGCGGTTGGCGCGGAGGTACGGGAGAGAGCTGGGAGCGCGGTCCGTACTACCTGGATGGCTTCGTGCCGCTCGCGCATCTGCTGGACGATGAATCCCTCAAGGCGAAGGCTCAGGAGTGGATCGAGTGGACGCTCGGCAGCCAGGACGCATACGGCCTTTTCGGGCCGATGAAGACGAACGTCGACTGGTGGCCGCTTTCGGTGATGCTGAAGGTGCTCACGCAGTATCACGAGGTCACGGGCGACGCGCGGGTCATCCCGTTCATGGAGCGCTTCTTTCGCTACCTGAAGAACCAGCTACCCTTCAACCATATGCACAGCTGGGCCGTCATGCGGTGGATGGAGATGGCCCTGTGCATCATCTGGCTTTACAACCGCACCGGCGACCCGGAGTTGATGAGACTGGCGCAGATGGTGCGCGACCAGGGCTACGACTGGAGCTGGCACTTCCGGGAGTTCGCTCTGACTGCGAAGCAGACGAAGCGCTTCCGCCTGATCAGCCACGTGGTCAACAACGCGATGGGGGTCAAGGGCGCGGCTGTTCAGTATCTGCTGACCGGCTGGCCGGAGCACCGGGCTGCCTCGGACACCACGCTGGCGATGCTGGACGAGTTCCACGGCTGCGCGACGGGCATCTTCACGGGAGATGAGCACCTGGCCGGCAAGGACCCCACGCAGGGGACGGAGCTGTGTGCGGTGGTGGAGTATATGTTCTCGCTCGAGAACCTCATCCAGATTATGGGGAGCCCGTCCTACGGCGACCGTCTGGAGATGATAGCCTACAACGCGCTGCCGGGGACGTTCTCGGCGGACATGATGGCGCACCAGTACGACCAGCAGGCGAACCAGGTCCTGTGCACCATCGCGCCGCGGCACTGGACCAACAACGCACCGGACTCGAACATCTTCGGGCTGGAGCCGCAGTTCGGGTGCTGCACGGCCAACTTCCATCAGGGATGGCCCAAGCTGGCGGCGCATCTGTGGATGGCCACTCCGGACGACGGTCTGGCGGCGGTGGCCTATGCTCCGTGCCAGGTGAGGGCGAAGGTGCGCGGAGGCGTGGAGGTCACCATCGACGTCGAGACGGACTACCCGTTCGGTGAGACGGTGAAGTTCGTCATCCGGACTCCGAAGCCCGTGACGTTCCCGCTGCGCTACCGGGTCCCGGGCTGGGCCGAGGGCGCCACTGCGAGGTTGAACGGGGGAGAGTGTTCGTGCGAGCCCGCACCCGGCTCCTTCCACACTGCCGAGCGGGAGTGGAGCGACGGCGACACGCTCGAGGTCACCTTCCCGATGAGGCTGCGCGCGGAGCGGCGCTTCAACGGTTCCGTGGCTCTGAAAAGGGGGCCGCTGGTCTACAGCCTGAAGATCGGGGAGCGCTGGGAGCGCATCCGGGGCATCGATGCCTGCCCGGATTACGCCGTCCACCCCACGACACCGTGGAACTACGGCCTAATTCTGGACCCTGATGCCCCCGAGGCGGACGTGACGGTGAAGGGGGTGGGGGAGGTGATCTTCTCGCCCGAGACGGCCCCGGTGGAGTTGCGTGTGAAGGGTCGCCGCATTCCCGAGTGGCAGCTGGTGGACGAGCAGGCCGGTCCGCTGCCGCAGAGCCCGGTGCGCTCTTCGGAGCCGCTCGAGGAGCTGACCCTCATCCCGTACGGCTGCGCGAAGCTCCGCATCACGGAGTTCCCTCTGCTGGAGGGGTAACATGGAGGTAAGGGAACCGCTGAAGGGGACGATGCGATGGTGATGAAAGGTCTCACAGCTGCGGATCTGATGACGCGCGAGGTCATCACGGTCAAAGCCGATGCCACCCTCCGGGAGGTCGCGGAAATCCTCACGCAGGCGGGCATCAGCGGGGCTCCGGTGGTGGACGACGACGGCCGGCTGGTGGGCGTGATCAGCGAATCCGACCTGCTCAACGCGGAAAAGCGCCGGGAGGCTCTGCCCCGGATGGCTCTCTACGGGACGGTGCCAATCTCCGAGGAGAGGCTGATGCGCGCCTACAAGGGCGGCATGTCGCTCAAGGCCGGCGACCTGATGACCCGTGACGTCGTCACCGCCGCAGAGGACACTTCCGCCGACGCGGTGTGCGACATGATGATAACCCACCGCATCAACCGCATCCCGGTGGTCCGGGACGGCAGACCCGTGGGCATCATCACCCGCTCGGACCTCCTGCTCGGGATGCTGCGGTCGTCCGAGGATTAGCCGGGCAGGAAAGCCTGCCCGGGCGCGCGAATCAGTCCCCTTGAGACACAATCAAAGCTCAAGGGGACTGTCACTTATGATCGGTTGCACAAGCCTCGCTTCCCTTCCGAAGCTCCGCGAATACACCAGCCACCGCATCTCCAGCTGGGATACGCGCGGGGGCAACGCGGACTTCTGGAACATCAAGCCCGGCGAGAAGCGCGTCTTCGCTCAGATAGACGGGCCGGGCTGCATCAAGCATATCTGGATGACTCTGGGCATCCCGCGGGAGGACTACTGCCGCAGGATCGTCATCCGGATGTTCTGGGACGGCTGCCCCGAGCCCAGCGTCGAGTGCCCCATCGGGGACTTCTTCGGTCTCGGGCACGGGATGCGCAAGAACTTCATCACCCTCCCGATGCAGATGAGCCCGCAGAGCGGCAAGGGCTTCAACTGCTGGTGGCCGATGCCGTTCCGCGAGAAGGCGGTCATCGAGATCGAGAACCAGGGAGACCAGGACTACAACCACTACTTCTACATCGACTATGAGAAGTATGCGTCGGCGGAGGCGGTGGAGGACCTGGCTTACTTCCACGTCCAGTGGAGGCGCGAGCCGAACACCCGGGGATGGGCCTTCGAAGAGAAGAAGCGCCGGGGGGATGAGATCAACAACGACCCCCGCATCCTGAACCCGAGCGCCCGCGAGAACTACATCATCTGCAAGGTGGAGGGCGACGGCATCTACTGCGGGGCGCATCTGGACATCGACTGCTTCCAGCGCAACCCCAATGACTGGTACGGTGAAGGGGACGACATGATCTTCATCGACGGGGAGGAGTGGCCGCCGCAGCTTCACGGGACGGGCACCGAGGACTGGTACCACTGCGCATACTGCCCCACAGAGGAGTACTGCGCGCCGTATCACGGCATCATCCTCTACAGCGGCACCCCGGAATGGCGGTGGAAGGGTAAGCAGACCGTATACCGCTACCACATCGAGGACCCGCTGCGGTTCCTCGATGTGGTAG
>FWWL01005964.1_pt1 | contig 18218 bp, 13 predicted proteins | sample 2228331 | NCBI WGS metagenome assembly FWWL01 (sample SAMEA103939775, study PRJEB20133) | metagenome
TATTTACGAGCAGGGGCAGAAACAGAAGTTCTTAGTGAACTACTCGATTCGCGGGGATGTACGCTCTTCGCAGTTCGATCAGGCTCTGCCAGTCGCCATCGATGTGCAGATGGAGATTAATACCGAAGTGCTCCAAGTGTTCGAGAATGGACAGGCGCGCCTCCGCTACACCGCACGCTATCTCAAACAGGAGATCGACTACTTTGCCGAGACCGAACTGCCCCCTCCTATCAGCGAAACGGTGCGCATTACCCCCTCGGGCTTCCCCGCTGAGGATGAGCAGACCGCCCGAGCACGACGCGCTACCACTCGTACAGACCAAGAGGAGCAAGAGCAAAAAGAAGAACCCTCTATTCGTCAACTGGAGTTCTTGTTAGACCCCTCCTTTTTCATTCAGCTCGTGGGGCTGGATGTGGTGCCCGGACCGTTTTATCCTCTGCCTGTAGGAGCGGTTCGGGAAGACGACCAGTGGCAGGTGCGCTATCCCACGCCGTTTCTGGACACCAAAGGAGGCAAGCTCGAGCTTACTCAGGCAACGGTGTACACCTATCCTGCCACCGTAACGGTGATTGGCGAGAAGGAGATAAACGGACGCCCCGTGCTTCATGTTCAGCAGGTGGTGGATGCGAAGCTCGACATCCCTCTGGGCGATACTCTGCGCGAGATTACGCGCCTGCGCAACCGCATCCCCCCGCGTGGGAAGCTCACTGGCACCATCAAGGGCACTATTGATTTCTACCTCGCCCTGTCGGACGGCTCTTTGGTGAAGGCGGAGGGAACCGAGCATCTGAAACTGCGCGCCGAGTATGACCCCGATACCATCCGCAACTGGCAACCCGACGAGGAGTGGGCAGAGTGGGATGTGAAAGCGACCTTCACCCAAGTGCTGGTTCAGGGTGCCCAAAAGCCGACACCGCCTAAACAGGCTTCTCCTCCACCATCCCATCGTCAGATACCGAGGCGCCGGTAGCCCAGATGCACAGGCGGGACGCCCGTGCTACCCTTCCTTTCGCCTCAGGCTAATAAGAGCGTCTAACAAAAGTGGCTTGGGCGTCTCGCTTATCCCCCCTTACTAAGGGGGGAATCAAGGGGGGATTACACGGGCGGGACGCCCGTGCTACTCTCTCTTCCGTCTCAGGTTAATAAGCAAAAGGCGGGATCCAAACACTCCCGCCTAATTTTGCTTTTGGGTGAATCGGAATTACTTCCGATTGCGGCGGCGCAGAGCCAACAGACCTACCAAGCCCGTGCCAAGCGCAATCATGCTGGCAGGCTCAGGCACCACGCTGAGGGTCAGGATGTAATCGCCAGACTTGTCGTGGATAGCGTTTTCATAGTAGCTGAGGGCGTTCTGAGTGCCTCCATGATACCCCGTAATGGCGAGATAGTGGTAGCCCGTGTACTGGGCTTGCCAGCGAATGGCAGAACCAAAACTCCCAATAGCTCCTGCGTCATCGTTGTATACGAGCGCAGTATTGTTGACACCATCAAACAACGCCATCACGGTGTCGGGGCTGGTATTGTTATCCGAAATGGGGAAGGTAATCGCACTAAGCCAATCGCCCCTGTTGAGCCAGATGGCGAAGAAGTCAGAGTCGTTAGAGGTCAGGCTTAGCACACCGACATCTGCCCAATACGGGTTATAAGCTCTGTTGGCAGGGTTATTCGCGAATGGGTCAAACTGCCAGACATCTGGGAATGCGCGAAAATTGTTGCTGGGTGGGGACTCGGTCTCATAAAAGGACGCGAACGCATTAACGCTTAGCAACCCAGCTAAAGCCAGTACTGTCAGCCGTTTCATCATATCATATCCTCCTTTCCGGTTGTCCCGGTGTTTACATAGGGGGGTCATTCCCCTATGCTCGTCTAAATTATACCACATCGAAGGGCAGTTTGTCAAGGGGTAAGCCCCGATTCTCAGGAAAAAACCGTAGAATTAAGGGGTTAGAGTAGGGAAGAGGAGTGTAGAGTAAAGAAACCCAACTTTCCTGTCGACTCCGATGAGCGTACCTTAGCAGGAGCGTATGCGAAGGTGAAACGGCGCATGCCCTCGTCACCCTTCGTGCCTTCGTCACCCTGAGCGAAGCGAAGGGTCTGATTCTTCGCCTTCGGCTCAGAATGACGAGTAGGAGAACAATGACGAGTGGGGGAACTTGGAATCACATCCCATTCCCCGTCACCCTGAGCGAAGCGAAGGGTCTGATTCTTCGCCTTCGGCTCAGAATGACGAGTAGGAGAACAATGACGAGTGGGGGAACTTGGAATCACATCCCATTCCCCGTCACCCTGAGCGAAGCGAAGGGTCTGATTCTTCGCCTTCGGCTCAGAATGACGAGAGAAAGGGCAAGAAGTTGGGTTAGGATAGGCTCTCTCAAGGACTATTCCAGTAGGAAAGTTAGGTTAGAGAACTCCTCTTAGCAGGAACACGGGACGCCCCCACGAACTTTTAGGTCGGAGGTAGTCTATGGCGAAACAGGGAAGTCTGAACGAGCAGGTGCGCCTTGCAATTATCGGCTGTGGTGGGATAGGGCGCCACCATTACCGCATGTTCAACCTTTATCCGCAGATGTGTAAGGTGGTCGCGGCGGTCGATGTCTACCAGAAGCATCTCGACGAGTTCAAGGCGATGACAGGGCGTATGGACTTAGATACCTACACCGACTTCCGCCGCGTGTTGGAGCGTAAGGACATCGATGCGGTCGTCGTGGCGACACCTGACCACTGGCACGCGCCAATGACGATACTGGCGTGCGAGGCAGGTAAGCATGTCTACTGCGAGAAGCCCGCATCGCACAATATCGCAGAGGGGCTGGCGATGGTCAACTGCGCCCGCGAGCATAAGCGGGTGGTGGCGATAGGCTTGCAACAGCGCAGTGGCGAGCATTTTAAAGAGGCGATCGAGATTGTACGCTCCGGTAGGCTGGGCAAAATCACGATGGTGCACTGCTGGAATGTGGATAACGAGGCACCCGACGGCATCGGCAATCCACCCGATGGCGACCCACCGCTCGGCTTGGATTGGAATATGTGGCTCGGTCCTGCCCCCATGCGTCCCTATAACCCCAACCGCTGTATCTACCACTTCCGCTGGTTCTGGGACTACGCAGGAGGCAAGGTGACCGACTGGGGCGTGCATCTGATCGATATCGCACTCTGGGCGATGGGCGAACATAATCCAATTGAGATCTCGGCTGTAGGGGGCAAGTTTGCCCTACGCGACAACCGCGAAACGCCCGACACTATCGAGTGCCTCTTCCGCTTCAAGGACTGGGTTCTGCTCTACACTCACCGCGCATGCAACGGCTATCCCATCAACGGGCGGGGCTATGGCACGATGTTCTTCGGCACGAACGGGAGCCTGTTTGTAGACCGCGGGGGCTTGCAGGTGCATCCCGAGAAGGAGCGTATCCCTGCTTATCAGCGGGGGGGTTCACCTCAAAGTGAGCCTCATGCCGAGAACTTCCTGAGGGCGATACGCGAGGGGGTGCCGTTGGCGTGCGATGTGGAAGTGGGCGTGCGCTCCACGATTGTGCCGATATTGGGCAACATCGCCTATCGGGTGGGACGCACACTCCGCTGGGACCCTAAGCGTGCCCAGATTATGGGCGACCGCGAGGCGAACGCCCTACTCTCTCGCAACTGGCGCGCTCCTTGGGGGATCCCAAAGCGCTATATCCGACCAATCGGCTAACACCCCCTGCCGAAGTTGAATAGCACGATTAGCAGGTCTGCGTCGTTCGCCTGTTGGGTATCCTTCTAACAGTCTATGACGGGCAACATCTTGGCGACGCGCTACGAGCTGGTAGAGCAGTTGGCGGAGGGCGTCCTGTTCAGTGTTTATCGCGCACGCGACCTAATGCGCTCGCAGGTGGTCACGGTCAAGATGGTGCGCTCTCCGTATGCCCAAAACAGCCTGCTCCGCGAACGCCTGCTCCAGTTAGCCGAGACCCGAAAACGGCTTCAACACCCTAACTTGGCAACCCTCATCGCAATAGAGTTAGACGAAGACCCACCCTTTCTGGTGGAGGAGTTCCTGCGCGCCTTAGACCTTCAGACGCGCATTCGGCGCACCGCCCCTTTCACTATCCCGATTGCGGTCGAGATTATGATTGGCATCGTGGAGGGGCTGGAGGCACTCCACCGCGCAGGATTGGTGCATACCGACCTACGCCCTGCGAATGTGCTAATAGGCTCGGAGTGGCATGTGTGGCTCAACGGCATCGGGATGCGCTCGGTCTATCAAGCGGACCCTGCCCTGTGGGCTGAGCATGAGTCCCGCTCGGTAGCCTATACTGCGCCCGAAGTGCTACAGGGCGAGCTTCCCAGTGTAGCCAGTGATATCTACGCCTGTGGGGTCATTTTTTATGAGATGCTCACGGCGCGCCCTCCCTTTGGAGGCGAAACCCTCCAACAGGCGAGAGAAGCACACCTGAACGACCCCATCCCTTCGCTTCGGGACGATAATCCCGCAGTGCCTCGTGCTGTGGAAGGCATCGTGATGAAGTGCCTTCAGAAGGACCCAAATGCACGCTACCCTACCGCCCTCAGCCTGCTGAACGACCTCAAAGGCGTGCGCGATGCCCTGCGCTTCGGGAAACCGCTTGGCTGGTCTCCTATGGACCTCCAAACCACCAGCCTTGAGGAGAGGTTCAAAGCACGCCCTACCCCCGCCCCCACCAGCCAAGTGGCGGAACCCGAAGAGGAAGAAGAAGACGAGATACCCCGCTGGCTACGCACGATGCTGAGAGTGATGACCGCGCTTGTGGTTGCTGGGCTGATTATCTTAGGTGCAGGATGGCTGGCTCTGCGCATGGTGCCCGAAGACCGCCCCATTCCCCCTGTGATTGGCAAACCGCTTCAGGAGGTTAATCGCATCCTCATAGAGCAAGGCTTCGAACCGGAGGTGCGGCAAGAGGGCTATAGCGAGGAGTATCCGCCCGGCGTGGTCTACTCGGTTAGCCCGCCTGAGGGGCGTGTGGTACGCAAGGGCACTAAGGTCTACCTATGGGTGAGCAAAGGCTCGCGCATGGTGCAGCTGCCTGATGTGCGCAACCTGCCCGAAGCGCGCGCCCGTGCCGAACTGGAGCAGTTGGGCATCTCGGTACTCAGCACGGCTGAAGAGCGCAGGAGCGACACCGTGCCCTTCGGCTATGTCATCGACACCATCCCGCCCCCCGGCACGCGCATCGACCGCTCCCACCCCGTGAAACTGGTGGTGAGCATCGGAATGCTCACAGGCACGCCCTCCCAAGAGCCAACCGATACCCCGCCCAGCACACCCGAAAAACCAGAGTCGCCCAAGCCTACAGGAACAGCCCCGCGTGAATTCGTGGTCAAAGTCGACCTCACCGACCAGCCTGACCGTAAAGTCCGAGTGGAAGTACAGGACGCAGAAGGCATGCGCACCGTCGTGGACGAGACCAAATCGGGCGGTCAAGTGTACGAAATTACAGTGCGTGCGACGGGCGCGCCCGTGCGTATCCGTGTCTATATCGACGACCAACTGGTGCAGGAGATTAACCGATGACCCATCCCAAGCATGTACTCCTGTCGCCCTCCATTCTATCGGCGGACTTCGGCATGATGCGCACCGCCGTCAAAGCCTTAGAACTCGCTGGAGCTGACTGGATTCATTTCGATGTGATGGATGGGCATTTCGTACCCAATCTCACCTTCGGTCCGCCGATGGTCTCTGCCCTGCGCCCCCACACCCAACTACCCTTCGATGTCCACTTGATGATCGAGCGACCAGAGCAACTCATCCCTGCGTTTGCCGAGGCGGGAGCAAACTTGATTACCGTGCATGTGGAGGCGTGTCCGCATCTCCATCGGGTGCTTCAGCAAATCCACGACCTCGGTTGTTCCGCTGGCGTTGCGCTCAATCCGCATACTCCCTTGGAGATGGTGCAAACGGTTCTGCCTGCTTTAGACCTCTTGCTGATTATGACGGTCAATCCAGGCTTTGGAGGTCAGCAGTTCTTGGACTTGGTCATCCCGAAGATTCGGCAGGCATCGTTTTTGATTGCCGAGCGCGCTCCGCATGTACGGCTCTCGGTGGACGGTGGGGTCTCGCCAGAGAATGCACGCATGTTGGTCGAGTTGGGAGCCGATGTGCTGGTGGCAGGCTCCAGCATTTTCACTGCGGAGTCGGTGGAGCAGGGGGTTCACCAGCTCCGCATAGCCATTCAGTCCAGTATTGCATGAGCAAGTTCCGCTTGTCCTACCGCACTGGCATGACGATTCTGCTTGCCCTGATGGTGGCGATGATACCGTTAGGCATGGTGCTGATGCGCGCTGTGCCCACGGAGGGAGCAGAGCTGAAACGGCTGTGGCTTCGCTGGGCAAGTGTCTATCTGCTCATCCTGTTTGGGCTTCTGATAGCCCTCGTGTGGGTGGTGTTGAAAGAGATTCGCCGTTCGCTGGAGCAGTATCGTTCCGCACACCGTCAAGCCTTCGACGAGATGACCCGCCAGATTCGCGCCGACTACGAGCGCAAACGCCAACGCCGAGAGTCTCAAAACGGCTCCGATAAAGTGGAGTAGGAAGCTCGCCTCTGGGCACGAACGCTTCTTTTATGGCACGGCGCATAGGAATCGCACTGCTCTGGCTGTTGTGGGCTTCACTGCTTGCGCAGTCCAATAGCACGCTGAACGCAACCGTTGCCCAAGAAGCGCGTCTCAGCGCAAACTCTATACGGGAACGGCTCGATGCACTTTTGGAGGTGGAGTGGCTGAGGTATGGATATTGTGGGGTGGTGGTGCGCGACCTACAGACGGGCGAGACGCTCCATCAGCGCGAGGCAGAAAAGATGCTCATCCCCGCTTCCAACACAAAACTCATCACTACCGCAGGTGCGCTCATGCTTTTAGGAAGCGACTATCGCCTGCGCACCAGAGTACTCACCGAGCTTCTGCCGAATCGCAACGGCACGCTTCAGGGCGACCTCATCTTGCAAGGCGGTGGCGACGGCACTTTGACCTATGCGGACCTCCAGTCGCTTGCTCGGCAGGTGCGCGAGCGAGGCATCGAGCGCATTACGGGCAACCTGCTGTATGACGATTCGTACCTCGATGCGGAGCGATACGGCTTCGGCTGGAACATCGACGATGAACCCTATGGCTATCAGGCACAGATGAGCGCGCTCTGCGTGGAGCGCAACGCAGTACGCCTCTACGCAAAGCCTGCCGAGCAGGTAGGTAAGCCCGCACTCTTGCGTCTGGAACCTGCCACCGACTATGTACAGGTGATTAATCTCACTCGCACAGTGCCCAAAGGCACGCCCAACATGGGCATAAGCGCTACTCGTGAGCGCGCACTCAATCGACTAATCGTATCGGGCACAATCCCTGAAGATTCAGAGGAGGTGTTTGTCGGTCGCTATTCGGTGGAGAATCCCTCGCGCTACACCGCTTGGCTCTTCCGTCAGGCACTTGAGGAGGCAGGGGTGGTGGTGCAGGGCGGTATCGCCCCGTTACTTCGTCCCCTTGAGCGTCCCATCACGATAGCCGAACACCTCTCCCCTCCAATAAGCGAGATTGTAGCGCTGATTAATAAACCCAGCGACAATCTGCTGAGCGAACTGGTGCTGAAGGTGATTGGCAAGGAGAAGCGCGGGCAGGGCACGACTCAAGCAGGCATCCAAGCCGTTCTGGAGTTCCTGCGCGAAGCAGGGCTGGAGATGGGGGCGATTCATCTCGTGGACGGCTCCGGTCTGTCGCGAATGAATGGGATTAGTGCCGAGAATCTGGCGCGCCTGCTGACCTTCATGGCGCGCTCGCCCTATGCCGAGGTGTACCGCCTCTCGCTACCCATCTACGGGGAGGATGGCACCCTGCGCAACCGCCTGCGCGATACTCCCATCCAAGGCAAAGGCTACGCCAAAACGGGGAGCCTCTACCGCGTCAGCAGTCTTTCGGGCTATCTGGTCTGCCAGTCGGGGCGGATGGTGGTGTTTGCCATCGTGATGAACGCCTATAATGCCCCCGCCAGTGAGGCACGCGCTTTGCAAGACCGCATCGTGCGCACCCTATGGGAAAGCTTCTGAAAGGGAATCGTCATTACCCCGTGTTACGAAAGGTATACTTGCATTTAGTCATGAGAACGCTATTGCGTACCGCGCTGCCTCGAAGGCGGTTCACACGCCACGAACTTGAACAGATGATCGATTCGGGCATTATTCATCCCGATGAGAAGATTGAACTCATCAACGGTGAACTTATTCAGAAGGAGTTGCCCTTGAAAAGCCCTCATGCGACCGCGATTAGCCTTTGCGAACACAGTCTGAGAACCCTCTTCAAGGAAGGTTATGTCGTGCGAATCCAGCTTCCCCTTACGCTCAGCGAACGAGATGAGCCTCTGCCCGACATTGCTGTGGTACAAGGCACGATACGCGACTTCGAACAAGCCCATCCCAGGACCGCAGTTCTGGTTGTGGAGGTAAGCGAGACCACTCTCCGCATGGACCGCACACTCAAAGCAAGCCTCTATGCTTGGGCAGGTATCCCCGACTACTGGATTGTGAACCTCGTGGAGCGTCAAGTAGAGGTGTATCGTGAGCCTGTGCCGACAAGGGGTCGTGTGTATGGATATGCATATCAGTATCGTGCTATTTACAAATCAGGAGAGGCACTGGCACCCTTGGCGATGCTCCACACTACTATCCTTGTAGATGACCTTTTACCAAGCGAGTTCTGACGCATGGTTGGGTTGGCAATCGGCATACTCATCGTAGGGTTCGCAATAGGGGTGGGGCTACTCCCCTTGCGCAAACTTCCGCTGAACGGTTTAGAGCGGATTGCCTATGGGGGCGCGCTGGGGTTAGGGGCTTTAGCCTACGCAGTTGCCCTTATGAGTGCCTTTCACTGGCTTTGGGGGCTGTGGCTTTGCTTGGGAGCGACGGCTCTACTGGGTGCGTGGGGATGGCATCGTTCGGCTTCCCTATTTCGGTACAAGCATACGCCCAACCCGAATGCACAAGCCACGAGTCTGGGGATTGTGCTGTGGGGGCTATGGGGGCTACTGGCGTTGCTCACCCTTGCACTTTGTCTACTTCCGCCCGACGGCAACGAGTGGGATGCTCTCGCCTATCATCTCGCCTTCCCGAAACTCTACCTGCAGGCTGGGGGGATGATAGAAGTGCCCTTTATGCACCAGAGCTACTTCCCGCCCCTGTTGGACATGCTGTTCCTCTTGGGCTTGTGGCTGGACGGGGAGGCGAGCGCAAAGGTGTTCCACTGGGCGATGGGGCTTTTGACCGCGCTGGGGATGGCAGGGTTCGTCTCTCGGCTTGGTGGGCAAGGAGGCTGGTCGGCTCTATTGTGGCTTAGCACCCCTGTGGTGGCGTGGCAGGCAAGCACCGCCTATATCGACCTCTCCACTGCGCTCTATGTCAGTTTGGGCGCGTTCGCTCTCCATACCGCGCTTCACACTCGCGAGACCCGTTGGCTGTGGCTGGTTGGGGTGCTGTTGGGGTTTGCGCTGGCGACTAAGTATACCGCCCTGCTCTCATGGGGGTTTTTGGGGCTTGTGGGGCTGGTATGGTGCTTTGCGGTAGGCTTCCGCCAAGCGGTTCTCCCCCTTCTGCTAACGGGCATACTCGTGTTGGGGATAGGCACGCCGTGGTACCTTCGCAACTGGCTCTGGACGGGCAATCCCGTCTACCCCTTCGCCTACGAAATCTTCGGCGGGAAGCAGTGGAGCCAAGAGCAAGCCGACGCCTATCGGGGCGACCAGCTGAAGTTCGGCATGGGGCGTGAACCCGCCCAACTGCTCTTAGCCCCTTGGAACTTGACAGCCCACCCGATGCCCTTTGCCGACCCGATAGGAGTTCAGGTAGGCGAACGTGTCTACCTCCTGCCCAGCAGTGGGCTTGGTATTTTGGCGACCATCGGTATTCTCGTTGCTACTGGGCTGGCGACGGGTGTCGGGTGGTTGTTGGCGTTCGTGGGGCTGAGCCTTGTTGGCTGGTTCTATATGATGCAACAGATACGCTATCTGATAGCGGTTCTGCCCGTGTTTCTGGGAGCGGGCACTGCACAGGTTCATCTGGCGCCCTCATGGCTAAAGGGACTGTTTGGAGGGGTGGTAATCCTTCAGGCATGCTTTACTCTGTGGCTATTGGGGAGTGCCTATCTGCCGTTTGTGCCCCTTGCCTCGAATGACCGCACAGCGTACCTCGAACGGCGATTTCAAACCTACCCTGCCCTCCGCTTTCTAAATGAGAGGGCAAAAGAGCAGGCAGTGCAGGGGCAAGTGGCTCCCGCTCTCGGGGTCGTGCTCTTAGACGAGACGCGCGGGTACTACCTGGACATCCCCTACCTCTGGGGCAATCCGGGGCACCATCGGCTCATCCCCTACGAGCAGTTCCGTTCGGGTCGGGCACTGGTGGAGTGGCTCGCTCAGGAGGGCTACGGCTATGTGCTTATCAACTACCGTTTCGCACCTCAGGGCAAGCCAGAGCCTTGGCGTGCGCTCTACTATGAGGCGATTCAGCAGGGGCTTCTACAACCCCTGCTGAACGAACGGGGCGTGGTGGTGTACGAGATTCGCTTTGAATGACGAGTAGCACGGGCGGGACGCCTGTGCTACTCATCTGTGGCTTGGGCGTCTCGCCCAAGCACTGCACGGGCGGGACGCCCGTGCTACTTTTATGGCTCCTTAGAACGGGTAGCCGTCGCGCTGGAGTACGAACTCGGCGAGGCGGTTGCGCGCCTCCACCGCGTTAAAGCGCGGGAGGGGCACCATGCGCTCCAGAAGTCGATGATACTCCTCAGGTGCGCCTAAGGCATTCAGCACTAAATCGCCCCGCTCGCGTAGCACCTGCGCGCCCTGCCGCGCGAACAGCAGACCCGCTAACAGAGCCATTTCGCCTGCTATGCCCTGCAGTTTGGGCAAGCGTGCGACGATGCTGTCCAGCCCATAGAGGTAGGTGGTCATATCGGCAATTGCGCCCGCCACCTCCTGACGCTGTTCGCGCAGGTGGTCGCCATACGCCTCCCATGCCAGTCGGAAGGCGAACAGCGTGGCTTGGCGGAAGCCCTCGGTAAGCGTCTGAAGCATAGCATAGGGTTCAGCGGGCAGGGTGTCGATGGGCTTCGTTTCACGGGCGCGTGCCTCCTCAATTAGCGGCAAGCCCGCTCTCTGCATCTGGCGTATCAGGTGCTGAGTGAGATTCAGGCGATTGATTTCATTGGTGCCCTCATAGATGCGAGGCACACGCGATTCGCGGAATATCTTGGCAATCGGGAAATCCTCTGTGTAGCCATAACCCCCGTGAATCTGCACGCCCTCGTCGGCACAGAAGTACTGCACTTCCGTACCGTAGAACTTGAGCAGAGCGCACTCCCCTGCAAACTCGGAGGCAGACTCACGATAGCGCAAGTGCAGGTCGGGCTGGTCGGGTGGAAGGTGGTGCAGGGGTTCGAACCAAGCCTCCATCAGTGCGCCTGTGCGATAGAGCATGCTCTCCAGTGCAAACAGGTGAGCGGTCATCTCGGCGAGCTTCTGGCGGATAAGCCCAAAATTTGCAATCGGCTGACCGAACTGGTGGCGCTCTTTGGCGTAGCGCGTGGAGACCTCCAGCGCATACTTGCCCGTGCCGAGTGCGCTTGCAGCCATCTTGTAGCGTCCAAGATTCAGGGTGTTGAGGGCGATATAGTGCGCCTTCCCCACCTCGCCCAGCAGGTTTTGAGCAGGCACGAACACATTATCGAACGCCACTCGGCGCGTGCTGGAGCCGTGTAGACCGATTTTATGCTCCTCGCGCCCCAAGTTGACGCCAGGAAAGGTGCGCTCTACCAAAAAGGCGGTGAACTGTTCGCCATTCAGTTTGGCGAACACAGTGAACAGGTCTGCAAAGCCTGCGTTCGTGACCCACATCTTCTCGCCCGTGAGGATGTAGCCCTCGCCGTTGGGGGCAGGCACTGCACGGGTCTTCATTGCAAGCGCATCGGAACCACTGCCCGTCTCGCTTAAGCAGAACGAGCCACACCACTCACCCGAAGCCAGTTTCGGCAGGTAGCGGGTCTTCTGCTCGTGCGTGCCTTCCAGCACCAGCGGAAGAATCGCCAGCCCTGCATGTGCCTGTAAGGTCAGGCAGGTGGCAGGCTCTGGTCCGAGCTTCTCCACAATCAGGGCGACGGTGGTCTTCGGTAAGTCCAGCCCCCCATAGTGGACGGGCACTTCCGCCGCGGTGAAGCCCAGCTCGCCCATCTTGCGGTCTAACTCGCGCATCAGCCCTTCCTTTGCCTGTTCGATCTCCTCAAGGCGAGGGAGAACTTCATTACGGATGAACTCTTCGGCGGTCTTGCCCATCAGACGCGCCTCTTGGTCGAAATCTTCGGGGGTGAACACATCCTGAGCAGGGGTATGCTCAATCAAAAACTGTCCGCTCCGTTGCTTCATCTTCATCGGCTGTTCACTCCTTCGTCGGTATAGATTATAGCATACCCTACCACTCCTGCAGGGGCAAGGAATACCCGTATGGGATCTGGGCTTACCGCACGACAGTTTTTCGTACTCGTGCCTGAGGTTGGCTTCTATTTAGCAGGGCAGACACGGGGGTCTGCCCCTACAGGCAAGGCGGTTTGGTAGGGGCGCACCCCCGTGTGCGCCCATTTTCTATTCTTCCTCAAAAAGTGTCGTGCAGTAAGGGGGTCTGGGCGAGGGTGTGGTAGGGGCGTAGTCCGAGGGGTTAGGCGCGTTTAAACCGTCGTTCCAGCTCGCTCCAAGTGAGGATGAGGGTGATAGGGCGTCCGTGAGGACACAGGTAAGGATTTTCGGTTTTGGCAAGGTCTTCGATGAGTTTTTGCATTTCGGGCAGGCTCAGCGGGTCGCCCGCTTTGACCGCCAGCTTGCAGGCAGAGGTAATCCAGATTTGCTCTCGTGCAATAGGCAAGCGTTTGCTTACCGAAAGCTCCACCAACTCATCTACGATATCGCGCAGGATTTGAATGGGGTCTTTGGTGCCGAGCGCAGAGGGCACCGCGCGCACCAAGAAGGCGTCTTGTCCGAACGGTTCTAAGTGGAAACCGATTGCCTCCAGCTCGGGCAGACGCTCTTGCAGGAGTTGCGCATCCCGACGACTCAGGTGCAAAGGCTCTGGGTTCAGGAGGTGCTGAACCGGGATGGGAGACGCTCCCTTCTGTTGGCAGAACTGTTCGTAGAGAACGCGCTCGTGCGCCACATGCTGGTCAATAATCGCAAGCCCACGACGCGTAGACGCCACGATGAAGGTGTTGCGCACTTGCCCCAAGATGTGCAGGTCTTCCAACAGGTGAGCGAACGGCAGGTGGGAGGTGGAAAGCGGTTCCTCGACAATAGTAGGTGTCGCGTCCGATGGAGGTGTCAGTCCTGCACGCTGGAGTAAGAGCTGATGGAGCGTCTCTGCAGGGGGCATCTCGGTTGGGGTTTCTAAGGCGGTTGGAGCAGGAGAGTCGCTCGCCCTCTCTTGGCTCACTTCTACTCCGCCCTTACTCAGGGGGGACTGAGGGGGGATTGGCTCGCTATGGGGGAATATGGAACGAGTCTGCACACCCTCTGCACCCCTAATAGGAGGAGCATGGGGAACGAGGTCGGCTGGCGCTTCTTCTTGGGAGAGCGAGGGCACAGAAGCGATAGGCTCTGGCTTTAGGGCGCTGGGCACCATGCCGTGTTCCAGTAGAGCGCGCCGAACCGCTTGAACCACCGCCTCGAACACCAAATGCTCCTGCTGGAATCGCACTTCTATTTTGGCGGGATGCACATTCACATCCACACGGCGCGGGTCTAACTCCACCATCAGCACACATGCAGGGTAGCGTTTTTCAGGTGTAAGCGAGCGGTAGGCTTCGTCCAGCCCTGCTGTGAGCGTTTTATTGCGCACAGGGCGCAGGTTCACATAAAAGTATTGGTGCTGGCGTGTGGGGCGTGTTTGGTGGGGAGGCGAGATAAGCCCCTTGACGGTAATCCCGTTCTCTGTGTGGTCTACGGCAACCATGCCCCGCACCGTTTCACGCCCCCATAGACTCGCTACCGCAGAGAGCAAATCGCCATTACCCGGAGTGAAGATAAGCTCCTGACGCTCGTGTACCAAGCGGAACGACACATCGGGATAGGCGAAGGCGTAGCGGGTGACGGTCTCCACGATATGCCCCAGTTCAGTGGGCACGGTCTTGAGGAATTTGAGGCGTGCGGGCACATTATAGAACAGGTCGCGCACCGTCACCGTTGTGCCAATGGGAGCGCCCGTCTCTTCTACCGTGCGTACTTCCCCACCCTCCACCACGATACGCGTGCCAATCGGTTCTTCGAAGGCGCGGGTAATCAGCTCCATTCGGCTTACCGAAGCGATGCTGGGCAAGGCTTCCCCACGAAACCCGAGCGTCTGGATGCGCATCAGGTCGGCATCAGTAACAATTTTGGAGGTGGCATGTCGCTGGAGGGCGAGCAGGGCATCTTCTCGGCTCATGCCAATCCCATCGTCGCGCACACGGATGAGCTTGCGCCCCCCCATCTCCACCTCAATCTCGATTCGGCTTGCGCCTGCATCAAGGGCGTTCTCAATCAGTTCCTTGAGGGCAGAAGCGGGGCGCTCCACCACCTCCCCTGCCGCAATTCGGTTCACCAGCTGGTCGTCCAGCACTTGAATGGGGCGTCGCTCCACACGAAATCGCATTTCCCCTTAATTTTACCTGTCCCTATAAGATGGGTATACTCTGCTGTAAACATCTCCCGATTATGGTAGAGGCAGGGATTTAAAATGCAGTCTCAGAAGCGGCGCGTGGGAGACTCACAGCGGTTTACGCGGGTGAACCTGAATGTTTGGCTTATCGTGCTCGTAACTGTAGCATGGGGGATTATTCGCCATCTACAGGGAGCCTTCAACATCGGCTGGACGGAACTGCTGATTCTGTGTGCACTTGGTTTCTTCTCAGCAGCTGCGCGCACTTGGGTGGGGTTACGCGACCCCAAAGTGATGTACTCCTTCACCCTTCCCCTGGTGGTGTTCGATATTCTGATTATCTCGCTGGCGGTCTACTTTACCGGAGGCTATCAAAGCGAGGCGTGGCTTCTGTATTTTGCCCTTCTGGTTTCCGAGTCGGCGACGATGAGCACACCTGCCTTTTTCGCAGTGTTAGGACTTGCTACTGGAGGCTATGCCCTCGCATCCTCTCCTTGGACTCCTGATTTAGCCGTAGGCTTCCTCTTGCGGATGGCGATGGTAGGGCTAACAGCATGGCTGATGCATCAACTGCTTCGTTCGCATGTGGAGTATCGTCTGGAGTTAGCCGAACTGCGCGAACAGATGGCACTGGCACGCGAGCGAGAGCGCATCGCCCAAGAGTTCCACGACGGCTTAGGCAACACCCTTGTGAGCGTGATTATGGGCTTAGAGGCGTTCTGCCATCAGATGAGCCAGCAAGGACGCCTCACTGACACACACTTTGCATGCCTTAAAGAGCAGATTGCGCTCCTGCGCGATGCGCTCGAGGAAACCCGACAGATTATCCGCCAACTGGAACCCTCGCACGCACCCGATTTACGCCTCCAGATTCGCCAAATGGCAGAGCGAACCGCCCAGCGATTGGGCGCACGGCTCGATTTCAAGTGCCCCGACACCTTGCCTACCCTCACTCCGCTCCAAACGCTCATGCTCCTGCGCGTGGTGCGAGAAGCGCTGACGAACATCCTCAAACACGCCCAGAACCCCACTACCATCACGGTTGCATGCGCAGTCGAAGACCAAACGATGCGGGTATGCATCGGTGATGACGGTGCTGGATTCGACCCAAACCAAGTGGTTGGCGGATTCGGACTGCACCATATGCGCGAACGAGTCGAAACGCTGGGTGGAGAATGGCATCTAAGAAGCGCACCCCAGCTGGGAACCGCTATCGTGTTCAGTATACCAGTAGGAGGGCAATCATGACCGAACGCGTGCGGATTGTTATTGCGGAAGACCAACCCCAACTGCGTCACTCGCTGAGGGTGATTTTAGAAAGCGATGAGACGATTGACCTGCTCGGCTCCGCAGAGGATGGCGAGCGAGCCGTGCAATTGGCGATGCAGTTCGAACCCGATATCGTGCTCACCGATCTCCAGATGCCTCGCCTGAGTGGGATCGAGGTCACCCGTCGCATCACGCGCGCCCTGCCGAATGTACGGGTGATTGTATGGACTGTCCACAGCGACGACCGCAATGTGTTCGAAGCACTCAAAGCAGGTGCGAAGGGTTACCTGCTCAAAGACAGTACCCCGCAAGAAATCTTAGAATGCATTCGCTCGGTAATGGAGGGAGGCGCTGTGTTAGACCCCGCGATTGCGGTGCGTGTGTTAGAAGAGTTTCAGCGCGTGCAAAGTGAGGTCGACTCCACAGGTGATTTGCTCTACGACCTCACCGCTCGCGAACTGGCAATTTTGCGCTTGATAGTGGAAGGCAAGCGCAATAAAGAGATTGCAGAGGAGCTTTTCATCGCCGAGAAGACCGTAAAGAACTATATCTCGAATATTCTCTTCAAACTGCAGGTCAACTCCCGCACAGAAGCGGCGCTATTAGCCGTGCGGAAGGGGCTTGTATAAGCATGCGCGCCTATTACCGTTCCCTGCGTCCACTGGTCAACTGGCGTAGCCTTCCGCATCCTCTTGACTGGGCGCAGGTGTTTGCCCGCAGTGCCCCTGTGATGATGGAAATCGGGATGGGCAACGGGGACTATATCGTGGCGTGTGCCCAGCAGTCGCCCGAATATAACTGGCTGGGTGTGGAAGTGGAGTGGGAAGGCGTTCGGCGTGCCTTGCGCAGGTGCGCACAAGCGGGGGTCACGAACTTACGCTTTGTGCTGGGCGATGCACGCCCCTTTTTGAAGTATGCGGTCGCCCCTCAAAGCGTCCAGCGCATCTATACCCTTTTCCCCTGTCCCTGGCCCAAACAGCGTCACGAGAAACACCGCCTCTGGAGCCAAGCGTTTCTCCAACTCGTCAACAGTCGCCTGACTCCCGATGGACAAGCCCTGATTATCACCGACCATGCCGACTACTTTCGCTGGGTGCTGAGCCAGCTCACCGACACTGGGTTACTCGCCCATGCCCGTACTATACCCCCCTCCGTGAACACGAAGTACGAACGCAAGTGGGTGGCAAGCGGGCAGAGCCATTTCTACGAGCTGACCCTTTACAAACAAGACCACTGCGATATTCCCCTCGGCAAGGAGGTAACGATGGAGACCTACCGAGTGCCCCATTTCAATCGCGAGCAGTTCCATCCTCAAGACTCCACACAAGAGCCCTACATCATTTTCAAAGAGACACGCTACGACCCAGAGCGACAGATTGCGATGGTGCGTGTCGTGGTGTCGGAAGATGAGTTTGTACAACACTTTTGGATCGAGATTGTTCATTCGCCTGAAGGGTGGCAGATTCGCCCTGCACCTGGTTGCGGGGTCATCCCCACCGTTGGGGTTCAGCAGGCATTAGAGCGCGTGCGCGATGCCTGTTTATAGCACCGTGCTGTTGCTGTCTGTGGCTTGGGCGTCTCGCCTATCCCCCCTGCCCCCTTACTAAGGGCTGATAAGGGTACATAAGATGGGTTCAGTTTCGGAAGCGAACCTCACAATCTTCCGCAAGGGTTTCAGCCCCCCTCCTGTAGGTTCCCCCCGCTTGCGGGGGGAACCATTCAATTTTTTTCGGTTCCCCCCGTTTACGGGGGGAACCTTTAAGGAGGGGGGAATTGCCTCCCGAAAATGCGGGAGAAACGATAGAAAGTGAACCTGAACCGTGTACCCTTATCAGGGGAATCAAAGGGGGGATTACACAGGCAAGATGCCCGTGCTACTGCCCCATCATCTCGCTGGGGAGCTGACACCACTGATGCAAGACCCACGCAGGTCCATGCTCACGAATCCACTGCTGGAGTTGCACCGATTCGGGGTCGTTGGGGTCGTCATAAGCGAGCGCGGACAAGATGGCTTGGCGGAATGGCTCGGCATCTTCGCCCTGTTCCAGTAGAAGGCGGTACGCTCCTACCAAGCGGTCATCGGGGCGCAGTTTGCGAAGCGGTTCCCGCGCCACGCGTTTAAGCGGGTCATTCAGCGCAGGGTCTTCTATTCGGGCTAACACATCGGCAACCATCGCGCGGTGCTCCTTAGGGTCAAAGGGGAAAGCTTTGAGCAGGGCACGCGTTAGCGCCTCTGCACCGCGTCGATAAAGGCTGTAGATTTCGGGGTCTTTCAGTGCATCCTGAATCG
>FWWL01005967.1_pt1 | contig 18208 bp, 15 predicted proteins | sample 2228331 | NCBI WGS metagenome assembly FWWL01 (sample SAMEA103939775, study PRJEB20133) | metagenome
TACCCAAAAATCAGTTTTCCCAATTAAGGTTTTTATTGTTGTCTTTTCGGATTCCTCTCTATTTTTAAAATCATTAAATCCTAGGATAGCTTCAGCACTATATTTTCCAAAACCAAATTTTTTATTCCATAAATTTTCAAAGATTCTTAGATTTTGTGGCAAGATTAAAAGACCCTGCGGATTAAAAATTAAAGTATCAATTTGTTTGCCAAAAATATTATTAATTTTAATTACTCCTACTGGACGAAAATATACATTGCCAAGATTTTCAACTGCGGTAATAAAGCTAATTTTTGCCGGAAGATCAAAATAAAATTTTTTATCTGTCCTAAACTCTTTAATTATAGCTTCCTCAATCTGAGAACCTTCAATTCTGAAAAATGCCAAAACTCCCATTTCTTGAATCATATTCATTGTTGCTATTCTTAGCTCTTTTTTTTGATTTAGTGTTAAATTAGGTGCCTGGGATCTAAAAATAATTGCTCCATGATAACTTCCCGCAGTTATTCCTTTAGGCACTTTAAAACTCAAAATAATTTTTTTTGATTCTCCTGGAAAAATTTCAATAGTTTTTGGGGAAATATCCTCTATCCAATAAAGAAGTGAATTTTTTTCAGCTCCCGGAGGTAATATCAGGATTGAGTTTCCTGTCTGATCAATCTTAAAATCTCTGAGTTCTATGCTAAATATTTTCTTTTGTTGTGAATTGTTGGTAATAGTAATTATTTTTTGTAAATTCTCTTCTGCTTGGACTTCCTCTTCAATTAAAAATGGACTGAGTGTAATTCCTATTCTTTCCTGAGAAAAAGAATTTGCTGCTGGATAAAAATTAGCAGATACAATAAAAATTAGAATGAATAATCTTAATTTTTTTTTAGAATGTAGGTGTAATAACATAAGTAAATTCTGTTTGATATAAACCATTTGGCTGTAAAATACTTATTTCTAATTGAAACCCAACCCTTGCCCAACCTTCTCCTTGTGTTATTCCATCAGCTGGTCTGCAATGACGCATTATTTCAGTTGGTTGTCCAACTACCAGACCAGCCCATTTAGTTGGTCCTCCTACGCCGTAGTAATTTTGTAAACAATCAGGTCCAAGGCTACTGTCCGAAGAACTAACACCAAAATGACCATAAGTATTTGGGAATCCCAAGAAACCAGATGGCATAAGCCATTCTCTTGCTTGGGTAAAATTTCTGCAATTACCATTATCAAAACAGTAAATTTTATTATCTCCGGATTTTAAATCATCATTTTGGTAGATATTAACCATAAAACCCCTTGCTGCGTTAGTTTTTACAAACAAATCATGCGCAACCAAAATAGGAGAATTAACAGGAATATCTTCTCCAAATGAAATAGAATTAGCAGTTGTAGAAGAAGTAGTAGTAGAATTATTAAATAACTCACCTGCTGCAACACCCCTTACTTCAAAGTTTAAAAATGGTTCAAGCCTAGTTCTTACACTTACTCCTTCGTTAATAATAGCTGCCACGACATCACTTTCATTGGCATCTGTCATAATAGTAATTGCATGGATATCCGCTACTCCGGGCGGGTTTTCTTTGCCAGGATTGGTAATGCCCCTTGCTATAATTTCAGTAGTGGTAGCAGGATGGACCCGGCCGGGCAAAACTGTGCAAATTATCATTCTTTCGTTGACAGAGGCAGTCATATTTGGCGGACAAGTAACATTAGTTGCTAGAGTAATAGGAGAAGGATAGGCTGGAGGAAAGTTTAGAGTAATTCTTTGATTTTCAGAAAGTGAAGTTCCAGTAATAAATTGAAATCTATAGGTTACTTGAGTACTAGATGGCGTTGGATTTGAGATGACCAGAGTTGGACTAGAAAGCGCCAAATCAGCATTCTGGGCTTTAAAAAATAGCGCCAATAACACGAAGAAAAATAACAGAATTTTACAAATACCACGCATTTATTTCCATTATAGCACCAATAAAGCTAGAACTATTTAGAATGTGTTAATATATATTTGTATGAAGAAACTATTTATTTTATTTGGCATAATTTTAGCAGGGTTTTTTGGTTCATATTTTGCTTTTCCAGTTTTCTCCCAACAAAGAAAAGATCTTTCAGCTTTATTAACAGAACCCTATTTAAAGTTTAATGTGGAAACAGAGATTAATTCTCCGCTTAATGTAAAAGAAATAATTAGAATATTTAACCCAGAAGGCACCAAGGCAGAGATAAAAATAGGCTCTTTGAGCAGAAATAGAGTGTATACACTTCCGGATGCATCTGGAGAAATATGTCTTAATGCCGGAAATTGTCAAACTATTAACTTGAATTCAATTAAAGATTTAGGAAAAAAGCCGGTAATATTCATTGAAGAATCAGGAAGGATAGGTATTGGAAAAGAGACGCCAGAGTATGATCTGGATGTATCTGGAAGAATTCAAGCAGATGGAGATATTTGCACAAGTCTTATGGGAGGGCAGTGTCTGAGTACACTTTCAAATTTGCGCCAGCAACTTTCACAGCAAATTTCAGCCACTTTGAGTGGTGAAGGATCAGCAGGAAGAATACCATTCTGGAGAGCAAATAAAGAGCTTGGAAATTCTGAAATATATCAGTCGGAGAATAATATTGGAATAGGTATGAATCCGGTATACAAACTTGATGTCGCAGGAACAGTGAGGATGTTGGGTTTTAGACTTCCGGTAAGTCCCAAGAAAGGATACGGTTTGGTTTCTGATAATGAAGGTTTTGGTACTTGGCAGCCAGTTCTTCAGCCTCTTGGCACTGGAGCAGATATTGCTGAAAACTTTCCTATTGATCCGGATTGTCTTTTAAAAAATAATTGTCCGGAGTGGGGCGATATTGTTATTTTAAATGAGAAAAAATTTATAGAAAAATCAAAAACTGTTTATGATCCTAGAATAATTGGGATAATTTCTAAAGAGCCGAATTTAACTCTTGCAGGAGATCTGGATCCGAAATTACATCGTCCGGTTGCATTAATTGGTAAAGTTCCTACAAAAGTTAGTTTGGAAGGAGGAAGCATTAGCCCAGGAGATTTTATAACCTCTTCTTCTCAAGAGGGAGTAGGAATGAAGGCAAATAATTCTGGTAGAGTAGTTGGTATAGCGGTAGATTCTCTCTCTGAAAAAGATTTTGAGAATTGTCAAAGTCCCAAGGTGGTTGATTGCAAAAGATTTATTGGGAAAATTGATGTTTTAGTTAATTTAACCCACTTACATTAATTTCAGATTCTAAAGTCCAACAAAGATTCTGACAGTATTCTCTCTTACTATTAGTACTCCTCGTTGAAACTGGAATTCTATTTTTTGAAGTTCTACAGTTTGAATTATAACTTTGTTAAAAATTAAGGTAATAAAATTGATATGCTCTGGCAAGATATCAAATTTCCCTAATTGATTTTCGGAAGAGACAGAAAGTGCCTGAAAAGTTTGGGAGCTTTTATTGAGTGCTACAGGAAAAAAGATTTTGACCAAAAGTTGATTTTTTTTTGCCATACTATTTAGTTGCTTCTTCTATTGTTCCAATATATAGAAAATTTTCATCAGGAATATTATCAACTTCTCCTTCCAATATTGCTTTGACCCCCTTGATAGTATCTTCTTTCTTTATATATTTGCCCTCTTTTCCGGTTTGATCATAAACTGCAAAAAAATCTTGAGTCATAAAATTAAGTAATTTTTCTGCCCGGTGATAAATAGTTCGATTTTCCACAGAAAGTTCTGCTTCTCCAACAATCGCAATTATTTCTTTAAGTTCTTTGTGTCTTTCAAGGACTTTCCTTGCTTCCAAAAATAGCCTATAATGTTCTTCTCCTACGCTTGTCGGATCAATCCCGGAAGAAGAAGCCAAAAAATCAATAGCAGGAGTTCTGCCTTCTTGATAGACTTCTCTTGACAATATTACCGAAGCATCTAGAAATGGCAAAATAGCCTGCACACCAGGATCAGTAATATCATCTGCAGGGACATAAACTGCCTGAATGCAAGTTATTACACCGTCTTTTGTTGAGACAAATCTTTCCTGCAGAGCTCCTATTTCACTATGTAAAGTAGTTTGATATCCTCCTTCTGAAGGAAGCTCGCCTATCATCATTGAAAGTTCATTTCCTGCTTGTACAAAACGATAAATGTTGTCAATGAAAACAAAAATATCCTTTTTTTGTGTCTTTCTAAAATAGTCGGCAACAGTTGCTGCCACAAATCCAGTTTTAGTTCTAATTGCGGCAGGTTCATTCATTTGGCCATAAATTAAAACCGCATTAGGTAAAACTTTCACGCTATCTAATGTTTCCCATAATTCGTGCCCCTCACGAATTCGCTCTCCCAGACCGCAAAAAACAAGCAGCTTTTTTTGAAAAAATACAATATTATGCATCAACTCAATTGAAAGAACGGTCTTACCAACTCCTGCTCCGCCAAAAAGTCCAACCTTGCCGCCTTTAATTAAAGGGATGAAGAAATCTATCGCTTTTATCCCTGTTTCAATTATCTCGTGCTCTATGGTAACCTCTTCATATGTATTTCTTTGGTAGATTGGCCAGCTTTGTTCTATTTTAATATTGCCTTTTCCATCAATCGGTCTTCCTAAAATATCAATTACTCTACCCAGCAATTCTTTGCCTAAACCTATTTTAAAAACTTCATTAGTTTTAATGACTCTAGCCCCCTTTTTTACTTTATCAAACCCTGAAAGAATAACACATAAACACCAAAAAGTTTCTTCAATATATATTTTTTGCACCTCCAAAATAGCCTCTGGATGTTCTTCTAAAACCAAAATTTCATTTTTAAATGGAGCAGATTTATACATCTCCACTTCAACTATTTCTCCATGGATTTCTCTAATATATCCCCTATTTTCAAGATTTTCTTTTTCTATATATTCTGTCATAGATTTTATTTAGCGCCATTTCTTGGAAGAGATAATTACTTCTAAATGTTGTTTATTAAGTTTTTGCCATTTTAGTTTACGAGCTTGATGTTCTAACTCTAATTTTTTTCTTTGAGCTCTTTTCTGAACATAGTGCATTGCAACCGCTCTTGTTGCATGTCTAGAAAGACGATGCTCCAGCAGTGCTTGAGTGAAAAATGCGATCAATAATTCTTGTTGGAAAAAATTAAGCACTGCCGCAAGATTTGGTTCAAATAAACATGCAAATTGTTCTTTTGGTTTATCTTCTGGTAGTCTTAAAGAAATATCTGAGATAGCTACCTCTTGGTTTAATATCGTTTTAAATTTTCCGTGAAAAATTTTTATATCTTTATAATTTTTTATGAAATTTATAATTTGCTTTATATTAATTTCATCTGGTTTTTCATCGTCAAGATGAAAATAATAATGTGAATAATTTTTAGCAAATTCACTATTTATAACTAAATATTCACCGATCTGACCTATCACAATAAGGTCCGCTTTTACCTTTGTTAGATATGACTCAACTTTTTGCCAGATTTCCAAAATTAGCTGGCCATAGAATTTAGAGTTTGCAGAAAGAAAAACTGCAACTTTTTCTTTTTGTGGCTCAAACAATCCTTCTGTTTTTGTTTGTCTTCCTTTTTCTATTACATAAGCATTTTTCGCTTCCCAAAAAACATTGAGTAATTCTTCAATGAAAATTCTATTTTCCAGTGTCATTTTTCTGATTTTATACATAGTTTCTTGGGATATCTCCTGGTATCCTCTTGCGATTCTTTCGATCATTGAAACGATATTAATTTTTGCATTAATTTCTTTGGAAGAACGCATAAAAATAAAAGTGATTAGATTAATCGTTCAAGAGTTGGTATAAATTCTTTGCAAAGATTTATTAGCTCTTCACTGTTATTAACTTTTTGCATTCTTTCTTCAATTTTTTGCAATTCAGCACTTTCTTTAAACTTATTTATAATTTTTTCTATCTCTTGTCTCATTACTTTTCCTGAAACATTCTTCCAGAAACCTGCAAATAAAAGTCCAAAAAGGAAAAATTGCACAGTTTGAGGAATAAGAATTTTAGACTCCTGCAAAAATAAAGTTTCTATTTTTTCACCAAATTCTAAAATTTCTTGACTTTCTTTTGAAAGTTCGCTGCCAAAACGAGCTACTTCTAATATCTTTCGATACTCAATAAGCTTTCTTTTAATTTTGTCCACTAAGTCTTTTTGTAATTTGCTGCGCGTTTGATTACCAACTCTAGAAACTGAAAGAAAGGCATTTATCGGAGGAAGTCTTCCTCTTTTTAATTCAGTTGAGTCAAAAAATATGTGGCCATCAGTCATTGCTAAAATGTTTGTTTGCACAAATCCAGAGATATCATTCTCAAGAGTCTCAACTACAGGAAGCGCAGTGATACTTGCTTCTTTGGTGTTTTCTAGGCGAATATTTCCTGCTCTTTCCAATAGTGCAGCATGAAGATGGAAAATATCTCCTGGGTATGCCTCTCTTCCGGGTGTTCTTTTGAATAGAAGAGAAATTTCTCGATAAACTTTTGCATGGGCACTAAGGTCGTCAAAACAAATCAATACTTTGTGTCCTTGATCTCTGAAATATTCAGCAATTGCCATTCCTGAAAATGGAGCAAGATAATGAAGAGCTTGTGATTGGGATGCAGTTGTAATTAGCATAATAATTTTGTCAAAATATCCCATCTGCTTTAGATAATTTTCTACTATTTTTAAAGAGGGTATTTCTTTTGCTATTCCAACATAAATTCCAATTGTGCCAAGAGATGCCTGATGAGAAAGAGCCTGCAGAATAAATTGGGTTTTTCCTGTCTTTGAGTCCCCTATTACTGTTTCTCTTTGACCATGCCCCAAAGGCACTAACATATCAACTATCATCACTCCAGTTTGCAGCGGATTTGTTACTCTTACTCTTTTGGTAATTTGCGGCGCATCTTGCAAAATAGGCAGATATTCTTTCTTGCCAGTAATTGGACCTAGTCTGTCAAGCGGTTTGCAAAGTGGATCTATAATTCTTCCAAGAAGTCCATAAGAGATAGGAATTTTAAAGGAGCTATCTGTTCTAACAATTTTCTTTCCTATTCCTACTTTTTCGCTCTCTACCATTAATATTTCTGATCTTATTCTACCAATATCAAAAACTATTCCTTGTTCCCCATCTTCAGTAATAACACCCTCCCCTATTCTTAATGAGGGAAGGCCGGTTATGTATGCAATTGGATAAGAATAATAAGAAATTTCACCAATCTCTTTTGTGAAGTTAAGATATGAGTTAAAATCCTGGGGCTCCATAATAAGCAACAATTTCCTTAATGTTTTTTGCAAGAGAAAAGTCCGAGATTCTTCCCTGATATTCGATAATTGCTCCGGCAACAATTCTGGGATTTACCACAATATCTAAAATAACTTTTTTGCCCAAATTATTTTCAAACCAATTCAAAATTTTAGCCAATAACTCTTCTTCTGGAAATAACGCAATATTCAATTTTACTTGAGGTATAGAGATAAGATAATTCCTTAATAACTCTAGGAAAAAGATAATCTCTTGAATATCAGCTGTATCTTTTTGTTCTGAGAATTTTAATAAAATCTCTTCCAGATTTTGATCTATTTTTCCTTCTAATTTTTCGGAAAGTTTCTTTTCTGGCTCTCGAGATGTTAATTCTATAGCTTTTGCGATTTGTTCTAGATAAAAGACTAAATCTTCTTTTGTTCTAATTTTTTTTGATATTTTTTCAAAAAATTCTTTCATTGTTCTTCAAATAACTTTTCTTCTTTGGCTTTTTCCAGTGCTTCCATTATAAACTTTTCGTGCGAGGAGATATCAATCATTCTACCCAAAACTTTTAATACTACTTCATTTAATATCTCATAGATTTTTCTATCAAGTTCTCTAAGCTTACTGATTTTGTAGGCAGCAATCTCTTCTTCTGTTTTTGACATCCTCTCTTTCAGTGATTCTTGAATCGGCTTTAGCCATTCAAAAGCCTCCTTTTTGAACTCGTCTTTAAGACTAGCTTTCAGTTTTTCACTTTCTTCTTTATACCAGGAAAGTTCTTGTTGGAGTAAGGCATTTAACTCTGCTTTTATTCGTTCATTTTCTTTTTGGGTTGTTTCCGCTAAAGATGCGAAAATTTTTCTATGCTCTTGTTCTATATTGCGCAATTGTTCTTGATAAGAACTTAAAATTTCGCCTGAGGTTTGGTTGATTTTATCCAAAAAATTTTTAATTGCTATTTCTATTTCTTTGCTAAAAATTTCTTCAATTTTTTGTTTAAAATCTTGTGAAAATTTTACAACTAAACCATCGCTAGAATAGTTAATAAATTCTTGAGTTTTTTCTTCTTTTTCTGGAATTACTTCTTCTTTTTCAGGAATTACCTCTTCTTTAGCTATAGGTTTTTTTGTTATTTTTTTAAAAGTCAATGACTTTATAGATGCCAAAAATTTAAATTTGTTTCCGAAAAAAATTAAAGCAAGAAGCCAGGAAATTATGGCAACTACTATAAGAAAAATAACAATCAATATTGTAAGAAGATAATTCATAATCTAATTTAATTTTATAAAATTATAACCAGTAAAGCAATGCTAAGTCCTGCCAGAGTAATAATAACAATGCCAATTAAATTAAGAAACATAGCAAATCGAATGCTTCCTTTTGCTAACGGATTTATACTAATTACTACTATTCCTTCTCTTAAATTTTTTACAAATGCCTCAAAACCGACAAAAAAACTTGCCGCAGCAAGAAACATTGCAAAAATATAGCGAAGGACCGAGGGTACATCTCTTTCTAAAGCAGTCACAATTCTTCCAATCGCTTCCCATGGTGTCCATTCTCTCCATTCTTTTTTCTCTTCAAAAAAAGCTTCATGCGGATTAACTAATATTTTTATCATCCCCTCTCCTTTTTCTAAATCTTCTAAAGCTTGGCCTAAGACAAATCCGGAAACATGCGCTTTTTGGCCAATACCTCGTTTGTGCGAAGATGTCACAAAATCGCCTTTTCTTATCGGATCTTTTTCTGCTGATACTTTGACCAAAGATACTCCTGAAACTACTATTGGTTTGCTTCCAGTAGTTTCTTTTCCAAAAGAAACGATTGGATTTTCAGCTACAACTCCTAAAATATCAGGATCATAAGGTTTATCTGCCCGCTGAAGTTTATCTTCTTTTTTGACAATTATATCTCCCGCACTAGCTTCTTCATCAGCAACAAAAAATTGAATCGCTATTGGATATGATAATTCTTCTTGTTGTAAAAAAGCTTTCTTTGTAGTCCAGAATAAAGTGATAGAGGCCAAAATAAATATTGCTAATTTTTTGAGTATTGAATTTTTCATTTTTCAGATTGACTTTCTTTGGTTTCAGCTTCACTGAGTGCTTCTTTGAGAGCATTAAGTATTTTAATTTCACTTCTTGATAGGTCCTGTTTTTCTTGAAGATATTCTACTTGCTCTTTTACTTTTTCTTTAAGAACTTTCAGAGCCTCAGATTGTTTTTGTTGGATAGAAATTGACTCTTCAGGCAAGTCTTTTTCTCTATCTTTTTCTACTTTGTTTACTTTTTGCCAGAGCTTGATTATGGCAATAATTCCTAGAATTATTAGAATTATCAGAAGAATAATCAAATATAATATTATTCTATTCCATGAAAGTTCCGCCCGGCTTTCTTGAGTTGCTTTTACTGAAAATTTTAGTTCTGAAATGCTGAAACTTGAATTTCCAGCTTTATCGTAGGCTTTAATTTTCCAATTGTATTCTCCGGGACTTAAAGTAAATGTTTTCCATCCTTCTTTGATTTCTTCTGGTTTTAGATTTGCAATAACTTTTTCATCTGAAATTATTTCATATCTATCTATTCCTGAAGTTTTGTCATTTGCTTCAAAATAAAGTGTTGGATTAGAATTAGTAGGATCACCCCCATTATCTATTCTGGCATCAAATGGATCAGGCGGGGTGCTATCTATCTGAACTTTAAATCTAGCTATAGGACCCCAACCAGCTTCATTTCTAAATTGAGCTGAAAAATACCAAATGCCATCTTCTAAATTTTCAACTTTTCTTTCAGCAATTGGTGGTTGATAGATATTTGCTGGAGAGGCATTTGGATTGGTATTTATGCCCAATCTTATAGCGTTAACTCCTTCTGGTAGATCCCAAGAAAATAAAGGAGAATTATTTTGATACCATTTATTTTGGTCCGGATGCGAGGGAGAAGTTATTTTAGGAGCTGGTGGTAGAATTTGAGAAATTGGCTTAGTAGGTTTTGTTATTGAAGCTTTTGTTATTGTATAGGATGCAGAAAGTAGACTGCCGGTAATATCGGTTCCTAGACCATCTGCTGCCAAAATTTTTCCAGAAGTAAAACTAATTTGCGCTGTTCCTTCCTGTACTGCTTCAAATGTAATTGTAATAATTCTACCAAAATTCCCTTTATAAGATGTTGGGGATCCTCCTACGAATTTAATTATTCCATCTTGATTAGAAAAATTAGGTTCTTCTGGCCAAAATGCAAAAATAGAATTAGCTTTTGAGATACTTCTTACCCTAATTAAACTTGGATTAAACTTTAAATTTGCTTCTGCAGCATTTATTGCTTCTTGGGCACTATTTACTGCAACGGTTACCGAAAAAGTGCTTCCTTGTTCATAACTTCCAGAAGATGGTGATAAAAATAAAGAAGCGCTTTTGTTTTGCGCAAAAGTAAATATATTATTTGCTAGCTGTAGATCCAAAAAGCAGAAAATAACAATAACTATAATTTTTGAAAAAGTTCTGATCATTTTGCATTATACTTTAGGCTGTACAGTAATTATTATAACATCCTGATAGTCTGAAGCAGCCGGAGTTGTTATTGAAGCAGAGGCTTTTATTTGCAATTTTACGACATCAGTCGTTATATTCCTATTGTTAAAAGATGCTAAAGTCCTATAATCACTTCTTAGTTCTCCTACGATATTTGTTCCATAGTTATTGTAATTTGCTCCAATAATTACTCCAGGAAGAACAGAAGTAGCATTCACGCCATAGCCCTCTACTCCTGCACTAAGTTCTGCCATTGGCTGAGAAGAAGAAAGAATATAATTAGCTGCATTGGAGAACAATCCTCCATTTAGGCTTTTTATCTGGATATCCCAACCCTTATCGTTGTTTGTTCCTAAAGATAAAATAATTTCTGTGCTTGAAGCAATGTTAAATTCACCGCTTTCTGAAACCAAAGCAGGCTCCAAAGAAAGAGTTGTGGTTGAGATTTTAAAATCAAGAAAGATTTGTATAATTGCAGCAATTAAAAGGTCTCTAGGAAGTTGAATTTCTGCTTTTGTTTCATAAGGAAGCCAAAAAATTTCTAAAACATTCAATGAAATTATTATGAAAACTAGCAGTATTATAGTTCCATATTTTAAAATTAGCATGTTCTTCATTCATTTGATCTGTTCTGCATGGTTTTTATTTTTTAAATTTTCTTTTGTGATAGCTGCCTCTCCTTTGACAAGAATCTTTATTGCAGTAATCCATCTTCTTCTGGTAATGAATAAGAAAATAAGGAATGCTAGGCCTATTAGACCAACTTTCCAAGGAAATGCCCAAAAAACAATAACCACTGGTTCAATTTTATTTGTAGCATTTCCGTATCTTCCGTAAGTTCCTGAAAGAATTGCGCGATATCTTATTCCCCAAAGCCATTTCTGATTCCAAGATGTCTCAAATTTTCTTACTGCTTTAGGAAGGATGTTTCTTGAATCTACTGAAAGTCTTGCGATCTCTCTTCCGTAAATATCTTCAATTTTGATTTCAGCATTTGGTCTTACATGAACAGTTCCTTTATTTTCAAATCTTAAAACAAAATTGATTGGGCCATATTCTAGATATGATGGAGAGCTAAACTCAACTACTCTTAAATCTTCTTTCATCTCTCCTTCAACTGCCAAAAGAATTAGACTTGCAACTCTAGTGACAATAGCAACCCCAGTTTCTTCCGGCAAAGCTCCAGAATGAACTCCGGCTAAAATTCCTGCATAATGCCCTCCTGGATCTGCATTCTCAGGAATTTTAATTCTAAATTTCACTGCTTTTTCTTCTCTTGGAGCCAAATCAAAAACTTCGGGAACAAAACTTATCCATTGAGAAAGAGCCAAACTAGTTTTTTCATCGGGGGGTAATTGCAAAATAACCCTTCCTTCCTCTCCTTCTGGAAACATATCTTCTGCGCTCATTTTTACTGTAACAGTTGCATCATAAGAAGGATTTAAAACTCTAACTTCTCCTTCTACAATTTCTCCCGGCTTTCCTTTCAGGTCAAAGACCAAAGGCGTTAATGCAAGCTGAGCAGCTTGAGTAATTAAAGACAAAGAAATTCCAGTCAAAATCAATCCTCCAATAAAAAGGAGTTTTCGCATGAATTTAATTTGCTTTAATGAAAAAGAGTTGCCAATAAAAAGATTTTTCAATAATTCTCTCTTAAGGTCTTGTAGCTGCTGTAAGAATTACTGTATCTTGATATGTTCCAGGAGGATCTGCTGTATTAGCAGCTGAATAGATTTTTAACCTGCCAACTTCTTGGGTACTATTTTCATTTCCTTTTCCAAGAAGATTATTGGCAGTACTAGAGCTTATTTCTCCAACAGTAAAGGTGTTCCAGAAATCATAAAGTGAACCAACTGCTACACCCGAGAGAGTAGAAGTAGCGTTAGCCCCATAACCATCAGTTCCTGCAGATAATGTAGAAGTTCCAGTTACAGTTGGTATCCTATATTGAGGAGTTCCGCTTCTTAGCAGTCCATGATTTGTTCCCCTAATTGTTACATCCCAACCCGATGGATTGTTAGTACCAACAGATAGGGAAATTTGAGTACTACTTGCTATATTAGCAGTTCCATCTGCTTGCACCATTGCCGGAGTAAGAGTTGTAGAAGTAGGAGAAACAGTAAAAACCAACCAAGCCTCAATAGTTCCAGATACATCCACATTTTGGTTTACTTGAGCTGTTACTTTCTGCCATCTTAATAATGTAAAGGGACCAAGTAATAGGACAAACGAGAGTAAAACTGCAAAAAACTGAAGAATCGTTTTTCTATGTTCTAATACAAATTGCTCAAGCATAATTCTAAATTATTTAGCCCCCGACCTTTTTACTTTTATTATAAATTATTACAGTGATTTTGGTTTAGGATAAGTTGTGGAAAACTTATTAATTTTCCTTTATCTCAAGCAGTTCAATTTCAAAAATTATCGTAGAATTTGGGGGTATCATATCTCTTATTCCGCTTTCTCCATAACCAAGTTCTGGCGGAATAATTAATCTTCTTTTTCCTCCTACTTTCATTCCTTCAATTCCTATTTCCCAGCCTGGAATCAATCTTCCCTTTCCGATGGTAAAAGTAAGTGGTCTATTTTTCTGATAAGAATTATCAAAGACAGTACCATCTTCTAGTTTTCCAATATAATGAACACTTACAGTATCTCCTTCTTTAGCATATTTACCCTTTCCTAAAGATAGATCTTCTATTTTAAGTTCAGGATAAGATAGCTGTTTTGGAGTTCTTTCAATTTTGTGATTTTCTATCCTTTTTGTAATAAAAAATCCAATTATAATAATCAGAATTAAAATAGAAAGCAGTGAAATTAATTTAAATAGTTTTTCCTTCATATTTACCTATTAGTGCTAATAATGCCATTTTTATTCTTTTTCTGAAAAATACTGCTAACATTAAAATTATATTAAAAAGAATTAAAATGTAAATTGATAATATAGAGAAAGTAGACAATGATGGGATCTCTTCTTTGAGAGCAATCTCTCCCCTAATTGGCTTTTAATTTTAAATTTGCCAGAGGATTTTCAGAAAGATCATTTTTGTCTTCTAATTTTATTTGAAAAATTTTTGATTTTTTGGGCAAAATTGTTTGCATAAAAATTTCTTGTTTTGCTATTTCTTTTCCAAATAGATCATAAAGATAAATTATGCCAGATGGAGTTATATGATAGATATCATTATTTTTTATTTTTATTCTGAAGGTAGAGGGGGTAGATTTAGTAATATTGATTTCCGGACTTTTTGCTGCCTGTACTAAATTGACGCTAGAGATCGCATTTGCAAAAAATTTAAAAATCCTTTCTGCTGTTTTTACCCTTTCTTTCTCTAGAACAGAAAATTCTACTACTTCAAATTCTTTCTCTTCAGGTTCCAAAAGCAATGGGCTGGTTGAAATTAATACTGGAACTGAGATTATTGGAACTACTTTTGGTCCAAATTCCATTGCGTATCCAGGCGGGTATCTTGGCTCAAAATAGATAAATAGATAATATCCTCCAGCAATAACATCTTCCGGCACCTTAATTTGGAAATTTATTTTTTGAGTCTTTTGCGGTTCTAAAATAAAGTCTTTTCTGTCAAACTCAAACCAAAAAACTGGAGAGTCTGTTGATACTTCTGAAATAATGGTTTCCCCTATTTCATTTTGCTCAAAGGGGAAGATTTTGATATTAATTGCAAGGGCTGTATCACTAAAATTTGCAATCCTGAAATTTCCTCGAAAAACATCTCCTGGCAAAATCACCAAATCTAGTTTTTGTGGACTCACCCCTAAAGAAACAGCAGCAAAAAGAAAGTTGGGCAACAATATTGAGCAAAACAATATTAAAGCAAATAGAAAATTTTTGATTTTATTCAAGATTGAGTTTTGCATAATTTTGCTTTTCAAATTTTTATAACGTTAAAAATTAACATTTCCGATATAGAAAACCGTTGTAGTGTAGTCCCCCGGTGGATTGATTGACGGCGAGGATGCCTTGTAGGTAATTGTTGTTTGATGCCCGTCAACAGCTTGGCAGTATTTTGCCACTTCATCTGTATTTTGCGAAGAAGTAGCAAAGCCTGCAAATTTTAGACCTGAAAATCTATTGTCAGTGCAAGAAGCGCCAAGCAATGAAGTTGTATTGTATCCAAAACCGCATTCATTATTTTGATCACAGTTTCCTGGCCAGATTTGGGGATTTGAGTTGGGATGCGGCCAGCGTTGAATATAATTTTCACGAGTATTGTGTTTCATTCTTGCATCGAAATTTGCCCAAGCCTTTATAACATAGCCGTTGTAGTAAGTGGTAGTTGCTGTAAGCAGGGTAGTTCCTGTTGCTGTCCAGAAATTAAATTCATTGAGTGAGCCAAGATAGACAGATGGAGCATCAACCGAGAAAGTAAAGAAACTATCCATTCCTGCTATCCAAGAGCCATTTGTAGGAGGTTTATTCAGACAAGTTGAATATCCGCTGCCCTGAGGACAGGTTGGAGGTTCATTCATCTGGGAAGTTGTTGCTCTCCACCAATTTTCACCAATTACACTCTCAGTTCCAGAGGCGGAATTGAGAACCGAAGTAAGATAACCACCATAACCATCTTCAAACCAGTCATAATTAATAAATCCGCCAATTGCTGGAATAGTAAGGTTATAACGATAAAAAGTGGTCGTTGAGTTATCTTTTCGAAATTCTCTAATCCTTAACGCACCATCTGATTCAGGTTGAGGAGTTTTACCATCAGTTCCTGTAATAGTTGATTGGCTTGATGATGCACTCCAATTTCCAGAATTGAGTTTAAATACTGTAGGATTTCCTCCCACCTCGGTAATTGTCGGAGTTGCACTTGCAATTGGATAGTCTACATTATATTTATCAACTACTTTAATTCCCAGATACCAGTCAAGATATAAAATACCGCTTCCTGAAACCGATGGATTTGTTCCTGTTTTTGCATTCAAAAATGTTGCAGTGCCATTTAGAACCTGAGTTGAATTTGGAGGAGTAGTTGTTGAACTATCTTTGTAAAGCCAACTACCGCCGACTCCATCAAAGACTAAATTCCAAAAGGGCCAACCCCCGTCTTTAATCGTTTTGGTCTGAGCCGAAGTTGAGTTAAACACCACCCTTCCGGTTCTTCTTTCAAAAATTCCATTATTTTCCCAATTGCCTGCAACATAAATAGTAGAAGTTGGAGCAATTACTTTACCTTGCTGAATTATAAAGTCATTTTCAACCGTTGTGGTAGCAGTAAGAGTCCATTCTCCCCCAACGCCGTTGAAATTTAAATTAAATAATGGACTATTTCCTGCAGAAATTATGTTTGCGGTATCAGTTGCGTTAAATATTACTGTTCCTAAATTATGGACAAAACTACCATTGTTTTGATAATCTCCTCCTATCCTTAAGGTACTGGAGGCTAGAACTTGTTGATTAGAGCCAATCGCAAAATTATTTCCAATTGTCGTTGTAGCATTGTTCTCAAAGCTTATTGTTGCTTGAGAATTTAAACTGGTGGTTGCTGTAAAGTTATTAGAGACTGTTAAATTTCCGGGAGCAAATACAAAGCGCGGAGTTCCTCCAGCAGGATTGGTTTGAAGGTTGTAGTAAGTAATTAGTGGAATTGTCGTTGTTCCCGAGGTTGCTTCAAATGAGAAAGTTGAGGTTGCTACATCTAGATTGCCGCCAATTTGTAGTGGATTTCCTGATCCTTTAAGTGATATTAAATTTCCACCTGCCCTGAATGTTCCCTGAGCAATATTGAAGATATTTTCTACAACAAGATGGCCATCAAGAATAAATGTTCCGCTTGCATTATTTGTTGTTAAATTCCAGAATGCTCCATTTTCTCCTCCAGGAATTATGTTTACAGTTGAAGAAGAATTGAGCAAAACTTCTCCTTGGTTATTTAAGAAAGTAGCGTAGTTTCTCCAATCCCCACCGATATTCAGTGTTGCTGGAGCTCTAACCCTTCCTCCAAGAATAACAAAGTTGTTAGTTGTTGTTGCAGGATTTGTAAAGTAATATAGAGGATTTCCAGAAACAGGATTGAATTGGAGATTGTAATAAGTAAAAGCCAAAACAGTTGTAGTTGAGCTTCCTTCAAAGCTGGTGGTTGAATTACCAACTATAAAGTTTCCAGTTCCCTCAATACAAAGCGGCATCATCACACCAGCTCTTTCTTTGCAGTTAGTATTCTCTCCTCCATCTTGCAGAGCAATTGTATTGCTTTCTGGATTGAAATTTCCCCTAATTGATAGAGCTGGAGTAGTGACTTTACCTTCTGGTCTGAAGGTTTTATTTTCTAATATCAAAATCTTATTACCAGCTGATACGCTAAGATCAAAAATAGGCCCAGCGCTTACAACAAACGGCACCCTTGGATTATCTTCAGAGTCAAAATGCCCTATATTTTGGTTATTAATTGGGCCAGAATCATAATGGGAAAGAGAGACTCGTGAAAGAATAATATGAAAATCATTAATATTTGCTCCACCTCCGGGATATCTTGAGACAGATGCTCCACGATAAGTTGTATCATCCACAAATACAGTTATTGGAGTTCCAGTAGATATACTATTTGGAACTCTATTAAATTGGAAAATTCCGGTGGTAGTTGAAGCAGTTGTAGTTGCTCGATAATAATCATGACCCACAACCAAACGAATCATTAATCCTTTAGTTGAAGTAGTATTATTCTCATCTTCATAAAGCACCCCAGAGATGGTAACTACATCAAAGACCCAGTTGATATTATTTCCGGAATTTATATTAGTTCCATCGGTAGCATCAATATAAGGATAGCTTTGGGATGCATCTGAATCTTGAACATCAACAAAAGATACAGGAGAAGGGAAATTATTTGTTTTTAGCAACCAATGAGTTCCTGTCGCAGAGCTTCTAAGATAGATTCTTGTTGAAGAGCTTTGACCGTTCCACTCTATATTTCCGAACTCATATAATGCTCCTGCTTTAAACTCTACCTTTACAGAACCAACAACAATTTTTGAAAGATTTGCTGCTGTATTTGTTGCAAGAATAATTCCTGGAACAAAAGATGGACTGGTAGTTCCCGAAGTATTTTCAAAAGTAAGAATATTGAATCCGGAAGACCCCGATAGATTTCCTGCAATTGTTTGTTGTGATGAGCCTGCAAATATTACTTCTCCTTGATTGTGCAAGAATATTCCATCATTTGTAAAATCTCTTGCAATTGAAAATTCAACTCCTGATTGTGGTGCAATAAATCTATGATTAGCTCGAATTATAAAATTGCCTCTGACAGCAAATATAGAAGAAGTTGCAAAACGTGAAGTTGTAGTAGATATTGTCAGTCCATCTCCAAGAATAAAGTCATTAAAGATCCATTGAGCAACTAAATTAGTTGTCCCAATATTTCCTGTTTGTTCCAAATTAAATGTTCCTCCAGAAAGATCAATTGTGCCACAAGTAACTCCGCAATCAACATTTCC
>FWWL01005968.1_pt1 | contig 18203 bp, 16 predicted proteins | sample 2228331 | NCBI WGS metagenome assembly FWWL01 (sample SAMEA103939775, study PRJEB20133) | metagenome
CCCGTAGGCGGTGGAGCGGGCCACCCGGCTGTGGAGGATATCGCCGAGGATGGCCACCTTCAGCCCCGCGATGCGTCCTTTGACCTCCCGGATGGTGAGGAGGTCCAGAAGCCCCTGGGTAGGGTGCTCGTGCATCCCGTCTCCCGCGTTGACCACGCTGCATCGGACGTGCCGGGCCACGAAGTGCGGAGCTCCGGAGCTCGCGTGCCGGAGCACGATGACATTCACTCCCATGGCCTCCAGGGTCCGGGCCGTGTCGAGGAGGGACTCGCCCTTCTGCACGGAGCTTGTGGGCACGTCGAAGACCAGGACCTCGGCCCCCAGCCGCTTCGCCGCCAGCTCAAAGGAGGTGCGGGTCCGGGTGCTGGGCTCGTAGAAGACCAGGGCGACCACACGGCCCCGGAGGGCATCCCAAGGGAGCTCGCTCCGGAGGGCCGCGCGGGAAAGGTCGAGGAGGGCCTGGATCTGCCCGGCGGTGAGGGTTCGCAGGTCGAGCAGATCCTTCCCGAGAATCCTCATCCGACACCCCTCCTTCCCTTCGATCCGGGGCGCCGGACCGGCGGCAAGAAAAAGGCCTTCTTGCCGCCGGCAAGAAGGCCACAAAGCCTCATCTTGTTGCGCCCCTTGCCGGCCTCGCTGGACCGACTTAAAGGTGCTTTCTATGTTACACTATCATGCGCGAGACCACCAGTCAACGGGAAAGGAGGGGAGGAGGATGAAGATCACGTACCTGGGGCATGCGTGCTTTTTGCTGGAGACCCGGGCGGGTAAGCGGATCCTCATCGATCCCTACAACGAGCAGGTGGGTTATCCGATGCAACCGGTCCCCGCGGACCTCGTGCTCATCAGCCACGAGCACTTCGACCACAACCACGTGGCCCTCGCCAGCGGCTCCCCTCAGGTGATCCGGGGCCTGCGGGATGAGGGGAAGGATTGGGCGGAGGTCAAGGAGACGGTGGACGGCATCGAGATCTCCACGGTGCGCACCTACCACGACGAGACCCAGGGCTCCCAGCGGGGCAAGAACGCCATGTTCTGGGTCGTCGCGGACGGGGTCCGCATCCTGCACGCGGGGGACCTGGGGCACGTCCTGGACGCGCAGACCGCGGCCCAGGCCCAGAACCCGGACATCTTCATGGTGCCCGTGGGCGGCTACTACACCATCGATGCGGCCACCGCGGACCAGGTGATCGACCAGATCAACCCGCGGGTGGTGATCCCCATGCACTACCGGACGGAGGCCAACCCGGATTGGCCCATTACCCCCCTCGACCCGTTCCTCGCGAACAAGCAGAACGTAAAGCAGGTGGGCCACACGGTGGAGGTTACAGGCATCCCCGCCACGCGGGAGATCTGGGTCATGGAGTGGAAGGCGTAGGGCAAAGCCAGGTGAGGAGGGTACGCACGCCGAACCCCGTGGCGCCTTTAGGGAGGTGGGGGGCCTGGCCCTCGGGGCCGTCGAGGTAGGCGACGCCCGCGATGTCCAGGTGGGCCCAGGGCCGGCCCTCCACGAATTCCCCGATGAAGGCGGCACCCTTCTGAGCCCCACCATAGCGGCCTGCGGAGTTCTTGAGGTCGGCGATCTCACTGCGCACAGCCTCCCGGAACTCCTCGTATAAGGGGAGCTCCCATAACCGCTCCCCGGCTTCCTCTCCCGCCCGGATAAGGTCCTGGATGAGGGCGCGGTCGTTGCCTATGATGGCGGCCGCGTAGTACCCCAGGGCCACGATGGCGGAGCCCGTGAGGGTGGCGAGGTCCACGATGGCGTCAGGCCGGTAGCGGGCCGCGTAGCTGAGGACGTCCGCCAGTACCACCCGGCCCTCCGCGTCCGTGTTGGTGATCTCGATGGTCTTGCCGTTCATGGCCCGCACGATGTCCCCAGGTTTCATGGCCTCCTCACCGAGCAGGTTCTCCACCGCCCCCACAATCCCCACCACCCGGTGCGGCACCTCGAGGTCCGGAAGGGCCCGCATTATGGCGAGCACCGCGGCAGCACCCGCGCAGTCGGACTTCATGTGCTGCATGCCCTCCGAGGTTTTGATGTCGAGCCCGCCCGCGTCAAAGGTAACGCCCTTCCCGGCGATGACCACACTCCGCCCGGCTCCCTCAGGCTCATACTCCAGCACGATGAGCTGCGGCGGCTGCCGGCTCCCGCGGCCTACCGCGAGGATGGCGTTGGCGCCCATGCGCCGAAGCTGCGGAGGTCCATACACCCGGACCCGCAGGCCCTTCTCGCGGGCGATCCGACGGCCGATGCGGGCCAGCTCAGGCGGGTTCACCTCGTTGGGCGGCGCGTTCACGAGGTCCCGGGCAAAGCAGGTGGCTTCCGCGAACAGCTGCCCCCGCTTTAAGGCCTTCATCCGCTCAGGGCCGGTGCCGCCCAAGATCTGCACCGAGGCGATCTGTGGCTCCTCACTGGCCTTGTAGGCCTCGTACCGGTAGGCTCCCAGGTACAGGCCTTCCACCACGGCCTGCAGGTTCTCCGCGGAGATCTGTGGGGACCAGACCGCGAGGTGCTGCACCCGCTGGGACCGCGCCTCGCGTACGGCCACGGCCGCGGCCCGACGCAGGGCGTCCGCTTGGGCATACCCGGCCTTCGGCCGCCCCATGCCCACGAGCACAAGGCGAGGAGGGACGATCCGTCCGTGCGTGAACAGCCACAGGGTGCGATCCCGCTTGGCCTCAAACCGTGCAAGCCGCACGGCCTCCCCGACCCACCCTTGTAAAGCCCGATCCAGTTCCTCCAAGACGGGTTCAAGGCCTCCCTCTTCCACGAGAACGGCCAGGGCGTCGCACGCCACCTGCTCGGGTCGAGTGTCAGAGAGCAGGACCTGCATGCCTACCTCCCACCGAGGAATATGGGAAAGGGTCGGCCCACGCCTTCCTCGCGGGCCCGCTCGTAGACGAACTTCGCCGCCGCCACGTCCTCGAGGGCGATCCCCTGGGACTCGAACAGGGTAATCTCAGCTGGACCGGTGCGTCCGGGGACCTTCCCGGCCACGACGTCCGCGAGCTCCAACGCCTGCTCCCACCGGAACGCTCCTTCCCGCTCCGCCTGCACCAAGTCTCCGCACTCCATTCGGGCCTGGGCCAGGTCGTCCACGACGATGCGGTGGGCCCGCCGGACCGCCTCCGCGTCCAGCTCCCGGCGGTCCGGCCAGTTCACGCCCGCGGCGTTGATGTGCACGCCCGGCGACAGCCACCGTCCGAGGAGCACCGGGTCCCGGGCGGTGGTGATGGTACAGATCACATCAGCCCCCTCCACCGCCTCCTCCGCGGAGGCTGTGGGCCGCACGGGGATCCCGAGCTGCTCCGACATCTCCTGAGCGAACGCCTCCCGCCGCTGGGGCGTGCGGCTGTAGACCCGGGCCTCGCGGATGGGCCGTACCGCACACACCGCGGCAAGCTGCGTCCGGGCCTGCCAGCCGCTTCCAATCACCGCAGCCACCGCGGACTCCGGACGGCTCATGTACGCGGTGGCAAGCCCGCTCGCAGCCCCGGTGCGGCGCTGGCCCAGCCCGTCCGCCTCCATCCCGGCCAGCAGCTGACCGTCCGCGGCGTACAGGAGCACCACGAACCGCGCCCCCCTCCGGGAGGTGGTGTACGCCTTCAGGCCCATCACGCCCCCGGCGACCCATCCCGCGGACATCACGTGCAGCACGCCCTGGGATGTCACGATCCGGGTGCGCGGGATGTTGGTGGCCTCGCCTGCGGCCTTTGCCCGAAACGCTTCCTCCAGGACCCGAATGGCCTCAGGGATCGGAAGGAGCCGCGCCACCTCCTCCTCGGCCAGCCAGATGGCGGTCATACCTCCAGCACCTCGAAGAGGGCTTCCAGCCGCCGCGGGGCAGGCCCCGGGAGCTCGCAAAAGGCCGTCCACCGTTCCCGAAGCTCCTTGGCCTCCGGTGTCCAGATGCCCAAGAGCGTACCGTCCCAGACCGGGAGGTCTGGCTCCAGGGCCGCGCGGTCCAGGAAGTCGAGGGATCGGTCCACGAAGGTCCGCAGGGCCTCGGTACCGACGCCCGGACCGTGGAAGGGCTCGTGGGCCACCTCCTCATAGAGGGCGGCCAGGACCTGGGTGGTCGCGAGGAGAGCGGCCAGCAGGCGGACATCGCGCCACCGGGCCTGGATGCTCTGCGCCTCGGCCTCGCGTTGCCACGCATTCCCGAGCTCCGCCATCCATCCGTCCGCGGCCGCGGCAAGCCGTACCGCCACCTTCCGGATCTCCTCCCCTGAGGGGTCCTTGCGGAGGGTCCAGCGTCCCAAACCCACCACCGCCTCCTGGACTTTCTCCACAAAGGGCGGGGTGACGATGCGGGGCATGAGTACCTCCCGGTCCATCAGGGCCTGGGCGGCGAGAGGGAGGTTTTGGGGCGTGATCCGATCCGGCAAGGTCACCCGGTACCGCTGCCGTTGCTTCCGACCGCTTCCGCCCACCCACTCCACGGCAAGCCGCAGGGGGATGTAGATCACACCGGTCCACAGCATGAGCAGGAAAAACCACCGGTCCCACCCGAAGACAATCCCGCTGAACCCGAACCCCGCAACACAGCCGGCGAGGAGCCACCGCTGCGCGCGGCGGCGGCCCTCGGTCGTGGAGAGCCGGTGGAGGAAGACGGGCGTCATCCCGCCCTCCAGCATACCGAGAAACCCGGTAGGCAGGTAAGGGCGGGCGGAGATCGAATTGCGTTAGGCGGCAGATAGGAGGGAATCCATGGAGAGGGCGCTGGCATACGTCCGCGCGGAGCGGGAGCGGCTACTGGAAGAACTGCGGGAGTGGCTGCGGATCCCCAGCATCAGTACCCTCCCCGAGCACGGTACAGACTGCGAGCGGGCCGCCCAGTGGCTCGCAGACCGGTTGCGGCGGATCGGGATGCGGGTAGAGGTGATCGCTTCCTCCAAGCACCACCCTCTTGTGTACGCGGAGTGGCTTGGGGCGGCAGGAGCTCCTACGGTCCTCGTCTACGGCCACTACGATGTGCAGCCCGTGGATCCCCTGGAGCTGTGGGAGTCTCCGCCCTTCGAGCCGACGGTGCGGGGGGAGCGGCTGTACGCGCGGGGTGCTTCCGACGACAAGGGGCAGGTCTTCGCGGTGGTGGCGGCCCTCGAGGCTCTGCTGCGCACGGACGGGCTTCCCGTAAACGTGAAGGTGCTGGTGGAAGGGGAGGAGGAAAGCAGCGGCGAGGAGATCTTCGCGTACGTCCCCCGCCACCGCCGCCGGCTGCGGGCGGATTGCGGGCTTGTGATGGACTCCGGGTTCTTCGACCGGGGGATCCCCGCCATCACCGTGGGGCTGAGGGGGATTCTGTACGCGGAGGTGACCTGGCAGGGACCGGAGGGAGACCTCCACTCCGGCCTCTTCGGCGGCGCTGCCCCCAACCCCTTCCACGAGGCGGTGCGGCTTCTCGGGGCGATTTGGGACCGCCGGGGCAGGGTGCGCCTGCCCGGCTTTTACCGACGGGTGCGGCCGCCGAGCCAGGAGGAGCTGGAGGCCTGGCAAGCCCTCCCTCTCGACGAGGCGGAGTTCGCCCGCCGGATCGGCGCCCGAGGTCTTATTGGCGAGGAAGGATTCTCGGTGCTCGAGCGGCTTTGGGCGCGGCCCACCTTCGAGATCCACGGGATGGGAGGAGGCTTCACGGGACCGGGCGCCAAGACCGTGCTCCCCGCCCGGTGCACCGCGAAGGTGAGCATGCGCCTGGTGCCGGATCAGGACCCCGACCGGATCTACCGGGCCTTCGAGCGGTACATCCTCCGAAACACCCACCCCGCCTATGGAGTGGAGATTCGGAAGCTTTACGCGGGCCGGCCCTGGGTCATCTCCCCACAGGAGCCCGCGGTGCAGGCCGCGGCTCAGGCGTGGCGGGAGGCGTACGGATCGGAGGTACGGTTCATCCGGCAGGGCGGGTCTGTACCCGTGGTGGAGCTTCTCGCCCGCACCCTGAAGCTGCCCGTGGTGGTCACGGGGTTTGGCCTTCCTGACGACAACCTCCACGCGCCCAACGAGAAGGTGGAGCTTCCGCTGCTGTGGGGTGGGGTAGAGGCGGTCATTCGGTTCTTCCACCACGCCGCCCGGGTGCTCCGGCCCTCAGCGTCGGCGTCTGACGTATCCTAGAGGCGTGCGGACCCTTCGGGTGGCCCTGGCGCAGATCAACCCCGTGGTGGGGGACTTAGAGGGCAACGTCCGCCGGATCGTGGAGCGGCTGCAGCAGGCCCGCAAGCTCGGCGCGGACGTAGTGCTCTTCCCGGAGCTCGCGGTCACCGGCTACCCGCCGGAGGACCTGGTCCTCAAACCCGACTTCGTCGAGGGGAACCTCCGGGCGGTGGAGGAGGTGGCCGCTCACGCCACGGACCTGGTGGCGGTGGTGGGGTTTGTGGACCGCGCCACGTACCTGTACAACGCGGCCGCGGTGTGCTGTGGCGGCCGGGTCGTGGGCGTGTACCGCAAGCGGCTGCTCCCCAACTACGGGGTCTTCGACGAGAAGCGCTACTTCGCGCCGGGCGAGACGGTCCCTGTATTCCGGATGGGTGAGCTCCTCGCGGCGGTGAACATCTGCGAAGACGTGTGGTTTCCGGACGGGCCTCTCGCGGTACAGGCCCGGGCGGGCGCCCTCGTAGCCTTCAACATCAACGGCTCCCCCTACCACCGGGGCAAGTGGCGCGAACGGGAGGAGATGCTCCGTACCCGGGCCCGGGACCACGGGGTGGTCCTGTGCTACGTGAACCAGGTGGGCGGACAAGACGAGCTCGTTTTCGACGGCGACAGCGTGGTGGTGGATCAGGAAGGCCGGATCCTGGCCCGGGGCCCGCAGTTCGAGGAGGCCCTGGTGGTGTGCGACGTGGACGTGGCCCGAGCCCGCCGGCTCCGGGCCCGCCGCACCGGCGTGGAGGAGAGCGACCGGTTCCCGCTGCAGGCTCCCACGGTCCCCGTGATCGAGCTGGAGCTGCCGCCCGACCGCCCGCGGCCCTCGCTCGAAACCCCCCTTGCCGAACCCCTCCCGGACCTGGAGGAGGTCTACCGGGCCCTGATGGTGGGGACGCGGGATTACGTGCGGAAGAACGGGTTCCGCCAGGTGGTGGTCGGGCTTTCGGGCGGGATTGACTCCTCCCTGGTGGCCACCATCGCTACCGACGCCCTCGGTCCGGAGAACGTTCTCGGCGTCTCCATGCCCTCCCCCTACACCTCCGCGGAGAGCATCCGGTACGCGGAGGAGCTCGCCCGCAACCTCGGGATCCGGCTCCTGGTGATTCCCATCGCGGAGGTCTTCAAAAGCTACCTGGATGCCTTAGCCGAGGCCTTTGCGGGGACAGAGCCCAACGAGGCGGAGGAGAACATTCAGGCCCGCATCCGCGGAAACCTCCTCATGGCCCTCACCAACAAGTTCGGCGGGATCGTGCTCACCACGGGCAACAAGAGCGAACTCAGCGTGGGCTACGCCACGCTGTACGGCGATATGGCGGGCGGGTTCGCGGTGCTGAAGGACGTGCCGAAGACCCTGGTGTACGCCCTGGCCCGGCACCGCAACGCGAAGCGCCCCGTGATCCCGGAGGGGGTGTTTTTGCGAGCGCCCACCGCGGAGCTGCGGCCGGGACAGACCGACCAGGAGAAATTGCCGCCCTATGAGGTGCTCGACCCCATCCTGGAGCTGTACGTGGAGCAGGATACCCCGCCGGAGGACATCGTGCGGGCGGGGTTTGACCCCGAGACCGTGGCCAAGGTGGTGCGGATGGTGGACCAGAGCGAGTACAAGCGCCGGCAGGCCCCACCCGGCGTGAAGATCACCCCGAAGGCCTTCGGCCGCGACCGGAGGCTCCCCATCACCTCCTGGTACCGGCCATGGCTTGCCCTTGAGGCCACGGTCCCCCGGGAAAGTGGTCTCCGCTAGCCGGAGGACCAGACGTGAGCCTCTGGTGGATCGGCCTGTTGAGCCTCGTGCCGTGGGTGGAGCTGCGTGGCTCGATCCCCCTTGCCATCGCGAGCGGGCATCCGCCGCTGAGGAGTTTCCTCGCCTGCACGCTCACCAATCTCCTCGTGATCGCCCCGACCTGGACCGTTCTTGACCTCTGCTACTACCGGTTCTTGTCCCGGTTCCGATGGGTGCGACAACAGGTAGATCGGGTCCGCAGCAAGGGTACCCCGTACGTGCAGAGGTACGAGCTTGTGGGGCTGGCGCTCTTCGTGGCCGTTCCGCTGCCCGGCACGGGCGCCTACGCAGGAACCCTCCTCGCCTGGCTTTTGGGGCTGCCGAGGGTTGGAGCCTCGGTGGCCATCGCGGCAGGGGTGGTGGCCGCGGGGCTCGTGGTGACCGCGGTCTCCACGGGGACCACGTTAACCCTGCGGTTCCTGCATTAGGGCTTGACCCCCCTCCTCCCATTCCGTAGCATGTTCGCGGTACAGCACCTCCGAATCGGAGGTGCGTAAGCTGCACAGATCCCTCCCTGGGTGCTGGGCACCCGGGGTTCTGTGTGTTTTGGCCCACAGACGCGGGTTAGGGGGTTGAGACCGGGACAGACCTGAGCCTTCAGGAGGGAACCCGTGGGCAGGGGAACGCCCGTGGTGGACACGGTCGGGCACCACTACATCGTGGAGGCCTCCGGCTGCGATCCCGAGGTGATCAGCCGGGTGGATCGGGTGGAGCAGATCCTCACCCGGGCGGCCCAGGTGGCCCGTGTCCAGATCTGGGCCATCTCCTTCCACCGGTTCACGCCCACGGGGGTCAGCGGGGTGGTGGTCATTTCCGAGTCCCACCTCTCCGTCCACACCTGGCCGGAAGTGGGGTATGTGGCCCTCGACATCTTCACCTGCGGGGACACGGCTCAGCCCGAGGAGGCGGTGAAGTACGCCCTGCGGGAGTTCGGGGCCAAGAACGTGCACATCACGGAGGTCACCCGGGGCTTGGACGAGGGCGACAACGTTTACTTCCACAGCATCGTCACCTGGGAGGAGGAGCTGCCCGGAGCTGGAAGCGGCCCCCTCTCGGAAAAGCCCCGGCGCCGAAGGAAGCGGGCGGCTTCGGAGTGACCGATTCGGAGGCGATGGGCTTTATGTCGCTTGTAGGCTACTTGCAGTGGCCTGAGCGCCCCGCGGTAGAATCCCCCTACGGCCGCGGCGTGCGGGTCGTCACCCTCCTCACGGACTTCGGGGACGACAGTCCTTACCCTGCCCAGGTGCGGGCGATCGTTTGTGCCCCTACGTTCGGCCCGCCGATCCAGCTCGTTGACATTACGCACCGCGTCCGCCGCCACGACGTCCGCCAGGGCGCCTACCTCCTCCTCGCGGCCTGCTCCGCCTTCCCGCCTGGGACCGTCCATCTGGCCGTGGTGGATCCCGGGGTCGGCACCGACCGCCGGGCGATCGCCGTCCGGTCCGGCGGCATGGTGTTCGTAGGGCCTGATAACGGCCTCCTGCTCCCCGCTGCCCGATCCGTGGGAAGTCCGGAGATCCGGCAGATCCTGCACCCTGACCTCCGCCGGCTCCAGCTCTCCCCCACCTTCCACGGCCGGGACCTCTTCGCACCCGCGGCCCGCTGGCTCGCCCTAGGATTCCCTTTCGACGCGGTGGGGCCGCCCGTAGAAGATCCCGTCGACCTTTCCTTCGGCACCCCGACCCGCTCGGCGGGGACCCTGCGCGGAGAGGTGGTGGCCGCAGATCCCTTCGGGAACCTCGCCACGAACCTGCCCGGAACCTGGATCGAGGACCTCCCCGGGGTCATGGAGGTAGAGGTGGCCGGCCGGAGGCACCGGGCGAGGCGGGTGCGGGCGTACGGGGAGGCCGAAGAGGGTGCACTCGTGGTTTTGGTGGGGAGCGACGGATTCGTGGAGATCGCGGTCCGGGAGGGGAACGCCCAGAGTCGGCTTCAGGCAGAGCCCGGTGACCCGGTCACCCTTGCGCCCGCACAGGAGGGATCGTCCACGAGATCGTGACGTTCCGCGGGTTCCTGAATAGGCAGAAGGCCCCCCAGGGAGGAGCGCGCATGCGAGCGAGCAGAACCTGTACGGCCCTCATCGGGCTCCTCGTGGCCACGGCGGTGGTGCTGGCGGAAATCCCCACGGCCTCACCCGCCCGGGCCGCGGAGGCCTCCGTGGTTTTCGCGGCCCTGGACATCTTAGTACGGCGGCACATCGACGAACCAGACCCCGTAAGACTCCTGGCTGCGGCGCTGGAGGGGTTGCGGGAGGCCTTGCAGAAGGCGGGAGTTTCCGCGGATCTTCAGGATCTCACGACCACGGATCCAATCGGGGCCCGCCAGGAGTTCCAGCGGCGGTTCGACGAGGTCGTCCTCCGAGCGGCTGGCCGAATCTCGGAGGAGGAACTGCAATACGCCGCGGCCCGGGCCATGGCCTCAAGCCTCGGGGATTCCCACACGGGCTTCATCTCCCCCGAGGAACTCGCGGAGCGCCGGCGGCGACAGCAGAACGAGGCAGGGTACACGGGGATCGGCATCCTTCTATTGACGAAAGCGGGGCGGTTCTACATCAAGCACGTCTTCCCCGACAGCCCCGCGGAGCGGGCAGGGCTACAGGACTTCGACCGGATCGTGGCCATCGACGGCCAATCCACGGAGGGCATGGGGACGGAGGAGGTCTCGAACCGGATCCGGGGGCCGGCGGGAAGCCCGGTGACGCTCACAGTACGGCGGCCGGGCGTTCCTGGACCCCTCACCTTCACCGTGGTGCGGGCGCCCATCGTGGTGCCCACCGTGGTCTACCGGATGCTCTCTGGCCAGATCGGGTACCTCCGGTTCAGCCAGTTCACGCAGACCAGCAGCGTCCAAGTGCGCCAGGCCCTCGCGGATCTCCTCCACCAGGGCATGCGGGGGCTTTTGCTCGATCTCCGCGGCAACCCCGGAGGGTTTGTGGTGGAACTCAACCGCGTGGCGGACTACCTCCTGGGCCCCGGGCTCCCCATTTACACCTCGGAGTCCCGCGGGGAAGGCCGGTCCACCCAGGTCACCCGAGGTCCCCGGGTGCTCCCTCCGGACGTACCGCTCGTGGTGCTGGTGGACGAGGACACCGCCTCCGCCGCGGAACTATTGAGCGCGGCCCTGCAGGAGCACGGTCGGGGGATCCTCGTGGGCACCAGGACCGCGGGGGCGGTCCTCATCGGCATCACGGTCCCGTTGCCGGGTGGTGCAGGGCTGAGCGTGGCCGTTGCGCGGCTGTACACACCCCGCGGAGTTGTATTGGAGAAGAACGGGCTACAGCCAGACATCCCCGTGGACCTCACCGTGGAAGACCTCGACCGCGGGGTGGACACCCAGTTCGTCCGGGCCCAGGACGAGCTGGTCCGGCGGGTTGCGGTGGGGCCGGTCCGCTGACGGAGGATTCCGGAGTCTCCCCGTCGAACTCCCCCAAAAATCCCGGAGGTGGGGGATGGCGGACGTCACGCGGGTGGTGCTCCCTCCCAGCGAGATCCCGCAGGCATGGTACAACATCGTGCCAGACCTTCCTGAGCCTCCTCCGCCGGTGCTGCACCCAGCCACCAAGCAGCCCGTGGGGCCCGCGGACCTGGAGCCCATCTTCCCCATGGACATCATCCTCCAGGAGGTGAGCACGGAACGGTGGGTGGAGATCCCGCAGCCTGTGCGGGACCTCTACGCCCTGTACCGGCCCACGCCCCTCTACCGAGCACGTCGCTTGGAGCAGGCTCTTCAAACGCCGGCCCGCATCTACTACAAGTACGAGGGCGTCAGCCCTCCGGGCAGCCACAAGCCCAACACTGCCATCGCCCAGGCCTACTACGCGAAGCGGAGCGGCGTTCGCCGGCTCACCACGGAGACGGGTGCGGGGCAGTGGGGCTCGGCCCTAGCCTGGGCCTGCCGGATGTTCGGGGTGGAGTGCACGGTCTATATGGTGCGGGTGAGCTACGAGCAGAAGCCGTACCGCCGGGTGCTCATGGAGACCTGGGGCGCGGAGGTCATCCCAAGTCCCAGCCCTCGTACCCGGGCGGGCCGCGAGGTCTTAGACCGCGACCCGCAGTCGCCCGGTAGCCTGGGCATCGCCATCAGCGAGGCGGTGGAGGACGCGGCCACCCACGAGGATACGAAGTACGCCCTGGGAAGCGTGCTGAACCACGTCCTCATGCACCAGACGGTGATCGGGCTAGAGGCCAAACGCCAGATGGAGCTTCTGGGCGAGTACCCGGACGTGGTGGTGGGGTGCATCGGCGGCGGCAGCAACTTCGCGGGGCTTTCGTTCCCCTTCCTGGCGGATAAGGTCCGGGGCCGGCCCGTACGGATCGTAGCGGTCGAGCCCACCGCCTGCCCCACCCTCACCAAAGGAAAGTACCTGTACGACTTCGGGGACACGGCCCGTACTACGCCGCTGTTGAAGATGCACACCCTGGGCCACACCTTCATCCCCGCGCCTATCCATGCCGGTGGGCTCAGATACCACGGGGACGCGCCCCTGGTGTGCCTGCTGTACCACCGGGGCCTCATCGAGGCCTACGCCTACCCGCAGAACCCGGTGTTTGAGGCCGCGGTGCTGTTCGCGCGGACCGAGGGGATTGTGCCTGGGCCGGAACCCGCACACGCGATCCGGCACGTCATCCAGGAGGCCATTCGGTGCCGGGAGGCGGGAGAGTCAAAGGTGATCCTGTTCAACCTCAGCGGCCACGGCTACTTCGACCTCGCCGCGTACGAGCAGTACCTCGCCGGAAAGCTCCCGGACTTCGAGTACCCGGAGGAGGAGGTCGAACGGGCCATCGCAGAGCTCGCGCCCCTCCAGCCATAAGCCCCCCACCGGCCTGTGGTATCGTTGCCGTGGAGGGGAGGGATGACCATCCACGACATCGGCAAGACCGAGCGGATGGAGATGTACCTCAAGGCGGTGTTCTCCATCCAGCAGACCACCCCGCCCGCCACGGTCTCGAAGGTGGCAGAGTTCATGGGTGTCTCGGTCCCCTCCGCCAGCGAGATGCTCAAGCGGCTGGAGCAGCAGGGGTACGTGCGTGCCACGGAGGACGGCGTCGCCCTCACCGAGGAGGGATGGGAGGTGGCGGTCCGGGTGGTGCGGCGACTGCGGCTCGCAGAACGGCTCCTCACGGACATCCTGGGCCTGGAGCTCCCGCGGGTCTATGAAGAGGCCTGCAAGATGGAGCACGTCATCAGCCAAGAGGTGGAGGCCCGGCTGGAGAAGGTGCTCAACCATCCCACCCACTGTCCACACGGACAGCCCATCCCGAAACCGGACGGGACCCTCGAGGCCCTGCCCTCCACCACCCTACTCGACTTGCGTCCCGGGGAGTGGGCGGAGGTGGCTGCCATCCCCGAGGAGGACGCCCAGCTCGTCCAGTACCTCTCCTCCCTCGGCCTCATCCCGGGATCCCGCATCCTGGTGGACGAGATCGCCCCCTACAACGGCCCGATCTTCTTCCGGGTGGACGGCGACCGGAAAGCCATCGGCCCCCTCGCAGCCTCTCGCGTCAGGGTCCGCCTGATTTCAGCCTGCCGACCATCATGATCGAGGGTTGACAACATCATTAAGTAAGGCTAGCCTAAAATTGTTCTTGACAGAATTTGTCAACTTTTGGAGGTGCACCGTGTGGCGTTTGGTCCTCGCGGCGTGTTTCCTCGTCCTCGCCCTCGTGGTGGGTGTCCCCGCGCAACCTCCGACCCTCACGGTGTACACCGGGCGGGGGCAGGCGTTCGTGGAGCCCGTGGTCCGAGAGTTCGAGCGGGAGACAGGGGTTCAGGTTCGGGTCCGGTTCGGCCGGGATGCGGAGCTTCTGGCCGCTTTACAGGAGGAGGGTGCCCGGAGCCCCGCGGACGTCTACTGGGCGAACACCTCGGGGGCGCTGGGCGCCGCGGTCCAGGCCGGGCTGCTTGCTCCCCTTCCGGAGCGTCTTGTCCGGAGGCCTGTGGCCTTCGTCCCCCGGCACCGGCGTTGGGTCCCCCTCACGGTGCGGCTCCGGGTCCTCGCGTACAGCCCATCCCGGGTGAAGCCTGAGGACCTCCCGACGAGCGTGATGCAGCTCCCTCAGAACCCTCGGTGGCGGGGCCGGATCGGCTGGACCCCTCCTTACTCCAGCTTCCAGGACTTCATCACCGCCATGCGGGTGATGCACGGGGAGGCGAGAACCCGGGCGTGGCTTGAGGCCATGAAGGCCCTGGAACCTAAGGCGTACACCTCTAACCCGCCCATGATCGAGGCCATCCGGGCCGGGGAGCTGGACCTCGCCCTCACCAACCACTACTATGTGGCCCGCTTCGTGCGCCTCGGCTATCCCGTAGCCGCATACTACTTCGCGCCGCAAGACGTCGGAAGCCTCGCGCTCGTGACCGGGGCCGGGGTTTTGCGGACCAGCCGGAACCCCGTGGCCGCCGTGCGGTTGTTGAACTTCCTCCTCGGGCAGGAGGTCCAGCAGTTCTGGGCCAACGAGCACCTGGAGTACCCCGTCGTGCGGGGCGTGATCCTCTCCCCTGCCCTCCTGCCCTTCGACCAGGCGATCCGTCGGAGCCCCCGCATCGACTTCGAGGCGCTCCGGGACCTCGAGGGAACCTTAAAGCTGCTGCGGGAGGTGGAGGTGCTGTAGGCGGGGATGCAGGCCGTCTCGCGCAGACGTTTCGCTCGCGGTGGCCTTCCGTGGGTGCTCCCCGCACCGGCCGTCTTGGTCGGCGCGGGGATCCTCATCCCCATCGGCTACTTGGTCCTGCGGGCTCTCGAGGCGGATCCCGAAACACTCCGGGAGGTGGTCTTCTCCCCACGCAATGGCCTCCTCCTCCGGAACACCTTCCTTCTCGCCGGAGGGACCGTAGTAGGCACCCTCCTCCTGGCCTTCCCCCTGGCCCTCCTCGACGTCCGCTCAGATCTTCCCCCTCTCCTCACCACCCTCGTGGGAGCCCTTCCTCTCGCCATCCCGGAGTACGTGGGCGCCTATGCGTTCCTCGCGGCCACAGGACCTGGTGGGACCCTCGATGCCCTGATCGGCGTCCCGGTGCCTAGGCCGTCCGGATACTGGGGGGCGGTCGCGGTGCTCTCCGTGTTCCTCTCCCCCTACGCCTTCCTGAACCTGCGCACCGCCCTCAGGGGGGTGGATCCCGGGCTCGAGGAGTCTGCCCGGAGCCTCGGGTACGGTCCCTGGGCGGCGTTCGCGCGGTCGGTGCTCCCCCAGCTCAAACCCGCCCTCTCAGCGGCGGCGCTCCTCGTGAGCATCCACGTGCTGGCGGACTTCGCCGCAGTCGGACTTCTACGGTACGAGACCTTCAGCTATGCCATCTACCTCCAGTACAGCGTGGCCTTCGACCGCACGTACGCGGCCTGGCTGGCCCTCCTGCTGATCGCCCTCGTGGCCGGCCTCCTGTGGGCCGAAGCGCGCCTGGTGCGGGGACTGCGGTTAGTCCGGACGGGGACCGGAGTGCCCAGAGCCCAGCGCCGGGGCTCCCTCGGCCCTTGGCGATGGGCCGCGTACGGATACGTGCTCGCCCTTGGGGCTGTGGGGATCGGGGTCCCTGTGGTAGTGCTGGTCCACTGGATGGCACGGGGCGGAATCCCCTGGACGGAGCTGAGGCATGCCCTCGCGGGAACCGTCGGAATGGCCGGTCCTGCGGCCGCTCTGGCCCTGACCCTGGCCCTCCCCATGGCCTACTGGAGCGTGCGGTATCCGTCCTCCGTGAGCGCCGCCGCGGAGCGCATCGCCTACTTCGGGTACGCCACCCCACCCCTCGCCTTTGCCCTCGCGGCGATCTTCTTCACCCTGAGGGTCATCCCCGACCTATACCAGACCCTGCCCCTCCTCGTCGTAGCTGCAGGGCTCCACTTCCTCAGCGAGGCCATCGGACCCGTCCGGGCAGCTCTCTATCAGGCCCCTCCGAGGCTGGAGGAAGCCGCCCGGGCCCTGGGATACGGTCCTCTCCCCGCCTTCCTCAGGGTCACCCTCCCCCTCCTCCACCCTGGGCTCCTGGCGGGGTACGCCCTGGTGTTCCTCTCCGTATCGAAAGACCTCGCCCTCACCTTCCTCCTCTCCCCGCCCGGGTATATGACCTTGGCGACGCGGGTGTGGGGGTATGCGGGCGATGCCCTGTTCGAGCGGGCAGCACCCCACGGCCTCGCTATGGTAACCCTCGGGATCGTCGGGGTGTTGGTCATCACGAGAGCGGAGCGGACACGATGAGGAACTCCAATCAGGAGTCCCTAGGATTGACAGGCAATTGTGCTTAGACTACCCTAAAAGTCGCCGTCGGGACCCGTGAGGGAGCGATGCACGCGGGTATGCAAACGGAGAACCGGACCGTTGCCATCCGTTTGAGCCGGGTATCGAAGCGATACGGATCGGTGGAGGCGGTGCGGGACCTCACGCTGGAGGTGTTTGAGGGAGAGCTGTTTGTCCTGCTGGGTCCCAGCGGGTGTGGCAAGACCACCACCCTTCGGCTCGTGGCAGGGCTTGAGCGGCCGGACTTCGGGGAGATCGAGCTGTTCGGGCGGGTGGTCGCAGGGTCCCGGTGGGTACCGCCGGAGGCCCGGGGGATCGGAATGGTCTTCCAGGACTACGCCCTTTTCCCCCATCTCCGGGTGGCGGAGAACGTGGCCTTCGGGCTACGAGGATGGAGCCGGAAGCAGGCCGCAGAACGCGTGGAGGAAGTCCTGTCCTTCGTCGGGCTTTCGGGATACGCGGATCGGTATCCCCATGAGCTCTCGGGCGGCGAGCAGCAGCGGGTGGCCCTGGCCCGGGCCCTCGCGCCCCGCCCGCGCGTTCTACTCCTCGACGAACCCCTCAGCAACCTCGATGCGGAGCTGCGCAAGCACATGCGCGCAGAGCTCCGTCGGATCCTGAAGGAGGCTCGGATCACCACCCTCTTTGTCACCCATGACCAGCAGGAGGCGTTCGCCCTCGCGGACCGGATCGGGATCCTCAGCCGGGGACGGCTGTGGCAGGTGGGTCCTCCGGAAGAGATCTACCATGCGCCCGCCTGCCGGTTCGTGGCGGATTTCATCGGCGAGGCCACGTTCCTTCCGGGCCGGGTAGAGGCCCATGCCATCGTCACGGAGCTGGGTCAGTTCCCCGGAAACGGCCTCCCCGAGGGCACAAAAGTAGAGCTGATGCTGCGGCCTGCAGATCTGCGCGTCGTTGCGGATCCCCAGGGGCCCGGCGTGGTGGTGGACCGGCAGTTCCGAGGATCCGAGAACCTGTACGACGTGCAGCTCCCTTCCGGAACCCTCGTGCGGGCAAGCGCTCAGGGCCTGGAGGTTCTGCTGCCCGGTACCCGGGTGCGGCTTGAGCCGACCTCCCACCGGGCCGTGGTCTTCCCGGTAGAATAAGGTCGTGACGCGCGCCGCGGACCTAGTGTTCTGATGCGTCCCACCGCCTGGCGGGTAGATCTTCCGGGGCTCGCGGACTACGCCTCCACCTGGGCCCTGCAGCGGGACCTTGTGGCCCGCCGCCACCGGGAAGAGATCCCGGACGTGTTGCTCCTGGTAGAGCACCCACCCGTCATCACCTGCGGCCGCGCCACAAAACCCGAACACCTGCCCGTCCCCCGGGAGCATGTGGAGCGCATGGGCTTCGGCGTGTTCGACATCGAGCGGGGCGGAAGCGTCACCTACCATGGCCCCGGACAGCTCGTGGGCTACCCGATCCTGGACCTGCGGGCATACGGAGAGAGCGTCGTGGGGTACGTGCGGATGCTGGAGGAGTCCGTGATCCGGGCTCTGCGCGGCTACGGAATTGAAGCCACCCGGCGCCCGGGCTTTCCCGGCGTGTGGGTGGGAGAGGAGAAGATCGCGGCCGTCGGCGTGGCGGTGAAGCGGCGGGTAACGATGCATGGCTTCGCCCTGAACGTCACCACGGACCTCGACCACTTCCGGGTCATCAACCCCTGCGGCATCGGCTACACCCCGACCTCCCTGGAGAAGCTCCTGGGACGGCCCGTCCCTCTCCAAGAGGTGCGGGACGCGTACGCGCGGAGCTTCGAGGAGGTGTTCGGCGTAGTCCTGGAGCCAGTGCCCTTCATGCGATTCCCACAGGGACAACCGGCCTCGGTGCCCGCTCCCTGAGGCCGCTCGCAGGATGCGAGGAACTTCGTTCACCCGGACCTGGGGCTGGCGGTGCGTGCGCAGCCTGAGCAGGAGTAGCGGTTCCTCGCGTCCAACTTAGTGCTCGCCCTCCGAGGGTAAGGAGTGCTAGCGAACCTGAAGGTCTCCGCCAAGCTCGCGTTGTTCGGCGCAGGCGCGGTGGCCTTGGGCCTGGTCCTCGCGGGGATGCGGTT
>FWWL01005970.1_pt1 | contig 18199 bp, 16 predicted proteins | sample 2228331 | NCBI WGS metagenome assembly FWWL01 (sample SAMEA103939775, study PRJEB20133) | metagenome
GGTCAAGCGCCGTTCAAACATTCGGCGCCCAATTTGAGCAATCTGTTCGGGAAGAGATGCCATCAGAAACCTCCGTGGTAATCTGATAAGATTATATCATATTGTCAAATGTCAATAGCAAAAGAAAAATTTTAACCTCTATGCTATATGGTATGCCTAAGAGGTAAAGCGCTCCCAGATAGGGTAAGTATTGGTTACACCCATTGGTCAAAATGGTTGACAAGCATTTCCCCTCAATGGTATAAAAAGGTGAAAGTGCTTTCATCAGTTGTTAGAGGTTGTTTATGATCAATGGAAACAAAAGGCCCACCATATATGATGTGGCCAGGCATGCCGGGGTCAGCATTACCACGGTCTCGCGTGTGCTCAATGATCCTGCCAGGGTTAATCCCGAGACGCGAAGAAAAATATTGGCTTCCATTGATGCATTGGGGTTTGTCCCCAAGGCCGAGGCACGTGCCCGTGCAATGCAGAAGAACGGTCGTATTGGGGTGGTGACCCCCTTCTTTACGGCTCCATCATTTGTTCAGCGTTTGCGGGGCATTGCCACGGTTCTTTCCTCGAAAAACTTTGAATTGGTGATTTATCCGGTCTATTCGGCCGATCATTTACAGCGCTACCTTTCTACACTACCGTTGACCGGTAACCTGGATGGGTTGATTGTCCTGTCGCTGCCGGTCAACGATGAAGAAGCAGAGAGGTTAATTCGGCACAATCTGCCAACGGTCTTGATCGAGTATCCTCACCCTGCTCTGAACTGCGTAGAGATTGATGATGTGGAGGGCGGGCGCATGGCTGCCAATTATCTGCTCAGCAAGGGGCACCGCCGGATTGCCTTCCTGGGAGACACGGATCTGCCGGAGTATGCGATTCATCCGGTCAGCCTACGCCTGAGCGGCTTTCGTCAGGCTTTGAAGGAAGCGGGTGTAGATCTCCCCGAGGCCTTTGTGCGCCTCGCCCCTTATACGCAGGAGCAAACTAGGCAAGTGGCCAAGGAATTGCTTGAGTTGCCCGAGCCACCCACCGCCATATTTGCGGCCACAGATTTCCAGGCGTTGGGAGTGCTTAAGGCGGCCCGCCAGTTGGGGGTGGAGGTGCCGGGCCAGCTGGCGGTAATAGGGTTTGATGACCTGGATATGGCAGAGTATGCGGATCTAACAACCATAAGCCAGCACCTGGATGAATCGGGAAAACTGGCAGTGGAGATATTGTTTGCACAATTAGAATCGCCTTCGCGCTTGCCGAGGCACGTAAAGCTCCCACTGACGTTGATCGAACGGAAAACCGCCTGAATATCGAAAGGCTCGTGGAATGGATATTGACTTTTTAGTGGATTTGATGTACTATCTCACTTAGAAAGTGCTTTCATGTTACTTCTTTCTAACGGCATGATTGTCCTTCTCCCAAGTGCCAGAAAGGAGGTGGTCCAATAGGTGTGGTTTTGTGATAAAAGGGTGTTTGGAATGCCCCATTCTCAATCTACCCCATGGTTTCGGAGAAGAAGAAAATGAACCGAAAAAGCACCTTGTTTTCTGTGATCGGCCTTCTGCTCGTGGTCTCCATGCTGCTTTCGGCGTGTGGTGGCCAGGCAACGACGGTTGTGCCTACCGCAACATCGGCTCCTGCGACATCGGCTCCGCCTACGGAGGTCCCTACGCAGGTGGCAACGGAAGGGCCCGCTGAGACCCCGGCAGCCGCGGTGCCGAACTGTGGAACGGAGCCCATTGTGCTCAATGCCTACTTTGAGACCGGCTTTGATCTCCCCTTCAAGTTGGCCGAGGAGTTCTCGCGGCAATACCCCAATGTCACCTGGGATATCAAGCAGGATCAATTCACCAATCTGATCAACTCAACCCCGCGCCTGCTTTCGGGAGATAACCCGCCGGATCTCATTCGGCTCCCCACAATGGTATCGTTTGCCAAACAGGGCTTGCTCAAAAACCTCGACGAGTATGCTGAGGCTTTTGGGTGGAACGATTGGCCGGTACCGCAACTCAATCAGAACCGGGTGGCTCCCGATGGTACCCGTGGCTCAGGCTCCCTCTATGCCATGGGTCTCAACTACAGCCTGACCGGTGTCTTTTACAATAAGAAACTGGCTGCCCAGATTGGGATGACCGAGCCGCCCAAGACGCTCGCCGAATTTGAAGATTTGCTGGCCAAGGCAAAGGCAGCCGGGCTCCTGCCCATCATGATGTGGGGAAGCGCTAAGAGCGGTATGGGGTTGGCTTTCCCGCTGCAGGCGCTCATGGCATCGGTGGGCCCGGTTGGCCCGATTAATGACTGGATCTTCCAGAAACCGGGCGCCACCATTGACACTCCCTCCAACCTTAAGGCTGCCCAAATCCTGGAGCGGTGGATTAAGAACGGTTATTTCCCGCCTGACATCAATGCCATTGAATACACGGATGCCAATGCTCGCTTCGTTCAGGGCGAGGGTGTCTTCATGTTCAATGGTGACTGGCAAAACGCTGCTTATGATGCGGGCATGCCGGGGAATGTGGGGTTCTTCCTCATGCCGCCGGAGAATGCGGGCGATCCGCCAGCGGCTATGTCGGCTCCGCTGACCTTTGGTATTGCGGCCAAGGCTAAGCATGCCGATTGCGCTGCGTTCTTCTTCAACTGGGTGGCTACTGACCCGGTGGCACGTCAGATCAACGTTACGGTGGGCGGATCCAATCCAGGTGGCCCAGCGGGTCTCCCCATTCCGGAGGTTCCCCCGGATTCTGTGACGAAAGAGACGCTCGCGGCCGGAGTCATCATTGGTGAAGCCGGCACGGCCATGGATTTCATTGCGAATGCAACCAGTTCGATTTTCGCCCAAGGCTGGACACCCGAACTCCAGAAGATGGTCGCCGGTAAACAAGATGCCGCAGGCCTCTTGAAGGCAGTCCAGGCAGAATACGAAAGGGAGCTCAGCGAGTAAAATATTGGCAGGAATACAGGAGCTGCAGGACGATATTTATGCCCAATCAATTGACGATGACAAAGATGACGACGTCGAACCATCGCCTCGCGGCTCCAGCCCTCTCCCGGCGGATCTTCTCGCCCAAGGGGATCCGCCGGGAGTCTATTCTTGGCTGGTTGTTTATTTTGCCCGCGTTGGCGATGTATACGGTGTTTGTGCTGGTCCCTTTAGGGCTGAGCATTTATTATTCTTTCCATCGCTGGGATGGCATTGGGCCGATGACCTGGGTGGGTTTGCGGAACTACCTCACCATCCTTAAGTTTCCTGATCTGATCGGCACAATTTTTAATGCCTTCCGGCTGGTTATATGGTTCAGTTTCATCCCGGTGGGGCTGGGGTTGGTGACCGCAAGTGTGATGCACCGTGTGGCCACGGGGCGGTTGGGGGCGGTGGCCCGCACCGTGCTGTTTTTGCCCCAGGTCATCCCGCTTGTGGCGGCCGGGATTATCTGGGGGTGGTTGTTGGCTTTCCCGGGTCTGATCAACCAGATCCTCAGGGCCATTGGTTTGGGGGGGATTGCTCGAGCCTGGCTCGGTGATTTCGACTGGGCGCTTCCTTCGGTTGGACTTATCGGGGTCTGGGTGTTGTTGGGTTTTTGCACGGTTCTTCTCTTGACGGCGATGACGAAAATTGACCCTGCGCTTTATGAATCCGCCAGGATTGATGGGGCTAGCTGGCTGGCAGAATTTATTAACGTCACCGTTCCGCTGGTCAGACATGAGATCAGTGTCTGTCTCACGGTGACGGTGACGGCAGCCCTCGCCGCTTTTGATATTGTGTATGTCTCGACGGCGGGTGGCCCTGGCCACGCAACGGCGGTTCCTGGCATCCAGATTTACATCCTGGCCTTCACCGAGCAGAGGATAGGTCTGGCCTCTGCCTTAGCCGTCATGCTTATGATCTTGGTTGTGATGGTCGTCCTTCCCATCCAGCGTCTGAGCAGAGAGGAAACCGAACGATGAGAGTTAGTTTTGCTGAGCGCTTTTTGGGGCGGCTATATATTCTGAGCCTCATGGCCTATACGATTGTGCCCTTTATCAGTATTTTTGTGACGGCCTTGCATCCCTCAGGGACCTTGCCGCTGGGGCTTGAATGGCCAAGAGAACCTCAGTGGGGGAACTTCGTTCAAGCCTTCAAAGTGGCGGAGATGCCCAAATTGCTGGTATCGAGCATTTACCTGGAAATTGCCATTGTCCCGGTTTCGCTCCTCATTGCGACCATGGCGGGATTTGCCATTGGCATCCTGCGGATCCCCGGTTCACGCTTCCTTTTGCTTTTGTTCGTGTTTGGCTTGACGCTTCCCTTTGGAGGGATCATTGTTCCGCTGTACTACTTAGAGCGGGCAATGGGAATCTACAATACTCGCCTGGCGATTGTGCTGCCTTTGATCGCTCTCTATATGCCGTTCTCCGTGTATTGGATGCGGGCTCACTTTGTTAATATGCCCGTCGAGATTTCAGAAGCGGCCCGAGTGGATGGGGCATCCATTTGGGACCTTTTCTGGCGCATTCACGTCCCGCTGGCGCGTGCCCCCATTGCCTCGCTGGGCATTCTGATGTCGGTCTGGACGTGGAATCAATTCCTTCTCGCGTTGGTCCTCGTTGAGGATCCCACCAAGCGAACCATGGCGGGCGCGCTTGGGGCATTCCAGGGGCACTACGCGACGGACATCCCTCTGTTGTGTGCCGGTACCATCCTGATCCTACTTCCTACGCTCATCATCTTTGTGATCTTCCAGCGGCAAATTATCATGGCATTGCTTCAGGGTGCCGTGAAAGGATGAGCAAATACCAAATGGAGGGCGTTTCAGATGCCTTTGACATTTGATCTTCCGTATGAGCAGTTAAAAGAGTATCAAGGTATAAACCCACGTCCGTCTGATTTTGACTCGTTTTGGGATGAGAGCCTGGCGGAGATGAGATCCGTTGATCCGCAGGTGGAATTGATACCGGCTGAATTTCAAGCCCCTAATGTGGAGTGTTTCCACCTGTTCTTCACGGGTGTGGGGGGAGCGCGCATTCATGCCAAATTTTTGCGGCCGGCAAACGCTTCCGCGCCCCATCCTGCCATCCTCATGTTCCACGGGTACACGGGGGATTCGGGCGATTGGTACGATAAACTGGGCTATGTTGCGGCGGGTTTTAGCGTGGCGGCACTGGATTGCCGCGGTCAGGCGGGGCTCTCCGACGATAAGGGCGGGGTCTCCGGCAACACGCTCCATGGACACATTATTCGCGGTCTGAAAGATGCCTTAGAAGGTCATCCGGAAAAACTGCTTTTCCGGCAGGTATTTTTGGATACTGCCCAACTGGCCAATATCATCATGGCAATGCCCGATGTAGATGCGGATCGCGTGGGGGCGGTCGGAGCCAGCCAGGGGGGAGCCGTGACGGTGGCGTGTGCTGCCTTAGAGCCCCGCATTAAGAGGGCCGCCCCGATTTACCCCTTCCTCAGTGACTATAAGCGGGTCTGGGAGATGGACCAGGCCAAGGATGCTTATAAGGAACTGCAGGAATTTTTCCGCCATGCGGATCCCACCCACGAATTGGAAGCCCAAATTTTTGAGAAACTGGGCTACATTGATGTTCAATTTCTTGCTCCTCGCATCCGGGCCGAGGTCATGTGGGCGGTGGGGCTGATGGACACCATTTGCCCGCCCTCAACGCAATTTGCCGTGTACAACAAAATTGTTTCACCTAAGACAATGGTGGTTTATCCCGATTTTGGGCATGAGCCTTTACCGGGGCATAGCGACCGCGTTTTCCAGTTCATGTTGGGGCTTTAGGCCACAACCACGGTGACGAATTTGAAAAAATGGGTGCTGATACGGAGGATTGGTTCTTTTTTATGAAAATTCTTTCCTGGTATCACTTTCAATATTCCGATTGGAAGGTATGCTTCGGGTAGGGCCAGGAATTTTGCGGTCCGCATTGGGCCCCAGAATTTCAATTCACTCTCAGAGGATGAAAGGAGACCGAAAAATGACCCGAAAATCCATTTTATACTCGTTAGTTGGCCTGTTGGTTGTGGCCGCCATGCTGCTATCTGCTTGTGGCCCCACTGCTGCAACCCAGGCCCCTTCAGAGCCAGGGGGAGCACCTCAAACATCTGAAGGTGGTGAGGCCCCGGCAGAAATCCACATGGCCTTTCTAAGTTTCAACAGAATCCCGGAGCCCGATGCCCTGGCATCGGTAGAGAAAGCCATCAATGCGATCACAGTGCCAAAAATCAACGCCACGGTGAAATTACACCCCTTCTCTCTTGCGGAATACACCCAGCAGATCACTCTACTGCTTCAGAGTGGCGAGGGTTTGGATGTGTACCATAGCCTGGGTGATCTGCCGCAGCGTGTCTCTAGAAATGAATTTCTTGATATTACTTCGATGATTGATCAATATGCCCCCGAGGCTAAAGCAGAAGTTGGGGATGCTTTCCTAAAGACCACCACCCTGAATGGAAAACTCTACGGCATCCCGGCCTACAAGGGCGTCGCGTTGGCTCCAAATCTGGTCTACCGGGCCGACATTATGGAGGAAATCGGTGTTGACCCGGCTTCGATTAAATCGGTATATGATCTGACCGAGGTCTATGCCAAGGTCAAGGCCAAATACCCGGATATGATCCCCCTGGTTCCTGTTCACCCCGGAGACCTTGGTTTAGTTACTACCCTATATGGGATTGATTTCCTGGGGGATGACTATCTCAGGCCAGTGGCGGTGCTCGTAGGTGATGATACCCGCGTAGTTAACTTTTATGAGACCCAAATATTCCGGGATCTGGTCAATCTGGCACGTGAATGGTACCAGAAGGGCTATGTTCTAAAAGATGCCGCTACGACCACCAGTAATGTTCTGGAGTACATGAGTGGTGGTAAGGCCTTTTCGTATATTGCCGCTTACGCTGGTACTCAGGCTTATACCCAGATTTCGGCCCAGACCGGGCAACCGATTCGCATGGTTCGCCTGGGCAAACCTTATCTGAGCACCTCCAGCATTAATGCCCTCACCTGGGGAGTTGCAACCACCAGCAAACACCCAGAGGCGGCACTGAAGTTTATCAACCTGCTCTTCACCGATAAGGACGTGATCAATCTTGTCATCTATGGTATTGAAGGGCGTGATTATGTCAAAGTGGATGCGGATCACGTCAAGTATCCAGAAGGTCAAGATGGTAGCACCGTGCCATATACGGCCCAATTGAGTTGTGGGATTGTCGGTAACCAGTTCATCCAGTATCAGATGGAAGGCACGGACATGGCCGACCTTCAATTGATGCTGGAGGAAAACAGGAATTCTGCCATGTCCCCAGCAATGGGCTTCACCTTTGACAGCACCTCAGTGGTCAATGAATATGCGGCTGTGGTCAACGTGATCGGACAGTACGTACCCGGCTTGCTTACCGGAAGCATGGATCCGGCTGAGATCCCGAACTTCTTAGCCCAATTGAAAGCCGCCGGTATAGACAAAATTGTTGCGGCTAAGCAACAGCAACTAGACCAGTGGCTTAGTTCTCAGCGGTAGCGTTGTTGCTTATTTGAATCGCGCGGGGTGAGGCCGAGGTGACCTCGGCTTCACCCCACATGGGAGACGAGAATGCGCAAGAAACGCTCTTTTCTTCAGAGCCTACAATATAACGCACCCTTGCTTCTCCTTACGTTACCGGGGATGGCTTATCTTATTATCAACAATTACATCCCCATGTTCGGAATCATTATTGCGTTCAAAAAAATGGATTATGCGAAGGGAATCCTGAAAAGCGACTGGGTAGGTCTTAGCAATTTTAAATTCCTTTTTTCTACACCCGACGCGTGGGTCATGACCCGCAATACGCTTTTGTATAATCTGGCTTTTATCGTGATTGGCACGATTTGCGCCGTGGCCCTGGCAATTATGATGAATGAGATTGCTGGTTATTTCTTTGCAAAGTATTTCCAGGGCGTTTTTCTTTTGCCAAATTTGATTTCTTGGGTGGTAGTGTCTTATGTGGTTTTTGCTTTTCTAAATGCTGATACTGGCTTGTTCCCCAAGTCTGTTTTTCCTGCCTTGAAAATGCAAGAGATCAATTTTTACACCTCTCCGGGGTATTGGCCTTTTATCTTGTTAATGGTTTACCTGTGGAAGAACACCGGTTATGCCTCAATCATTTACCTGGCAAGTATTGCCGGAATTGACAAAACGATTTATGAGGCTGCCCGCATTGATGGGGCAAGCAAGTGGGATCAAATTCGGTACATTACGGTGCCGTTGCTTAAACCCACCATCATTATCCTCTTTCTCTTCTCGGTGGGTAGGATGATGTATTCTGATTTCGGTTTGTTTTATCAGGTGACGCTAAATTCTGGTGCACTTTACCCAACCACTCAGACCATTGATACTTATGTATTCAGGGGATTAATGCTGCTCGGCAATATCGGCATGGCCTCAGCGGCTGGTGTTTATCAGTCCGTGGTGGGCTTTCTCATGGTACTGGGGGCCAATTTTTTGATTCGGAAGATCAACCGCGAGAATGCATTGTTCTAAGGAGAGAAAGATGAGTGCGCCGCTTTCAAGAGATGAGCGAATCTTTACCAGGGTATCGGCAATCATTCTGAGTTTACTGGCCTTGATCACGTTTGCCCCGTTTGTGTTGATCGTGATTTGCTCCATTTCATCAACCGCATCATTGGTCAACAGGGGGTATACCTTTTTCCCCCAGTCCTTGAGTCTGGATTCATATCTATACATGTGGGCTCAGCGCAAGGTCATTCTGCGGTCATATGGCGTTTCCTTATTTGTGACCACTGTCGGGACGTTTACCAGCCTGGTTATTACCACGATGTTGGCGTATCCGCTTTCTCGCAAGGATTTCAAGTTCAGGAATGTATTTACCTTCCTGGTGTTCTTTTCCTTGCTCTTTAACGGCGGTGTGGTCCCTTCCTATATCATGTGGACCAAACTATTCTCTCTCAAAAACACTATTTGGGCCTTGATCATCCCCACCTACTTGATGAATGGCTTCCATGTGCTTTTGGTGAAAAATTATTTTGAACGGAACATCCCCAAGGATTTAATTGAAGCCGCTCAGATTGATGGTGCCGATGAATTAACCATCTTTTCTAAAATCATGATCCCCTTATCAACACCGGTGATTGCGACGGTTGGGATGTTTACCGGTTTGGCTTATTGGAACGACTGGATTAACGGTTTGTATTACATCAATGATCCTACCCTTTATGGTGTACAGCAACTGCTTATCCGTATTCTGGAAAATATTGCTTTCTTAAGGTCTGGAGCCGCGGCCTCGGTAGTGGGCAACATAGTCATCAGTTTACCAGGGGAATCTATTCGAATGGCTTTGGCTGTTATCGGGATTTTACCAATCCTCATCCTCTTCCCCCTTCTGCAAAAATACTTCATCCGCGGTATTGTGATCGGTGCAGTGAAGGGTTGATTGTTCAGGAGAAGACGACCAATGATTGTGAAGAACGTTGTGGATCGCATTGTCAAGGAATGCCGGGTCTCTTACCTGGAAAAGAGTTGCGACTTGCTGATCGAGGGGAATTGGCACAATGAGGTGACCGGTATCGTCACCACTTTCATGGCCACTGTGGAGGTGATCAAAGAAACCGCGTCAAAGGGGGCCAATCTCATCATTACCCATGAACCCACCTATTTCACCGCATGGGATCAGACCAATTGGCTTAATGGGGATCCGGTTTATCTGGCGAAATTGAAGTTGATTCGGGATTATGTGATCAACATCTGGCGCTTCCATGACCACATGCACTTGACCAATCCCGATCTTATTTATGCGGGATTGGTTAAAGAAATCGGTTGGGAGACTTACCATCATCCCATTGAAAAGCATTGTTTTCTGATCCCCCAAACCACAGTGAAGGAGCTTGCTGAATTTCTGAAAGACAAACTGCAGGTCAAGAATGTGCGGGTTGTCGGGGCCCTTGAGGGCTGTGTTGAGCGAGTTGGGATACTGGTAGGAGGTGGTAGCCTGGGGCTAGGCAGAGAAGAGATGCCTATGGAATTGATGCGCAGGGCTGATTTGGATGTGCTCGTTTGTGGTGAAATCACCGAATGGACTTTGTGTGCTTATGTGCGCGATGCCTACCAGTTGGGCTTAAACAAGGCCCTGATTGTTTTGGGACACAATCGCACGGAAGAAGTGGGCATGAAACACTTAACTGTGTGGTTAAAGTCGTTGTTCCCTGAGCTTCCGGTTTGGTTTATAGAGTCCGGTGAGCCATTTCTGTAAATGGAGGGTTGGACTGCAAATGATTAGGTCACACGGTGTTTTATTTGGCGTATCAACAGGAGTTCATTGGAATAAGAGGCGTCAGGGCGGTGGCAGGCCTTAAAAAGCCTGCCGATTGACGAGAAGCTCCGCGGGAGAGGATTGAGATACCCCTGGGAGGCAAACAGGAAATGACTTACTTAGAATGTTCTTTCCGTTCAAGAGCGCTACTCGTTCCTACCACCATACATGTTATTCTTCCTTACCCCCCATTTGACCTTTTATCTGAGACGCATTTTGAGGAGGTATACCAAATTGGCACGAAATTTAAGACCCTGTACTTATTTCATGGCGCTTGCTCAGATGCAACCATGTGGCTTCATGCGTTTAACGTAGAGTTTTGGGCAGAAAAATACCAAGTGGCGATAGTTATGCCCAGTGTAGGTAATAGTTTCTATACGGACCTGGTTCATGGGCCGGCTTATTGGACTTATGTGAGCGAAGAGTTGCCGCGCTATGTGCGCTCTATCCTTCCGCTTTCGCCGCGGCGCGAAGATAACTTTGTAGCCGGCATTTCCATGGGAGGATACGGCGCGCTCAAACTGGTTCTGAATAGGCCGGATCAATACGCCGCAGGGATCTGCCTCTCGGGTGCGCTGGACATTGTTTCTATTATGCAAAAACCCATCCATCCCTCGTTTAATATCGAAACATACTTTGGCGGCTTCGAAAGGCTGATCGGCAGTGATAATGACCTCTACGCGCTGATTCCCAAATTGACCGATCGGGGTATTTCTCTTCCAAAACTATATATGGCGTGTGGTGTTGATGACGAACTTTATGATATGAGCATTAGATTCCGCGACCTGGCTAATGGACACGGGATTGATTTGACTTATGAAGAGGGCCCCGGGGGACATACTTGGGAATTCTGGAATGAGTACTTTCCTCGCGCATTGGAATGGCTCGATCGAAACTTTATCCAGGAGAAACGCACTCATTAAAAATACGCTCTTGGTTTTTGTGGGATGGTTAAGAAAGGATGGGCTTTGGTGCGGCGGTTTTTTTGTGGCAATGGGCGACTTTTGTGACATGAGTTGCGGTTTGCTTCTCTCGGAAAAACACCCGGGCAAATCCTTTGAGGGCAACACCTTTATGCTACGACATATTGGGGTACTATGAAAAACCAAGTTCAACTCATCACCTACGTAGACCGCCTGGGAAGCGGTAACATCAAAACACTCCACCAATTGCTCCGTGGCCCCCTGGCTGGCTTATTCGGCGGTGTCCACCTTCTTCCCTTCTATTACCCCATTAAGGGAGCCGATGCCGGGTTTGATCCGATTGATCACACCCGGGTTGACCCCTGTCTGGGCAGTTGGGAGGATATCAGGGCATTGGGGCAGGATGTTGACTTAATGGCGGACTTAATCGTTAACCATATTTCATCGTCCTCGCCCCAATTTCTGGATTATTTGGAGAAGGGGGACGATTCGATCTACAAAGATTTGTTTCTTACGATGAGCAGCGTTTTCCCGAACGGTGCCACCGAAGCCGACTTATTGACCATTTATCGCCCCAGACCCGGTTTGCCTTTTTCCTATATAACTCTGAAGAACGGCCAAAAACGTTTATTGTGGACCACCTTCTCCAGGCAGCAGATTGACATCAATGTATTGCATCCCATGGGGAGAGAGTACCTGCAATCGATATTGCGCACTCTGCATGAAAACGGCATTCGCATGGTGCGTTTGGATGCTGTTGGGTATGCCGTCAAAAAGGCGGGAACCACTTGTTTTATGATCCCCGAGACGTTTGATTTCATTGAAAACCTGACCCATCAAGCCCAGGAATTGGGGATGGAGGTCCTGGTCGAGATCCACTCGCACTATCGCAAGCAAATTGAGATTGCCCGTCAGGTGGATCGTGTCTACGATTTTGCTTTGCCCCCCCTGGTTCTGCACGCCATATTCAACCGCACGGCATACTACCTGAAGCAATGGCTGAGTATCAGCCCGCGCAATGCCATTACCGTTCTGGATACGCATGATGGCATTGGAGTGATTGACATTGGTGCCGACAGCAGTGATCCACAAAACTACCCCGGTCTCATTCCTCCAGAAGAATTAGAGGCTCTAGTGGAGCAAATTCATCTTAACAGCAACGGGCAGAGCCGCCTGGCCAGCGGTGCCGCCGCCTCCAATCTGGATTTATATCAGGTGAATTGCACTTTTTATGATGCGCTCGGGCGCAACGACCGCGATTATTTGTTGGCACGCGCCATTCAGTTCTTCTCGCCGGGCATCCCTCAGGTTTACTACGTGGGTTTGCTGGCGGGCGAAAATGACATGGATCTGCTGGCCCGGACGGGTGTCGGGCGCGATATCAATCGGCATTACTACACCCTGGAGGAGATTGTTCAGGCCATCCAACGCCCCGTGGTGCAATCGCTGTTCCGGCTGATTCGCTTTCGCAACCAGCACCCCGCTTTTAATGGGGCGTTTAGCATGCCCGAAACCCCGGATTCCCGACTCATCTTGCGTTGGGATAATGGGGCAGCCTGGGCGGTATTAGAGGTGGATTTTGCTACCGGGACCTTTTCCATTTCCAGTTCGCCGTTAGAGGGGGTGGAACCCATAGAGGCATTACCAGGCGCCCACCCAGACAACCGCTACGGAGGGATTGCCACTTAATGGGTTTATGCTTCACCGCGTTATTGGAAAAAACGTTCACCCGAGGTTGCTCCTCGGGTGAACGTTTTACCCGCTAACGAGGTGCTCATGAGGTGAGGGGTTGACCCTTGAGGCCGTTGTGCGAAGCACTTGTGACAAGGCGCCCTAAGATCAGAAAAGAGGGAGAAGCCCCATCTTTACTTCACCTCAAACTCTACCGTCTTGGCCAGTTTGTCGTCCAGGTAGAGCTCGACCTTGTATTTGCCTTGTGGCCAGGGGTTGTCATTGCTTAGACTGAAGTGAACAAGCCCGCTCCCAGAGACAAACTCGGTCTCATAAATGGTGAGATTGGGGTCCACGCCTTCCACATCTACCGCGATCCAGACCGCTTTGAGCTTGGTGTCATCGGGTGCATTGCGCAAATCGGCCTGGACGTAAAAGACGGCGTTTGGCGTATAAACCGTGGTGCGATTATTGCCCTCTTCGTCTGTGGACATCCAGGCATCGGCAATGTTGGCTGTGGTAACGCTTCCGCTGCAGGCCAGGACGGACAACACGATGACCAGCAGACCGATCAAAATGGGTAGTTTGTTGGAACGCATTATTGAGGTCTCCTCTCTAAAATGGGGGATGGCTTTCAGAGTTGCCGCCTGGCGGGCTGTGCTCAGCGGAGCGAGGGCGCGCCGGAAGAGCAAAGGGTCCAGCCGGGTGTGCCCAAATGGTTTTAAAGACCACAAACCGAGTTGAGATATTGTACTGCTTGTTTGAATACGGGGCAACCTTCATAACCCCGGATTTTGGCGCTCTTGGGGCTTGTGCGCTTTCACAGGCATGGGGGGAGCCGGCGTGTGCTTTCTCACCCCGTATGTACGAGGTACCGCGGCACCTGCTCCTTTACCCCGCGGGGTGGTCTTTGCTCGTGGGGGCTTCCCTCTCTGCCGGGTGGGGGGCTCAGGCCTTGCCGATCAGCGCGCGGAAGAAGAGGCCGAGGTTAAACGGTTGCCCCGAGAGCAGGTTTTGAGCGCGGAACATGCCTGCCGCCACGCGAATTACCAGGAAAGCCGCGAGGGCCTGCAGCGCAGCCCCCAGCGCCAACTGCCAGGCCGGCACCGGCACCGCTGCCAGCCGCGTCATCATGGCCACCGGCGAGGTGAACGGGAACAGGCTCAGGGCGAGGGATAAAGCCGAATCGGGGCGGTTGATCAGCAGTTGAAGGAACATGAGGGGGATGATGAGCGGCAGAATTACCAGAAAAGTGACCTGCGAGGCTTCGCGCAGGTTGGGTGCCAGGGCACCGATGCCCCCCATCAGCGCGGCGAAAATGGTGTAGCCCAGGATGAAGTACAAGATGCCCCACCCCAGGAGGTTGGGGGGAAGTTGAATCCCCTGCAAGGCGGCAAAGGTCCCGCTGCTGAACTGCAGCAACCACAGCCCGACTCCCAACCAGACCGTCATCTGCAACAAGCCCACCAGCCCCAAGCCGATGATTTTTCCGGCCATCATTTGCGAGGGGGTGGCTGAGGAGAGCAGGATTTCAATGACGCGGTTTTGTTTCTCTGTGTTGATACTGCTCAATAAGACCGAGGAAGTGCCCAAAATAAAGAGGTAAAAGAACATGGCAATGCCGTAAGGCACAAAAAAGGCAACTGTCTCATTTGTGGCACGCGGCGGTCTTTCCGAAGCCACCTGTTCCACGCTCAGGTTCATTGGGACGGTAATGCGGTCAAACAGGGCCGGCCGGTCTTTGAACAGGTTGTAGGAAATGAGCCAATCAACCGGATAAGCGGTGCGGGCATCCTGAAACAGGTTGATTTCTTGTGCGTAGAGATCAATTTTCCCACTGGTCAGGTAATCCGGCGCGACCACGTAGAGCATGGTGATCTCGCCGTCCTGCAAAGCGCGCAGCCCGGCCTCCGGGCTGGGGTAGGAGCGCACCTGCCCTTCCATTGCGGGGGGAATTTCCCAGATCAGACCGCTCAGATCCACCACTCCTTTGATGGGGGGCTTTTCTGGGGTGAGCAAGGTAATTGGGTCTGGGCTGGGGTTGCGGCGTTGAAGGGCACCTGCGATCAGCAGGATGATGAAGGAAACCAACGGTACCAGGATCAGGGCCAGAAGGAACGAACGACTGCGCAGGATGGTCAGAGCCTCGTGACTCAGGATAAGCCAGGTTTTGTGCATTGGAGGAGCCTCCCTTTGTCAGCGGGAACGGAGGATTTGAGCCAGGGTCATTCGCTTTCCGTAAAGCAGCATGCCCAGGCGAAAAGCACGGCTTGCCAGCCAGATGGCGGCGGCAGCAACTGCCCACAGCACGGCGATTGAAAGGACGATTTGCCAGACCGGGAGGTTCGTCACCATGGCGCGCAGGGGCAGCGTCATTGGTGCGGTGAAGGGGAAAAGGCTGAATCCGATGGCCAGAGGGCTATTGGGGTGCTCTATGATGGCGCCCATGAACCAGAAAGGCACGATGGCTGGTAAGGTGAACAAACCGGCAATTTGCTGAGCCTCGCGCGATTCGGTGGCCGTTGCCCCGACCAGGGTCATCAGCGCGGCGATCATCACAAATCCCGGGAGAAATGTGAGCGCCACCAACCCGAAAAAGGAGACGTTAATCTCCATGCCCTGAAAATCGGGGAAAGCCCGCAGCGCAAACAGAGCGGCCAGCCCACCCATGAGCAGCCAGAACAGCAACTGTGTCAGTCCAACACACAAGTTGCCCAGCACCTTGCCAACCATGAGTGAATCGGTGGAAATAGAGGTCAATATCACTTCAATCGTGCGGTTTTCTTTCTCTTCTACAACTGCCTGCAGCAGATATCCGCCGCTGGTGCTGATGGTGATCATGAATATGACGCCGCAGAACAAGGTGACCAGTAAACTGAAGAAGTTGCGGGAGCCGAATTTCTGGTCGCTGGTGAGGGCGTGCAAAGTCAGGCTCGGCTCTTCCAGAACGCGGTCACGCACGGTGGGGTCTTCATCCTTCAATAAGTGGGCCAGCAGAAACTTCGAAAACTGACGGTGAATATCTGCCTCTACGGTATGGTTGGTCACCAACCTGACATTGCCCGTGCGGAGATAATCTGCCGCGATCACGTAATAAGCCTGAATTTCACCGGCTTCGAGGGCACGGCGGGCGGCGGCTTCATTCTCAAAGGGACGCATTTCCACATCACGGTCAAGCCATCCGGTGTTTTGAGGCGGCAGGGGCTGTACATTGGCAAACAATCCCGAAAGGTCCACATAACCCACCGGCCGCATGTCCTCGCTCAAGAGAGCCGCCACGATGCTGATCCCCATGCTCACGGCCAGAAAGATGGGAATGGAAAGCAGTCCCAGAATGAAGCCCTTGCGCTTGACATGGCGCAGGAATTCATGGCGGAAGACGATCCAGGCCTTGCTCATAGGGGTTCTCCGCGCGCGGTGACGATCTGGATAAAAATCTCATCCAGCGTGGGCAGGGCCACTTCGAAGCGCTCCAGGGCCACTCCTTGCTCAACCAGATGTTTCAGAATGTCCTGGGGATGGGTGTGTTCTGCCAGGTGCAGCAGGTAGCCGGAGTTTTCCCGCTCGATGTGCTGGACACCGGGGAGGTCGGCGGGCAAATCCCCCAGGGGACACACCAGAATTTTGCGCGCGGCGTAGCGGCGGCGGATTCCGTCCAAATCCCCATATAACATGACCTTTCCATGGTTGATCAGTACCAGCCGGTCGCAGAGTTCCTCGACCTGATGCATTTGATGGGTGCACATGATGATGGTCTTTCCACGCTCCCGTTCCTCGTGCAGCAGGTCTTTGACCATTTGAGTGTTGACCGGATCCAGCGCGCTGAAGGGTTCATCCACGATGATCAACTCCGGATCGTGGACCAGGGTGGCAATCAACTGGGCTTTTTGCTGCATTCCTTTGCTCAATGCTTTGACCTTTTTCTTGCGGTGTTCGTAAAGGTCAAAGCGTTTCAGGCTTTGTTCAATGCGGTGAGCCGCCTCTGCCGGCTTCAGACCCTTTAGGCGAGCCAGGTAGTTCAGGCAAACTTCCAGCGAGATTTCCTGATACAACCCCCGCTCTTCGGGCAAGTAGCCGATGCGGTTTTTCTTCTCCTCATTCATGGGGCCACCAAGGACCTCGACCTCGCCGCTGTCGGGTTTAAAAATATCCAGGATGATCCGGATGGTGGTGGTTTTACCGGCGCCGTTTGGGCCCAAAAGACCGAAGATTTCGCCGGGTTGAACTTCAAAGGAGACGTGATCCACGACTTGTTGATTGCCAAAGCGTTTGGTGATTTGATTAACTTTGACCGTTGACATGGGCACTTGGCCTTTCTCAGGGAACATGAACATTATATCTACGTAAATGTTGAGATGCTGGTTTCAGTCAGGGTGAGCATATCCATTTGATTATAACGAATTGCCTTGCAAAACCTTCCCCAAATGCTTCAGCAGATTGCCCAAATGGGGGCAGGCTCCGCCTGGCCGTTGGGTTGAAGCGGGCGCTTTCCGATGATGTTTGGGTGAAACTCGGGGTGGGAAGGCGGACCTTCTTACGCCCGTGCGGGTAAAGAGGGGTTTGGGCAGTGTTACCTGGTGCGATAGCGGGACCTACCACGGGCGCAATCGAGATGGGGGATCAGTGGGCAACAACCCGCCAGGTGGCCGATGACCGTGTTATAATAATTGCACCGCGCCCCAGTAGCTCAAAAGGATAGAGCAAGGCACTCCTAACGCCTTGGTTGGGGGTTCGAGTCCCTCCTGGGGCACACCCCCCATAGAAACAGCCCCTTCCCAGATGCGGAAGGGGCTTTAGGTTGTCATGGAAGCAGGGAAGTGCCGCCGTGCTCAGTTGTTGTAGTCGTCGCGGTCTTCAAAATCGCTGCCGATCTCCTCGGCTTCTTCGTGCTTGTGGCGCACCCACAAGAAGAGCACCTGCCCTTCGGGGGTCTCGACCGAGCGCGCCGCCAGGATCGGCACGCGTTCTTCTAACCCCAGCGGGTTGCGGAAGTGAAGGTAAATTGGCTGCTGGCGCCGCCACATGCGGTGACAACGTTCGACCAGCGCCGTGCCGTTAAAGGTGCGCAGGCGTGTCAGCGCCATGTGATACAGGTTGGGGCTTTCATTGAGCCCCAGCGCCCACCCGTCATCCACTTCTTCAAATACCGGGGGTGGGCCTTCAATGATCGTGATTCGGTCGTCCATAGGTCAGTTCACCTCAAGCCCCAATCATATCACAAGGCCAGCAAAAGCGGGAATAGGAAAACCCCTCAACCTTAAAAATTTGTCGGTCCGGCTTAAAAAATGCGCTGGCCTATTGATTTTCTCCTCCGATTTCTATATAGTAAAAA
>FWWL01005972.1_pt1 | contig 18185 bp, 18 predicted proteins | sample 2228331 | NCBI WGS metagenome assembly FWWL01 (sample SAMEA103939775, study PRJEB20133) | metagenome
GCGAGGCGGGCGCGAGCGAGGGCCAGATCTCGTTCCTGGGTGTAGGCCAGGGCGACCATCTGCACATACTCCGCTTGCCATTGAGGGTCAAGGTCCGCAGGGAAGACATCCACATAGCGAACCGGCCAGATGAACCGCCCGGCGAGGAACCCGATCCCTATGCCGACCAGAAGCCCCAACCCGAGCATCCCGATCATCGCCTTCGATCGGTCCATTGCTATGCCCCAAACTAAAGCTAAGGGAATCACCCAACCGGCCTGGCGGGAGCCGCTCGCCCCCTCGCCGCTCGAGCGGCGAGCGGGATCGCTTCCCTGCTCTCCTCCCCGATCCGACGTGGGCCGGAGACCGCGAGCGTCGCGCTCCGAGCGGATCACTGGGGGGCCCCTTCGGGGCCGGGGGAGGTGAGGCGATGCAGGTGGCACTCCCCGCAGCCGACCTCCGGGCGCTGCACCTCCACCAGGCGGAGAGTGCAGACGGCGTAAACGTGCACTTGCTCGCGCAACCCCAGCCACGTCTTCGCCACACGGGCCTCCAACGCCAGATGCGGACAGGCGTTCGCGCGGGCGATGCGGGGGACCGGGCATGTGGCGCACAGATAGGGCTTCCATATCCCTCCGCCGGGTGTCCGCTCGATCAGGCGGCACGTCTGCGTCTGCCGCCCGCGATAGTAATCCTCGAAGTAAAACGGGCACTCCGCTCCATATGGCGTGCGCACGATTCGTCCTCCGCTCGGAGGGAATTATATCGCCGCCGAGAGGAGAGAGACACCCCCGCGCGACCATCGGCGCTCGCCCCCTGAAGCCCAGCGCGCCAGCTTGACAACTTGAAGTGGCCGTGCTATCTAAAAGTAGAGTTATTTAATCCACAATTTGCGGCGAACGATCCTGAAAATCCACATGGTAGAGCGGCCGACCCTGCCGCCCCCCTCGATGGCCCGATGGGCAGCTGGGGGTTTCCATGTCCAGCTCCACGGAGGGCAAAGAGAACCCGGAGGGATGGTTGCCTGGGGTTGAGGGGAGAGGGCCGTGCTCCCCGGCTCCTTAGACCGGTGGAAGCCGCCTGGAAGGGGAGCGTTCCCGCCGTATCCAGCGGCGGGTGATCTTGAGGAGAGGAGGGGGCCATGGCTCGTTACAAGGGGCTGTTTGGTCTGCTGGTGATCTCCTTGATGGCCGCGTGCGCCGCGCCTACTCCGACTCCTGCGCCGACCCCCACCGCCGCGCCCGTTGCTCCTCCCACGCCGACGCCGAAGGTCGGAACCCCCTATAAGATCGGCTTCATCGCCTCCATCACCGGCCCGGGGGCCAGCCTGGGCGTCCCGGAGCGGAACGTCGCCCAGATGGTCCAGGAGCAATTGAACGCTCAGGGAGGGATCGTCGGCCCGGATGGAGTGCGCCATGAGGTGCGGATCCTCATCTTCGATGATGAAAGCAAAACCGACACGGCGGCCACTGTGGCCCGACGCCTGATCGAGCAGGAGGGGGTGGTGGTCTTGGTGGCCGGCACGTTGAGCGGCCCCAGCCTGGCGATGGTGCCCATCGCCACCGAGGCCAAGGTGCCGATGATCTCCATGGCCTCGGCGCGCTCCATCATCGAGGACCCCGAGACGAAGAAGATGCGCGAGTGGATCTTCAAGCCGGTCCCTGAGAACCTCCACTCCGCCCAGATGCAGGCGGATTACCTGAAGGCAGTAGGGGTGACCAAGGTCTGTCATCTCTATGAGAACACGGCCTATGGCAAGGACACCCTGGCCAGCGCGCAGGCGATCTTCCCCAAGGCGGGGATCGAGATCGTCTACAGCGATGCCTTCGAGCGCACGGCGACGGAGTTCCCTCAGGTCGAACGGGCCAAGGCCAGCGGGTGCCCGGCCGTGGTGATTGGGTCCATCCCGCCGGCCTCGGCGCTGGTCAACGTTGCCATCCGCGACGCCATGCCCGACGTCCGGATCATCCACGGCCATGGCTCATGCAGCCCGGACCTGATCAAGAACGCGGGCGCGGCGGCGGAGGAGACCGTAATGCCGTGTGGCAAGATCCTCGTGGCCGACCAGCTGCCGGACGCGGATCCGGTGAAGAAGCTGAACCTCGAGTTCATCAAAGCGTATCAGGAGTTCACGAAAGGGGAGCCCATCAGCACGTTCGCGGGCCATGCCTATGATGCCCTGCAGTGGGCGTTGGCCGCCCTGAAGGCCCTGCCCGAGGGGCTGCCGCTGGCGGAGCAGCGGGCCAGGGTGCGGGAAGCGCTGGAGACCCAGCTCCGGAACTTCCCGGGCACCCATGGCCTCTTCAACCTCAGCCCGCAGGACCACCTCGGGTTCAACTACACCGATTTCGTGATGGTCACGGTGAAGGGCGGGAAGTTCCAGATCCTGCCGAAGGACCAGTGGCGGTAATGCGGTCCCCGACGATGGGGATGGCGCGTCTGTCCGGGCGAGGTCTCTCCTCCGTCAGGAGCGAGCCGGATCCGGTGGAAAACGCGGATCCCGGAGCGGCGAGGAGGGGAAAAGCGCCCCATTCAGTAGAACCGTCCAAAGGACGCTCGCAATGGTTCGAGGGCTGCGCTGGGGGGAACGCGTTCCAATCCGGGAAGGGGTGAGGCGCGCGGGGCTCGCCGGGGCCGCGCTGGGGTTGGTGGCTTCTCTCATCCTGCTGGGCCAGCGCCACGGCTTCGGCGCCACCGAATACCTGCAGTTCGTCCTAGATGGGTTGCGCGGGGGGAGCATCTACGCCCTGGTCGCCCTGGGCTTTGTCTGGGTCTACCGGGTGATGGGGGTGATCAATTTCGCCCAGGGGGCCTTCGTGATGCTGGGCCCCATGCTCACGGCGTTTCTCTACGAACGGGGATGGCCCGCTGATCCCCGCCTTCGCCTTGCCCTCTCGGCCCTGGTGGCCATGGGAATCGTCGGGGCCTTGGGGATGGCCATCGAGCGGCTCACCCTGTATCCGACCCGGCGCGCCTCCCCTTTGACCCGCATCATCATCACCGTCGGCGTTTACCTCGCCCTCCAGGGTGCTGCCCTCTTGCTGTGGGGGCCTTACGCCAAGGTGCTGCCCTCGTTTACCACCCTGAGCTTGGCGGATCCCACCCTCCGCTTTGGAGGGCTGCGGATCAAGGCCCAGAGCTTCTGGATCTGGGGGGCGTTGGGGGTAACCCTCTCGGCCCTGGCGCTGTTCTTCGGGCGCACGATCACCGGCAAGGCCATGCGGGCTTGCGCGGTCAACCGGTTGGCCGCCCAGCTCATGGGCATCCGGGTGGAGACCATGAGCACCCTGGCCTTCGGGATGGCCGCCGCACTGGGGGCGATGGCGGGGATCGTCCTCGGCCCCGTGACCCGGGCGACTTACGATATGGGGCTGGAGCTGGGGCTGAAGGGCTTCGTGGCAGCCATCATGGGCGGGCTGGTGAGCTTCCCTGGCGCCGTCCTGGGCGGCCTCCTGCTGGGAGCCCTGGAGAACCTGTGGGCAGGGGTCACGGTGGCGGGCTTTAAGGATCTCTTCGCCTTCGTGGTCTTGATCTTGGTCCTGCTGTTCCATCCCCGAGGGTTCGCTGGGGCGGAGGCCGAGATGGAGCGAGCCTGACTCGGAGGGGGCCACGTGGGAATGCGGCGAGCGAGGGTTTCATCTGATGCGATCGGGTTCGCCATCGGTCTCCCGCTGATCCTGGCCATCGGCGCGCTGGAGGCCCTTCGCCCCATGGGCCTTTCCCTGCCCGCCCTCACGGGCGGCCTGCTGACCTTGGACATCATGATCCGGGTCGGCCTGTTCACCATCATCCTGGTGGGGCTGAATCTCTTGATGGGATACGCCGGTCAGGTCTCCTTGGGGCAGGCCGCGTTCTACGGGATGGGGGCCTTCTTCTCCGCCGTCCTGACGGTGCGGGCCCGCGTCCTGGGGATACCGCCCACGGTGGCAGAGGCATGGTGGTGGCCCTGGTGGGTGATGTTCGCCGGCGCTCTCCTCGTGGGCCTCATGGCCTATGGGATCGGGCGCCCCATCCTGCGGCTGCGCGGCCACTATCTCGCGATGGCTACCCTGGGCCTGGGGATCGTGATTTACATCTTACTGCGGGAGAACCTGGGCCTGCCGCATCTCAACCTGACAGGCGGATTCGACGGGATCCAGGGGATCCCCCGCCTGCGGCTAGGTCGAATTGTTCTCTGGCCCGCCTGGCGGTATTACTTCTTGGTTTGGCTCTTTGCTTTCGGGGCCATCGCCATGGGCCTCTGCGTGGTCCGCTCCCGGGTGGGCCGGGCGCTGCGGGCCATCCACGGCAGCGAGAGCGCGGCGGAGAGCATCGGGGTGGAGGTCCCCCACTACAAGGCCCAGGTCTTCGCCCTCAGCGCGGCGATGGCCGCCCTGGCTGGGAGCCTCTACGCCCACTTCCAGAGCACCGTGATCCCGGCTACCTTCGGGTTCGGGCCCTCCTTAGAGCTGGTAGTGATGTCGGCCGTGGGCGGCATGGCCAGCATCTGGGGGGCTCCCTTTGGGGCGCTGACGATCATGCTGGTCCAGGAAGTCTTGCGCACCCAGCTGCATCGGGTGATCCCCAACGCCCAGGGGGAGTTTGAGGCCATCGCCTTCGGGGTTCTCTTGGTTTTGATCATGATATTCCTGCCGGAGGGCCTGGCCGTTCGGGGGCTCCGCGGGTTGCAGCGCCTCCCGCGCCTGCGCTCCCCATGAACCCGCCGGACGGATGCGCAGAGAGCGGAAGGGAGCACCCCGGCGCCAGCTCCCCGGATCCCGGCGGCGCGCCGATCCGGCCCAGGCCGAAGGGGGAACAATCCTCCACTGTAGCTCGTAGCGACGATTCTTCCATAATTCTCGCCGGGCGTGGGCTATCCTTCTTCTCAGGGCAGTGGCATGATCGTGACCCTTCAAAGGGATGGTCCGGAAACGGAGAGGCCGCCCATTCGCGCCGATGAGGGGCAGACAAAGGGGCCTTTGCTGGAGGTCCTCCGGGTCTCGAAGGCCTTCGGGGGCCTGATGGCCTTAATGGGGGTCTCGCTCCAGGTCCGGCCGGGCCAGATCAAGGGGTTGATCGGCCCCAACGGGGCGGGGAAGACCACCCTGTTCAACCTGATCACCGGGATGTTGCGCCCGACCGCCGGCGATATCCGGTTCAACGGGCGCTCCATCGTCGGCCTGCCGCCCTATCGGATCGCCGCCCTGGGGATCGCCCGCACGTTCCAGAACATCCAGCTTTTCCCCGGGATGACAGTCCTGGAGCATGTGCTGGTTGGGGGTCACCGCCACGGCCGGAGCGGCCTCCTCGAGGCGATCCTCCGGACCCCCCGGATGCGGCGGGAGGAGGCGGCGGCGCGGGATCGGGCATGGACGATCCTGGAACGGGTGGGGCTGACGGAGTGGGCGGATCGCCCCGCGGAGAGTCTGCCGTTGGGCCTGCAGCGCATCGTGGAGATCGCGCGGGCCCTCGCCGCCGCCCCCCGGCTCCTGCTCCTGGACGAACCCGGTGCGGGGTTGAACCCTTTCGAGAAAGCCCGCCTGGCCGAATTGATCCGCTCCCTTCATCGGGAGGGCATCACAGTGCTTTTGGTGGAGCACGATATGAACTTCGTGATGGGGCTGGCGGACGAAATCGCCGTCCTAGACTACGGGCAGTTGATCGCGGAGGGCTCTCCGGAGGCGATCCGCCAGGACCCCCGGGTGATCGCCGCCTATTTGGGCGAGGAGGATGCGGTGCCAGATGCGGCTCGAGGTTGAAGGGCTGGAGGTGGCTTACGGCCCGGTGCGGGCCCTCCACGGGGTTTCCCTGCGGGTGGACCCCGGGGAGATTGTGGCAGTGATCGGCGCGAACGGCGCGGGGAAGAGCACGCTGTTGCGAGCGATCAGCGGGCTGCTGCGCCCCAGGGCCGGGCGGATCTGGTTTGACGGGCAGGAGATCACTGGGTGGCCGCCGGAGCGGATTGTCGCCCGGGGGCTGGTCCATATCCCTGAACGGCGGCAACTGTTTGTCTCCATGAGCGTGGAGGACAACCTCCGCCTGGGGGCTTACCTGCGTCTCCAGCGGGGGGAGCGGAAGGCGGTGGAGGAGGACCTGGAGCGCGTTTACGAGGTCTTCCCCCGCCTGAAGGAGCGGCGGCGCCAGCTGGCGGGGACGCTCAGTGGAGGAGAGCAGCAGATGCTGGCCATCGGGCGTGGGTTGATGGCCCGGCCGCGGATGTTGCTCTTGGACGAGCCCTCCCTGGGTTTGGCCCCGCTGCTGGTCCAGGAGCTCTTCCGGATCATCGTCGCCCTGCGGGAGCAAGGCCTGACCCTGCTGCTGGTGGAGCAGAACGCCCGCCAAGCCCTGCGGGTGGCCGATCGCGCTTATGTGATGGAGACAGGGCGGATCGTTCGGGAAGGGCCGGCCGTCGCGATCCTGGAGGATCCTGCCCTTCAGGCTGCCTATCTGGGAGGCCCTGCTCCTTCCCGCATCCCTGAATCCCCATCGGCGGAGGTGCTTTCCTATGCCCGTCTCACCCGAGCAGCTGCGCCAAGTGATGCGGCGGTGGGCGAGCACGGTGACCGTGGTGACGATGCGGGCGGATGATCAGCTCCACGGCCTCACGGCCACCGCCTTCACCAGCGTTTCTATGAACCCGCCCCTGGTCCTGGTCTGCATCCAGAACGACAGCCGGAGCGAGGCCTTGCTTCGGAAGGGGCGCTGTTTCGCGGTGAATTTCCTGGTCGAGGACCAGGCGGAGCTCTCTGAGCGGTTCGCCGGGCGGATCCCTATCGCCGACCGGTTCGAAGGGCTCTCTTACCGAACGGCGGTGACGGGCGCGCCCATCTTGGAAGCCGCCCTCGCCTACCTGGACTGCACTGTGGCCGGCGCATACTGGGGGGGCGATCACACCATCTACCTGGGCCTGGTGGAGGACGCGGGGATCCTGCGGGAAGGGTTTCCCCTGCTCTACTTCCAGGGCGCCTACCGACGCCTGGCGCCCGGGGACGGAGGGGGAGGGCCATGAAAGCGGCGGAGCGCCTGCGCGGCTCGCTGGTCCCCCTGGTCACCCCGTTCCGGAACGGGGCGGTGGACTGGGAGGGGTTCGCCGGGCTGATCGAGTGGCAGATCGCCGCCGGATCCCACGGCCTGGTGATCACCGGCACCACAGGGGAGCCCAGCGCCCTCACGTTTGAGGAGCGGACCGGGCTCTACCGCCTCGCCGTCGAGGTCGCCCGGGGCCGGGTTCCGGTGATCGCGGGGACCGGGACTAACAACTTCGAGGAGACCGTGCGCCTCTCCCGGGCGGCCCAGGCGGCAGGTGTGGACGCGTTGCTGGTGGTCGTCCCGTATTATGTGCGGCCCTCCCAGGAGGGGCTCTTCCGCTATTTCAAGGGGATCGCGGAGCGGGTGGATCTCCCGGTGATCCTCTACAACATCCCCGGACGCACCGCGGCGCACCTGGAGATCGACACCGTCGCCCGGCTGCGGGAGGCATGCCCGAACATCGTGGGGATCAAGGAAGCCAACAAGGACTTCGAGCACATCAACCGGCTGATCCACCGGATGGGACAGGACTTCCTGGTCTATTCGGGGATCGAGCTGCTCTGCTTCCCGGTGCTGGCCATCGGCGGGGCCGGCTACGTGAGCGCCACCGGGAACGTGCTCCCGGACCGGGTGGCCCGGCTTTACGAGCTGGCAGCGGCCGACCGCTGGCGGGAGGCCCGCGATCTGCATTATGAGCTGCTCCCCCTCAACGACGCCCTATTCCTCGAGACCAACCCGGTGCCCGCGAAGACGGCCCTGGGGATGATGGGGAAGATCTCGCCGGAGGTCCGCCTGCCCCTGGCTCCGATGCGGCCGGAGAACGCCGAGCGGCTGCGCCAGGTGCTGCGGGCGTATGGGCTGATCGAATGACCCGAAGGCCGCCCTCGGCGGAGCGGGGAAGGCCTTCGGCCAGCCCGGAGCGAGAGGAGGCCCGCTATGGACGCCCTGGCCGTGGCCCTGGGCCCGGTGCTCATCGCCGGGTTCGCGCTGCAGCAGTTCCTGGAGCTGCTCGACCCCTGGCTGGATCCCCTGCTGGGGGAACGCAAGAAGCGGGTTTACGGGATCGTCGCTGTCCTCTACGGCCTGATCGTTGCCGCGCTGACGCCGATCCGGGCGCTGCGGCCCTTCGGGCTGAGCGGGGGGCCTACGATGGAGATCGTGGATTTCGTCCTGACCGCGCTCTTCATCAGCGGCGGGACCAAAGGTATTAATGACCTGCTGAAGTGGCTGGGATATCAGAAGGAGCAGGCCAAGGCCCGGCTGAGCGCGGAGCAGATCCGGCGGGTATAAGCGATGCGGATCGCCCGGTTCGCGGCGGAGGGACGGATCTGGGAGGGGCAGGTCACCGAGGAGGGATGGCTGGTGGCCGACGGGCGGGGCTTCGACCCGGAGCGGGTGGTGTGGCTGCCGCCCGTCCCGCCGGGCGGCAAAGCCATCGGCCTGGCCCTGAACTACGCGGAGCACGCCGAAGAGCTGCGCGTGGCGCCGCCGGAGGAGCCTGCCCTCTTCCTTAAGCCGACGAACGCCTGGATCGGCCACCGAGCCCCTGTGATCTACCCGAAGGGGGTGACCTTCCTCCACGGCGAGGTCGAGTTGGTGGTGATCATCGGCCGGCGCTGCCGCAACGTCCGCCCCGAGGCGGCGTGGGACGTGATCGCCGGTTACACCATCGGCAACGACGTGACGGCGCGGGATTTCGTCGGCAACTTTTATCGCCCCCCGATCCGGGCCAAGGGACAGGACACCTTCGGGCCGATGGGGCCATGGCGGGTGACCCCTGACGAGATCCCAGATCCCCACAACCTGGCCCTGCGCCTCTACGTGAACGACCGCTTGGTCCAAGAGGGGCACACCTCGCGGATGATCCACCGCATCCCGGACCTGATCGCCTTCATTACCTCTTTCATGACCCTGGAGCCGGGGGACACCCTCTGGACGGGGACCCCGCGGGGGATCGCGCCAGTGCGGCCTGGGGATGTGATGCGGCTGGAGATCGAGGGGATCGGGGTTCTGGAGAACCCGGTGGTGGCGGAAAAGATCCCTTAGGGTAGGGAAGGCGCTCCGGCCATCTTCACAAAAACAGAACATGGAGCCTGCGCATGGAACAGCGGGACGGCCTTTACATAGTCCGCCACTTCATCGACAACGCGTTCGTGGACGCCGTTGAGGAGGGGACGTTCGAGACGCTGAACCCGGCCACCAACCGTCCCATCGGGGTGGTGGCCGACGGGACGGCGGCGGATGTGGATCGCGCGGTGCGGGCGGCCCGACGGGCCTTCGATGAGGGGCCGTGGCCCCGCATGCCCGCCGCCGAACGGGCCCGTTACCTGCGGCGGATCGGTGACCTCATCTTGAAGCACGCGGAGGAGATCGCCCGCCTCGAAGTCCTCGACGTCGGCATGCCCATCGCCCAGGCCGGCAAGGGGGCGATCCCGCGGGCAGCGGAGAACTTCTACTTCTTCGCCGAGATGGCCACCCGGATCACCGGCGAGACCTACCCGAAGGACGGTGAGTTTTTGAACTACACGATCCGCAAGCCGGTGGGGGTGGCCGGGCTGATCACGCCGTGGAACACCCCCTTCATGCTGGAGACCTGGAAGGTGGCCCCCTGCCTGGCCGCCGGCAACACCTGCGTCCTGAAGCCGGCGGAATGGTCCCCCCTCTCGGCGAACAAGCTGGCCGAGATCGTCCTCGAGGCGGATCTGCCGCCGGGGGTCTTCAACATCGTCCACGGCTTCGGGGAGCGGGCGGGCGCCCCTTTGGTCGCCCACCCGGGGGTCCAGCTGATCTCCTTCACTGGCGAGACCACGACGGGCATGGAGATCATGCGCAACGGGGCCTCGACCCTCAAGCGCTACTCGATGGAGCTGGGCGGCAAGAACGCGGCCATCGTGTTCCCCGATGCGGACCTGGAACAGGCCCTGGACGGCGTGATCTGGCAGGCCTTCTCCCTTAACGGCGAGCGCTGCACCTCCAACTCCCGCCTGCTGCTCCATCGGGCGATCTACGACGGATTCCTGGAGCGGCTGCTGGATCGGGTCTCGGCCATCCGGGTGGGGGACCCCTTCGATCCCCAGACGGAGATCGGCCCGCTGATCCATCCGGAGCATTGGCGGCGGGTGCGGGGCTATATGGACGTGGCTCGGGCGGAAGGGGCGGTCATCGCTCTGGGCGGGGACCGCCCGCCTCATCTGCCGGAGGGGAATTACTTCGCCCCCACAGTGATCGTGGACGTGCGGCCGGAGATGCGGGTGGCCCAGGAGGAGATCTTCGGCCCGGTCCTGGTGGTCCTCCCCTTTGAGACGGAGGAGGAGGCCATCCGCATCGCCAACGACGTCCCATACGGCCTCGCCGCCTATATCTGGACGAAGGACCTCGCCCGCGCCCACCGGATGGCCCACGCCCTGGAGGTGGGGATGGTGTGGATCAACGCGCCGAACATCCGGGACCTGCGCACCCCCTTCGGGGGCGCCAAATACAGCGGCATCGGCCGGGAGGGCGGCTTCTACAGCTTTGAGTTCTACACCGAGGTGATGACCGTGCACGTGGCGTTGACTCCGCCCCGGATCCCCCGGATGGGGATCCGATAGGAGCGGCCTGGGGCCCGCCCCCCTCGGGCGCCCCTGCCGCAATCGGATATCGAATCGGGAGGGAGCGATGGGCGCACGAACTGGTGCGCAATTCCTGCAGCGGATCCGGGAACACCCCCGGGACCTCTGGCATCGGGGGGAGCGGGTGGAGGACCCCACGACCCACCCCGCCTTCGCCCGCGGGCTGCGCTCGATGGCCCGGCTGTATGATCTCCAGTGGGAGCGAGCGGACGAATGCCTCTACGACTCGCCGACGAGCGGTGAGAAGGTGGGCTTATCCTTCCTGATCCCCCGCTCCCCGGAGGATGTGCGGCGGGTCGGCCGGATGATGAAAATCTGGGCCGACGCGCACTTCGGGTTCATGGGGAGGACTCCCGATTACCTCAACCGGGCCATCACCTACTACGCCTCGGGGGCGGACTTCCTGGGGGAGAAGGAGCCGGCCTTCGCCGAGCACATGCGGCGCTACTATGAATACCTGCGCGAGAACGACCTCTGCCTCACCCACACCCTGATCCACCCCCAGGCGAACCGGGCAGTGGGCCCCTCGAAGCAGGCGGATCCCTACCTCGCGGCCCGCGTGGTGAAGGAGACCGACGGGGGCATTGTGATCCGCGGGGCCCGGATGCTGGCCACCCTGCCCGCGGTGGATGAGATCATGGTCTTCCCCTCGACATTATTGCGCAACACCGAGGAGGACGCCCCCTACTGTTACGCCATCGGCATCCCCTGCGATACGCCCGGCCTGCGCTTCCTCTGCCGGGAGACCCTGGACTACGGCCGCTCCCCCTTCGACCACCCTCTGGGATCCCGCTTCGATGAGGTGGACGCCGTGGTGATCTTCCACGACGTCTTCGTGCCGTGGGAGCGGGTGTTCATCTACCGGGACGTGGAGCGGGCCAACCAAGCCTACGCGGCCACCGGGGCCATCGTAGGGATGGCCCACCAGGTGATCGTGAAGAACATCGCCAAGACCGAGTTCTTCCTCGGCCTGGCCTCCCTCATCGTTGATGCCATCGGCATCGAGGGTTTCCAGCACGTGCAGGAGAAGGTGGCCGAGGTCTGGATTTACCTGGAGACCCTGAAGGCGCTGCTGCGGGCCGCCGAGGCCGACGCCCATGAGGATGCCTTCGGGGCCTTCCGCCCGGCCTGGCCCCCCCTGGACGCGGCGCGCAACCTCTACATGCGCTGGTATCCGCGGATCGTGGAGATCATCCAGCAGCTCTGCGCCAGCGGCATCATCGCCACGGTCACCGAGGCGGATATGAAGCACCCAGAGCTGGTGGAGGACATCCAGCGCTACTTCCAGGCCGCTCGGGCGGAGGCCTACGATCGCATCCCGCTGTTCCGCCTGGCGTGGGACGCCGCCCTATCCGCCTTCGCAGGGCGCCAGGTTCAGTATGAACGGTTCTACTTCGGCGACCCGGTGCGCATCGCCGGCGTCATCTTCCAGAAACACGACCGCACCCCCTATATGGAGAAGGTGCGGGAGTTTCTGAAGCAGATGCGGGAAGAGGCCTTCGCCCAGGCGGAGGAGACGATCCCATAAGGCCGAGCCCTGAAGACCGACCTTCGTGCCCGCGGTGCGGCGCCCCGCCCGGCTGGGAACCCGCAGCGGGGAAGGCTACACAACCATGGCGTGGCGTCCACCGCCTGGAGTCCGCTCAGCCCAGGAGGGGCCTATGGAGGGTTTCTCGATCACGCGCGCAGCCCACGCGGAGTTTCGCGTGACCGATCTGGAGCGAGCCCGCGCCTTCTACGTGGAGGCCCTCGGGTTCATAGAGATCGCGCGGGAGGCCGATCGGATCTACCTGGGGGGGCTGGAGGAACGGGACCGCTACAGTCTGATCCTGCGGAAGGCGGAGAGCCCGGGGGTGACCCACCTGGCCTTCCGGGTGGCTGACCCGGCGGACCTGGACCGCTTGGCCGCGCTTTATGAAGCGGCGGGGTGTCCCGTCCGCTGGCTCGCCCCCGACGAGGAGGAAGCCGGCCAGGGGCGCGCGCTGCGGGTCCAGGACCCCACCGGCCTTCCCATCGAGTTCTTCCATGAGATCGCACGGCGGGAGCGGCTGCTCCAGCGCTTCGATCTTTACCGGGGCGCCCACATCATGCGCCTGGACCACTTCAACTGCCAGGTCCCGAACGTCCAGGAGGCCTACGACTGGTGGACCGGGAAGCTGGGCTTCCGCTGCTCAGAATACACGGTGACCGATGAGGATCCGCCCCGGCTGTGGGCGGCGTGGCTGCACCGCAAACAGAACGTCCATGACATCGCCCTGATGAACGGGATCGGCCCGCGGCTCCACCACGTCGGCTTCTGGGTGGCTGACACCCAGAGCGTCCTGCGGGCGTGCGACATCCTGGCCGCCATCGGGATGGAGGAGGCCATCGAGCGGGGGCCCGGCCGCCACGGCCTCAGCAACGCCTTTTTCCTTTACTTGCGCGACCCCGACGGCAACCGCATCGAGCTCTACACCAATGACTATATGATCCCGGATCCCGATTGGGAGCCCATCCGCTGGTCCATCAACGATCCCCGCCGGGCGACCTTCTGGGGCCATATCCCTCCCCGGTCATGGTTCGAGGAGGCGGCGCGGGTGGAACACATCCTCACGCGGGAGCTGATGCCCGTGCGGGAGCCGTTGCTGGCGGATCGCCCGGTCTTCGTGACGTAAGCGCTTCGGGGAGCCGATTTCCATCTGGGAAGATGCATGAAGGGGCCGGCGAGCCTTCAGACGATCCGACGGATGTGGACGTTGCCAGAGGGCTTGACGCTGGCAGTGGAGGAAGGAGGGGATCCCCACGGCCAGCCGCTTTTGCTCCTCCACAACGCCTGTAGCACCTTCCGGGCCACCTGGGGGCGGGTCCTGGAGCCATTGGCCGCCCGCTTCCGGCTGATCGGGCCCGACCTGCGGGGGCACGGCGGCAGCACGAACCCCAGCGGCCGGCTGGATCTGCGGGGGATGGCCGACGACATGGCCGCGCTGCTGGATCGGATGGGGATCCCCTCCGCGCACGTGCTGGCCTTCAGCGGCGGGGCCTCAACGGCCCTTTACCTCGCGACCCGGCATCGGGAGCGCGTGCGCTCGATGGTCCTCATCGGCAGCCATTACACCGTGCGGGGGCTGCGCACCCGGGGGGATACTTTCTGGGATCCCGAACGGGTTCGCCGGGAGGAGCCGGCGTGGTGGGCCGCGATGGTGCGTTGGCACGGCTCCGCGGAGCGGGCCGAGGCGCTGCTGCGCGGATGGCAGGAGGAAGACCGACACCGCCCCGACTTCACGCCCGACGACCTGCGGGCGATCGCTGTTCCCACCTTGCTGCTCATCGGGGAGAACGACCGCATCACCCCGATCGAGCAAACCATCGAGATGGCCCGCTGGATGCCCCACGCCCGGCTGGTGATCTTCCCCCAGACCGGCCACGACGTCATCCGCGAGCGACCGGAGGCCTTCCTGGAGGCCGCAACGGCGTTCTGGGAGGAGATCCGACAGGAGCAGGCCTAATCTCTGCCGCATCTCTCATGGAGGGGTTGGGGACTGCCTTCAGCGGCCCTCGGGCTGCGGAGAAGGACGAGACCGATCCCCATTAACCGAGATCACTGTCCGATTTGGGAAAGGAGGGGACCATGGCGGTGCAAGCGAAGCCGATGTATTGGAACGAGGAGATGGAGACGATGCCGCGGGACCGGCTGGAGCGGCTCCAGTTGGAGCGGCTTCAGCGCATCGTTGACTATGTCTACCATCGGGTCCCCTATTATCGTCAGAAGATGGAGCAGGCCGGGGTGAAGCCGTCCGACATCCGGCACCTCCAGGACATCGTCAAGCTTCCCTTCACCACCAAGTCCGACCTGCGCGAGACCTACCCCTTCGGCATGTTCGCGGTCCCCCTGAACCAGGTGATCCGGATCCACGCCTCCTCGGGGACCACCGGGAAGCCGACGGTGGTCGGCTATACCCGCAATGACCTGGAGGTGTGGGCGGAGGTCTGCGCCCGCTGCCTGGTGCTCTCCGGGGCCCGGCCGGGGGAGGTCTTCCAGAACGCCTACGGCTATGGCCTCTTCACCGGCGGCCTGGGGATGCACTACGGCGCGGAGAAACTGGGGATGGTCGTAGTGCCGGTCTCGGGCGGCAACACCAGCCGCCAACTGATGATCCTGAAGGACTTCGGCACCCATGTGATGGCGTGCACACCCTCTTACGCCCTGGTGATCGCGGACGCCCTGCTGGCCGAGGGCTACCAGCCAGGAGCCCTCAACCTCCGCGTCTTCATCCTGGGGGCCGAGCCGTGGACCGAGGGAATGCGCCGGGAGATCGAGGAGAAGCTGGGGGTGCACGCGGTCAACATCTATGGCCTGAGCGAGGTCATCGGCCCCGGCGTCTCCAACGAGTGCATCGAGGCCAAAAACGGGTCCCATATCTTCGAGGACCACTTCCTGGTGGAGGTGATCGACCCGGCAACCGGCGAGCCGGTCCCGCCCGGAACCGTGGGGGAGCTGGTCTTCACCACCCTCACCAAGGAGGCCATGCCGGTGATCCGCTACCGCACCGGCGACCTGGCCTCGATTGATCCGACGCCGTGCGTGTGCGGGCGGACCTTCGTCCGGATGTCCCGGGTGCTGGGGCGGACCGACGACATGCTGATCATCCGCGGGGTCAACGTGTTCCCCTCCCAGGTGGAGGCCGCCCTGGTCGGCCTGCTGAACATCGCGCCCCACTACCAGCTGGTCGTCTTCCGGGAGGGCCGGCTGGACCAGCTGGAGGTGAAGGTCGAGGTCACCGAGAGCTTCTTCCGGGAGGTAGGCGGGGAGCTGCTCGCGGGCGAGGTCTTCGAGAGCAGCGAGGCCGTGCGGCAGTTGCGGGAGAAGGTCAACCGGGTCCTGGACGAGGCGCTGGGCCTCCGCGTGAAGGTCACCCTGACCCCTCCCAGCACCCTGCCGCGCAGCGAGGGCGGGAAGCTGCGCCGGGTGGTGGACATGCGGCCGAAGGAGTGATCTCCGGGCGCTCCTGACCCGGATCGGCCCGGGGGGTGGACGGCGGTCCGCCCGCGAGGAGGCGCCGACCGATGCAGGACGCTTTCATGAAGGCCATGGGGATGGAAGGCGAGATCCTGGGCCCCGGGCGGGCGCGGGTATGGGGGGTTGTGCGCCCGGAACACCTCAACCTCCACGGGACCGCCCACGGGGGCTTTCTCTACACCCTGGCCGACGCCGCCTTCGCCCTCGCCTCGAACTCCCATGGGGTCCGCGCGGTGGCCCTCTCCACCCATATGGAATATCTTCGGCCCGTCCAGGCGGGGGACTCCATCGAGGCGATCGCGGAGGAGATCTATCGGGGCAGCCGCACCGCCCTCTATCGGGTCGAGGTGCGACGCCGGGAGGAGCTGGTGGCCTGGTTCACCGGGTGGGTTTACCACTTGGCATAGCGGCGGGGGCGGGCCGTCTCGCCTCCCCGCCCCCGCCATGCCAAGGATCAGGTCCCCTCTTCCCAGGAGGCCAGATAGCGCTCCTGCTCGGGCGTCAGGCGATCGATCCGGATCCCCATCGTCTCCAGCTTCAGGCGGGCGACGGCCTGATCGATCTCGCGGGGAACGGGATAAACCTGGCGCTCCAGGGCGCGCCCGTTGCGGACCAAGTATTCCACCGAAAGGGCCTGGTTGGCAAAGGACATGTCCATCACCGCGCTCGGGTGGCCCTCCGCGGCGGCCAGGTTCACCAACCGCCCCTCCGCCAGCAGGTAGATCCGACGCCCATCCTTCAGCGTGTATTCGTCCACGAACTCCCGCACCCGCCGTGGACCCCCCACGCTCAGCTCCTGGAGGGCCGGGATGTTGATCTCAACGTTGAAATGTCCAGCGTTGGCCAAGATCGCCCCGTCCTTCATCACTTCGAAGTGTGAGCGGTCGAGGATGTGGATGTTCCCCGTGGCGGTGATGAAGAGATCCCCTTCCCGCGCGGCCTCAATCATCGGGAGCACCCGGAAGCCGTCCATCGCCGCCTCCAGGGCCCGCAGCGGGTCGACCTCGGTGACGATGACCTGTGCGCCCATGCCCCGGGCCCGCATGGCGATGCCGCGGCCGCACCAGCCATAGCCGGCGACCACGACCACGCGGCCGGCGAGCAGGATGTTCGTCGCCCGCAGGATCCCATCCATCGTGGATTGGCCGGTGCCGTATCGGTTGTCGAAGAGGTGCTTGGTCAGGGCGTCGTTGACGGCGATGATGGGATAGGCCAGCACCCCCTCGCGGGCCATGGCCCGCAGGCGGATCACCCCGGTGGTGGTCTCCTCGGTCCCCCCCAGGATCTCCGCCATCCAGGCGGGGCGCTCCTTGTGCAGCGTGCTCACCAGATCCGCCCCGTCATCCATCGTGATGTGGGGGCGATGGGCGAGGCACAACTGGATGTGACGGTAGTAGGTAGCGGTGTCTTCCCCCTTGATGGCGAACACAGGGACCTCGAAGAAGCGCACCAGGGCGGCGGCCACGTCGTCTTGGGTGCTCAGGGGGTTGCTGGCGCAGAGGGCTACCTCCGCGCCGCCCGCCTGAAGCGTCCGCACCAAGTTGGCGGTCTCCGTGGTCACATGTAGACAGGCGGAGATCCGGATCCCCGCCAGGGGGCGCTCGCGCTCGAAGCGCTCCCGGATGCGGCGCAGCACCGGCATCTCCCGATCCGCCCATTCGATCCGCCGCATCCCATGCTCAGCCAGCGCGAGATCCCGGATATCGAACGGTTTGGTGTTCATCCGCGCCTCCGCAGCGAAGGTTCAAAGAATCCGCTTTCCTGGATATTGTAGCGCGGGTTTTCAGCTTTCAGCGGTAACCCTTTGGAAGGGGAGCAGCGATCAGCCCTGCCTCTTCGCCCTCCCCAATCTCCGCGCTAAAATCCCTTCATGGAGAGGGACTCGAGGTGCTCAAGGAGGAGTCTGCCAGATGAATGGCTTCGACGGATGGTTCTACATGGATTGGTTGAAAGAAAAATATCAGCACTTCCGCCGCCGCTACCGCCATCTGGTCCGCGACCCTCACGTCCTCTCGATGGAAGAACGCGAGGCTTTGATTGCGGCCGCTGAGGAGCGGGGGGCAATTTCCTTAGAGGAGGCCGATGGGCTGGATGTGGCCGACGTCATCGTCCGGGGCCAGCGGCGGGAGGGGGAGGGGGAGGCCTACGCGGTGGTGGAGGTCTCCTATGTTGTGCACCCGGAGGACGTGGAGCGGGCGGCGAAGCGGGCGGCCGCGCTGCGGAAGGCGCTGCCGGAGGCGGAGGTGCTGGCGGTGGTGGCGGGGCCGGAGATCCATCCCCTGGCGGTGGCCGCCGCCCGGCAGCGGGGGGTGTGGTGGCTGACGGAAGACCGCGCCTTCGCCCCCCACGAGATCCCGGAGCCGCCCGCAGGCGGATCGGAGGAGGCGATGCCCTGAACCCGGCCCTATAGAAGCCGTTCCGGAATCCATCGTCATTTCTTTCAATGACGACTTCCTCCTTCCTGCTTCAGCGACCCGTGACTCGTAGACCGGGCCTTGCCGCCCGTTCCGCCGTCAGAGGGATCTCCGCAGGCGTGACTTCCCGGGGAACTCCCGGTAGGGCCGTTGAGGACGGCCAGCCCGTGTTTCCGC
>FWWL01005975.1_pt1 | contig 18171 bp, 13 predicted proteins | sample 2228331 | NCBI WGS metagenome assembly FWWL01 (sample SAMEA103939775, study PRJEB20133) | metagenome
AACTACCATCGATGTGTAGCCAGTGAACGTCAGTACCTGTGTAGATCTCAAAAAGAAATGTCCGATCCGTCTGATAGATTTTCTGTATCTTGCCGCCCAACAAGATCTGAAGCTCTTTTACAACACATTTTACGTCAAGGGATGTTAGTTCTGTCATGATATTAAATATTCTGACAATTATCAATATGTATTCTGAGGCAGTACAGAGGGCACTGACAAAGGCTGGTGTGAGACCTGGTGATGGTGTTTTGATAAAAAAAGCTGGCAGAGCTTATGAGGGCATACTCATGCCAAGGCCTGAAAGTGGTGATCCAAATTGCCTCGTGCTAAAGCTTGATTCTGGCTATAATATCGGCATTAAGTTCGAAAAGGGTGTTGAGATTAAAAGGCTTGCGATAAAAAAGGCAGCAGTAGGAAAGGTGGCCACCGAGCTGCTAAGGCTAAAATTCGATCCCAAAAAACCTCCCATCTCCCTTGTTGCGACGGGTGGGACAATCGCATCCAGAGTTGATTATCGGACAGGTGCTGTGCATGCAATGAGAGAGCCAAGGGAATTTCTCTTTAACTGCCCTGAGTTGAGAGCCATTGTCAATCTGAGGACGATTGTTAGTCCTTTTACAAAGATGTCAGAGGATATGGATCATGCTGACTGGCAGGTGTTGGCGAGGGTGGTTGCAAAAGAGCTAAACTCTGACTCTGTGGGAGTGATTGTCACTCACGGCACCGACACACTTCATTTCACAGCAGCCGCGCTCTCCTTTATGTTGAGAGACCTAACAAAGCCTGTTGTGCTGGTGGGTGCACAGAGATCGTCTGACAGGGGTAGCTCTGATGCGGGTATGAACTTGATATGTGCAGCCCATGCTGCGATTGGAAAAATAGCAGAAGTTGGTACGTGTATGCACGGCAGCACCTCTGATGATTACTGCCTGTTCATAAGAGGTACCCATGTTCGTAAGATGGACTCCCAGAGAAGGGATGCATTCAGACCAATCAATGAATTGCCCTTAGCAAAGATATGGCCTGACGGTCGGACTGAGATTTTGAACAGTAATTTCAGACAGAGATGTGAAGGAAAGGTCGAGGCTGATACGAAGTTTGAGCCAAAGGTGGCATTGTTAAAAGTCTATCCAGGTGCTGACCCAGAGTTGATTGAGCTGCTCATATCGAAAGGTTATAGAGGTTTTGTGATAGAGGGCACAGGGCTTGGTCATGTGCCCACACAGGCGAGAAAGAGCTGGATACCCACAATCAAAGGGGCCATCAAGGCAGGCATACCTGTTGTGATTGTGCTCCAGACATTGTATGGCAGGATAAACACGTATGTCTACACAAACCTGAGAATCCTCTACCAACAGGCTGGTGCGATATCAGGCCAGAACATGCTGCCTGAGGTCGCGTATGTAAAACTGGGTTGGGTTCTGGGCCACACCAGCGATATGGATGAGATAAGACGGTTAATGGCAACGAATATTGCTGGGGAGATAACGGATAGGACTGAGCCTGAAAGCTATCTGTATTAGAATGACAGACCGATTGGACTACAAAGGACTTGGCCTGAAGTGTGGAATAGAGATACACCAACAACTAACAGGCAAAAAGCTGTTCTGTGCTTGTAGCTCTGCAATGAGAGAAAAACCAAAATCTGAGATTGTTAGAAGGTTGAGGGCTGTTGTGGGTGAGCTTGGCGATGTTGATGTGGCGGCACAATACGAGGCACTCAAGGGTAAGGTGTTTGTGTACAAACTCTATCCCGGCGAGTCGTGCCTTGTGGAGATGGATGAAGAGCCTCCCCATCCCATAAACAGGCAGGCCCTGGAAACAGCTCTACAAGTCGCTCTCATGCTCAACTGTGAAATACCGGATGAGATACATATTATGAGAAAGACAGTCCTCGACGGCAGTAACACAACCGGCTTTCAGAGAACAGCCATCATCGGCCTCAATGGTTGGGTTGAGACGGCCTTTGGCCGAGTTGGCATAACCAATGTCTGCCTTGAGGAGGAGTCGTGTCAGATTCTGGGCAAGGAAGAGGACAGAACCATCTACGGCCTATCCAGGCTTGGTATCCCCCTGATAGAGATCGGCACTGCTCCTGATGTGACTAACCCACAACAAGGAGAGGAACTTGCCTCTAAACTGGGTATGGTTCTGGCATCGACAGGCAGGACGAAATCCGGTCTTGGCACAATCCGACAGGATCTGAACATATCGATAGCAAAAGGAAATCGGGTTGAGATAAAAGGTGTGCAGTCTCTCAGTCTGATTCCAAAGGCGATAGAGGAGGAGGTAAAAAGACAGTATCAGTTGGTGCTGATGGGAAAGAAGATCAGTCCAGAGGTTAGGAGATGTCTACCCGATGGTAGGTCAGAGTTTTTGAGGCCCATGCCCGGTGCTGCACGGATGTACCCCGAGACCGACATCCCTCCGATTGTCATTGATAAGATCTTTATTGAAGGCCTGAGGATGAGACTACCAGAGCTGATAGATGATAAGATAAAGCGATTTGTAAGGCAGTACAATCTGAGCAGAGAAATCGCTGAACAGATTGTCAGATCCGACAGGGCAAGCCTATTCGAATTTCTGACCCAGTGGGCAGATCCCAGACTTGTGGCAGGCATGCTGACAACAACACTTAATAGCCTGAAAAGGGAAGGATTTGAGATCGAAAAGCTTGAACAGGACCACTTTGTCGAAATCATTAAAAATATAAAAGAGGGTAGGATGGCCAAGGAGGCCATACCTGATATTCTGAAGGCCCTGATAAAAAATCCACAGGCAAGGATTGGTGATGTGATCAAACAGTTGAACATTCAAGGCCTGAGCGAGCAGCAGCTGAGACAGATTGTGAGAGATATAATAAAGAAAAAGCCAGAGCTTCTAAAAACTCAAAATCCAATGCAGGCGTATATGGGGCTTGTAATGGCCCAGGTGAGGGGAAGGATTTCTGGTCGAATTGTGGCAGAGATTCTGAGGAAGGAACTCAAAGGCTAGCTCTTCCGTTTCGATAGCATTCTGTATGCATCCATAATCAGCCTCTCAGTTGTCTCCCATCCTATACACGAATCGGTGATCGACACGCCATATTTCAATTCTCTGATATCTTCTGGGACATCCTGTCTACCCTCGTTTATGTGGGACTCTACCATCACACCAATTATTCCCAAGTTTCCGTCGTATATCTGTCTGATCACATCTTCAAAAACCACAGGTTGTGCTCTGTAATCCTTGCCAGAATTGCCATGGCTACAGTCAATCATCAGCCTTTCGGGCAGACCGGCTTCCCTCAGCATGGCCTGAGCCCTGGCCACACTCTCCCTATCATAATTCGGACCTTCATTGCCTCCCCGCAGCACTATGTGGGTGTAGGTATTGCCTCTCGTTTTAACAACTGATGGTCTTCCATACTGGTCTAGACCAAAAAACCAGTGGCTATGTCTGGCAGCCAGCATCGCATCAATCGCTACCTTCACATCACCGCTCATGTTGTTTTTGAATCCAACGGGCATTGAAAGACCCGAAGCCATCTGACGGTGTATCTGTGACTCGACGGTCCTTGCGCCGATTGCACCCCACGAGATGAGATCTCCAATGTACTGGGGTATGAAGGTGTCGAGAAATTCTGTTGCACAGGGAAGGCCAAGCTCGGCATTGGATAGCAGAAACTGTCTGGCGATGATCAGTCCATCACCTATTCTCTCCTGGCCATCCAGATACGGCTCGTACACAAGTCCTTTCCAACCAACCACTGTCCTTGGCTTTTCTAAATAGGTGCGCATCACAAGCTCAAACCTGTCTTCAACACGTTCCCTCAGACCATTTAACCTTTCGGCATAATCGGTAGCTGCTTCTATGTCGTGAATTGAGCATGGACCTATAACCATCATCAGCCTTCTCTCCCCTCTGAGAATGTTTTGAATATTACGGCGACAGCTTTTTACTGTGTTGTACGCCTTGTCGGTCAAAAGAAGTCGTTTCTTGATTTCAGAGGGTGTGGCCAGAGAGCTATACCCAATGATATTGACATCCTCAATCCCTTCTCTTCTTTCATCAGGTACGTTTTGTTGAGACATAAACTGTCTAAAAAAATTAGAAGTAAAAGAATTTCAAGCCATTCATATCCATTATTTAACCGAAAGCTATTTAAAGGAAGATCCTCTTCATCAACAGCAGCGTGTTCTGTGATGGCCTGATGTGCGAGAATATAATGTAGACCACGCCAGCATCGAGAACCACAAAAACGCCTATCATTACCAATCCTGTCATAAAGGGCCAAGATGCTGACTGGCAAGCTCTTGGGTACGGCCAATTGTCAGACAGACACGCAGCATAGCTCCTTATTGAGCTGTTGGCTGTGAAAAAGATGAAGAAGACGGATATGAAGATGATTATCGCACCAAGACTCAGTAGGAGTTTCATTCACACCCGATAGCCCCGCCAGGATTCGAACCTGGGTCGCAAGGTCCAGAGCCTCGCATGCTTGACCAGAGTGCAGGCATCGCACCTTCTACACCACGGGGCTATTTTATTTATTGTTTTATATAATTTAGTAATCGTATGAAATTACTCTTTATTCATGCGGATTGGATTAAGTGGGAACCCAGAACAAAGGCTATAAAAGCTGCCGAAGAAGTGGCAAAAAAGCCTATTAGGATCGATGAATGCCTTGTTGTTTTTACAGCCGTCGAAAAGAGCGACACAAAGGCTTTGGAGCAGAGTGTGGCAAGGGCAATTAGAGAGATGCTGGATGTGGCTGGACAAGTAAAGGCCAGTAGGATCGTCCTCTATCCTTATGCCCATCTCTCATCAAACCTGGCAGAAGCTGGGGATGCACTCAAGGTTCTTAAAGCGATTGAAGCAGGACTGAAAGAAAAGGGAATGGAAACGATTAGGGCACCCTTCGGCTGGTACAAGAGCTTTGAACTAAAATGCAAAGGCCATCCACTCTCTGAGCTCTCGAGGGAGTTTGGACCCCAAACTGCAGAAGAGATTGTCTCAGAATCGCTGAGAAAGGAGGAAAAGGTGCGCTCGAGTTGGTACATACTCACACCCCAGGGTAGGCTTCATCCGATAGCTCTTAAGGATGGCAAGCTTTCGGGTTTTGATTTTTCAAAGTGGCCAAACTTGGCCAGGTTTGCTGCATATGAGATGGCCAAGGTAAGGGCTGTCACACAGGAACCTCCACATGTCAAACTTATGAAGAGGCTTGAAATAGCTGATTACGAGCCTGGCTCTGATCCGGGTAATCTGAGATGGTATCCAAAAGGTCGGCTCATAAAGGCCCTGCTCGAGAAATGGGTCACAGCCAGGGCAACTGGTTATGGCGCGATGGAGATCGAGAGTCCTGTGATGTACGACTTCGAGCATCCCGCTCTCAAAGATTATTTGAACAGGTTTCCTGCACGGCAGTACATCGTCGAATCGGCTAAGAAGAAGTTCTTTCTGCGATTTTCTGCCTGTTTTGGCCAGTTTCTGATGAAGGCGGGCATGAACATATCCTATCGCTTCCTTCCACTCAAGATGTACGAGTTGACGAGATATTCGTTCAGACTTGAGAAGGCTGGTGAGCTGACGGGTCTCAGAAGGCTCAGAGCATTTACAATGCCCGACATGCACACACTCTGTGCTGACCTTGAACAGGCAAAGGCTGAGTATATAAACCAGTTCAAACTCGCCATGGCCTGTATGGCTGACATGGGATTTGACAAAGGTGATTATGAGACGGGCATCAGATTCACAGAGGCTTTCTGGGCATCCAACAAGGATTTCATCCTAAAGTTGGTAAAGCTGATCAACAGGCCCGTGTTGATTGAGATGTGGAATTTTAGATATGCCTACTTTGACCCAAAATTCGAATTTAACTTTGTCGACACACTACACAAGGCCTCGGCACTCGCAACAGTTCAGATAGACCATGAGAATGCGCAGAGGTATGGTGTGAAATACGTGGACAGGGATGGCAAGGAAAAGCTGCCCATCATCATCCACTGTTCGCCGTCTGGCAGCATCGAGAGGTGTATCTATGCCATGCTCGAGAAGGCATGGATGGCGAATCCGGAGCGAGCCGTACTGCCGATGTGGCTTTCCCCTGTTCAAGTCCGGCTCTGTCCTGTCAATGACAGACTGATTGCGTATTCTGAAAAGATTGCCCAACAGATCGAGTCAGCCGATATAAGGGTTGATGTCGATGACAGAATCGAGTCAGTACCAAAAAAGATTAGGGAGGCAGAGAAGGAGTGGATTCCTCTGATTGTGGTGATTGGGGAGAAAGAAAAAAGGAGTAGAAGGCTAGCTGTGCGTTTCAGACAAAGTGGTAAAATAAAGTCCATGACGGTTTCGCAACTGATAAAATACATAAAAGATCGGACTGATGGTTTTCCATTTATCCCACTCTCTCTACCGAAGCTGATCTCAAAAAGGCCTATCTTTGTTGGCTAAAATCTCAGCACATAGGGTACGGCATCCCAAATATTTCGTACCTCTACGACGGCTATACCAGAGATGGCAACAGATTGGCCAGCTGGCACCAATATTTGGTTTGCACCCCAGGCCCTGGCTGCGGCTATCTTGTTAGGCACAGAGCCAACCTGACCTATCATTCCTTCAGAATCTATTGTACCTGTTATGAGCACATCACTGGCAAGGCTGGCATTTTTTAAACCAGCTATTATTGCCAGGGCTATGGCTGCGCCTGCCGATGGCCCGTCTATCACAACAATCTCTGGCTCTTTGTTGATAAAGGATATTTGTATGTCTTTTTCTGCTGTCGAGAGTTCTGTATATCTTGCCGCGGCTGCCACGGCTGCCCTCACCGAGTCTTGTGTGCCTGCCAGCATATCGACGTTTTTTATGTTGACCGAAATCGAACCCGTGCCCTTTGTCAGCTTTGCCTCTATGGGTATCACAATGCCCTCTCCCGTTTCCTTAACACCTATTGCCCAGTAGGCTTTGATGACTGGCTTCAGACTTTCTATCTCTGACTGAGCAAGACCAAGCCTTTGTTGCAAATCTGTGATAATTTCGACCTGATCTGTTATCTTAGATGTTAGATCTCTGATCTGGCTTTCCAGTTGATCAATCGTATCTTCTTTAACCTGAAGTTGATTGGCCTGCTGTTCTATAAGTATGGTCTGTTGATGTACGATGAGGCCAAACCATATCAGGCCAAACATCATGACAGAGAATGAAAAAATGCCAAACAGGACCTTCTTTTCCATATTTAATTGTGATGCTCTATCTCTCTAGTATAAAGAACTTTTTGTGTCTCTCCTCGGGTATCTTTGCCAGTATCATCTCATATCTTTCACCTATGCCGATGATGTCGAGTTGTTCGGCTAACTTCAGAGTTCTGTTAAGCTTAAAATCTTTTTCGGCAAAAATTTCGAAAAGTGTGTCACCTATCTTGACAGGATCTCCGAGCTTTTTTCTCAACAGGATGCCTGCACCCTTATCCTTTGGAGCACCTGCTTCCCTAGCCAGTCCTGCTATGGCATGATTGTTTATCCACCACACTCGGCCTGCACAGTTTGCCTTGATTTTGACATGTCTCTGCCCGACCGGCACGTCTTCGACCTTTATTTTTGCATCCCCACCCTGCGCCTCGATGATTTCTCTCAGTTTCTTATTTGCTTTACCCGATTTCAGTATATACCTTGCCGTCGTCTCGGGTCTTTTAATCCCTTTGAATGCGAGAAGGGCTCCTGCAAGGTGTATGACCTTGTCTACAAGGTCGGGAGGGCCATCGCCTCGCTCAACAGTTCTCAGGGCCTCTCTTGCTTCGAGTGCGGGTCCCACAGCACAACCAATTGGTTGCTCGCCATACGTTGATACACACGCAACATTGATACCAAGTTTTTTGCCAAGCTCGATGAACTGGCCTGCCAGTTCGTTTGCCTCACCGATTGTTTTTATTTTTGCTCCCCTTCCCGTTGGTATGTCAATCACAACATACTTTGCCTGCACAGCCTTTTTCTTTGACATAACGGATGGTAGTAGCAGGGGATCTATGGCTAAAGGATGTTCGATCTGTATCAGTATGTCATCGGCAGGGGCCAGCTCAACCGCCCCACCCCACACCAAACATCCTCCAGTCTGTTCGACTACCCGCTTTATCTCTTCCATGGAGAGCTCGACGGGTGCTATACACTCAAATCGGTCTGCTGTGCCCGCGGGTGATGTGATGGATCTGGAAGACGTTTTTGGTATCGTCAGACCTGCTGCTGCAACTATCGGTACTAACAGGATAGATGTCTTGTCTCCGGGCACGCCACCTATCGAGTGCTTGTCGTACACAGTCTTCCCCCTGATGTTCAGAATCTTTCCCGTTTCTGCCATGGCTGTTGAAAGGGCAGCCGCCTCATCCATTGTCAGACCGTAATTGTGTAGAGATACAACAAAAGATGTCATCTCGATCTCTGACAGTTTTTGATCAACTATATCCTGCACAATTTGACTCATCTCAGCCGCTTTGAGGACTTTTCCGGCTAGTTTGTTTTTTATGTACGCAAGGCTTGCAGGAGGGGCTGCTGGTATGACATCGATGTCCTCACCTTCCCTGATTTTCAGCTCATCTTTGAGCCTACCATAAAGGCCTATCCAACCAGGTCTGATGAATTTCTCTGCTATATTGACAATCCCCACAAGCCGCTTTTTTCCAAACTTCAACTCGACCCTCTCAAGGGCCCGGATTCCCAGTTCGTTGGCATCTTCTTTGTTTAGAATAACTATCGGCTTCTTTGCCTCAAACTCGAGTATTCGCGCTCTGAGAAGCATAATAATTATTGTTTGAAGATAAATATAGAAATTTAGATTTGATATGCAGTGAGAGCAAAGCTTTATATAGCTCTTTGCCATAAATCAAATAAGCAGCGACCGCTGCTAATAAAAAGGTGAGGGTATGGCAAAGGCTGCAAAAAAATATTACATAATGAAGAGGGGCAAAAGTGTGTCTATTTTTACAGGGCGTTCGCCTAGACAAGCAGCACTCAAAGCGGCCACGAGAGGATTTACCGACATCAGACTTAGAGAAAGGGGTCGCAGAAACAAAGACAAGACGTACACAATACACATTTTTAAAGGTTCTGTTAAAACAGTCGATGCACCGGAGAACAGACCACCATGGCTACCAGCAAAAGTTAAAAAGCCCTTTGTAACAAAGGTTGGTATTGAGAGAGTGAAAAAGATATAGTTTTTGTTTATTTTTTATTTTTTAACCAATCAGAATACAGACTATAAAGGAGAGGAAAAAAACAGGAGCAAATCGCACACCTTCCTTGATCCACACTTTTCCACCTTTAGCTCTAATTTTTTCTATTTCCTTTTTTGTTAAACTTCTCCATCTGCTGTCCAACAGGACATCTGATGGTTTAAGTTTTGTCACAGATATCTGCTTTCTAAAAAACTTTTGCTCAACAAGACGGCCATATCTGGAAAAAAGTAGCAAGGTTGTAAACAGAGCTGGAAATGATAGGAGAGGTAATAGGGCTGTGATTGCAATACCCGAATACATCAGCCATATCATCAGCCCGATCACAGTAAACGTAAAGCCTGCAATAACCGAGATGATCGCTTTGATGTCTGTGCGAAGCTGAGCCCGGAATGTTGAAAATATGTCAGGGTGTGCCAGACCTATGGCTAGACTGTATGCCACAAGATAGATGAATGAGATGATGAAAAAAATCAACAGTACGTTTATGGCATTCGTGGGGAGTAGAAAGCCAAGTGCGCCAAACAACCAGGCATCACCATCACCCCATTGCTTGAAAAAGTAGAGCAGAAGTCCGAATCCTAAAAAAGCACTGCCCAAAAGAATAGACTCAAAAAAACCAGAACCAAAAATCAGTCTTGCTGTGAGAGTTGCTCCAATAATCGAATAGGGAAGCCAGTCTGGAAATTCGGTTGTTTTGAGATCAAGCCACGCAGCTGCTCCGAAGCCCACTAGACCGATTACCGTTAAGACGATCTCCAGCATAGTTATTATTTCGGACACAAAAGCTTAATATGGATGGACCGGCTATAGTGAGCAGGGAATACCGTCTTTATAGAGAGATTGAGACGAGACCATTTAACTGGTATGAACGGGCCGTAATGTTGGCCAGCCGGATCCTTCATGTACGGGCAGGCCGGAGCATCTCAGAGGATCTGAACAAAGCCATTTCTTTCACAGATCTCAGGATCACACCAGATGGTGTGATGTCGCTGATGGTCCTGACCATCATCGGCTTTGTTGTGCTAACCGTGATCGCCATCTCGGTGGGTGTAACGGTAATCGGTGGTCTGTTGATAATCGCTACAGGCTTTCTCATCGCTTATTACTTTCTCAAGTATCCACTCAACCTGGCCAAGATCTATCGCATCAGGGCATCCTCCCAGATTGTGCTGGCCATACTTTACATGGTCGTATCGATGAGAATTAGCCCAAACCTTGAGAGGGCTCTACGTTTTGCCGCACTAAATGTTTCGGGTGAGCTGGCATGGGATATGCGAAAGCTGCTTTGGGACATACAGATGAGAAAGTACGTCTCGGCGAGCCAGGCAATCGATGACTACATAGCAAAATGGAAGTTTGAGAATGAAGAGTTTGCCGAGGCTCTGAGGCTGATAAAGGAATCCGAAGCACACACACCAGAGCGAGCAAAGGCTATGCTCGACGAATCCTTGAATGTCGTGCTCGAGGGCAGCAGAACCAGGATGAAGCACTACGCACAGGATCTGAAGATGCCGGTGATGGTAATCCACATGATGGGTATCATATTACCCGTGTTGGGTACGATAATGGCACCACTTGCTGCCGTCTTTCTTTCAAATCTTGTCACCCCCTGGCACTTTGTGGTCGGTTATGACATCGCACTACCCATCATCATCGTCTGGTTCATCAACAACACGTTGAACAAGCGACCCGTAACATTTTCTGAGGTTGACATCTCAAAGCATCCAAATCTACCAAAACCCGGCTCTTTCATGTTGGGTAAGAAGGCCATGCCCGTCTGGCCAATCTCAGTCTGTGTGATGGCAATCCTGATTGTGCCGGGTATGATCTATTTTGTCAAAAATCCCGAATTTCTATCTCCTCCCATAGATCCCGAGACCGGCAAAGTGACTGGTCTTGTCGATCCGAGTCCCCTACTTTCTCTTGCCATGTCAACACTGCTCATTCTGGGGGTTGGCTTCGGTCTGGCTGTCTATTTCATTCTTGCCAATGCGCAGAGAATGAAGATACAGAATGCCATAGCAAAGCTTGAGGGTGAATTTGAGTTGGCCCTCTTCCAGCTCGGCAACAGAGTTGCTGGTGGTGTGCCCACAGAAGTAGCCATCGAATATGCAATTGAGGATATGAAGGACCTTGAAATAGCAGGGCTCTTCAGACAGACACTTCAGAACATGCGTAACCTCGGCATGACGTTTGAGTTGGCCCTGTTTGACAAGAGATATGGCAGTCTCAGATACTATCCATCAAAGCTGGTCGAGAACATTATGTACACGGTCGTTGACACGGCAAGAAAGGGTATAAGGTATGCTGCTGAGGGTATGCTGAGGATTGCGGCCTATCTCAAATCGATAAAGGAGACACAGGAGTACATCAGGGAGCTCATTTCAGACACAACCAGCTCAATGAGGTTTCAGGCTTACTTTCTCACACCCATGATAACGGGTCTCATCGTTTCAATGACACAGATAATCGTTCAGGTGTTGATTCAGTTGGGCTGTTATCTGCAAAGTCTGGGAACGGGTGCTGCTCTGGGCATAGACTTTAAGCTCATGCAGTTCGGCGCGCCATCCATCACACCCGCAAGTTTTCAGCTCATAGTTGGTATCTATCTGATTGAGGTTGTGATCATCCTTGCCCTGTTCTTAACAAAGATCGAGAGAGGTGAGAACAGGACTGCCCTCTGGTCACTGGCAGGCCGAGTCCTGGTGGTGGCTATGGTATTCTATGTGCTGATCGCGCTGGCAGCCAGTTCAATGTTCGGAGATCTGATCGCCAATGCACTAACAGGGCTTGGTATATTGGGAGAATGCCCTGTATAGATCTTATTTGTGTGCCCACACAAAGATGATTTCCTTGCCGGTTTTTTCTATCCTACCAAAACCAATCCTCTCAAGTTGGATGATTGTACCTGTTTCTAATCGAGCCATCTCAGGCTCTGCAAGTGCTTCTGCTGCAGATCCTGGCTTTAGTATTTTTATCTTCACATGTGGCTCTGATACCCACTGTATCTTTGGCATACTTTTTACAATCTGATTACCTGTAATTTCTCCCACACCATTCTTCAATTTTATGTTGCAGAGACCGATTAGTCTGAACTCCCTACCTTTTAAGCTTTCAATGTCTTCCTTTTGAACATAAACAGCATCTCCGTTGACTGGAATTGTTCTCTGCCCACGCTCAGGAAAATCGGGATGCAGGCTTTGTTTTACCTCCTTCGTGTCTAAATTCTTTATCGAAATCCTTACAGGTTCGATCACGGCAAAGTATCTATTTGCGATCGGATCAACAATCTTTCTGTTTATGCCATCGAGATTTTCCCAAGCCAGTTTTATGTCAGTTTTGGACAGGCCTGTGTGTACTGCCAACTCTTCAAAGGCCTTTGGCTGATATCCTCTTCGCAACAAAGCTCTCACAGTTGGCAGTCGGATGTCATCCCAGCCTGTGTACAAACCCTTCCTTATACCCTCCCTTATATCCCTTTTGTGCATGCCGATTCCAGGAAGATGTATCATACCAAAATTTATTGTGATGGGTGGCTTCCAACCAAGGGCTGTGTATATCTTTTCCTGCACAGCCGTGTTGTGCTCGTGCTCCTTTGCTCTGAAAACGTGTGTCACTTCCATCAGATGATCATCAACAGCACAGGCGAAGTTGTAGAGAGGCCAGACAGGGCATTCCTTTCCCACAATCGGATGTGCCGTCTTTTGGATTCTGAAAAGTGGGGGATCCCTCAGAACGGGATTTTTTGCAGCCATGCTCGTTTTCAGCCTCAGAACGGCCTGGCCCTCCTCATACCTTCCTTCCATCATATTTTTCCATTCGGCGATGTTTTTCTCAACAGAATTCTTTCTGTCAGGGCAGTCCTTTTTTGACTCCTTGAGTTGTCTGAATCTCTCAGCAGGACATGTACAAACATAGGCTCTGGCTTTTTTAATCAGCTCAAGACCATATTTGTGATAAATTCCAAGCCTTTTGGACTGCAGGAAAATTTCATCAGGTCTTATACCTACTGCTGCCAGGTCTTCCTTTATCCAGTCATAAAATTCGGGGGCCACTCTTGTTGCATCCGTGTCCTCGAATCTCAGAATAAACCTACCTCTGTATTTTTTTGCATAAAGCCAGTTCAGGAAAGCTGCTCTTAGCAGATGTGAGATGTGTAGGGCACCTGTGGGTGCAGGTGCAAACCTCGTAACAACCTTTCCCATCACAGCGCCCCTGAGAGCAGGCAACTCTGTTGGCTTTTCGGCTTTTGTCAAAAGCTCTGGTGCCATCCTCATCAGTTCTGCTCTCTGCTCTTCGATGGTCATCTTATTGACAGCCCTCGTGCAGACCTCGATCTCCCTTCTCACCTCATCCAGTCTTTTTCTCAGCTCTGGCATGCTAGCCATCACCTTGCCCAGCACAGCCTCAGACCTTGCAATGCCAGAATAGAAGATAGCGTTTTGCAAGCACAGCACTCTTATGCTCCGTCTTTGTTTGGTAGTCAACATAATTATAGTTGGATTGAGAAAAGAAAAGTATAGATTAGAGTAACAAAGTCAATGATCCAAAAAGATCTTGACCTATATCTCCTTTATCTTCTTTGCAATGAAGTCCTTTATCGACTTTTCGTCTGGTATGGCAATAGAGCGCTTGAACTTCTTCGTGCCATCGGACAGGAAAAATCCTCTCGAGATGGCGATGAACTCGTTCTCGCCCTCTGGTGTTTTTGCCTTCTTTCGGGCAATCTCCAAGAAGTTGTTCTTTCCGAACTTTGCCTCTTCTGCCTTCAGTGTTTCGAATTCTACCATTGTTTACCCTCCTTTTTTTTACAGCTCTGCTCAGATTCACTGTGCAGAGGGTTTTTTTAAGATAGTTATGGGGGTTTAAAAAGTTTTATCAATTTAACTTTCATTTTTTAAGCGGTCTGATAATTAATTCCATGTCTGATAGCCTGAGGGATGTCCAGGTTGTGATACTGGCTGGTGGTATGGCGAAGAGGATGGGGATTCAGAAACCGAAAGCGCTCATTGAACTGGACAGAGAGACACTTCTTGACCGGGCGATTAGGCAGCCCATGCGATGTGGTGCAAGAAATTTTGTCATTCTCTATGGCAACCATCAGGAGTTAGTAGAATATGCTGACAAAAAGTATAAACGGATCAACATAAAGTTCTGCCCAGATCCTCCTTTCAAAGCCGGCAGTGCTCCGGGAAAGGGACTCGCGCTTAGGCATGCTCTGACAAAGGGTTTTGTTGAGAAAGTGCGCTCCCTTTTTGTCTTTCCGGACGATGTGATACTCGATGACAGATATCCTGTACAGCTTATGAGAGCACACCTTGAGGGGATTAGAAAGTTTGGAACGATTATTACAGTACTTTTCACAGAGGGTCAGAGATACCCTTTCGGTACGGCAAAGATATCAAAGAGAGGGATCGTGTTTAGCTTCGAGGAAAAGCCGATGATAAAAATCCCAACAAACACGGGACTGTTTATGGCAGAGCCGGCATTCTTTGATGCAATTGAAGAGCACATCCCACTCAAAAGTTCTGAGCCAATAGAGTGGGAGAAAGCCGTGTTTCCCGCACTGGCCAAAAAGGGACAGATATATTCACACTTCATACCCGCAGGCATGTGGATACCCATCAACACCATCAAAGAGCTTGAGGAGGCCCGGACTAGCATCAAACAAAAATTTAAAGTTAAGACGTAATCCTTCTTATGGCCTTCCAGGAAGAAAAAAGAGCCGAGTTTGTTTCTAGACTGAAAGAGTTTCTCAGACAGCAAAAGAATTATAGAGAGCTTGTGAGGGCTGCCCAAGCTGGTGAGCCTGCAAAGCTAGATTTCAACTCCCTTGACCGGTTCAATCCCAGACTTGCAGAGCTGTTGTTGACAGAACCTCAGATCTGGTTTGAGCTGGCAGACCAGGTATTGGCTGAGATAGACCTACCAGGCCCGACAAGACTGGCCTTCGATAACCTACCCGAAATCATAAATGTGAGGGATCTGAGAGCAGCACATATAGGTCATTTCATAGCCACAGAGGGGATTGTGAGAAAGGCCTCTGAGATAAGGCCAGAGGTTGTTGAGGTTGTGTGGGAATGTCCTGAGTGTGGGGAAAAGACAAAGAGTGTCAGGATGGGTAATTGGTTGCCAAGACCACTCCAGTGCGGTTGTGGCTCCCGGCGGCTCAGGGAGGCTGAAAAGAGATTGATCGACACGAGATGGATTGTGATCGAGGAGCCATTTGAGCTGACAGAGGGTGAGCGGCCATCGCAGGTTATAGTGTGGCTCAAGGGAGATCTTGTAGCACCGAGGATGAGAAACGTGACAGATCCCGGCAACAGACTACGGATCGTCGGCATACTAAAAGATGTGCCAAAGGGTAAGGCAGGCATAAAGCTCGATTTCTACATAGATGCGAATGCCGTACAGCCTACAGAGATAGGCTATGAAAAGGTTGAGATTTCAAAGGAGGATGAGGAAAAGATAAAGAAGCTCTCACAGGATCCCCAAATATACGATATACTAGTAGCTAGTCTTGCACCATCCCTCTATGGTATGAAAGAGATAAAGGAGGCCATCATCCTGCAGATGTTTGGTGGTGTGCCGAGGACCTTGCCCGATGGCACAAAGTTTAGGGGCAACATCCATCTGCTACTGATAGGAGATCCGGCGAGTGGCAAATCTCAGCTGATGAAGCTTGTGCCCACAATCGTGCCGAGGGGGAAGTACGTGTCTGGCAAAGGTGTCACAACCGCCGGACTTACCGCAACGGTTACCAAGGATGAGCAGTTTATGGGAGGGTGGGTAGTCGAGGCTGGGGCCATCGTGCTGGCAAACAAGGGGCTGCTATCGGTTGATGAATTTGAGAAGATGGCAGCGGATGATCAGATTGCGATGCACGAGGCACTAGAGCAGGGCACTGTGTCGATCGCCAAGGCGTCTATCGTCACAACGTTGCCTGCCCAGACATCGGTGCTGGCTGGTGGTAATCCTAAATTTGGTCGCTTTGATCCGTATCTACCAATAGCCAAACAGCTCACAATCCCAGACACACTCCTATCCAGGTTTGATCTGAAGTTTGTGTTGAGGGACATACCGGATCCTGATGAGGATGAACGGGTTGTCGAGCACATACTCAAATCTAGGGAGGAGGTAGCCGAGACTGTGCCTGTGTTAAGTCCTGATTTCATTAGAAAGTACGTAGCGTATGCAAGGGAGCACTGCAGGCCAGTTCATACAAAGGAAACGGGTCGGATACTTAAACACTTCTACGTTAGTATGAGAAAGAAGGTGCATGCCACTGGCTCGCCGATACCCATCACACTGAGACAGTTTGAGGCTATGCTGAGACTTGCCGAAGCTTCGGCAAAAGTTCAGCTCTCACCCATTGTGAGAAAGGAGGATGCTCAGAGAGCAATTAGGCTGATGAAGTACTCACTAAGACAGCTTGGCTATGATCCCGAGACAGGGCTTATAGACATCGATCGGACTGAGGGTACGCTCACATCAAAAGATAGGTCTGAGATAAGAATCATCATCTCAATCATAGACAATCTCTCTAAGAAGAAAAAGGAGATTCCTGTGAAGGAGATCTTAGAAGAGGCTGAAAAAGAGGGTGTGGAGAGGGCAGAGGAGATCATTGAAAAGATGAAGAGAGAGGGTACACTTTTCGAGCCAAGTCCTGGGTTTGTGCAGAAGGTTTAACTCTTTTTCTCAACCTTTCTTCCACACTCAACTGTTTTGCGTGACAGAATGTGGGCTGCGGCTGTGCTAAAGATGATTGAGAGCAGAATGACGATCAACACCACATTAATGATCATGTTGGCTAGAGCAGGCATGCCTATGTCTATCAGAGTTGTTGCAACGATTGGAACTATGGCAGCATCGACCAATCCCTTCGGCGCTACGAATGACAGTACAGCCATATTGTGTCGGCTCAGCTGACCTCTCATCCTGCCTAAGAGTGGTAGAATGAAAATTGGTCTAAAAAGGACTGTGGCTGCAAAGAACAGCACGGCCAGACCGAACTGGTAAAGGCTGAGTGTGATGAACACCTGCGCACCCAACAATGTGAATACGGAAATTCTTAGCAGCTCTGTGAGCTGATCTTCAAAATATCTGACCTGCTCCATTCCTGGAAATGATAGATTACCCACAATCAGGCCAGCCACCGCCACAGCCAGCATGCCCGAGCCGCCCACATTCTCAGCCAGAGCATATGCAATGAGCGCTATGGCAAGTAATAGGAGTGGGCTGTACTCCTTCAGCATGCTTCGCAAAAGTCTCGAGGCTGCAAAACCGATTATCAGACCCGTACCAACACCAGCTGCTATGAGCTGCCAGAACTGCGTTGCATATTTTATCGGTTCAAAAGATCCTGGCTGGATTGCCAACAGACCTACGAACATGAGTGGCAACAGGACTGTAAGAGGGGAGTTGAATATCGATTCCATCTTTAGTATGTTGAGGATGTTTTTCGAGTTTGTGAACACCCTTTCATAAGTGTAGATTATGGCTGTCGACGTTCCGGACAGGATTGAGGCAAGCAACAGAGAAGGTATCCAGTCAAGACCGAAAATGATATGGGCCAAAATACCAAGAAAGGCTGTGTTGGCAAGGCTTCCAAATATGGCAAATTTGAGTGAGATGTCGGAAAGGCGCTTAAGGAGTTTGAACGACACGCTGGATGCACCTATGAAGACTATCAGAATCAAGGCCAAAATTCTCAAAAAGTCTGGCACGGTACCCATCACCGACACATCGACGAGGGTCAAGTTGATGGTCTGAGCGATGGCTGGGTTTTTGAATACAGTAGGACCGAGTACGAGGCCGAGCAAGATGAGAAACAGAGCATCCGGAATTCGGGCTTTTTTGAGCAGGTTTGCCACAATCACACCGAGACCCAAAAGGACTGCAAAATAGGTTACTGTGAGAATAATATCCATAATTTTATTTTGTTGTGAAATTATAAATTGATT
>FWWL01005854.1_pt1 | contig 18169 bp, 9 predicted proteins | sample 2228331 | NCBI WGS metagenome assembly FWWL01 (sample SAMEA103939775, study PRJEB20133) | metagenome
AAAGTTCATCCTCATTTCCTACATACGGAAGGAGAACATACGAAGGAAATTGTTTGTTGTGGTAGATATTTTGAGTGGCTTTAAGTGTCTGTGTGTGCTGGCGGAAAGGTTCACCGGTGTTCGGATTGGGTTCATATCGGGGATTGCTCGCAGAGATAATCGTAATCCTTAAACGATGTTCCGGTGCAAGAACCAGTGCTGTGTCCCACAAATCAATTTCATATTGATATATCCTGCCGGGTTCTATAAAATTCTCTTCTCGCACGCTTTCCCTATATCTCGCCTTAACCATTCCTTCGTTCATCAGCATAGACCTACCATCAGGATAGACATCACAAAACCGTGCCCCGAAATCCGTATCTTTCACATCCGTTGAAGCATACAGATAAACCTTTATTGTCCCCATAAGTGTTAAATGTTTTTTCAATGGGGGTGAAGTAAAAATGAGCAAATCGCTCCGCTGTTCAATTTCTCGCTGGTCATGAGGTCCTGACGGAGGGATAAGATTATTCCCTCCCTTGGAAGGTGTCGGATTCTCCGGGTCATAAATATAGGTAGAAAAACCTTCTTCATCCGCAGGTTCATCTAAAGATAATAAACCATCTTTATGTAAGAACATTTTGATAGGATTAGAACTCCACGGCAGGTTATCATAAAACTGATAAGTATTTCCTATTTCTCCCGGATTTTGACTATCCGCCATAATAAATAACCCAACAGTGGATTTGTTATACAATCCGTTATCAATCCCTTTGAGCCAGTAATCAAACCATTCTTGCATACTACCTATTTTCTCATCCAGATTCGTTTTCTGACGGTCTTCTAATGTAAGTTCACCAGGTGCGGCAGCGTGAGCGAGCGGTAACATAACCAATTTGCATTTCCCATAAGTAGGACTATTCATATTGGTATTTAGTAGCCTGAAAAACTCTGTGGAACTACGCTGAAACAGGTCAAACCACCCCCCTACGATATATACTGGCACAGTAACCTTTTCCGCCTGTGAGCGTGCATCCCTTATTTCCCAAAACTCATCATACGAAGGATGTTTTATAATTTCCGGGAGATATTCCTTTGCCGGTCCCCATTCCTCTATCGTATTCTTACGATAACAACCCTTCTGAAAAACCGTCTCATAGAAATTATCAGAACCAGCAACAAGATAAGCACACTGAATTCCCTCTGGCTGAGATGCTAATAATAATTGACCCGAAATCGCAGAAGCAGAGAAGCCTAACAATCCAATCTTCCCATTGCACCATTTTTGTTTTTTTATCCATTTTACCGTATCAATTCCATCCTGTTTTCCCGGACCGCCCCAACTATCACTTCCAAACACTTCCCATTTTCCCCCTGAACCCACAGTGCCACGCAAGTTTTGAACCAATACTACATACCCTTTCTCTACAAGGTGTTTATGCATCTTTATTACTTCCTTCCGATTGTAAGGCGTCCGTTCCAACAATACAGGGAAAGAGCCTGACCGTTCGGGAAGCCATAATTCCGCCTTAAGTTTTATCCCATCACTCATAGGAATCTCTATAGAACGCCTGGTAGAACAACTACACAAAAAAAGAAGGGATGCAATAACACAAAAAATTGTAACCCTGTAAAATATCTTCATTCTCATAATTCCTTTTGTTCCTTTTTCTGATGTAACCATTCTATCAATTGTTTACGCGATATTTTCATTCCCCCTTCTACTTCTTCCGGGAATGGTAGAAAATATCTTGGTATTTTTATTCCAGCGATTCTTTCTTTCAAATAGCCTCTTAATTTATCTTCACTTCCGCTTTCTGAATATTCCACAAATGCAACGGGTATTTGTCCATACTCTTCATCTTTCATCGGTATTACTATTCCTCTATTCACAAACCCGCTGGACATCATACAGTTTTCAATCTCTTCCGGTTGTATATTCTCACCCGCACTTATGAAGATGTTATCTTTCCGTCCCTTAATTTTTAGATAGCCATCCGAAGTCCATTCACCAATATCCTTCGTGCAGAACCAGCCGTCATTATCAAACGGCTTTTCTATAGTATCGCCGGTCAAATATCCCTGAAAACGACACGGACCCCGAACCCATATACATCCTTCGTCATCTATCCTTACCGTATTCGGAATGAGAGGCTTCCCATCAGTCAATAGATGTTGTAAAGTATCGCCTGTGCATGTTGTAGCCACCTGAGAAGACATCTCAGTTAGTCCATAAGTAGTATATATAGGCAATCCTATTTTATAACACTGCTCTACCAATTTGGCAGGTATAGGACCACCACCTAATAAAATCCCTTTTAACCTATCTTTCCGTAAAGTACCTTTTTCATGCAGTCTTTTCATTATCGTACTAACGACAGAGATATGCGTAACCTCCGGCAAAAAAACCCCTTCCCACCAGCGAGCATTTTTAGAAGGAATGTATATACTTCCCCCACTTTCAATCGCCCGAAAAATTATAGAAAGTCCCGATACATGAAACAATGGTAATGATAAAAGCCATGTGTCCCCCTGATGGAATGGCAAATTTCGATTACTGTAGTATGCATTGGTTAGAAAATTATCTTGAGTCAGCACTACCTTCTTTGGCGATGAGGAACTTCCTGAAGTCATGATAATGAATGAAAAACTCACAACTTCTTGCGAATGATTTCCATATTCCGAAAAAGATTGATTATCCGATTCGCCAAATGACAGGACCGGGACAGGAGACCCTTTATAATGTGCTTTATATTCCTCCCCACAAAAAAGGACTTCTATTCCTGCCTCCTGAATATGTTTATGGATAGAAAGCAAAGGCTCGTACGGAGAAAGAAAAACTATCTGCGAATTCAACTGAATTAACGAACATAACAATGTTATTGTTTCTGGATGAACCGTTGCGACAAGTCCTACCCGCTTCCCTTCAATATATCTCCACTTTTTCAATCCTTGTTCCGATTCCTTCCATACTTCCCCATAAGACACAGCCCCTCTGTCAGTTTTGACAAACGGGAATTTTTCATACTCGCGAAAGTAACTTTGCAATTCGTGCGTAATCACAGCGTCTTTTCAATATGTTTTATACCCTACCACTGAACAACAATATTCACTGTCTTCTCATTCGGACTGGCTTTATATTCAAACCGCAAATCCTTGAACGGGTCATACGGATACGGTTTCGCATTGACTACTACCTGCCGTGCTACATCACTTTTAGGAATAAAAATAACCGTAGGTGCAACATTTCCTTCTGGTTCGTAAGTCAGCTTGAACAGATTCCCTTTAGTAAACCATACAGGATTCTTTCCAGCAATTTTTTGAGGGTATGTCTGAACCAACTTACTCAATATAGGCTTCGTATTCCCTTCGTTATCCAATATTCCATAAGGATTATCCGCCTCTCGGTCATACGAATCATATACCCAACCTAATTGATATTGGTCCATCAGTACGAACCAGTCATCAAAGAATCGTATCGCTTCAGACGGGTTCAATGCAACACCGAAATCCGTTATCAACATAGGAATTCCCCACCGACGAGACTCACGAACCCGTTGCGAGATAGTTGTTGTTAAAACCCAGTTATTGGTTTTACCATAAGTGCTATTTTCATCTTCATAGAAAGGGTCAAAATAACGAACCGCGTATACAGTATGGGTAGATAATTGAAACTGTAATCCGGTCGGAATAACGATACTGGAAATAAGCATCGGCTGTAAATATAATGTCGTTTTAAACCTATTCTCTATCTTCATCTTCTCAATTCGTTTGTAGAAATCTATAAGAATAGTTTGTTCAAAACCCGGACCGATATGAGGCCAGGGCTGGTCAAACACCTCCAGACCTACCAGGTTCGGAAGTGAGTCTACATTAGAAAGAACATACTTAAGCATATCCACATAACTGTTCTTCAACAACTCACTCCGCCAGAAATTGTCAAAACAGGTCATTACAGGTTTGGTTAAATAAGTTTTATACACCGGAGTAACAGGAGTAAACTCATACCCGCCATCTTTCACAGCCCAATCGGGGAAACCACAGCCCCCAAATTTACGACTGAAATATTCTTGATGAACACATAAAAGCACATCTATACCCAATTCCTCCAACCATCTCAACCGCTCTAATGTATCCTGCATATATTTGTTGTTATACTTTCCGGAGGTCGGTTCTATTGCTTCCCAGAAAATCAAATACCGAACCAGATTAAATCCCCATTCTTTTAATCGTGCAAAATCTTCTTTCCTATGCCATGGAAGAAAATCTTCCGCATTCTTTGCAGAACGAGACACTGTAACCCCATGATAGATGGTAATTCTTCCCTGGTCATCCATCAAATATGTCGGTTTTAAAAGAGGTGATGAACCTTCCTGCCCTTCCGATTGTCCATAACATAAAAAGGAATAACAAAGATAGGAAATCGTCAACACCAACAGAAGAAATATCCGCACAAACATTTTATTCATTTTTTATATCCCTTCCAGTTGAATACTTTTAACATTTTAATGAATCATAAAATTCTAATGCATTTTCCCGCTTTACAACAACAAACAAGTTATATTATAATATATCTTCTGTGGGGTCGTAGCTCAGTTGGGAGAGCGCATGACTGGCAGTCATGAGGTCGGGAGTTCGATCCTCCTCGACTCCACCATTTTTTTATATTTCTCTATACTCTTTCTATTCGTTCCCATTACTTATCACTATCTTCCTGCCTTTCTTGAGAAGCCATATATTACGGAAATAAATAAACAGAGTGGTAAGCAAACCGATAGCATATAACCACTCCTTCTGGAAAGAATAGGATATAATCTGTAAGAGTGAGGCTATCAAACTGAGATACCAGAATACCGGCGGAATGACACTTTCTCTTTTTACCTCCGTCGCAAGCCACTGAATCAAAAAACGAAACGCAAACAAGATTTGTCCCATTAGTCCCAAAAAAATCCAGAAACTATAACGGACAGCGTGTGGTTTCGGCATTTCACGAACATGAAAAAACTTCTGATAAAACACATAACACACCACAGCCGTAGAAACGACAAAAGCAAGCAGAACAAGCCCATGCGTCAAATAGTAACGGAATGAAGTAAGTTTATTCTGTTTCCGCCAGATATGTATCAGGTTCCGTGCATATACCAGCAGATTAAACCCATAACTGACCACACCAACCGGCGAAAGAATATATACCCCATAACCCAATAATATAATAGAGCCTACTGAACTCATATACCAGAACACCATCGGGATGACACTCCGTCCCAATTTTTCTGACCATATCCATTGCACATAAAACCTGCCGAAGAAAATGACCGCTCCAATTATCCCAACACCCTGCCAGAAAAGATTCCAATCTAAACTGTCTATCATAAAAACAACCTCTATCTATCCAAAATCGGAAATTGTGTGTATTCTAAATTATTCATACTAAATTATCAAAACATCCCTTTACTTTCAACCACACATATTTGTCCAATTCGTCCTATCTCTTCTATCCATCCTATTCAATCAATCCAAGGTACCTTCCTAACCAGTAAGGGAAAAGGTAGAAAGTAGGCGCCCACTCCGTATGCCCGCCATCTCCTTGAACTGCCTGCCAGCGATTTTTATCCCAGCGAATAACCCCTGTTTCCCCAGGCGGTAATAATCGCGAGGTCTGTATATCTTCTAAAATCGGTTCACGAACAAGACTAACATCTTCCCGCGACCTATTATCTATTGTCCAGTTCACAAGGTCATAAGGTATCTCCCGCATTGTTTCCACAGACCTATCCAGATGTGGGTCATTCCCCATACACCATGCATAGATGAAGTTAAACAGCGGACAATGTTCGTTTTCTACTCCTTTATACCAGTGCTGAATACTCTCCCGATATATTTCCAACCATCGCTCCTCCTTTTCATACCGGAACAAAGCAGGATAGGTAAACGCCAACAATTCATCATCTATATGTGTCCTTGAAGCAGGTCCGTAATTTTTTGCTTTCCTAATAAGGGAAACATAATCTTCATCTATCAATAGCCTTTCGTATTCTTTTTGATACTTCTCGTCCCCTGTAATATGATACGCAGTCTTCAAATAAGATAGAACTTCCAGAGCATTAATCCCTCTCTCATTAGACCAGTCAGGGTCATGTTTTAATCGTTCCGGCGCCCATACTCCCCATCGGGTATGCGTTCCATCTATATCTTTCAATACATACCCGTCCGCAATGATTTTGTCCATCACACGACTGACGAGTGCCCTGAGTTTTGTTTTGTCCTCTTCATCTGCACATAAATCATAATAAATCCCCCAACCAAAGAAATGAGCTGTTATCTCATCACTGCTTGTGTCCCCTTTCCATAGCCATTTCCCATCTTTCGATTTCCGCCAGCGAACTTCAACAGGCTTATATCGCGGGTCAAGAACCCTCAACAACGCTCTTCTTTGTGGACTTATTTCCTCATTCGGGTCATGCATCCGCGTCCAGTCAGAGGGAACCACCGTCCGCGACATAAACCCCGGCATCTCTGTTACTTCCTCTAAAAATAGAATCGCACTAAAAATCTTCTTTGCCCGTTGTTGAACCTGTATATCTTTCGTAACAGCATATTGCAGAGCCAAACCCGCAAGATACATATTCGTATAACCACCATCATTATCATCGTCTTCCGGTTCCCATGTAGAAAGGTCTCCAGGAACACGCAAACGGCATTTCTCCACTATTCCCGGTTCCCGCGTATGCCTTTCTTGCGTTATCTTTTCAAAATATTCTGCCTTCTCTGCGAGCGTTTTCTTTTGAATTGACAAACAACTCACTCCCCCCGCAGTGCTAATATAAACATTATTACTGCCTAAAAAAATATCAAAAACTTTGTCGTTCAACAACCACCGCCTACTACGAAATACCTTTTTGTTCTGAATATCGCCATCTATCAAACATACCAATCCATTATTTGTTCCAATCCATATCTTTTCGGAGGATTTATCATATACAATCTTTGTTATCATCACACCTGGAAAGTTCGTATGAGCATACCTTTTGATTACTTTCCCTTCCTTCAAAACAGTAATGCCTCCTAAGCCCCCAGCCCAGATTTCATCATTTACAACACAAACCGCACTCACATTACTTGAAACAAGGTCTGTATCCGGATTCCCCGCATCAAATATATCCTCATTCTGCCCATAGTGTTTTACCTTTCCTTCATTAGTAATTAAAAACAACCCACCTCCTGTGGCTATCCAGACATTTCCTGCATTGTCTATAGCAATATCGCGAACACTTTTTTTTTTTTTCCAGTTCTGCCTTTGCCAACTTTCTTCCTTTCGTTTAATCCAAATCCCTTCAGGACTCCCCACAATAATCTTTCCATTCCCTACACAAACAACCGCGACGGGAATATCCCCTGTCTCCTTAACTTTTTCAATCTTATCATCGTCTATAATGTATAACCCATTCCACGCTCCTACAAGTATATTCCCATCATCATTTACCTTTATATCAAAAATACCACCCCCCTGAAAATACTCCTCCCCAATATTTTCCCACTCCACATCATTACTCCCGAGCCTCAACCGCAATAAACCTTTCTCCGTGCCAAGATACAAGATTTTTGAACCTTCATCTGTTTTAACATAAACAGGGAGAAACCCTACTTCTCCCTCCAAACTCAAACCCTTTACGGAAATAGGCGTATGAAAGAAGTGTTCGTAGGGAATATCCTGTATCCCACTCCATAACACACATAAAACATAAACCAACACCAAACCTACTGAAATACTCATATTTCACTCCTTATCATAAAGGTTAAACATAATACTGATTATAACGAATTAGATTAAAATTCCCTTCATAATGTTTCACATATCCCGACATAATCCTCCCCTCAATTTGAACTGTCAGCACATTTCTTATATAATGTTATGTTCCACTGTTATATGAGAAACTGTAGTTTGAAAAGGTCCGCATAAAAATGCGTTATAGTTATACTATTTTGTCCGCCTTTGAAGGGATGGACCGAACCTCGTTCCAGATGACACTGGAACTGGCTACAAACAGTCGGGGAGGACTGACAAGCCGATTTTTAGCCACGAAATTAGAGACAAACGAAGAAACCGTAAATTATATTTACAAACTTTACCCTAAACTATTTTTCTTTGATTTGAATCGGATTAAAATAGTTCCAGAAGCACTTCCCATAATTCGCAGAGTGCAGAATAATCTAAATAGTTTAGGGGATATAAACTCCATATATAATACCCTTCAAAATCTTTCCAACTCCGAGAGGCGTGAGTTAGAGCAAAAGTTCAGGATAAACCGCGTCGTCGGCTGGATGTCCTTAGGAAATGAGATTATAACGAGGTTATATAAAACTCCGGACACAATTCTGGATTATGTCGCAGAATATCCTTTCCCCGATTTGTCCAAGGAGATATTTGACTTCTTATGGCAGAGTAAAACAGGAATTGTCCCCATAAACCAAATCCGCCAGAGATTTTCCGACTCCAACAATACTGAGATTGAAGAAGCACTAGAAGAATTATTAAGTCAGTTTGTGCTTTTTGAATTATTCCGATTCAACGGTCAAAACAAACTCAACCGATTCATAAGTATCCTCGCGGAAACTCGCCACTACCGGGAACAGAAAAAAGAAATCAAAGAAATATTAAAACAACCTATTGTTAGTGCAAATATCAAAATCAATCGTATTGAAAGTTGTGGTATCTCCATTACAGAACGACTATCAAAAATACTTGCAGGAATTGCCGTTCAACCTCTGCGATTAACCTCTTCCGGACAGATAACGCGTTCGGACGAACAGCGAATCTCCCGAGAAGAGCCAGAGAATGCGTGTCCACCTCTGGAAACCCTCATCTGGCTTGCAGAAAAAGCCGGTTTTATCGCTCAGGTAGACGATACCCTCCGCATAGTAAACTTAGAAGAAATCTCAAGTATATCCATGCTGGAAAGGCACAAAAAAATATTTGAAACAAATATTAAAACAGAAGAAGAAAACCCTCTCCTATCCATTACCCTTGTAGAACTAAAAACACTAAACCCCCATCAATGGTATCCTTTATACGAATTCGGTGAAAGAATATATGCCCAGTATTATGAGCAATCGCCATTTGAACTAAAATCTACAAAAGATAATATATGGAAATATTCTCCTACCTACGACGCAGGAGATAAAAGTTATGCCCTCCGCTATATAGATACTACCTTTTTCTGGTTCGGCGTCGTAGAAATAGGCACTTATAAAAAAGAGCGGTTTTTCCGTGTCAGTGATATTGGCGAATACCTCCTATCTTCCACCCCCATAGCAGGTAAATTAAAAGATAAGTACAATAAAAAACACGAATTAATAATCCAGCCCAACTTTGAAATTATCGCAGAAACTATTAATACAGACCCTCTACAATTAGTCTGGTTAGAAATGTTCGCCCAGAAAAAAAGTTCTGATGGACCTGTTTCTATTTATAGAATCACAAAAGAATCCTTCCTCAAAGGACTACAAAGTGGCGTAGACCCAAATAGATTTATCCAACACTTAATTCAAAATTCCCGTAAGAACCAAATCCCCGAAATTATCATATCCACAATTGAAGATTGGTTACATACCGTAAAACGAGTAAAAGTCCGACCCGTAATCCTGATTGAAGCACAGGACCCGGTAATACTTGCTGACCTGACCCACCGCAAAAAAATTGTGGAGAATCTTCATCTAACCCCACCCAATAACACTATCTATGCCAGCGGTGTGCTCCTATCCGAGGTCAAATCCCTCCTTGAAAAAGAAGGTTTCGTCGTAGAATAACAGAATAAACCAAACCAGCCCAGTCCGGAAAAACAAATTATGAAACCATTGCATAGCCACTTACATTATAATTTTTGATGAATCCACAATTTACATCCGATTATGAAAAACCAGCTAAAATATATAGGGCGAAAAATTTTTCGCCCCTACAAAATTGATATAAATGCGGGGGAAACAATATACAATTAGGGCGTATTGCAATACGCCCCTACAGGTGATTGATTTAGTTCCGTTGGATAAGGTGAATATGCAAATGACAATTCGTTACTACACGGAACCGTTAGGCAATGCCACAGGGATTTAAATATCCAACAAAAGAATTAATCCAATTTGACAAACACCGTATGTCCCTGCCTGATAATGGAATTATTTTTCTCCACAGTAATATATACAAAATAACGCACGAAATTGGGAATACAATCAAAAATTTAAAAAAATATGTAGGGGCGAAAAATCTTTCGCCCCTACTCACCACAGATAACACGGAGAACCACAGAGGGAAAGGAAGTGATAATAACCCGGTCATTGTATCGGGATATTAAGAGGAATAATCCCATTAAAACGATGGCTACGCAACAATCCCTATCTTAATGTATATATCCGGTGGCTTCTAATTGCTCAATCAGTTCGGGAGGAAGGGGAACTTGTTCGGGCTGTCTATTTTCATATTCTTTTTCTTTTCCTGATTTGATAACATTCATCAACTCATATAATTCGCTCTTTAAATGACCATAACTTTCCTGTTCTGCCAGATTGTTCTTCTCCTTCGGGTCATTAGACAAATCATACAATTCCTCAGGCTTAAATCCACGAGGATTATCGGGATTGGCAAGGATAAGTTTATGCTGTTTCCGTCTTAATGCTTGCATGATTTGTCCTTCAGTCTCATTCTCAGCCCAGATAAGAATATCCTCGTTATGCGACAAAATTTTACCCTCGCGGGAGATTAACGGCTTCCCGATAAAAGTATCCGGCGGTGTTGTCCCTGCTATTTCTGCAATTGTTGTAGTAACATCAATATGCCGAACCAATTCTTCTACTTTAACTCCTGTATTCTGTCCATTTGCCTGCGAATCGGGCACTTTTATTATCAGCGGAACATGTAGCATTTCCTGATACAGTGTAAACCCATGCCACCAACCGTCGTGGTCTTCAAATTCTTCTCCATGGTCTGCTGTAAAAATTATGTAGGTATTCTTATTCAATCCACGCTTCTCAAGTTCATTAAATAATATCCCTAAGTGCTTATCCAGATACTCAATTTCCGCAATGTATGCCTCTCTCATCTGAGGAGTTAATTCTCTTCTGAGTCTATTTCCTAATAACGCTCGCGAATAAAATGTTCCTTTCTCAGAGTTATAAAATGGGTCATGTGTCTCCATATAATGAATCGCAAGGAAGAAAGGATGTTCTTTATAAGGTCTGTTATCTATCCACTTCAACACTTCCGCATTTACTACTTCTGCTGGCTGGTAATACCCTCTCACATCCGGCGGTCTTCTTAACACTTTCAAAACCATCATGGACATCTTCCCATAAACACGCCGTAATATTTCATAAATCGTCAATTTGGCACTGGAATCTTTCGCAAAGAACACTCGCTTCGGTTCCAATTCGGTATATTCGGCAAAACCTTTGTCAAACCCAAATAAAGAATGAACATTGGGATTATTTGCATAACCTTTCGTGATATACCCCTTTTTTGACAAAACCTCCGCTATGGTAGGTAATTCAGAATTTATAACAGAGTTCTTGTTCGCTGCATGATGAAGTAATGGGATGGTCCCTGTATATATTGAAGCAAAAGCTGGCTTTGTCCAGGAAGCATGAGAACTACAATCTTTGTATAGAATGGATTTTTCTATAAACTTATCCAATTCCGGTGTTCTCGTCTCTATTTCCGGATTATACGCCGGCAAATAATCCGCACGAAGCGCATCCGCGATAATCAAAACTATATTCGGTGCCTGTGGAGAATATTCCGTAGTAGCAACCTGTATTTCTTTACCCTTTTGTGAAGGTAAAACAGCAGAGCACAAACTTCCGACAAAAAACGGCAATACACCTAGGGTAATTATCCCTATCTTATAGATTTTTCCTGAATAATTTGAAATGTAAAATAACACCACATAAGCAATTACTGAAAAGATAAGTACCGTCCCTATATAGTAAGAACTAATTGGAATAAATACCAGATAAGAAGTGGGTTTTTGAAATAAAATATCTCGCCAATATCGCCATAAAACAAGGAACAATCCTACAGATAGAAATATAGAAACAATAGAAGAAACATAAACAAACAATGAAGAAGAAATTTTCCGTATCAACAACGGCAACCATACCCCTAAGAGAATTCCCACAGCGAGACCTATCCATGCAGAGGGAATACCATACATCAACGGTCCCCACCAGAACATCTGACCATCGGTTAACCCCGGAAATTTATACACTATCCAGAGGCACTCTGCCAATCCACAAAATGCCCCTGCGGTAAAACCTCCAATAAGGCTATAAAGGAAATTAACAAAAATTTGGTTTCGCATTTGTAAAAGTTCATCTGTATTGAACTCTGGTTGTGTTTCTGCAATATTTACCCCCGTATAAATACTGGACATCTGTTTTTGAATTTCTTCTTTACTCGGTCGCTTCCTCAGAACCAGAAATGGCAGACCTATCAAGAACGGAACAACATCTCCAACCCACCAGCCTAAATGAGCAAATGCAACTACTTTCAGTGTATTCTCCTTGCCCCCTAATAAAGTCGCAAACACTATCTCCCGAATCCCCTCACCTCCAACCGAAGGACCCAACACCGTCCCATAAATCATCAACGGGCTCGCAAACAAAACATCCCATAAACTCGTATTTTCCGACCGCAACGCCATCATCGTCCCAAAATACATTAAGCACGCACTAAAATGCACAAACAAACCACATAGTATCGCCAGCAATAAATACTTCCGATGTCCCGCATAAGCCGTTGCTGAACTTCCCAAACGATTCAAAATGTTCTTCACCTTCCCCGGCAAAGGCACTGAATATAAAATCACCTGTATGATATACGGCTGTAATAGTAATGACAGGAATAAAAGAACCGCCATCCCTAAAATCATCAAGATGATTATCAGAAACAGTGTATTAAACTTCAACAGACGGAAGCCTAACGGAAAGGTCAAAAAAACAAGTGTTGTCAGCGAAATAAAACCAATAATTTTCTCTATGAAAATCACCGTTGCACAGCGTATTACATCCCCCGTGTATCGCACCGAGTCATATAACCGATACCCATCTAATCCAATCGTGCTGGGCAAAAAAATGCCTATCGTCCTGCCAATAAACCAACTCTGTACCATATACCCAAACGGTATATACAAATTTTGCCCATTCAATAAAATCTTCCAACGGATAACTCCGCACATAATTCCCCCTAATCGTATGAACAAAGCAAACAATATCCAGGGGATGGCATGCGAAGGATTTAACGAACGGATTTCTTGCCATAAAGTCCTGGGTTTCACTCCTCCGAATGTATCCGCTGGCAAACCGTATATCTCAGGCCAGAATAGGAGCACGAATAATCCTACCGTTACCACTAACTTTAATAAAGTAGATATTATTTTCATCTAATAAAGTCCTTCAGGAAAAGACAATATTTATTACCGCAGAATACAAAATTATATATATTCCCTTCATTTGATAACAATTTCACACTCCTTTGACATACCCGGTAAAACCGCAACGGTTGCGAAAAGTCTATATATTTGAATACAATTTTAATATATTGTATGTATAAAACAAATCATGAGAATTAACGAATAAGTGGTATCCGTGTCTTCTTATCCAAATCCCCAAATGCAACAAAAAAAGGTAGAGGTATCATTTACTCTACTGAAAAAAGTATATGAAGCACTACACTCCCATTCTATTCCCGCAGGGAAGATAGGATGTGTATGCGTCCCCGTGGATATTTCATTAAATCTTCTGGAAGAGTTATCTCTTATTCACGGTGTCGGTCGCTATTACTGGGCTTCGCGAGACGAGCCTTTTGAAATGGCAGGTTGGGGTGAGACTGACATTATCGTTGCGGAGGAACAAATTTCCAACTTTTCCTACTCAGATGTTATCAAAAAGATTCTGGAACGACTCTCTCCCGATTATCCCGATGTCCACTATTACGGCGGATTTAAATTCCTGCCACTGGACAATCGTGGCAAACGGTGGAAAGATTTTCGTGCATACCGTTTCATTGCCCCACGAATAGAACTACTGAATATAAATGGCAATACACAATTGGTGTGCAATATAAAAAGTGGCAATACGGAACAGGAAAAACTTCAAATTGATTCCATATTAGACCATCTTTACTTATGGCTCTGTCCCGTTATTCAACCTCAAAATCTTCAGGTGCCATTAGTTTTTCATCATCGTGTAGACTGTCCCCAAAAACAGGAATGGATAGACTTGATACAACGCTCCCTATCCCAAATTAACGAAGGTTATTTCAACAAAGTAGTATTGGCAAGAGAAACTACCTTTGACGCTAATCAGCAAATAGACCCTGTTTTGCTAATAAAACGATTGTCCGAACAAAACAATCATTGCTACCGGTTCTGCTTCAATCCCGTCCCCGAAAGAGGTTTTGTGGGTCTTTCACCTGAACGCCTTTACAAACGGGAAAACACATATCTTGAAACGGAAGCACTTGCAGGCACCATCTCACGAGGTAAAAATGAAATAGAAGATGAGGAATTAAAAACCTCTTTACTTAACAATAAAAAAGAACGATTGGAACACGAAATTGTCGTTAACACGCTCAAAACAAATTTAGAAAATCTATGCTCTAACTATGAGCACGACCAGAACCCTAAAATTCTTACCCTGCCTGCGGTTCATCACCTACTTACGAAATTCAAAGGCACCCTTCATCCCGATGTAAAAGACGAACACATACTGGAACAACTTCATCCCACACCTGCCATCGGCGGGTACCCTCGTAAACCCGCCTTAGAATGGATACAGAAGGAAGAACCATTAGACCGGGGTATATACTCCGGACCCGTAGGCTGGATTGCATACAACTCCGCAGAGTTTTGCGTCGGCATTCGCTCCGCACTCGTCCAGGGAAACAAAATATCCCTGTATTCAGGCGCCGGAATTGTTCAGGGCTCACAACCAGAAGCAGAATGGAATGAATTAGAATGTAAAATCCAGAGTTACTTAAATATCCTCCTAAATCTAAATCACAAAGATGTTGGAGAAAAGATATGACACACATATTGCCAGCACCTAATATGAATCATCTCTGGGCACGATTATTGATTGAAGAATTAATTCGCAACGGAGTAATTGGCTTTTGTATCTCGCCGGGTTCCCGTTCCACTCCTCTGGCACTGGCAGTCTCCGCACAAAAAAACATTATTCATCATATCCATGTTGACGAAAGAGGAATGGGCTTCTTTGCATTAAATTGGGCGAAATCTACCGGCAAACCGACTGCACTGATTTGCACCTCCGGTACTGCCGTTGCCAACTATCTCCCATCCGTCGTAGAAGCCTCTCTATCCCGTGTGCCACTAATCATCCTCACCGCAGACCGTCCCCCTGAACTCCTACAATGTGGAGCCAATCAAGCCATTGAGCAGACCGATATATTCGGCAATTATGTTCGCTGGTCATTCACCCTTCCTTGTCCCGATTCCGCTATCATACCTACCGTTGTATTAACTACCGCGGGTCAGGCGGTATACCGCGCATGTCGTGCCCCAGCAGGCCCCGTTCACATCAATTGTATGTTTCGTGAACCACTAGAACCCGTAGAAATTGAAGGAGACATACCCAAGGATTACACACAGCCAATTGAAAACTGGCTCACCGGTAAAAAGCCTTTTACCCGATGGAATTTGCCAGAATCCCGTCTGACCACAGAACAGGAAATTTTTGTTCTGGATAAAATTGAAACTGTCCGAGAAGGGTTACTTATCATTGGTGAACTTCGGAAAGAACAAGAAATTAAATCCGTTTACAACCTAGCCCAATCCCTCCACTGGCCCGTATTCCCCGATGTTACCTCTGGCTTACGATTAGGAAACAAAACAGACTTCTCCGTCCCCTATTATGACCAGATGCTACTCCTGCCCGAATTTTCAGAGCACTTCAATCCCAGATTCGTTCTGCACATTGGCGGAACCATCACCTCAAAACGACTCCTTGAATTCTTAGAAAAGAAACGCCCTGAATATATGCTGGTAACAGACCATCCATTGCGTACTGACCCTATCCATCGCGTCACATACCGCTTTGAGACCGATTTGTCCTCTTTCTGCTCATGGTTAGCACCTGCCATGCGCCGACGCGATGTATACCCCTGGGGAATGGAAACCGTAGAATGGTCTGAAAAATTAGACCAGGTCATAGAAAACTGGACTCAAAAACACGAATACCTAAACGAAATCACTGTTACCCGATACATCTCACAATGGAAACCTGCCGAATCCGACCTATTCCTCGGCAACAGTATGCCCATCCGCGATGCGGATATGTATGGTTCCATCAATGGAACAGATGGACTCGTATTAGCCAATCGCGGTGCCAGCGGAATAGACGGCACCATTGCCAGTTCCGCAGGCTTTTCCTTCGCACGAAAACGAATCGTTACCGCCGTGATAGGCGACCTTTCTGCACTCCACGACCTCAATTCCATTTCTTTGCTCTCCCGAGACGGAATTAGAGTCATCCTTATCATCATTAATAACGACGGCGGAGGAATTTTCTCCTTCCTTCCCATTTCCGCATATCCAGAGACCTTTGAAAGATACTTCGGTGTCCCTCACGGCTATCAATTCAATAACATAGCCAAAATGTTCGGAATTGAATACACACAGGTCCAAAAACCTGACGAATTAAAGAAAGCCTACCAGAACGCCCTCAAAAAAGGAACTTCCCGGATTATTGAAGTCTCCACCAACCGCCCCAAAAACCTCAAACTCCACAAAGACCTCCAAACCCAATTCAAAAAAGAACTCTCTAAACTTCTCCAAAAATCTATGAAAAATTAAAAAGAAAAAAATAAAACTTCATTTTTTATCTTCTAATAATTCCAGGATTTTTTTTGTGTTGATGAGGTTTGGGTTAATACTCAGGGCTTTTTCCGCATACTCTCTTGATAGGTCGTAGTTTCCTGTTTCATAATAAATGAAGGCAATATTACTCAATATTTCAGGGTCTTCACCCGAAATTTCTATGGATTTGTTATATAGATTTATCGCTTCCTTATACCTTCCAAGACTCTGATATGCGAACGCCAAATCGTTATACGGTCCTGCTCTGTATGGATATACCTCTATTGCTTTCTGCAAGTGTGGAATAGCCTCTACACATCTCCCCTGCTTTATCAACGCAAATCCAAGATTACATAATGCAACATAATTATTCGGTTCAAACTTCAAACTGTGTCGGAAAAGTTTTTCACCTCTCTCCCAGAGTGGCACATACAAAATCGAAACGCCAGAAAGAACAATAACGATAATAATCAAAATGGTATTGAACAGGTTATATACCTTTTTAGATAAACCGCCAATTGTTATACATATTAATAAACATAACCCAATGTGCGAAGCGTAAGTAAATCGGTCTGCTATAAGATGATGTCCAAATGGGATAACCCCAATCACAGGTACCAAGGGCAATAGGAATATACATAAGGAAGCAAAGTTCTTCCTGTATTGTCTCCGTAAACTTACCCAGCCAACAACAAAGAGAGTAACAATAATTAGTGAAGTCAGGACAATATCTATCCTATCATACACAGGCACACCTTTTGTCCAGCCGAAGAGGGGGAAATATTCCGTCCCATAAGGGATATGTAAGTGCACCGGCAAAAATGTAAGGAGAAAGTATAGAGCGGTAGAAATGACCATTCTGGAAAGTCGTTCCATCAACGATAATGATATAGGGATAATTGCTTCCTGTTCCGCATGTAGCGTGATTATAGCGAGGATAATAGAGACAATTAAAAAAGGAATATACAAGAATCCCTTCCACAGAGAAATTTTCTCTCCCTTTTCCAAAAGTAAAAAATCCAGAATCGGTAAAAACAGCGGAAACACCATGCTTACAGGTTTAGACATAGCGGAAGCAACAAAAAAAACAAACGATAAGCAATAATCCCGTTTCCTCCCTTCTCCAACCCACTGCACATATTTCATCAGCATCAGGAGCAAAAATAATGTGGACAGCAAATCTTTCCTGCTTGCTATCCATACGACCGGCTCAACTCGCAAAGGATGTATCGCAAATATACATACTGCCAGAAACTGCACCAGCCCATCCCCCGTAAGCATACATAACAATCTCCAGAGTAAAAGAGAATTAACAACATGCAGTA